>Ga0066839_10000950_pt1 | contig 12340 bp, 5 predicted proteins | sample ETNtaG_10_FD_66733 | JGI IMG/M metagenome (GOLD analysis project Ga0066839, IMG submission 66733) | Marine microbial and viral communities from oxygen minimum zone, Eastern Pacific Ocean - ETNP201302SV82 | ecosystem: Environmental > Aquatic > Marine > Oceanic | place: Pacific Ocean: Eastern...
ATTATGATGCCTTGGCATCCATTAGTGATGGCCTATTCATCATGGGATATGGATATCACTGGAGCGGCAGTCCTACCACCGGACCCAATTCACCGCTAACAGGCCCCGGATACACCATTACCTGGACCGTAATTGACTATCTGAATAAAACCAATTTTCAATCAGAAAAATTGATCCTGGGCTGTCCTTACTACGGTTTTGTATGGCCCGCGGTATCAAATATACCCGGGGCAGCAACAACGGGCAGCGGTGATTCCCAGTTCTATACGGAGATGGAAGGCAGTGCTCTTTCCTTTGGTAAGATCTGGCACGAATCATCACAGACACCATGGTATAATTATGAGAATAGCGGCTGGTATCAGGGCTGGTATGATGACAGTCTCTCTCTGTCCCTGAAATATGATTTTGCGCTGTACAACGACCTGAAGGGCATTGGCATCTGGGCCCTGGGATACGATGGCAACAATACAGAATTGTGGGATCTGCTCTATGCAAAATTTGGCGATGCCGCACCGCCAACAACACCGGGAAGAGTTACCATGAAAAATATTGGCGGCGGTACCATCATGATCGACTTCCAGGGAGCACAGACGGCCAGTGAATTCATTGTACTGCGCGGCTATCTCGAAGCGGTTGGAGGGCTGGATACACTAGGGGTCTATTCTGATAGGCCCATCGTGATCGAAGGATTGACCGAGGGGGAAACTTATTTTCTATCTATTGCTGCCGCCAATCCTTTCGGCACCAGTGAGCCAACGGAAATGCTGGGGATTGTACCATCTTCCAACCCCGTTTCCTGCCTGGTCATCAATGGATTCGACCGGGTAAATGGCACCCAAAATACCTTTGATTTTATCCGCCAGCACGGTAGTGCCATCCAGAGCCAGGAATATGCTTTTGATTCTGCCACCAATGAAGCAGTGATTGAAAATGATATAGAAATAATGAATTACCAGTTTGTGGACTGGATCCTGGGAGAAGAAGGCACTGCCACCAGTGCCTTTACTGGATCCGAACAAAACATTGTAAAAGCTTTCCTGGAAAGCGGCCGTTTTTTATTCGTTTCCGGCTCAGAAATTGGTTACGACCTGGCTGGCCAGGGCAGTACAAGTGATGATCAGTTTTATACAAATTACCTGAAGGCCGATTATATTTCTGATGCTGCAGGCGAGATTTATAGTGGATATGGTGTGAATAATTCTATATTTAATGGTATCTCGAATATCACATTTGATAATGGGACTCATGGCACTTATGATGTGGACTGGCCGGACGGCATCAAACCTGTGGGCGGGGCCAGCAGTTGTATGAAATATGGTGACGTGAATTATGATAGCAGGGGCGGGATGGGTATTGAATACGTGGGTTCGTTTGGCACCAGCAATGAAACCGGCGGCGTGGTGTACCTGGCAGTTGGTTTTGAAGCAATCTACCCGGAAACAAAACGGAATGAAATCATGTCCGCAGTTCTTAACCTTTACGAATCTCAATTAAATACTATAGCTGAGAACCCCATGATTTCGCCTTCAATACTATCTATTCATGCCCTGTATCCAAACCCCACAAATACGTCTGTGACTCTGGAGTTTTCTGCAACTGTTCCCAATGAAAACGTAATCATTACTGCCAGTGATGTACTTGGCCGCACCATTATCCAGTCTTCTTTAGTGGCTACAGGTCATCCCCAGACCTGGACCTGGGATGGTAAAAACAACTTCGGCCAGGCATTGCCCACTGGTCTTTACATCCTTTCGATCCATAACGATACCCAGATTCATTCAAAAAAGGTCACTTTACTGAAATGAAGCTTTTAATTCATTGTGCTGCTTTCTTGTTTTGTGCTCTGGGAAGGTTCCATGCCCAACAGGAAAAAATCTCCATCCATGAAGAGCAGTCAAAATATTATCAAAACAAAGAAACGCCGCCTGTAGAAAAAATAAGCGTCCTGACCGGCCTCGATATACTCTTAAGAGATCACACTGAGCTCCTTAAAGGAAAATCGATTGCCCTGGTAACCAACCAGACCGGGATCGACCACGATGGCGTACCAAATTATAAAAGACTGATGGCCATGGAGAAAGTGAATTTGCAGGTGATCTTTTCCCCGGAACATGGACTCTTTGGTGAAGCTTCTGATGGGGAAAAAATATCATATGATACAACAATTGCCAATCTTCCCAAATTAGTCAGCCTTTACGACTTTACCCGGAAACCGACCCCTGAAATGCTGACTGGAATAGATTTAATTATTTATGATGTTCTCGATATCGGCGCCCGCTTCTATACTTACATTACCACCCTTGGTAAAGTCATGGAAGCAGCAGGAGAAAACCATATACCTATTATGGTACTGGATAGGCCGAACCCTATCCGCGGGGATATCATTGAGGGGCCCTTACTGGACATGAATTACAAGACATTTGTTGGGTATTACCCGATTCCCATCCGTTACGGCGGCACCATTGGTGATATGGCAGAAAATATTATAACCAATAAATGGATCTCACCTGTGCCGCAGTTGACAGTAATACCGCTACAGGGCTGGGAAAATAATTTATGGTTTGATGAAACAGATCTGAAATGGGTCAACCCTTCCCCAAATATACCTGATTTGGAAACTGCCCTTGTTTATCCTGGCATGTGTCTTATTGAAGGAACCAATGTAAGTGAAGGCAGGGGAACGCCCCACCCTTTCAAGTGGATTGGGGCGCCATGGATCAACGGCAGAAACTTATCCCAGGAATTAAACAAATTAGGCCTGCCAGGAGTGGTTTTTGTTCCAGTATCGTTCACACCGGTATCCTTGCCTGGGAAAGCAACACGGCCAAAGCATGAAGGACAGAAATGCAGCGGCATTGAGATTAGAATTACCAACCGCAATGAATACAAAAGTGTAGAAACAGGAGTTTATATGCTCTTTACAATCTTCAAGTACTATTCGGATCAATTGATATTCAGGGAAAAACACCTGAACCGCCTGTGGGGGCAGGATGATCTATTAAAAAGTATAAAATCAAACGTAAATGTGTTCGATTTTTTAAAAACAATTTAAGTTTACGCAGTTAGAATCTGGGTTAGAAATTGAACCCGACAGATAACCGCTCAACACTTCCCAAAGGACCAAAATCTGCAATCGAATAATCTATTTTCAATATGGTTGACGTACGCCAGACACGGTAATTAAGCCCGGCCCCAAAAGTAGGACCTTCAATAGAGTCATCTTTGAACAATGATGGATACCCGGCGCGCAAAGAAACAAAATTATTGAAGGTCGCCTCCACACCCAGGTTTACATACTCAGAATTATCATTGGGGTGCAGCGCATCCAACCCATACATCAACTTAAGTTTATCTGAATTAATAATTTCCCCGGAAAACCCCACCCGAAAGAAAAGTGGTATAGGGAAATATTCTGTTTCATAATAGGCATTAACAAATTCAACATTGCCTTGATTTACAGGATCCGGGTCTACACCGATCTTTTGATCACGGCCATCCATCTTCATCTTGCCACCGTAATTGCTGATGGAAGCACCCAATCTGATGCCTTTGAAAGGTGTGGTAAACAAAGCACCAAGGTCAACAGCTACGGTGCGAGCCGTGGTGTGCCAAATGTTTAGTTGAATGTATTTTACCGACCCGCCCAGTGCAAAATTATCGGTTAGCATTTTTGCATAGGTAATAGCAGCAGATAGATCATTTGCTACAAATTTTTCTCCTGTTCCTTCCGGTTCTGCCACTGTTCTGACCAGATCTTCAGAAGAAGAAAGATTCACTATCCACAATCCCAATACTCCCTTGCCTTTTAATTCAATCCCGCTGACGGCATACTGAAATTTCATGGCTGCCAGCCAGTCATGGGAACCGAATTGTGCTCCTACACCGTTATGCCGAACCAAACCGGCCGGGTTCCAGTAAACACTGCTTAAGTTCCCACTTTGACCTACAACTGCACCGCCCATGGCAGAGCCCCGGGCATCAATACCGATCTTCAAGAATTGTGCAACTGTGGTACCCGTTTTAGTAATAGTCTGGACGTTCTCAATTTGCGCTGAGATTGCAGAGCAGATTAGAATGATCTTAAAGCAGTATTTCATCATTTAATAATAGCAAAACGCCCTATTTTTTCCCCGACTCCAGGCGCATTAACATGATAAATATACATGCCAAAGGCCAGTGGGAAATTATCCTTTGTGGTCAGATCCCAGTGTTCTTGTCCATTATTCATTTCAGCTTCATGGTATAATGTTTGAACAATATCGCCTGCAACCGTATAAATTGATATAGTGCATTCCCTGGGTAAATGATTAAAATAAACTTTCCTGGGGCCCCTATCCTTGGGGTTCTGCAGATCCAGTTGTTCCAATATATTCGTGACCACATATGGGTTTGGCACCACAGAAATATCATCCAATTTATTCTGCGCCTTGGTATTCATATACGTACTGGCAACCGTGGAAAAGGTCAGGGTATCACTGACGGCAAATGGTCGATGCGTGCCAATGAAGAATACATCCCCGGCCTGGGGTGGTATAGTATCCCCGTATTCCGGAGGATGGAAGGTAAATTCCCATTTACCGCCCAAAGGATCACCATCCATAATAACTGCCCGGTCACCTGGAGACCATAGACTGTCAAGATTATTCCCTTCTTCAATGATGGTTACTTCTTCCTGAGCGGGTTCCCTGCCAACGGTGACATCCCACACTTGAAATTTCATTTTTGAATGACCAAAAGATGGGTGCAGTGCGCTGCTGCTGCTGTCAGCGATCTCATCAAAGAACCTGATTTCATAATCACCTGGATACATAAATTGATCCGCATTATTAAAGGGAATGACCTCTGGTACCCAGTTTGATAAAGTGGAAGTTGCCCAGCCGGTCCTAGTCTGATCCAGGGCTAGTTCCACATCCTGCACAGTAATTTTTATACCATCGAAAATTGGGTTTAATTCCTCGGAATGAACATGTTCACTGTCAATGAACGGGAAATAGATGTAGGTTACTGTATATTCATAACCATTCGACATGGACCCTGCGCTAAGACCTTTTATTTTTCCAATATCACCCAGAATTTCATAATCAGAACCCTGCACATATTCATTTCCAACGTCATCCAGTACCTGCACCGATTCGGTAACAATATTTACCTTTGATAGACCAATATATTGACCAGTCCGGATTATTACCTTCTCTTCAACAGGATTTAAGTCTTTAAGACTATAACGAGTAGGTGATTCCCTGAAGGTCAACTGGAATTGGTTATTATTTTCCACTTCATCAGGCCCTACAACTACCAATTGAATGCTCCCGGTGGATACACCAGACATATGTTCAATAAATCCATTATGGATACTTCCAGGCACATATCCTGGAGAAGGTGACCTGGGCATGATCCTAGTGGTATTGACATCCACGATCAGTTCATTTGTTTCGGGATTCACTGTGATAGTTTTGGAACACTCGCTGGGCGGTATCTGCAGATCCACATCACCATGGTCATAGGAAACCACAGCATAATAATAGGTCTGACCATTGTATACATTGTTGGAATCAATAAACGAATGTACCAGCCCCGTATTATCTCCCAATGTGTAGAATGTACCTCTGCCGGGATACACCACAGAACTGAGCCCAAAATATTCATTATCAAGGTCAAACCTTGCCGGTGCTCCATTGACCATTTTCAATGGCTCAAATAGAAATTTTGAACCATAGTCATCCGTAATTGTCTGTTGATCCAGAAATTGCGGATCGGTGCTCCTGTAGATTACATAGCCTTCAAAATCATATTGATCTGATATAGGATCAAGTGATTCCTCAGCCATATTGTCCCAGAATAGAGTAACCTGTTCGTCTCCCGGCACAACATTAACTATGGGCTTTGCAGGAGGTTTCGCAAATTGATAATTACGTTCATAAATATCCTGTGCCGTAGCCGCATTCAAGGTAAGATCATCATAATCTTCTCCAACGAGCAGCGCAATAGAGAATCTTCTCGTCTGCCCTGCAGGCAGATCAATGGGTCCTGAACTGTAGATAAACACATAATCACCCGATTGTGTGGCATTAGCAGAATCAAAAACACCAGGCTGCAGAAATTCATTGAATACACGGTCATCATCAGCAATGGTTGTTCCAGAAAATGCTGGAGAAACAAACCCAGTAAGTCCTACCATATCCGATTCATCCAGATCGGTCCATTCATAATTCGGTTCTCCAGGTTCACGGATATCAAAAGGGTCCCCAGCTGTAGGCAAACCGTCTCCTTCCCCGTAATCTCCTGTATTTGGTATTCCGTCCACACCTACATCATCTTTTTCTGCATTCCAGTCACCATCATCATCAATTCCGTTATCTCGGCTCTCATCTATTATACCATCACTATCATTATCGATTTGATCAAAGGGGTTGCCGGGACTTTCCAGAAATTTGTAGCCAAAAAAACCAGGGTTCCTGGCACTGCCGCTGGCACTGCCGTCCTCATCCCAGCAATAGACCATGTTAACATCCCGATCGAAATAAGACAAATCATCCCGCCAGTCATTAGGACCGCCAATATGGGGATCTCCCCACATTCCAAACATGACTTCATGGAGATCTTTTGAGCTTTTATTGGTCACCTTGTAAATCAGGAAGATGATATCCTCTGCCAACGGATTTGCCCATTGGTAATAGCGATATTCTATCTGTAACCCCAGCCCTTTTCGTAAAGAATCATCCGGGAAGGGATAATATTCAAACTCCTTGTTTCTGCGGTCATCACAGACAAAAAAAGCTTCCTCATCAGCATTAGACGCTCCCTGGCGCAGGTCACCTGGCCATACATAATCTTTCAGATTTGGATTATACCAGTCATTGGCCCAGCTATCAGGTTTGCCGTCAAAATCACGGTCAATATCGCTGGATGTTGGAATCTTATCATAATCCGGATCTGCAAAATAGATACCCTCATCACTGTAGGCCAAAGGTTCCCAGGTCCAGTATTCTGATCCATCCGGCGATCGTTCAGGATCTGTGACCAATCCATCGCTGATCACCCTGGCATACCAGGTAGTATCTCCATTTTCAACCCGCGGATAGGCATCCGGATGGCTATCGGAAGCAACAGGCACCTCCGCACAAATAAAGGGTCCAAATTCATACCCATATCCAAGACCTTCCCAAATGATGTCCGAGATTATGTTGCCTGGCCGGGAGATGGAACCATAATTCCATATCTCTGATGTAATCTTATTTCCTGTTATAATGGCATATTGTCGGCGCAGAATCTGCTCATCTTCATCAAGCTGTTTTACTGCCTGCCGATCGATCCAGCGGTAGTATCCTGCAAATTCTCTTTGGCTCCAGTCTTTTTGGGGACCTTTCATATATTTATCCGATCTAAAAAACGGGTTTCCCCCCAGGAGTTGAACACCCGATAATACCAGCAGCAGAAAGATCTTTATTAACATATAATTGTGCCGGTTCATAGATTCAGGCTCCAGCCTACAGTAACCAGCCTTGGTGGCCCAAAATAATCCGGTCGGGTATTGTATTCCTCCCAAGTGTGTACGCCCTCTTCTCCATAATGATCTTTAAAGCCCTCTGTTTCTTCCTGGGTACGATTTACAAAAGTATACTCTGATCGTCCTGTATCTGTGAATACGTAACGTTCATTGCGATTATCCAGTACATTATAGATCTTGAAAAAAAGTTCAAAATTGAATCCTGCCAGAGAGATAAGTTTATATAATCTCATATCAAGGGTTTGCTGGACAGGTTTACGTGATGTATTTGGGAAAGGAATATATCCCGCAAAAGGGATGTTTGGCGTGTAAGGCCAGCCGGTGCTCATTTTCCCAATGAAGCTCAAGCCCCAGCCATTGGACCCCGGTTCTGTAATAGACACGGTGGCATTGAACACATGGCTCTGGTCCCAACTGAGAGGTACGATCTTTTTCTCTTCTTCAACTCCTGTGAGCGCATTAAAGTAAAAGGAGCCGCTGGTAACACTATTCCCTTCTGTGGTCTGGTAGGAATAATCCAGGAAAGCCGATAATCTGGTTTTTGGGTCTCGCCGTTTCGTGAGGCTGAGGGTAATACCCTGCACCATGGAATAATCCTTATTTAAATATACGGCATAGGATGACGGACCATAGGTAGGTGAAACATAACTGATAGACTGTAAGGCCAACAGATCCCGAATATCCTTGAAAAATAGACTCCCGTTAATAGCAATGAAATGGCTGAGCTGTTGTTGCAGGCCAAACTCATACATGACAGTTTTTTGGGGTTTTAGATCACCATAACCAATACTGGGTGCCAGGCCGGCGCCAAAGATACTGGTCAAAAAGAGATTCCTCATGGTTGGCATCTGGAAAAAATGACCGTAGGAAAAATGCAGAATGCCCTGATCTGTGATGGGGAAGGCAACACCGATCCGGGGAGACCACATGGTTTTTTTACTGCTCGCCACTTCTCCAACTTCCGGATTTATTAGATTATTAATATGATTTGTCCGGGGATCAAATTCATCATATCTTAATCCAATATTCATTATAAAACTCTGATATTCCAATTTATCCTGAAGGTAGGAACTCATTATTGTTGCATTTTCAGAGTAATAACTATGAGATGGTGATTCATTTTCTGGAGCGATGGTAGGTATACGATAGGTATTGCTGTCATAAAGGATACTGAAATTCCGTTCATTCAGTTGATCGTTTCGGTACTGAAAACCAGCTTTTATTTCATGTCGGCTGTTTATTTGAGAAGTGATGTCGAATTTCCCACCAAAAGATTCTGATAAACGATAGGTATGGGTTCGATCCGATCCGCCAAAAGAAAATGTGGGCGCACTGGGGGATCCTCGAATATTCAAGGATGATGCATAATCCGAGTTGGGCAGGATATATACATTACTATCGAAAACGGTTATGTTGTGATTGCCTACGGTATAATTTCCAGGTGTTTCAATAAATAAGACTACATCCTCTTCTTCCCCGTATGGCATATTATTGGTAAAAGGAACGGAACCACTAATGTCCAATGCATTAAACTGATAACGCTGGTAATCAGTATTATTTAGGAAAATATGTGCTTCATAGAATGTCTTACTTCCGACGGCATGATTGATCTTGAAAGAAAAATTATTGTTATCAGAAACACTGGTGGAACGCCCATCTGGGTTATATTTATAAAAATGAACATAAGATTGACTTGTACCTTGGCTGCCCAGATACTGCATTGAAAATTTTAACTTTGGTGAAACCTTATAGGTCAATTTTACCAGCTGGTTATAACTCTCACTGGGATTCATGGCAACCGTATCTCCATTGCCCCCCATTTGAATGTACCAGTCATTCGTTTGAAAATTCGCATAATCTTGGACCGTATGTTCCCTGATACCATAGAGATAACCATCCTGTGCAGAATATCTCAGACTTGTGTTAAAGGTCAGCTTGCTGCCGGTTAATGGCAGGGGTCCGCTAAAGTATCCTTCCACTGTCCGGCGATTAAACAGCCCAAAATTATCAATATTAGGGTAAAGATCTGTATCAATTGAATATCTGTCACCGGTATATATGGATATACTTCCCTCGTAATTCTGCCCTCCTTCCTTAATTTGAATATTCACAATCCCACTCATGGCATTGCCGTATTCAGCGTTGAATCCGCCGCTGACGACTTTTAATTCCTTCAGAGCTTTATTAGACAGATTTACAGATAAACTATTGGTAAAAAAAGGATTGGCGACAGATACACCATCAATATAATATCCTACTTCATTGCTCCTGCCGCCGCGAATATGCAGTTCACCTCCTGCCCCCACGTTTACACCAGCCTGCGTAGTTAATACACCAAGAAATGATTCCACGGGCATTGCCTCTATTTCCTCGGAAGTAGTAATCTTTTGCGTCGAAGTAAGATCCTTATAAATCAAGGGACGATCGGCCAAGACAACCACCTCTTCCCCAGCTATCGCTTCCTGTGATAAAACAAAGTCCTGCTCTGTGGTCATGCCGGAACTGACCTGTAGATTGGTGACCTTAACAGACGCATAGCCAATATAGGATGTTCGTAAAGAATATTCGCCAACAGGAATATTCAAGATCACATAGCGTCCCTCCTGATCCGAATCTGCACCAATACCTGCTCCTTCTACTACAACACTCACCCCAATCAGAGGCTGATTGGTTTCGGAGGCAGTGATCAATCCCGATATTTTACCAGTTTGTCCTGATAATATTCCAAATAAAACAAATGATAGAACTACATTTTTCAATATATTTTTTCCTAATCAGGCTTCAATTATAAATACAATCAAAAAGAATCTAAATAAAATAAACCTTTAATAATTAATTTTATCCTATGAATAGTAAACACTTGATGGTTATTGACCCTGCAGTGATAAAACCTGCAATTGAATCTTATAACCGTATTGCCCGCACAGCACCATACCCTGTAACCTATCATCTGCCCGCCCTGCACGGGCTTACCAGTATCAAGCAGATGCGGGGCGATATTTCTGGTATTGTTGTCATGGGCAGCGCTTCCTCAGTACATGATGGTCATGACTGGCAGGAGGGCATTAAAGAATTACTCCTGGAAGCGTTCGAGAGCAATATCCCCGTGATGGGTATCTGCTACGGTCACCAGCTCTTGGCCCACATCTGCGGTGGAAAAGTTGGTCTATTATGGAAGGGTAAGAAAGAACAGGGCCGGCGAAATGTACAGTTGATGGAAAATTCACTTTGGGGAGCAGCAAGATCCGGCCCAATGATCTTTTCCCACCAGGAAGGCGTGACCCAATGCCCTGATGATTTCGAAATCACGGCCGTGAGTGATATGGTAACCATAGACGGCTTTGCCAGTAAAACAAAACCTATCTGGGGGTTCCAGACCCACATCGAAGCGACACAGGCTTTTATTGATGACCACGATATCCCCATTACAAACTCCCAGGAGACCTTTGCATTCGGGCACCAGATACTGGACAATTTTATTCTATCTCTAGCCTGATCATTGCAGCTCTTTAAACAATCCTATATACTTTTCCTGATCTGGTGTATATCCTGCGCACCTCGCAAGGCGCTTTTTCACAACCCAGGTCCGTCTCTTCTGGTTCGTAAAATTAATAACCTGATTGTTAATTCCGGTCTGGATGCGAACATGGGCATCAAGATTGTTGCTCTTCAATCAGGTCAAACCCTTTATGCACTCAATAGCCAGAAATTGCTCATGCCCGCCAGCAATAATAAACTTTACACCTGTGCTGCTGCCTTGGAAAAGCTTGGCTCTGATTACAGATTTAAAACATTTTTACTTCGACACGGTAATAATTTGATTCTTAAGGGTGGCGGCGACCCGGACCTGACCATCGACCAGCTGGATTCACTGGCCAGGATCACGGCAAAAAAAATAAACCTTGTTGATACCCTGTTTGTGGATGAATCATTCCTGGATTCACTCCACTATGGTCAGGGCTGGATGTGGGACGAAGGGGCCTGGTGGTACGCTGCACCCATCAGTGCAATGTCACTTAATGACAATTGTATTGATTTTTATGTAGATCCGGGAGAGTTGGGTCAACCGGCCAGGTTGGCTATAAATCCACAAACAGAGTATATACAACTGGTCAATAAATCGACCACTGTGAATGATACTGTCGATTTTAAAAAATTTAAGATCGATCGTGACTGGGCCGGCAGAACCAATTTATTCACTATCACAGGCGAAATTCTGGATACAGCAACAACAGATACTTTCTACCGGAATCTTCATGATGCGGCATCATTTTCAGGTATCATTTTTTCTGAATTGCTGGAGGAGCATGGTACAACAGTAAAAAATATACTACCCGGTAAAGGGTTTATAAATCTTGATACGCTCGCGGTACACATTTCAGATTCCCTTCTTTCATCCGCCTACAATTTGATGCATGAAAGTGATAACCTTACAGCAGAATTATTTGCCAAAACCATGGCCGTGAGCGATACCACAAGTGGTAATTGGAGAGATGGCCTAAAGACTATCAAAGCCTTTCTGGCTGATTCTGCCGGTATGGATACATCTCTGCTCCGCCTGGCGGATGGTTCTGGTGTATCCCGGTACACCCTTACCAGTGCTGACCAGATTATTGAACTTCTTACCTATATGCATGGCAGCAGCAATAAGGATGATTTTATGTTTACCCTGCCAGGTGGCGGATCAGACAGCACCCTCAAAAATCGTTTAGAACCTGTTCATTCTAAGGTGAAGGCCAAAACAGGAGGCCTTTCTGGAGTGAGTTGTTTATCAGGCTATATTTTCTCAGAAAAATACGGCCCGGTGGCTTTTTCCATGCTTATGAATGGCTA
>Ga0066839_10000953_pt1 | contig 12297 bp, 9 predicted proteins | sample ETNtaG_10_FD_66733 | JGI IMG/M metagenome (GOLD analysis project Ga0066839, IMG submission 66733) | Marine microbial and viral communities from oxygen minimum zone, Eastern Pacific Ocean - ETNP201302SV82 | ecosystem: Environmental > Aquatic > Marine > Oceanic | place: Pacific Ocean: Eastern...
GCTTCATATGCAGAGAAACTCGCAAATAAGGAGGTTTTTCCCCAATGATAAATCAAAAGTTCTTTAAATCACTCCTGGCCTTAGTCTCCATATTAGTCTTGTCGCTGCCGGCGATGGCCCAAAGGGACTTAAGCGGTGTTGATATTGTAGCTAATCACGTAGCCGGGTCTTTTTACTATTTACAGGGCGCAGGTGGCAATATCGGGTTGTCCATCGGCGAGGATGGTGTGGTCATGATAGATGATCAGTTTGCACCGTTGACTGATAAAATTCTGGGAGCAATACGCGAACTCAATGATGGTGAGATTCGCTTTGTGATCAACACCCACGTCCATCCGGATCATACTGGGGGCAATGAGAATCTAGGCAATATGGGTATCCTGATCCTGGCCCGAGATGAGGTACGTGTCCGTCTAAGAGCGAGTCTACCGAAAGAAGCGCTTCCTGTGCTGACTTATAGTGACGCCATTACGATTCATCTTAACGGTGAGGAAGTATATGCCTTCCCAGTGGCACCAGCGCATACCGACGGTGACACCTTTATTCATTTCAAAAATTCTGATGTGATTCATGCCGGTGATGTATTCCGCACTACTGCATTCCCGGTAATTGACACAAATAACGGTGGAACATTGGATGGCACCTTGGAGGCTTTGGGGACTCTTGTTGGAAAGGCAGGTCCTGATACAAAAATAGTACCCGGGCACGGCGAAGTCTCTTCCCGAACGGATGTTATGGGGTTTCGCGATATGATTCTGGATGTTAAGAGCAAAGTGGTCTCCATGGTGGAAAGAGGTCTGAACTATGAAGAGGTTGCTGCGGCTAATCCGACGTCAGCATATAATGCTAGATATGGGGATCCGGAGAGATTTCTGCGCGCAGTATATTCAGAACTGGGCGGCATAGAGTAAAGTATGATGCGGACATTTGAAATATTTTTGGTAGTCAGCCTTGTTGTATGGAGCACTAACAGTCTAGCAGCGGCTGATGAAAACTGCCGCCGGTTTGAGGTTAACGATGGCCGTATTACTATTCCGATCACCATTGGTGGATCTGAAACCAGAGCAATGATCAGCAGTGGCCTGCAAACTCTGGGGGTTACCAGTGCCCTGGCAGAACAGCTCGGTCTCGAAGTAATCGAACCAGAGCCCGTTAGCTTTCGGCGGACGCCGTGATTGCTCAGTGGAAACCCACGGAGAACTGGGTTACGAAATCATGCAGCACTTTGTGATTACCGTGGATTTTAATGAAACTAGGATGCATATTTTTGCGCCATAGTCCTGTGAAAATATCTTGGTTGCTAACTGTAATTCCTATTTTGGCCTTGCCTTATACCTGCGTATTAGCAGCCGATGCAGTATCTCAGCAGCAACTTGTAGCGGGTTTCTGGACTTCGACAAGTGAGACAGAAAGGCTTGCCATGGAGGCGCAACTCATAGAAGGGGCTCGCGATACTGCTGAGTTATATCATTGGTTTAAAACAGGACCTCATTTTTCTATCGATGTACCAAAAGGGCAGCAAGAAAGTTTGCGTGTTGCAGGAGATGGAACTCGGTTTCCCTACGTTTACCTGATACCGGAGAGTTACAATCCGGAGCATTCCTATCCAGTCGAATTCATGTTACATGGTGGTGTAAGTCGGCCGGAGTGGGAGCCTGGCGGAGGCTGGTGGCGTCGTGGCTATGAGTCTTTAAAGCAGGAAGACCGCATAGTAGTGGTCCCGGCTTCATGGGAACAAGCATTCTGGTGGCATGAAAACCAGGCGGAGAATCTGCCTGCCATTCTGAAAGAGTTGAAACGAACCTATAACATCGATGAGAATCGTGTCACGCTAAGCGGCGTTTCCGATGGAGGCACGGGCGCCTATTTCTTCGCTTTCAAGCAGCCGACTGAATGGGCAGCTTTTTTCCCTTACATAGGTCATCCAGGGGTATTAAGGAATTCACAGGGGGGAGGGTACCGCCTCTATTTCGAAAACTTAATGACCAAGCCCCTATATATCGTCAACGGTGAATTAGACCGGCTTTACCCAGCTTCCTCGTTACAAGGGTTTATTAAGATCCTAGGAGAGACTGGAGTTGAGCATGTGTTTAAAGCCATCAAAGGTGGAGGTCATGACACGCGATGGTTACCGGGAGAGACCACATTTATCGAAGAGTTCAAACTAGAACACCCTCGAGATCCCTTGCCAGAGCGAATTCGCTGGGTAGCTGACCGTATTGACAAGTTCAATCGTAATTCTTGGATACAGATTGATGGTTTATCGCGCACACCAGGTCTTTTGGATGTGCGTAGGGAAGATAATCTTTTCGTGGTAAGCGCGCGCGGTGTATCCCGGTTCACACTGCTACTGAATCCGGAGGAAGTGGATTTCAGTCAACCTATCCTTGTCAATGTTAACGGAACGAACGTAATGGCGGAAAATGTGGGCGAGAACAAGGAAATCTTATTGAAGTGGGCGCAAAAGGATCTAGATAGAAAGATGTTGTTTACGGCAGAATTAAACGTACAAGTTCCAGACTAGGATCCATCGGCCTTCTTGTTTGCGCGCACAACCTGTTTTTAGATGTAAGTCTGAGTAATTGTAGCGATCATTACGAGTTTGCTCATGTAAAAATCGAGGGGCTATAGCAAGAAACAAAAATCTTCATGGACATAATCTCTTGAATAGAACAGTCTGTTGAAAATCGATATGATGGGCACTGGCTTGCTTGTTGTTTTATTTTTACCGCTGTTTTTAAGTGAGCACTCAGCATTCGTATCCAAATGTCGGCGTCGAAGGTTCCACGAAGTATAAAAGGCCTAAATCTGGTGATTGGAATAGTCGTTATGGTTGTCTTGTGACAAGTCGAACCCGCAAAGGTGAACTACAAGTCGCGCCAGAACTTGCGGGCTTCGTGGATGACTTACTGTTGCCGTGTCTCGGGATCGACAGTGACCGCTTTTGGTCAGGCTTCGAATCAATTATTAACAACCTCACATCGCGCAATAACGAGCTACTATCTATTCGTGATGACCTGCAGTCCCAAATTGATACTTGGCATCGCGAGCGTAAGGGTGAAGCTTTCGATGCACCTGCCTATAAGCAATTCCTCAAAGATATAGGTTATTTATTGGAAGAAGGAGCAGATTTCGCGGTCGAGACGTCCAATGTTGATGAAGAAATTTTCATGCAAGCTGGGCCACAGTTAGTGGTGCCAGTTAAGAATGCTCGTTTTGCTCTAAATGCCTCTAATGCGCGCTGGGGGAGTCTGTACGACGCTTTGTATGGTACCGACGTAATTTCGGAAGACGACGGAGCCGAGCGTACTGGTGGTTACAATCCGGTTCGGGGTGAAAAAGTTATAGCTTTCGCTAAAGCGTTTCTCGATGATGCTTGCCCCCTTCAGTCCGGCTCTCATAGTGGTGCGACTAGTTATAGCATCAAGGAAGGAGAGCTCTGCATATCGGTAGGTGACGAAGTAACTAGACTGATTGATAACGCGCAGTTTCGTGGTTACCAGGGTAATCCGGCTTCACCTTTCACTGTTCTCCTCGCAAACAACAAACTGCATGTAGAAATTCAGATCGATCGTCATTCCGATGTTGGAAAGAATGATGCTTCAGGTGTAAAAGACATTGTGATGGAGGCTGCGATCACCACTATTCAAGATTGTGAAGACTCTGTCGCTGCCGTTGATGCTAAAGACAAGGTAGAAATTTATCGTAATTGGCTAGGGTTGATAGTGGGCGACCTTCAAGAAACTTTTATCAAAGGCGGGCAGGAGTTGACCCGCACCCTAAATCAGGACAGGGAGTACATAGCTCCGGATGGGCGGCAATTTCAATTGCACGGACGCAGTCTGTTGCTGGTTCGCAATGTTGGCCATTTGATGCGTAACAGTGCAATTCTCGATTGCAGCGGGCAAGAAATCTATGAAGGCATTATGGACGCCGTTGTTACCGGTGCCATCGGAGCAATTGATGCCAATCAAAAAAGCCTTTTGCGTAACTCCCGCACAGGCAGTATATACATCGTCAAACCGAAAATGCACGGCCCGGCTGAAGTAGCGTTTACCTGCGAGTTATTCGAACATGTGGAAGATTTATTGGGGCTTTCAAGGAATGCGCTAAAGGTTGGCATCATGGACGAAGAACGCCGCACTAGTATTAATCTTAAAGAATGTATTCGCGCTGCAAAAGAACGCGTGGTTTTCATCAATACAGGGTTCCTCGATCGTACTGGAGACGAAATACACACTAGCATGGAAGTCGGGCCTATGATTCCTAAGACCCGAATGAAAGGTTCAACTTGGATTAATGCCTATGAAGACAATAATGTAGATATCGGACTGGCTTGTGGTTTAAAGGGCAAGGCGCAGATCGGAAAAGGTATGTGGGCGATGCCGGATATGATGGCCGCAATGCTAGAACAGAAAATAATTCATCCGCAGGCAGGAGCCAACACTGCCTGGGTACCATCGCCGACCGCCGCTGTACTGCATGCGCTGCATTACCATAAAGTGAGAGTATCAGCACGGCAACAGGAACTTTTATCCAGGGCTCCAGCTAGCGTCGACGATATTCTCAAGATTCCAGTGTTGGACGATGCTGCCAGTCTATCAGCGGAAGAGATACAACAGGAGCTAGACAATAATGCTCAAGGTATTCTTGGCTATGTGGTGCGCTGGATTGATCAAGGGATCGGTTGTTCCAAGGTTCCGGATATTCATGACATCGGGTTGATGGAAGATCGCGCTACGTTACGTATTTCCAGTCAACACATTGCTAATTGGTTACACCACGGTATTTGTGACGAGGACGAGGTGAACGAAACCATGCGGCGAATGGCCTCAGTCGTTGATGAGCAGAATGAACACGACCCGCTTTACCAACCTATGGCCGCGGATTTCGAGGGTTCTATATCTTTCCAGGCAGCCAGAGAGCTGGTGTTCGAAGGAAGGCTGCAGCCTAGCGGTTATACGGAACCGATCCTGCATGCCCGCAGGTTGTTGAAAAAAGTTGGATGAAGGATTTAAGCAGATTCAGAGTCGATTTGTAAAAAAGCTAACTTTCTAAATAACTCATATTAGGATCTAAAAAAGTCGAGGTATTGGTTCGATTTTTTCATTGTTCACCTAGCGGCCGCTTTCATCCTCGGCCATCTGCTCCAGTTTTCGAGCGCCTGCTAAAATACCCACCATACCGTAATTGCCTTCGTGACAGGCGTACTCGTATATGGATTCGTCGATTCTCGACAGTGGGTACTCGCCATAGAAATTCGAAGTGAATACCGAAGTGTCGTCGACCCGGAAACCATAAACAAGTTTATTTTCACCAGTTCGTCGAAACGTTTCAGTCAAAATAAGGTTGTCAGCAGGAAACCCCCTTAGTGTATGCCAATCGTTAAAGTACTTGGTTTCTACAACCAGTGTGTCCCCTTCCCAGTGTCCGATGGAATCGCCCATCCATTTCTCATGGGTTTTTGTAGCTGGGTTTCGCTGATCGGTGATCTTAATGATGCGAGCGTCGTGTACCATTTCAGCGACAATAACCACATGCCCTGGAGACTGAACAAACTGCAAGTGACTGTTATAAATAACGGGCATCATGATAGGACCGGCCAGAGGCCCAAACCCAACTAGGCATCGTTCCGGTAAGCCCCGCCCTTCGGGTCCATCGTTACGGTTAGGTAAGCCCGCGCGAAGAGCACGAACACTGTCCATCACCCCGGGCTGTAATTGAGGCATTCTTCCGTTTGCCGGATCGATGATGGCCGAAGTACGCATCTCTCCGTCGATGGTAGGGATAAATTGTGCATCATCGCGCCAGAACAGATCATAGTTGCCAATTGGTGGTAAGGATTCCGCCAGTTCTGGAGCGGGGCGATCGGCGTCCAGCGGTTCATTGTCCGCGTCAAACCGCTGCTGTTCTGCACGCTCTATATCCCGAGCTTCATCTTCGGTATAGAAGCGCTTTTCACCTAAGCCTCTTGGCCTTTCGAACGGCATTATAGACGTGTGTTTCCAGACCGACTGAAAATTGGGCACGCCCCATTCGGTATATGGAACCTGATAATCCTGCCCCACAGCTTTAAAGGCGAAAAATGGCAGGCCAAGTAACAAGGTAATTTTAATATTCATGTTGTTAACTCTGTGTTGAATTTGATCACTAACGACTATTTGGATCTGACATTCTCGCTAGTCGTTGAGTTTCCTAGCTTTTCTTGTTCCCAACAGCCTATCATTCCCTCCACTCAAGTCAATCTCCTGGCCCGACACAGCGAGTAAAAAAGCTCCTAAGCTCGTAATTTTGATAGGATGTAGAAATGCAACAAATTGTGATAAGTAGGCACCATTCAGAAGTTTGTTGAATATCCGAGTCATTATTTGTCATTATAGGCGGCCCTAAACAACAATAAGATATTTTCTAGAGGCAGTAACTATGTGCAATCCAACACGATTCCTAGCCTTAATCGCGGTTCTTGTATTCAGCGGGCAGCTTTTAGCCCAACAAGGCAATGCTCGCGGTACTATCGGCGAAAGTCCTTATGATGTCGTCAGGGGCTGGGCCAAGCCCTTTCAGGACCGCGGTTTCAGCTTCGGTGGAAATTCTGGCGTCTGGGCAGAATCCCCAGAACGCATCATAATCGCGCAACGTGGCGAGACTGTATTACCTTATCCGATTCCCAACGATTTTCCTGGCTATGCCGGTTCACTCGGGATAAACGTATTGCGCGAAACCAGTCGGCGTACTTGGCAAAATTGTCTGTATACCGTGAACGGTAGCGGGGAAGTGCAGGAGATTTGGAGTCACCTCGATTACTTATGCGTGGGTTCCGAAGGTCCGGGGCCGCATCGAGTTCGAATCAGTCCATATGATCCTGAGCGCAGGATTTGGTTAGTCAATGAAACTTTTCACCAAATTTATGTGTTTTCCAACGATGGCGGTGAGCTGCTCGCTACATATGGAGAGAAGGGTGTATTGGGTGATGATGAAACTCACTTTGGTCGCCCGCAAGATGTTGCTTTTCTTCCCGATGGTAGAATCCTGATTGCAGATGGTTTGGATAACCACCGAGTGATGATCATGGATAGTGAGATGAACTACCTCGGTGAATTCGGTGGTTACGGGGATGGTCCCGGACAGTTCAATACCATTCACGCGATTGGTATCGGCCCCGAGGGAAGAGTCTTCGTATTGGATAGGGCTGGTGGAGAAGTGAACCTCTTCCGTACAACCGATGATCCAGCGGTTATCGAGTTCGAGCAATCCATCGGAGCTCCTCTGACGCTTCCATTGGATATCATCGTAAACGAAAATGATTTCTGGATTACTGACCTAGGTCCATTGAGATTTATCAATTTCGATTTTGAAGGAAATATCAAATACACCTGGCTTGTGCCACGAGAGCTTCCCGACGGTTATCTTGAAGTGCATACCTTTAGTGTTGATGCTGACGACAATCTTTATGGAGGTGATAACCAGTATGGTCGTACACAAAAATTCGTTCCCAAGCCAGGAGCGGGTCCTGAGTTATTGATCGAATCACCCTGGGTTGCGCGCTAAATAATCAAGGAATTTGCAATGGAAAAAGCAACAAAAAATTTGATTTTGATGGTCAGCAGCATTTTGTTGTTATCCCTCACAGTGAGTGCTAGCGCCCAACGGCTCAATAAACTTATTGAATTGTTTGAAAATGATCAGCCAGCATTTGGAGTTCTGTCTTTTGACTATTCGCTGAATAACGCTAGAGCGATGGCAAGCTCAGGTCTCGATTTTCTTTTTATCGACATGGAGCATGCGCCTTTCGACATTGAACGACTCCGACTATTTTTACTTGGCATGACTGATAAGAGATCCATAATTGACAAGGGTAATTTGCAACCGAATGTCGTTCCTCTAGTGCGTATACCAGCAGCCGGTGGTGCCGAAGAGTTGATCGCACAGGCCAAACAGGTATTGGACGTTGGGGTATTTGGCATTTTTTTTCCAGCTGTTCACACGAGAGAGCAAGCTGAATTAGCGGTGCGTGCTACCCGTTATCCGCAATACAATGACGCACCGGACTACGAACCAACAGGTCTGCGGGGCCGAAATCCCTCTAATGCTATGTGGTACTGGGGGGTGCGCGACTACCATGCCAAGGCCGATGTATGGCCGCTGGACCCGCAGGGTGAACTGTTGGCAATGATGTTCATCGAATCCCGAGCAGGAGTGGAAAACATTGAAGAAATCATTACTGTTCCTGGGCTCGGTGGTATCTTCATCGGGCCGTCGGACTTAAGCACTTCTATGGGCTATACCAGCCCTGCAGCACCGGAAGTGGAACAAGCAATTCAGACTGTGTTAGGTGCCTGTCTTGAGCACGACGTACCGTGCGCTATAACAACTGGTCAGGGGTCAGTGCAACAACGTATAGAACAAGGTTTCCGCTTCGTAACAGTTGGCGCTGATGGGGGCCTCAATACCGGGGCAAGTAATGCCCTTAGACTTGGTCGGGAAGCGGCGGGTCGTTAATCGGGGCTTTCTTTTTTCAACTGAGCCAAAAGAATATTCCTGACTCGCTTGTAACCTCTATAGAGGGGCGTTCTAGCTTGGTAGACGTGTTTTCTGCAACAGATTCCAGGGAAGATATCCCCAATATACATTCACCGCCTTCGCCTTCGGGAAAGTAATCCTGCAGCCTGTTAGTATGGTTTGCCATGATTGAACTTCGAAATGTTCAAAAGTCTTTTGACAACGACAGCACTTTAGCCGTCGTCGATTCTTCTTTCACAGTAGAACGAGGTGAACTTCTGGGTTTAATTGGAGAATCAGGCTGTGGCAAAACTACGACTCTGAAAATGATTAATCGGTTGGAAGAACCTAGCCATGGTTCCATCTATATTGATAATCAAAATATCTTGGAGCGAAACCCAGAAGAGTTACGACGAAATATAGGCTATGTATTCCAGGGCATCGGATTGTTTCCCCACTATTCAATTAGGGAAAATGTGGCAGCGGTTCCAACCTTGCTGGATTGGAACGTGGAACACATCGAAGAACGATGTCGCGAAATTCTCGATTTAGTGGGCCTGCCTATCGATGATTTTGGTGATCGGAGGCCGTCTCAATTATCGGGAGGACAACAACAACGTGTAGGAGTGGCACGTGCATTGGCCGCAGAACCGGACGTCGTATTGATGGACGAACCATTTGGCGCTTTGGACCCAATTACCAGAGCCGAGTTGCAGGAAGAATTCAAGCGCATACAGAGAGAGCTAGCCCTGACCGTAATTATGGTTACCCATGACATGATCGAAGCGTTGCTAATGGCAGACCGCATTGCTGTTATGAAGAAGGGAGAAATTTTACAGATAGGCACGCCTCGAGAACTTATCAATAGTCCCGCGCATGAATATGTTAAAGAAATAGTCGAAATGCCGAAGCGGCGAGCTGATGATCTTGAAAAGTTGATGCATCCCTGATGAACGATAACTTGCGTGAACAACTACTGCTACTTCCGGAATACTTCCAAGGACATTTAGTACTCACATTGGTTGCGCTAGCTCTTGGTATTGCTGTTAGCATTCCTTTGGGGATTTGGGCTTCCCAATCGCAAGTGGTTAAACGACCTTTGTTAATCGTAGTAAGTATTATTCAGACATTTCCTAGTGTGGCTATTCTTGCCTTGGTAGTAGCGTTGCTGGGCGGACAGATAGGTTTAGTGCCCGCAATTATTGCTTTAGTGCTCTACTGTATGTTGCCGATTGTGCGCAATACGGTTACTGGGCTGGAAACTGTATCTGACGACGTAGTTGAGGCGGCCCGCGCTATAGGCATGTCTTCCCGCCAAATTCTCGTGAAAGTACGCCTGCCATTGGCTTTGCCCGTCATTATCGCGGGTATTCGCACGGCAGCTGTGTGGACGGTTGGACTTGCAACACTTTCCACTCTGGTCGGCGCTACTAGTTTTGGGAATTACATATTCACCGGTTTACAGACTCGAAACCTAGTTTCAGTAACTGTTGGTAGTCTCGCAGCCGCTAGTTTAGCTGTCGCATTGGATTCCATAATTGGTGGGCTTCAGTGGCTAAGTGAAAATCGAAATGGAAAAGAAGCTGTGCCGAAGCTCAAGAAGGTATGGATTGTAGTGATCACAGTAATCCTGGTGGGGGTTTCGTTCTCGGTTTATAGCTTGTTAAAAAAACCTGCGGCGGATTTTATTGTTGGCGGAAAAGGTTTCACCGAACAATACATAATAGCTGGACTGCTGACGGCAGAACTTGAAGAGGCTGGATTTGAAATTGACCAGCGGCTTGGATTGGGCACAGAGGTGATTTACCAAGCCACCGCCAACGAAATGGTGGATATTTATTTAGAGTACTCAGGTACGGTTTGGGCAAATCGAATGAACGAAACTAGTAATCCTGGTCGTCAGGCAGTGCTAGCAAAGGTGGGAGATTTTGTTCAGGAAAACGATGGAATGTACAACGTAGGGCCACTTGGATTCCAGAATCTATATGCGTTGGCCATGCGAAAGGATCGAGCTGCAGAGCTGGGCATAGAAACAATAGATGATATGGTTCCCATCGCTAATACTCTAGTGGCGGCTGGAGATCTCGAGTTTTTCGGTAGGCCAGAATGGATCGCGCTGCGTGATACTTACAACATCGACTTCGCCGAAAAGCTTACCTTTGATACAGCCTTAATGTACACCGCTGTTGATAGGGGTCAGGTAGACATCATTACTGCCTACACCAGCGATGGCCGAATCGACGCCTATAATCTTAAGATAATTGCTGATCCAAGGAATTCGTTGTTGCCATATGATGGTATGTTGATTGCCTCGGCTTCGGCGGCGAAGAATCCTTTGTTTCTGGAAATAGTTGGTGGGCTAGTTAACAGAATATCGGATGAAACAATGCGCGAAGCCAATAGGATCGTGGATGTAAATGGCGGGTCGATTTCTGATGCGGTAAATTACTTGCGCAGTATGATCAGGTAGTGACAACAGTTTCATCATTATGGAATCGTAAAACAGCGAGCAGAAGAGAATCTCACTCAGTTTGAGCTTTACTGGCAAGCTTATAGGAAAGTCCTAAGCGTAACCTTAAATCCTCTGGGTATCCTCTTTCCTTCTCAGTTGCTGAATACGCAGGCCTAGGTACTACCTCCAGCGCTTCCAACGAGGTTCGGTGGGAAAGGCTTTACATGACTCTTTATTGGTACATCGCAGCCCGGGCCGCCGCATGTACCTGGATTGAGTAAAGAATATCGCTATTTTGAATCATACCTATAAAACCGATGTTGGAAACCGGGTCAATCCAGAACCAGGAACCGGCAATTCCCCACCACCAGTGGGTGCCTAACGGGGCACCTTGGAAGGCAGCCGAATCGTTAACAATGGCGAAGTCGACACCAAACCCGTTACCAGGGTACAGTTGCCCGATACCAGGAACAGCGTCTGGCAATTGGTTGCTGCGCATAATCTCAACTGCTTCTTCGGAAAGAACGCGCTTGCTATTCAGTTCACCACCGTTGAGGTGCATCTGCACGAACTTCATGTAATCTCCAGCGGTTGAAGTCAGCCCGCCACCACCGGAAAGGAACTTAGGTGGATTTAGAAAAGCACCTGTGTCTGTGCGAGCCAATGTGCCGTCCTGGCGTGGCTGATATTGGCGAGCTAATCGATCGGCATTCTCCGGTTTTACATAAAAACCGGTTTCTGCCATATCGAGCGGATCGAAAAGACGTTCCTGCAAAAATTCATCGAATTTCTGACCGGATAATCTTTCAACCAGATATCCCTGAACGTCGACGGAGATGCTATAGACCCACTGTGTACCTGGTTGGTAACCCAAGGGAATATCGGCTAGCGCTGGAATAGATTCTTCTAACGTGTAATTAAACAGATTGTTAATGCCTGCTTTGGCGTATGCGCTGGCAACTGGACCTTGAGATAGCGGTGGTGTGTAAAGCAATCCGCCGGTATGGCTCATTAATTCACGGATGGTCATCGGATGATTGGCCGGTTCGGTGACCCAACTCCCATCATCGTTCTGAGAGACAAATACTTCCATTCCCCCCAGCTCAGGCAAATACTTTTCAACAGTATCATTCAGCTCGAACTTTCCTTCATCGTGCAACACCATTAGCGCCGTACCGGTTATTGGTTTTGTCATGGAGAAAATACGGAAAATGGTATCTTCCTGCATGGGTACCTCATCTTCCACATTCTGGTAACCTAGAGCCTTGCTCAGCTGTATTTCACCATTTTGCGCAATCATAACTACGGCGCCGGAAAGTTTGCCTTCGTCGATGCGGGCTTGAAGG
>Ga0066839_10000980_pt1 | contig 12106 bp, 8 predicted proteins | sample ETNtaG_10_FD_66733 | JGI IMG/M metagenome (GOLD analysis project Ga0066839, IMG submission 66733) | Marine microbial and viral communities from oxygen minimum zone, Eastern Pacific Ocean - ETNP201302SV82 | ecosystem: Environmental > Aquatic > Marine > Oceanic | place: Pacific Ocean: Eastern...
GAGTTCACGATTGATGATCTCACGACATACACAGAGGTGTGGGGGGGTGAGGTACCGTTCACACGGCTGGATGGTCAGGTCTATGAGTATGCGTGCCATGAGGGCAATTACTCACTTCCCAATGTCTTGGGTGGTGCTCGCTATCAGGAGAAAAATGAGGTAGGCAGGTGAGGCGCTTAAGCGTTAGGGCTGCCAAGTGAGATGTCACGGCTTGGCAATTTGATTAACTAGCTAAAATAGAGTAGCAAGGAGGTAAAATGTCTTTGTCACGGCTCCCTTCATTGGGTTTTGCGCTAGTAATTGGTGTTGTATTGTCGGGCTGTGCCGGTCAGTCTGACGCGCCAGCACCTGAAGCTCCAGATCCATCAACTGTCACCGACCCGGCAACTGCTGGCCTTCCGAACCCCACATCTGAGGTTGTCTCAGAATGGGGTCCGCTTCCTGATAATAGGACATGGGGTTCTACGGCTGGTGTTGATATCGATCCGTATGACGGTAACGTCTGGGCTTACGACCGGTGCGGTGCGAGTGCTCTGGGTGGTGGATGCGCCGAAAACCTAGTCGACCCCGTTCTGAAGTTCGATCGTAACACAGGCGAGGTGCTCACCAGTTTTGGTGCCGGGGAGTTTGATCTCCCCCACGGGATCCATCTCGATTCCGACGGGAATGTCTGGATTGTAGACATGACCGGGCACCATCTCATCAAGTTTAGCGCGACTGGTGATGTGCTCTTGAGGCTAGGCACTCGCGGTGAGCCAGGGAACGACTCCGAGCACTTCAATCAGCCCAACGATGTCATCACCGCTCCCGACGGGAGCATCTTTGTAGCTGACGGACATGGTGGCCAGTCCATGCTGACCCCGAACAATCCGACAGTCACGGAAGGTGCAACTGGTCGGATTATGAAGTTTTCCGCTAACGGAACGTTCATCAAAGAGTGGGGACAGATTGGCACGGAGATTGGTAACTTCCGTACCCCGCATGCATTGGAAATGGATTCCGAGGGTCGTCTTTTCGTTGCTGATCGAGGAAATCACCGAATACAGATCTTCGACCAGGACGGCAACTACCTTGATTCCTATGTGCAGTTCAGCCGTGTCAGCGGACTCTTTATCACAGATGACGACATGCTGTATGCGATCGATTCTGAAACCAACCCGAACAATCACCCTGGCTGGAGTACTGGTATTCGCATTGGTCATGCTTCGGAAGATCGTGTAACAGCCTTTATCCCACCTTATGAGATTGACTCTCGGGATACAGGTGTGGCTGGTGAAGGCATTGCGGTTGATGCCGATGGCAATGTTTATGCAGCTGAAGGTCCGATTTCTCGTCCTACAGCGGGTGGCGGATTAACGAAGTATGTCAGGTAGGTAGCCGAATGCCGCACCACTGACGATCTCTTGGAGATCCGAGGAGCGGAGATTAAGCCGAGGGGCGCCGTGTGAGTGATCTACGCGGCGCCCCTTCTTGTTTAGCAGAATTTCTGTGCTACTGAGCGGTACAGGGGGTTCCATCACCCATCAGGTTGATGCATCATCATCGAGCCGAAGATCTCCGATAGCTTGCCCATGAGGCCTATGAACGGTGCTGCGACACAAGTGACGTCTGTTGGAAAGCGGCTTTCACCTGCCCAGGCCGTTTTGGTACCCTGCTTCTTTGCAGCTCTTCTAGCAGCTTTCGTGCTATTACCCCCGGTTAGAAATGAAGGGCTGCAGAACACTTTCTTGCTTGCCGCGGGAGTGCTCGTTGCTTGGGCGTCAGCTCTCTTCATTGGAGTTAGAAGAGGGCGGCGGGTACTAACCCTTGAATTAGCTATCCGGCCACAGCACTGGGTTCAAGCTTGCGCACACATCGCCCTTTTTTCCTGGTGGGGTCGGTACGTAGACCAGGTCTACGCTTTCGCACCGCTGATCATTGCACAACTCGTATTCGCATATGGCGTAGATGCTTTGCTCCAGTGGTCCCGGCGCGAGAACTACCAACTTGGTTTCGGCCCTTTCCCAATCATTGGCAGTATCAATCTGTTCCTGTGGTTCAAGCCGGAATGGTTCTACTTACAATTCGGGATGATCCTATTGGGATATCTAGGAAAAGACCTTATCCGGTGGACGAAAGATGGTCGTTCTGCTCACATCTTTAATCCGTCTTCCTTTCCCCTCAGCATCTGCTCTCTCATACTGATAGCAACCGGCATGACTGAGATCACCTGGGGTCAGGAGATCGCTCAATCGCAATACAATCCTCCCTACATCTATGCTGCGATCTTCTTAGTCACCATACCAGCTCAGCTTCTTTGGGGTGTGGCGGTCATGACGATTTGGGCGGTTCTCTCCGCGTATTTGTTTGCTCTTAGTTACTTCTGGCTCACAGGAACCTACTTTTTCCATGATGCGTATATCCCGATTGCAGTTTTTCTGGGGATGCATCTTCTATTCACTGATCCTTCGACCGCACCCAGGACAGGCCGAGGTCGAATTGTCTTCGGTATCCTCTACGGGATTTCTGTGATCGCCTGTGCTGTGCTTCTAAGGGCAATGGAAGTTCCAGCTTTCTACGACAAGCTACTGCCCGTGCCCATCCTCAATCTCTTGGTCCAAATTATTGATCGAAGAGCGGCCTCAAGGTGGCTGGGATTCCTGGACTTCTCATGGATCGGTAAGGGCCTTACTCCCATTAAGCGACGTTATGGACTCGTAGGGATTTGGGTTGTGATCTTTGTCGTTCTTAGTGGTAGCAATGGCGTAGGTGACAACCATCCTGGTCAGTACCTCCCATTCTGGCAGCAGGCATGCGACGATGGTAGCGATCGTGGATGTACGTATCTGGCCTTCATGCAGGATACTTATTGCACAAGCGACTCGGGTTGGGCTTGCAATGAACTCGGGATACTGTATGCCAATAACAATCGCTTCAGCGAAGCTCAGGTGTCACTGGAAAATGGTTGTGCTCTTGGCTTCGACTTGGCTTGCGAAAACCTGACCCAACTCAGGACCGGCGCACTGGGGTTCAGCCGTGCCCCCCCGCCTCTAGAAGAACTGCCAATCGTGCTTCGGGGCAGTAAGGGTCCGGTTACCGAGCGGGAACCTCAAGCACTATATGCCCTCGCTTGCGAACGTGGGTGGCCTGATACTTGTGAAGTCCCCCCTGGAGATAGCTAGCACCCATAGGGAGGAGTGCAACTCAAAACCTTGCACGGCGCACTTGAGATCCACATGCTGACTGTATCCGCCCACACCCCTGAGATAGGAGTACCATCGATGTGCAGACGGAATTTGAAAATTGGTTGCCTGGCTCTTATGACACTGGTCGTTACGGCTGTATCCGCGTCTGCGCAGTCGAACCCGCGTTTTGGTGTCTGGCAGATGCAATCAGATGCCCCTCCACCCTCGAAGAACATTATGACGTATGAATCCTATGGAAATGGCGGAATGGAGATCACCGTCGCTTCGACCAACGCAAGGGGACAGGATAACGAATGGGGTTATGTGACGATGTTCGACGGCGTTTTCCAAGCTGTTCGAGGACAGGAAAATTCCGAGACTGCGGTGGAGATCATCGACGACCGGAGCACGCGAATCTTAAATATGCGAAATGGTCGAGTATCCCAAGTCATTATCAACACGCTTTCGGAGGACGGGAACAGGATTGACAATGAGTACGTGCGACTTGATGAAAACGGAAAGATCACGCGTGTAACACACGCTGTTTACAACCGGATCCGCTAGAAGTTGAAGAGCCCTTCCCCGTGAGAAACCTGACTCGTAACGTAATCACGCTATTGTGCTTTGGCTTGGGTATGCCATCGGTAACTGTAGCGCAATGGAGTGACCTTAGTCCCGAAGGGTCGCCTACTATCTTGATCCAGGAGTACTTGGCGGCTCGGTCGGGTGTGGGTCTTCAAGGGTTTGAGTCGGCTGGCTCCTGGTTCTCTCCACTCGTAATGTCTTCTGATGAACTCAACGATGTTATCCAGCAGTACTGTGTCAGGTGCCATAATGATGTGACGCTGAGGGGTAACCTCTCTCTGTCTGAGTTTGATATTGCTAAAGCCCCTCAGTTGGCAGAGACGGCGGAGAAGATGATTGTGAAGCTGCGGGCAGGTATGATGCCGCTTCCTGGGGCCCGAAGGCCTAGTCCAGACACGCTTTTGACTCTCGTCGAGACGCTTGAAACTCTGATCGATGAGGCTGCAGATGAGCAGCGGAGCCCAGGGACGCGACCCTTCCAGCGGCTGAATCACGCCGAATATGCACGTCTTATTGAGGATGTCTTGGGGCTCAGGATCGATCCTGAGGAGTGGCTACCGGCAGATCAGATCAGCGCGAGTTTCGATAATATCGCCGACGTGCAGGCAATGTCGCCTACATTAATGGACGCCTATATGACAGCTGCCAGTGAAGTAGCACGCCAGGCAGTTGGCCAGACAGATGCCCCGGTTACGGCAAAGACCTATACCAATCCAGCTACCGTGTCACAGCACGAGTGGGAGGCTGTCGAGGGGGCTCCCTATGGGACTCGAGGCGGTATCAGCGTGCTGCACACCTTCCCGGCAGATGGAGAGTACACCTTCTCCATGGGTTTCATTTCGGGGTGGGGAGAGCGCTTCCACGATATAGACATATCAGTGGAGGGCGAACGCGTAGCGTTAGTGCATTACGGTGGCGATATCGACTTTCAGGGAAGAAAAACGTTTCCGGTCGAGACTGAGCCGGTCTTCATCCGGGCGGGTCAGCGGAGGGTTACCGCCGCGTTCATCCGTCAGATGGATGGGCCTTATGAGGACCTGATTCGGCCTAATGACTGGTCTTTAACGGGTACAGAGGCGAGTTACGGCACTACATCGCTTCCCCATCTCATTAACCTGACGCTTGAGGGGCCACACAACCCGGTGGGTGTCTCTGATACACCAACTCGACGGCGCGTTTTCACCTGCCGGCCCACGTCGGCTGACGAAGAAGAGTCCTGTAGCAAGAGTATTGTAGCTGGACTTGCAGCCCAGGCGTACGGCCGAAGCCTAGATCAGGAAGACATTGAACCTCTGATGAGGTTCTATCAGATGGGGGCTGAAGAGGGGGGTTTTGAAATGGGTGTGCGGACCGCACTAGAAGCCATCCTAACCAGCCCGCATTTCCTCTTCCGGATGGAGAAAGAGCCGGGCAATGTAGAGCCAGGTGAAGTTTACGAGCTCGATGAAGTGGACCTCGCATCGCGGATCTCCTTCTTCTTGTGGGGCACGAACCCGGATGAAGAACTCCTTCGCCTTGCCGGAAGTGGTGATCTATCCAAGCGGAAGAACCTTGAGCGTCAGGCTAGCCGCTTACTGATGGATCCGCGTTCGGAAGCTTTGGCTACGCGGTTCGCCTCATTGTGGCTACAACTGCAGGACTTGGAAAAGGTTCGCCCTGATGCGTTTTGGTTTCCCAACTATAGCCAACAGTTGGCTGCAGCAATGCGCCGTGAGACTGAACTGTTCTTTGATAATCTGGTTCGAGAGGATCGGAGTCTGCTTGAGATGTATAGCGCTGACTATTCCTTCCTTAATGAACGCTTAGCGAATCATTACGATATTCCCGGTGTTGTTGGGGATGAGTTCCGCCGGGTGGACTACCCCGGTGAAGAACGGAGAGGCGTTCTGGGTCATGGGAGCGTGCTCGTTCAAACCTCACTTGGAAATCGCACTTCACCGGTACTTCGGGGCAAGTGGGTAATGCAGGTGCTTTTGGGCACTCCGCCGCCTCCTCCTCCTCCTGGTGTGCCAGACCTAGAGGCGACAGATGAGACGGAAGGAACTCGTATTCTTACTACGCGCGAGCGTATGGAGATGCATCGCGCTAATCCTGTGTGTGCATCTTGTCACAAGTTCATGGACCCTATCGGACTAGCTCTCGACAACTTCGACGTAACGGGCAAATGGCGAACACGGGAAAGGGGTGTGCCCCTAGACACACGCGGCACGTTCTACGACGGTACGGATATTAGCAGTCCGTCAGATTTGTCACGGGTCTTGCTCAAGCGGCCAATTCCGCTGATAAGGCATTTTACTGCTAGCTTAATGGCCTATGCATTGGGCCGGAGGCTAGACTATCAGGACCAGCCGGCAGTGCGGGCTATCGTCGCAGATGCTGAAAAGAATAATTATCGGATGTCGTCGTTCATACTTGGTGTGCTAAAGAGTGACGCATTCCAAATGAAACAAGCTCCAGTAGCGTCAGGGGAAAACCCTCTGGATCCCAAATCGAGGTAGTGGAACATGCGCTTCATCACAGGGAAGAGTATCCCGCGTCGCACGTTCATTCGGGGAGTGGGCACCACCTTGGCGTTACCATTGCTAGATGCCATGCGACCTGCCGGACGAGTGTATGGATCACCCAAGGCAGAAGGGGCGCCCCGCCTGGTCTGCATCGAAGAGGTGCACGGCCTACCCGGCTGTAACGATTGGGGTGCGGAGCAGTACTTGTTTGCGCCCCCCACTGTTGGTCGTGATTACGAATTGCTCCCAGAAAACGTCCTTACATCCTTGGAGCCTTGGCGGAACCGCCTCACAATTATTAGCAATACTGATGTGCGTATGGCCGAACCGGTCAACCCTGGGGAGATCGGCGGTGACCACTTCCGTTCAAGCGCTGTCTTTCTCACCCAGTCACACCCCAAGCAGACACAGGGCTCGGACCTCTACTGTGGGACTTCGCTAGATCAACTCCACGCCCAGCGTTTCGGTCAGGAGACTGTACTGCCGTCCTTGCAACTCTCTATTGAAAGCACGGATAAGGGTGGAGGCTGCGACTATAACTATTCCTGCTCTTATATGGATTCGATCAGTTGGTCATCTCCTTCAGAGCCTCTTCCCATGATCCGCAACCCCCGCACTGCGTTCGACCTATTGTTCGGGGCAGGTGGCTCTGAGAGAGAGCGTGCCATCCGGCGTCGGACTCAGAGGAGTATCCTAGACTGGGTTGTGGATGAAGTGGGCCGGATGAAGAGGGATTTGGGGGTCATAGACCGCCAACGTGTAGATCAGTATCTGGAGAACATTCGTGAGATCGAGCGCCGTATAGACATGGTTGAACTCCGCAACACTGTTGGAGAGCCTCGGGAGTTGCCTGAGGCTCCTCCCGGGGTGCCTGATTCTTTCTCTAAACACATGAGGCTTCTGTCCGACATTCAGGTTCTTGCATTCCAGGCGGACATTACTCGGGTGGTCGCTTTAAAAACTGGACGAGATGCGTCAAATCGTACATTTCCAGAAAGTGGGTCCGACCGAGCATTCCACCCATCTTCCCACCACGGCGATAAAGAGGAGGCCATCCTGGAGTTCAACAAAATCTGCCAATACCGGGTGAGTCAGATGGCGTACTTACTGGGCCGCCTGGAAGAGACTTTTGATGGCGAGTCCAGCTTATTGGACCAGTCGATGATTATTTGGGGCTCACCCATGGGTGACGCGAATCTACACAACCATCGTCGTTGCCCGCTGGTGGTGATGGGGGGAGCTAACGGACAACTTGAGGGGGGCGCACATTTGAAGGCGCCGGACGGGACACCCATGGCAAATGTGTTCGTGTCCTTATTACATAAGCTAGGACACCGAGACTTAACAGGATTCGGTGATAGCGACGGGGTATTCTCGGTATGAGCAGACGGGTGCTCCGCAACATTTTCGGCGTCGTAGCCCTACCGCTTCTGCTTGGTGGGTCGACTGGCCCGGATACACCCGTGGCTGATGCGGCCCAGCGGCGTGATATCGCTGTAGTTCGTCAGCTGTTACGCCAGGGTGCCGACGTGAATGCCGCCCAAGGTGACGGGATGACTGCCCTCCACTGGGCTGTCCGACATGGAGACATCGAACTCGGTAGGACGATTATCTATGCTGGAGGTGACGTGCACGCCGGAACCCGCATCGGTCGATATACACCTCTGCATATGGCTGCGAGGTCGGGCGATGTGGGTTTTGTGACCCTGTTGCTCGAAGCGAACGCAGACCCCAACGAGACGACCATCAACTCAGGCGCTACTCCACTTCACCTTGCCGCCGCCTCCGGTGACCCTGGTGTCCTGACCGAATTGATCCAGGCGGGTGCCACTGTGGACGCGAAGGAATCAGCCTGGGGTCAAACACCACTTATATTTGCTGCAGCGAACAATCGAGTAGAAGCGATCCGGGTGCTTATCTCTTCCGGAGCTGATCCGAGTATCACCTCGGGTGCAGTGAACGTTGTAGAGCAGTCGGAAGCAGATCGCGCAGCTGAAAAAGGCCTGTCAGAATTTCTTGCCGAGTTCAAGGAAAAAGAAGGTGGAGGGACAGATTGGCAGCCTGCCCCGAGTCAGGTCCAAGCAGCAATTCTGGCTTACCGCGAGATACAGCGGAAATGGCCTGATGTACCGTCTTCTGATGGAGAAAGAGAAGAAGAACCTGAGGAGGCTGAAGGGGACGATGAATTGAAGGAGGTTGGGCCCGGTGCCGAGGATGCACCGGATGCTGAATTGGCCAGCAACCAACCAGAAGATGTAGAACAATCTGAGATACCATTTGGACCAGATGGAACCGCAGCGGACGAAAACGAAGAGGAGAGGCCGCCTTCTTATGCTCAACTGGTTGGGAGCTGGGGTGGGCTTACACCCCTGCTACATGCGGTTCGGCAGGGCCATATGGAGGCAACGACCGCACTGGTAGACGGCGGTGCTGATATAAATCAGCCTTCGGGAGGGGATCAGACACAGCCCCTGCTGATGGCCACAATCAATGGCCAGTTTGACCTTGCATTAATGTTGCTTGCCCAGGGCGCTGATCCCAACGGGATGAGCATGGCTGGGACCACTCCACTATTCGCAACGCTTGAGCGGCAGTGGGCACCGAGGGCATCGTACGCTCATCCAACGGAGCACGAACAGCAGGCAAGTACATATCTAGAGGTCCTAGAAGCCCTCTTGGCTGCTGGGGCAGATCCAGATGTGCGTCTAAAAACCCATCTCTGGTTTATGGAGTACACGTTCTCGGTGTTGGGGAGGGCTGGCGGTGCCAATTTGCGGGGTGCCACACCATTCTGGCGTGCTGCCTATGCTCTAGACGTGGATGCTATGCGACTGCTGACGGACTATGGGGCGGATCCGAACATCCCGACCATGAAGCCGCCTCAGCGCCGTCGGCGTGCTGATCCGGCTGAGGAGAATACGGAGGAGGAGAACAAAGAGGTGGAAGGCGAGGAAGGTCAGGCTGCAGAAGAAACTGAAGGGTCGCAAGAAGTTGAAGGCGAGGTCGAAGCGAGTATAAATCCCAAAATGGCAAACGCGGAGGGTGAGAGCGCGGACACTGAAACTGAGGAGGAAGAAGCCGAGGAAGAGGAAGACAAGGACTTTTCCGGCATTCCCCCGGTCCCTGTTGGCGGCCCATCTGTCTATCCGATTCACGCAGCGTCGGGTGTCGGGTATGGACAATCATTTGCAGCGAATGCGCACCGGCACGTACCGGACAACTGGCTGGCAGCAGTGAAGTTTCTGATCGAGGAGGCGGGCGCTGAGGTCGATATCCGGGATGTTAACGCCTATACAGCACTGCATCATGCCGCATCCCGGGGTGATGATGAATTAGTTCTGTACCTGATCGAGCGCGGTGCCGATGTAGCGGTGGTTAGCCGTAAGGGACAGACTACTGCCGATATGGCGAATGGCCCCCAGCAGCGCACACTTCCCTACCTCGGGACTGTGGCCCTGCTGGAGAGCTTGGGTTCGAAGAACAATCACAAGTGTGTATCATGCTGAATATGTGCTAGTAGCGGTGCAGCCTGTTAGGAGGGCGACATGAAAAGGTTGGAATTTCGCCGGTTCCCCTTGAGAGACAGGGCTTACGCCGTGTTCGCACTATGCTCCCTTGGGCTTATCGTACCGCCCCTAACTGAAGCGCAGCAGAGCGATCCTGACCCCGAACGTTTTGAACAACAAATCTCTAGGTTCGAGGCTTGGGATACAAAAAATAGCCATCCCACCAAAGCAACACTCTTCGTTGGGAGTTCGAGCATCGTTATGTGGAATAGCGCGGAACGTTTCCCTAGTGTACCGCTAATCAATCGTGGCTTCGGTGGATCACACGTTTCTGATGTTAATCACTATGTTGAGGAGACTGTTCTAAAGTATCTACCGGCCACCATTATTTTTTACGCTGGTGACAACGACCTCGGGGCTGGCAAGAGTGTGACGCAGGTCTTTGAGGATTATCAGGAGTTTGTAGAGACTGTGTCGGAGGAACTTCCAGAGAGTGAGATTGTTTTCGTCGCGGTTAAGCCGAGCATCCGGCGTTGGTCGCTGTGGGCACAAATGAGAGAGCTTAACGAGCAGGTACAATCGTTTTCAGGGTTGTATTCCAATTTGCACTACGCTGATATCGCTACGCCGATGTTGGACGAAGATGGTAAGCCTATGCCGGAACTCTTTGTCCAGGATGGGCTCCATATGACGTCAGCGGGATACGATATATGGACTGATGTACTGGGGAAGCTTCTGCATTCAATCCACTAGATTTATGGGTCAGATTGCGAGGCGCGGTAAGCACTATTTACGTGCGCAATCGGGAAAATCGGACGCTTGTGGTAAGGAGGAGGATATGAAGAAGTCAGAATTTGTTCGTTCCCTGCTAATGCCAGGGGTCTTGGCTTCAGTGGTCCTTGTATCTGCAAGCTGTAGTTCTAGTACCGATGAGATGTTGGGTGCGGCCAACGATTTTATCTCGATACTTTCTGAAGAACAAAGAGAAAGGACTCTGTTTGAATTTGAAGATATGGAACGGCGCCGCTGGCACTTTATCCCCCCAGAGATGTTTCCACGAGCGGGTGTAGCTCTCAAGGAGATGGACCCCGAACAGCGCGGTCGAGCGCATGATCTGATTAGGTCCGCTCTAAGCCAGAGTGGTTATATGACCACTATCCAGATTATGGAGTTGGAGGACGTACTCCAGGCGCTTGAGGGCGGCGGTCGCTTCGCTCGTGATTCCGAGGAATATGTCCTCAGTGTTTTCGGAACACCTTCGGCGGACACCAGTTGGGGGTGGCGTTTTGAGGGACACCATGTCTCATTGCACTTCACGATTGTTGGAGGAGCTGTGATAGCAAGTTCTCCGGCATTTCTAGGTGCAAACCCAGCAGAAGTTCTAGACGGCCCGGATAAGGGATTGCGTGCTCTAGCAGATAAGGAAGATGTAGCGAGAACCCTGCTTCAAGCATTGGACGCGGGACAGCGCGAAATGGCGATCATCAGTGACGTGGCACCGAGGGATATCGTCACAGGCGCAGAACTAGAGATTGACCCTCTTACTCCGGTGGGTATTGGGGCCACAATGCTTTCTGAAGAACAGCGCTTGCTTTTGATGGATCTGATTACCGCCTATACGTCTGTAATGGCTGAAGGAATTGCTGATTATCGTTTAGAGAGGCTGTATGATGCGGGAATAGACAAGATCGCATTTGCGTGGTCCGGGGGAGTTGAACGAGGTGAACAGCACTACTATAGAGTGCAGGGCCCAACATTCCTGATCGAGTATGACAACACACAAAACAATGCGAACCACATCCATTCGGTATGGCGTGAGTTTGATGGGGACTTCGGGCGGGATCTCCTAAGAGAGCATGTGAGCACTACTCCCCATTGAGGATTTCTGCACCTCTAAGGGCACGCCGCTTCTCGTAATCTGGCTTTCCGTTAAGCTCCAGGGCTCAAGCAGTAGCTGATACTGCTGTATCCATGACCCTTCCGACGATACAATCACTTGCGCCACACTCAGCGCACGATAGCTATTTTTTGGGCTCCACTTGCGGCCACATGGGTCATGATGGCTGCCGAGGGGCCATTCCTGGCAGCGATGATCGCTCGCATGCCAGGTCCGGAATTCAATCTCGGTGCCTACGGTGTCGCCTTCGCTCTAGCTATTCTGATCGAGGCGCCAGTGATCATGCTCATGAGCGCGGCGACCTCTCTTGTTAGGGATCGGATCAGCTATCTCAAGATGCGGAATTTCTCGCGAGGGCTGATTCTTGGAACGACGCTCCTTTTACTGATAGTTCTCGTACCAGGTGTCTATCGGTGGCTCACTGAAACGCTACTTCAGCTCCCTGCCGAA
>Ga0066839_10000987_pt1 | contig 12045 bp, 8 predicted proteins | sample ETNtaG_10_FD_66733 | JGI IMG/M metagenome (GOLD analysis project Ga0066839, IMG submission 66733) | Marine microbial and viral communities from oxygen minimum zone, Eastern Pacific Ocean - ETNP201302SV82 | ecosystem: Environmental > Aquatic > Marine > Oceanic | place: Pacific Ocean: Eastern...
AATAATAACTCTCCTCCAAGAAAAGGTATGCCAAAGTTCATAAACAAGGCCTCACCGCTACTGTTTTCTGTCACATAACTGGTTCCGCTCATGCTCTGTTCTCCCCGGCCGTATACTAATCGACCTGCACCTAGAGTATAGCTGAGTTCATTTCCTATTGTATATGCCAGATCAAGGCTGTGATTCTTGAATTTATAGTCAATTCCTCCTAGACTTCCGTTTGTGCGCACTGTGCTGTAACCGAAACCGATACCATTGGAAAATACCATATTTCCACTGTGTCCAGAAGTATTTAGTTTTTCGGAAGCTTTGCTTGAACCACGTGTAATTTCACTTTCAGCTGAAGTAGGAACAGAATAGCGTAAACGCCATAGTTCTTCCGCGCCCGCGTGAAATACACTAAAAAAGAAAAATACTGTCAGAACTGTTATTTTTTGTATAACCGGCACTTTAAGTAATGGGATTATATTATCGTGATATTCATTTAACTGAATCATGCAATTAAAGTGCTTTTTGTCTCAGCAATTGGAATTTCAAAAAACTTAAAGATGATGGCTTCGCAAAAACTCCTAAACTGATTATTTGTCATCTCGATCGAAGAGAGAGATCTTAATAATATCAGTACTTAATATAAAAAAGTTTTCACGCTTTTTATGCAATGACACGTTTTTATGACTTTTTACAGGTTCAGCAAAGATAATGGTTTTATTGAAAGAAATGAAACAGAATTATTTAAACCGTGGAGTAGTAGAGATAAACAATTAATGAATAAAATAAATGCTTATCTTTGCTCAATCTTCTCAGCAGTGAATTTTAAGTTGAGCTGTTCCAGACTTTTAAGTACTATCAAACTATTTCAAGATCTAGCAGAATTTATTTAACCAGGTTGAACTAAAACACGCTGCCGCTTAATGAGATAATTTGTGAACGAAGCAGAAGGACAAAGCAAAGTAAAACTGCAGAAAACACATGTTCTGGCTGTGTTCCGTGCAGGACAACAGGCTTTTGCTGAGGTTGAAGGTCTTCGGGGACTAGTTTTAAGAGGATTGGTTTTAAACTATCTCATCTTTTTTGCCGCTACACTAATCCTGAACGGGCTGTTTTATTTTCAAGTACTTGCTCCATTTATCAACTGGCTTTTTGGTGTAGGTGATGGTTTTTGGGCTTCCGTTGGAACAGTTGTTTTATGGAGTATTCAACTTACAGTTGCAGCAGTGATTTCACTGGCAGCACTGCGTTTCTCTGTAGAGCTGATGAGTTTCTGGCATCAAAGTATTGTGAAACGGATTATTAAAAATTTCAGGCAAATTGAAGAAACAACGTTTAGCCTGAAAGCCTGGTTGGCAGAGTTGAAGTATATTTTGAAAGAAGCCCTGAAAGCCTGCCTTAATCCGCTGTTGCTACTCTTTGTCAGTTTGGTCCCGATTGTAGGACTGCCTCTTGTTTTTCTACTGGAATCTCATCTGCTGGGACGGCAGAGCGTTGTCGTTTATCTGGAGAGTTTGACAAATCCGGAAGAAGCGGTTGAACTCCGGAAGAGCTGGCGCTGGGTACCGATGCGTATCGGCTGGTTGCCTGCAATTCTGACTTTTATACCGTTTGCAGGCTGGGTATTTTTGCCCTTAGCGCTGACTTATGAAGTGGTCGGTTTTACGTATTTAGTGGAAAAATCCCGCACAAGTTAATCACCAAAGCCAGGCTGCCCCGCGTACGCCGCTGGAATCACCGTGTTTTGCCGGTCTAATGGGAGTTGTAAATTCCCCCCCAAAAGTCCATTTTTGAACTAATTCCGGAACGCTTTTATAAAGTCTTGAAATATTTGACATCCCTCCGCCAAGAACCAGGACATCCGGATCAATGATATTTACCGCAGTTGCTATGGCCCGCGCCAGGCGGTTTTCGTAAATCTGCATAACCTTTTCCGCGTCTGCATCATCTTGTTCCAGCAGTTCGGCTATTTCTCGTCCGCTTTTGTGAACTCCGGTTTTTTTCTCATATTCATTTTCAAAACCTGTTCCGGAAATAAATGTTTCCAGGCAGCCTCGCTGTCCGCAATAACAATCTACTCCTGGATACTCTTCCGGACTCATCCAGCCCAGAGAAATATGCCCCCACTCACCCGCAATTGAATGGAGCCCTCCATGCACTTTCTGATCGATTGCAATTCCACCTCCGCAGCCTGTTCCGATAATGATGGCAAAGACCACTTTTGCTCCCGCTCCCGCTCCATCAACTGCTTCTGAAACAGCAAGGCAGTTTGCGTCATTCGCGAGCCGTATTTTCCGCGTCATTGCGTTTTCCAAATCAACGTCGAATTGCCTGCCGATAATCCAGGTGGAATTTGCGTTTTTAACAAGTCCTGTCTGCGGTGAGATTGCACCGGGGATACCGATACCTACTGTACCTTTTTGATTTGTCTCTGTTTCAAGGCTGTGGACAATCCCCGCAATCGCCTCAATAGTAGCTTCGTAGTCATGCCGTGGAGTCTTAATCCGGATACGCAGCAATTCTTCTCCTGAATCAGCAAGTGCGATTCCTTCAATTTTTGTTCCTCCCATATCAATGCCGATTCGCATTCTTGATCCCCTTTTGCTTATTCAAAATTTTAACAAAAACAGTGTTGTCTTATATTATTTCAGTAAAAAAATACTTTTCAGCAGGAAATATTACTGTTGTTGATTCTGCCACAGGCAAAGATCTTTTTCGGATTTCCGGATTTTCCATTCCTGCGAAAGATGCATTTCCCAAAGATTATTGCCTGTGCGTAATTGGGCAAAAATATTTTGGAGTTTACGATAACTCAATGCCTGTCCTGTACGTGCAGTAATAAAATTATGTAATATTTCCTGCTGCAGCAAATCGTTGGCCTGCTCCAACACTTTTACAGGCAGAACATCCTGAAAGTCAGCAGCAGGGTTTTTGTGGTTTTGTTGCCAGTTCTTATAATCTGAGTCCAAAAACTCGCGTAGAAGTTTGCTTTGTTCACTCAAATCATTAATCCGTGAATGCAGACCCTGCCGGGTTAATTCCTCCAAAAGCGGAATCAGTTCAAGGCGTACCCGATTACGCAAGTATGCTGTACTATGGTTGGAAGTATCTTCCATCCATGTCAGCTGATTAGTTTTTAAATATTCCTGCAGTTCAGTTTTTCTACAGTTGAGCAGCGGCCGGATAAAATCTTCGTTTGTCCATTGCATTCCCTGCAAATTAGAAATATGCGTTCCACGCAGCAATTTCAGTAATAAGGTCTCCAACTGATCATCAGCCTGATGCCCGGTCGCAATTCGCCCCCCTCCGAGGTGCTTTAGCAGCTTGCGGGACTCTTCAATCCGCCACTCACGGGCTGATTCCTGTAAAGCAGGCTGTCCTGATTTAAGGTGTTTTGCTATTTTATGATGAAATGGAATTTCATATTGATCGGCGATTGATCGTACAAATTCCTGCTCCTGAACTGCTTCCGACCGTAGCTGATGGTTGAAATGCAGAAGATGCGGCTCCAGATTAAGCAGCGTTCTTTGACGCTGAAGCAAATGAAGGAGAGCAACCGAGTCACTGCCGCCACTCACGCAGACAATTACTGTAAGAGGCTTTTTGGCTGCAGTTGAGTTTCTATTATCTTCTGCCGTGACAGCAAGTTGATAATGTTCCCAATTTTTATGGAGTTTTTGAAGAAGATTATCCACAGGAACTTTATTGTCTGAATCAGCGGAATTTGATTCTATCGGACGATACATTCTCATGTTCACCGAGCTGAGTCAACGAACTTTCTAAACGTTTTTGCAGAGGCACAAAACTATCATCTACTGTTACGGCTGCATCCACAGCATCTTTTCCTAACTTGACCAAAGTCTTTACACCTTCTTCGGTAAAGCGCATCAGATCACGGTGAATAAAACCGTAATGGGTGATATTTCCGAACTCTGTAAGTACAGGCAGGTCAGCTTTTTTGGGGGTTGATTTTGAAGTAAGTTTTAAAGCTTTTCGGTAAGCCACTATTGCAAGATTGTATACAGGGGCCATGTTTTCCCGGGCAGTGCGGTCACCGCTTTCTATCCTCAGCAGTTGATATTTTAAGGCCTGCATTTGAATGCGCCCCTCCATCACAAGCGGATAAGTCAGCTTTGAGTCAATGCGGCCCAGTTGTTTTGCCAGATCAAGTCCGGCACCCTGCAGCAATGGTATTTGTTTCAGCATTTCAATTGCTTGTACTGCTTTGCCGATAATCATATTCTGCTTGTTCGGGTTTACTTTTTCTTCACCACCGCCAAAAAAAGAACTGGAGGCTTTACCTTCGGCAGTAAGTTCTTCAATTTCTTCATGTGAAAGTGAAGAAGTCATTTTTGTTTTTATACTCTGAATTACAGGTTCACAATTTTCTATCAGCGATTCTGCAATTTGAATTTCAGTTTTTAATGATTCTCCGTCTCTCACATGAGTATCTACCAGATCTTCATCACTGACATGAATCCCGCTCATATTCACATTTTTAAGTACAGTTGACTTGATGGCCATCATATTTTGTTTGTGAATATTATTCAGTCCCTCCAAATAAGAACGATATGTATAAACTACAATCTGCAGTATTGTTGCATTAATGTCACCCAGATAAATCGGAATTGCCGCCTGCAGCATCAAGTTCAGGTGGGCACTCAATGAATGATCTTTACTGGCTGCCAAGACTGCATTTACCAGCATTAAACGTGATTCGGCATTACTCGGTTCTTTGTCTAACTGTTTAACATACTTTACAATTTCTTTATTGTTTGGTGCATCCTTCAACAAAATACTTCCGTTTACATGCATATTTTCATGTTTGCTGCCAAATAACTTCTTTAGCCCCACTTTTTTTTTATGTTCTTTAATATCTTTAATTATTCCACGCAGTTGTCTTTGAAAATTGATAAAGTTGACATTCGGAGTTTTTTGATTTTCTTTTGGTCCTTTGTCTGCCATATTTTAGCTCAGTGGCTTGTTTATAAGTTAATGCAAATCAGCGCTGCTGTCAGTTTTATTATACGGACAAGGCTGACAAATAGGAACTGTTTTCTCTCTGCAAACTTATTTGCTGAATTTCATATCTGCTCTTTTTCACCGTGCATAGATGCTTTGCCGATTTCATCAAATGTTCTGCTCAAATGAAAAGGTTTTAAATGCTCACGTGTACCAATCACGTTATGAGGCCAGAGAGTATTGGCAATACCGTTAAGGTAATTCTGCTGAAATTTTGGTGTGATAGGCAGGTTGTAATTTGCCCCGTTTACCCAAATATGCAAACGGGGTTGAGCAGAGGCACTTAGAGGAATTTTTAAGGCTGATAAATGTCTAATGAATAAAAGTCGGCACTCCTGACTGTTGAGCCGCATAAAAAATTCTGCAAGTGCTGTGTCACCGCCAATTCTTAATTTTGGTGGAACCTTCTTGATAGCAATTTTTTGAATATCAAAGTTGATTACAAATTGCTCACCCAGATTATCACGCACAATTAGTGAAAGCGTATCAATCTTATTGACATTACAGATCATTAGAATTTCACGTACGTAATGTATGTCTGTCATTAACTCTCGAGATGAAACTGTGAAAGGCTTGAAAAATTTTATTATTTCTTTTGCTATTATAACTAGTGCACCGCCTGAAACGGCGTTCATTGCAATATCATTATGAACTTGTGCAGCAGGTTTTTCAAAGGTTGAAAGATGTTTCCCACCAAAACCTACATATCCGCTAAAAGTACAGCGCGCAACACCTTCTACCAGGTTTGACTCAAACATCGGCATCACATTTTCTGCATTCTTTTCTCTTCCGGCTTCTCTGTGGCTGAGCACTGAACTGAATTGCCACTTTGCTGTTTTACGGATGAATTCTACTTTTATTTTGGAACGCGGGATACTCAGACTCTTTGAAATCGGCAAAGGAACCTGAAAAGGTTTTCTTTCAAAGTTACGCTCGAAATGGAATTTAAAAATAACATTTTCCAATGAATTTCCGGCTATTTTCACTTTGGCGTTTGTGATTGTTTTACGGACCCAGCTTTCTTCCATTTTTAAACTGAACTGAGCAAAATAATCAACAATGTTCCCCTGCACGCTTTTTAGTTTTTGTAATTCTTCGTAAACTATCTTGGCCTGCATTTGCTCAATTTTATTGAGCGGAATTTTCTTTTTAAGTTTTATCAGTACTTTTCTGTCTTCAATGGAAACACGTTGATTAACAACGTCCAGCAAAGGGCTCAGGAATTCTGCTGTTTTTTCTTTTTCAAAACCTTTCTCGCTCAAGCGTGCCAGTTGGTTGCTTATTTGTTGCAGTGCACGTGTGTGTCCTATTTTGCAGAGTTTCTTCTCTACACGTGTCATCGATTCAAGAAAAAGTTTCTTGAGCATTTTTTCCACTTTGTTTCCTGCATCGTCACGTCCCTCAGCAAAGCGAATCAGTTCACGACGGTCTTCAGGGACAGAAAAGAAAATATTGTAAAAATCAACTAAGGCTCTGCTGCGCCAGTTTGCGTCTTCACCCTGCCAGAATGCTTTTCCGTCATCTCCGAAATTAATAACGTCAGTAATACGCATGTGCTGAGAAAAGCAAAAAACAATATTCTTTTGAGTTTCAGAAAGAGTCGTAAGTTCAAAATCCGGTTCTTCCTCTTCATCCTGTTCGTAGCTTTCGAAACGTACCAGCATCTCAGTAAATTTCAACCACCACGGATCAAGTGGTAGTGGAGGATAATCTTCCTCCATCTTTATGATTGCGTCAATCAACGAACCTTTATGTTGTTCGCTGATAAAGTTTCTGCCTTCCGGATTCCATAAGAGCCGGGTAAGACTTGTAGGTAGATCATCATCCTTGTCAATGCAGACAATCATTTCCAGCCACCAGCAGTTTAATAATGCTTTGGGAAGATTGCGGTGACTGATTTTCTCACTTTCACGTAAAAAAATAGGCAGTGCATGACCCAGAAACATTTCGCGCGGGATGGTGATTTCACCCCAGTTCGGTAATTTCCCAAGCACAAATGACTCTGTTTCTTCTTCAAGAATAGGGCTCTTTTCTGCTGACGTCTTTTTTGTCTGTCCTTCTTCGTTTTCCGGTTCAGCAGTTTTTGCCGGCACTTTATATTCTGCAACGAGATTTTGCTTGAGTGTCCACTCCTCATCCGGAAAAACACCAATTGAAGAAAGAACTTTAAAATTCTTAGGCAGGTCAAAAGGCATAGGTGTGATACCACAGATCATGGCAGCAGGATTTAGCAGGAAATCGTTAAGCATCAGTGCATAAGCCATACTGCCTTCCGGAGAAACTAAAAATGGGGTATGCTGTCCGTTGCGTTGTTTTCGTAAAATATTGGTGAAAAAATGTATTTCTGTTGTTGGATATTTTTTCGTAAGAAAAGCTTCTGCCTGCTGAATTTTGAGATATAAGGGATATTCAATTTGGGCTTCAACGTCCTTGGCTTGTCCATCCGAAAATACTTCAATCAACTGAACGATTCTGGAACTGTAACTGATTTCGAACTTGGACAAAATTTGTTCTTCCAGGTTTTCATCAAGTTCTAAATTGCTCGCACTGAAGTGCTGTTTTAATGACTTTATTGCTTCTGTAACATTTGTACGTGTTGAATAAGCCACCTTGCTGGATAGGAACTCAAAAAACTCCTTCAGCAGTAATGATAACTGAGAGTTATTAGTCAAACTGTTCAAGAAACAAGTATCTTGTTTTTCCTCAGGGACGGAATCCGGTGTCATGTTGTTGCTGACTGCATAGCGCCATAAAACTTGACGTGCACCTGCATCATCAAGAAAAGTATGACGATAATACTGAATTAACCATTTTAGAACTTTTTCTTTATTAAATTGCTTGAACGAAAATGGGAACCCTTTTTGATGGAGATCTCCGGCACTATTTTTTATAAATGAGAAAAAATTATTAAGCGGAGGTAGTAAATCTTCACAATCAGGATAAGTATTTAAAGTCATAATGACTGCTCTCTGGAATAATCTTCTTTGCTCTTCGGCAGGACATTTTTGCAAATGATCTTGTATTAATTTCCTTAATTCTTTGCGGTAACTGCTTGCAAAGATAGAGTCAATCACACGTAGTTCTTCTCCGCTGATACCTTTACTGCATTTTTCTTTTAAAGTATCTATCGCGGCTTTTTTTATTTCGATACGTTCTTTTGCAGTCAGGGAATTGCGGAAGTAATGATCATAAAAAGACTCTATAACATTTGCAATCAATGCCACCAGAAAATCCGCATCATTCCAACTGAATTGAAATTCTGGATTTGTGTTGATGATAACTTGTGCATCCATATCTGAATCAGGTTTGTGTCCGATTCCTCCCAAACTTCCAATGGTTGTGAGGGCCTTAATCATCTTGCCTGAATCTTGTTTAAAATGACTGACGAGGTCTTTTCCAGCAAATTCCTGCTCCAGATGAGCATCCATTCCTGCCTCACCCTTGATTGCAGGCGATGGTAAGAATCTTTCGATTCCTGATATTCCGTGAATTGCATCTTTTTGAAAAACATCAAATGCAGTACTGCGCATTACTGGTTTGCCATCCTCATTATACTTGCCTGTCTTTTCATATACTTCCAACGGTGGTGAATCCTCAGGATTGATATCAAAGATGAGTAAACCTTCAAACATGGTTTGGTGCATTTCTTCATCAGAAAGCAGCATCAGATTTTCTAATCGTAAGCGGTTTATGCGCCCCATTTCATTAAATTCCCTTTGCGCATACTCTTTCCATCTTTTAAGATGTTCTTCGTGATAGGAACCACGCAGGGAATCACTGATTATAGTTGTGTTGAGGGATTCGAGTAATGTCTTAAATCCGGCTTCCGCAAAATCGCCCTGGGGGTTACAAGGCACCTGCAGATTAAATGTAGTCAGCAATTTCAGTTGCCGCTCAAGTTGGGAAAGACCGGCGCTGCTTGTGTCGGTAGTCATGAAAAAGCTTGAAAAAACTATTAGGAAATTAAGACGTTAGTATCTATGTTAGTATCTATGTATAGCAATAATACTAAAAAAACGGAATGTAATTTTACTTGAAAGAGACTTCTTCTGAGGTGCACTGCTTAAGCAAAACAGACAGGGAGGTACAGTTTACTATAGCTCACATAAGTGCATCAATTTACTAAAGCAGAAGACAGCTGAGCTTTTATAAACAAATTATTAAGCCACAGGATTATGGTGACGTGGTTAACACTTTTCAAATTGGCAGGAGGGAACCCGTAAGGTTTCTACTGACGCTGCAGTAAATGCCGCACGGACAAATATTTTAAGTAAAAGCAATTGCTCTTTATTCAGCACCACCTTTGGATAAACCACTAAGACGGCCTAACAATCCGGATTTTTCCTGGCCAAGCAGAGGAGCTAGTTTTTGGAGACGTTCACGTACCAGGCTGCCACTTTGCTGACGTTTGATTTTTACGTTAGGATTGGCGAGTTTACTGGCGGAAACGATGTTTGAATCATTTACGTCCGCTGGACGTAAAATTCCTGTTACTGTGGTAATGTAACGCACTTGATTACGTTGTCGATAATCGATCTTTTGTCCTTTGATGAGCATGTTTCCATCCGGAAGTACCCGGATTACACGCGCAGAGATACCGTCCAGATTTCGTAAAATTTCGTTTTGTTCTTCCTCTATCGCATCTCTTAAGGTCAAGGCTTCCAGGGCAACATTTGCTGTTTCTGCTCCTCCTGCAGGCTGACCTTCAGTTGGTACTTTTGGAGGCGGCGCGTTTACGATTAAACTCACTTCGTTAATACTCAGCAGGTCTCCTCGAAAACGGGCACGATGATCACGGAGCAGATTCCCAAAAGATGATTCGTAACGCCAGAGGGAGCCTTCATAGAGATTCCTGCTGGATGAAATCCGTTTGCGGCGTAAACGTTTTGATGTCAGTCTTAATTTGTCATTTTGTTTTTTCACAGCATTTGATGTTAAAATTTCAGCCGGCGGTTGCGGTTGCGGCCTTTGAGGTAGACAACCCGCAAGACTCAAGACCAGTAGCGTGGCCAGAAAGTACTTGTAGGTCGGCGAAAATGTGTAAAATAAATGTAACACTTTTAAAACAATAATTAAAAATTAATTATGAAAATCTTAAGTATGTACTTCATTTTTGTTATGCATCAAGAGAAGTATTTTGATCAGTATTTTCAAAATAAATTAGACTCTGCTCTAACTTCAAGAGGCTAATTAAGAATAATGATTTGCCGGAATTAGCTGGATAAAGCTAATTAAGTCTCTTTGATTAATTTACCAGTACAACATTTCTGGTTTGCACTGTGGCAAAAACCACGATCTTGCTGTCCAGGTTTTTCACAGGAATTCTCTCGCCCTTCCTGCCTTTTGCCATAGAAATGCCTGGTGCAGAAAGACGTAGAAACGGAGTTTCAAAAACTATCTGCAGACGATCACCGGATTTTACCAGTGGAGGTGCAGAAACTGTATTTCCTCGGATTGCTTCGCTCGGATTTATTGTACGTTTAGAAATTTTACCAATCAGTTGATCTTTGTCTGTTACATATTCACGCGGCAACCGGTCCACATTTTTACGGACTTTCAGTAAATCCGATTCTTCAATAATCTGGTTACGCCTGATAGTATCACGTGCAATAAAAACTTCTTTGTATAATTTCAGATAGGTTCTAACTGTAACAATCCTGACTGCTTCTCCGTCTATACTGAACTCAACCTCATAATTCCGGTAACCGCCATCTTTTTTATATTTGCCTTTAGAAGTGATAACGTAACTTACCTGTCCTCTCGGCAGGAAAACATCTCTTGTTTTAGCAAGTAGCCGCGGTTTTAAGTCCTCATTTTTATTAGATTCCCGGATGTGTTTCAGGACAACCTGGTCAATGTCTTTACCTGTTATTTTGAGGGCTGCACGTTGAATGCTACTGGATTCCGAACCTGGGAAAACAAAGCGTTTGATGTTGATTTTCTGGGAACGTAAACGAGAGAGAATTAAGGAGCGTGTAACGGTTAATTTACGACCCGGTAAAGGTGAGCGACCAATAACGGTTTGGCTGATTTTTTCCAGCAGCAGAACGTCTTCCCCTTCAAGCTGTGCTATTTCTCCAAGTCGATATTCATCACTGTTAATGACTGAAGACTGAGGCAGGAATACTTTGATTTGCTGCTCATCAACAAGATTGCTTCCTGTAGAAAAAGCTGTTCCGGAACTGACCAAGAATAACAGCACCAACAATCCGTAACTGCACGGAAAATATTTCATCACTCTACCTTTTGTTTTAACAACTGATTCTATTCGTAATTCCTAGTGTTTTGTGCAGACTTTTTCCCTTGAACCTGTCTTTTGCTTTTTACATTATTAAAAATGGCTGTTAATGGATTAAGTCCTGATTAATTAACGCACCAGATTGTTGGTGTTTTGCAGCATTTCATCTGCAGACTGAATGGCTTTTGAATTTACTTCATATGCACGCTGCGCTGTAATCATATTTACCATTTCTTCAACCAGGGAAACATTTGAACGTTCTAAAAAACCCTGTGTGAGAGTACCCATATTACTTGAACCAGGTGCGTCAACAATGGCGTTTCCGGAAGCAGGAGTTGAAAGATAAAGGTTTTTTCCAATTGGTGTTAGTCCGGTCGCATTTTGAAAACGAGCTAACTGAATGCTACCGAGCGCTTCAGGCATATTATCGTCTCGCAGAAAAACTGAAACTGTACCATCTATGCCGATTTGCACTTTTCTAGTATCAGCCGGAATGTTGATTTCAGGATCCATCAGCATACCGTCATTTGTCACCAGACGTCCCATCCCGTCCACGTTGAAATGTCCATCCCTCGAATATGCGATGATTCCATTCGGCTGCAGTATCTGGAAAAAACCCATGCCGTCAATGCTCATATCCAGATCATTCCCGGTGTTCTCCATGTTGCCAGGAGTATGTACCTTATCAACGCTCACAAACTTCACACCATGACCCACGTGAATACCAACAGGAACCTGAGTGGAAACTGAAGAAGGAACACCAGCGCTGCGTTCATTGTAATACAGTAAATCCTGAA
>Ga0066839_10000995_pt1 | contig 11984 bp, 9 predicted proteins | sample ETNtaG_10_FD_66733 | JGI IMG/M metagenome (GOLD analysis project Ga0066839, IMG submission 66733) | Marine microbial and viral communities from oxygen minimum zone, Eastern Pacific Ocean - ETNP201302SV82 | ecosystem: Environmental > Aquatic > Marine > Oceanic | place: Pacific Ocean: Eastern...
GGTGGACATTCCGTAGTCCGCCCACCACACGCCGAGGTCGAAGCCACCGAGCACCCCCTCGCCGTCCAAGTGCGCAAGAGCTTCGGACGCCTCGCCGGGAAGTTTGACTGCGAACTCGCGGAAGTTGCTCGCTTTGGGGTCGACCAGTTCGATGCCGTCGATTGCTGTGACCGCTTTCTTCGTGGCCTCTGTCGCAGAAGCGACCCTTAGTGCCAGCCTCTCGAGCCCCTGGGGGCCGAGTAATGCCATGTGCATGGCCCCCATCAGTGCGATGAGCGTTTCGTTGGAGCAGATGTTCGACGTCGCGCGGTGTCTGCGGATATGCTGCTCGCGTGTCGACAGCGTGAGTGTAAATGCGCGCTTGCCGTCGACATCTCTCGTCAGCCCCACTATTCTGCCGGGCATCTGCCGGGTGTAATTCTGGCCGCAGGCGAATATGCCGTAGATTGGCCCGCCCGCGGTCGGCCCGATGCCGAAAGGCTGACCCTCCCCCACTACGATGTCCGCGCCCCAGTTCCCGGGCGGCTCGACTATCCCGAGAGAGACTACATCAACTCCGACGATGAGGGCCGTCTCCTCTCCAATCACCGCCTTCAGATCCATCAGACCGGGGTCAAGGATACCAAAGGCACTCGGTTGCTCCACATAGACAGCGCAGCAGCCTGCAGCCTCGGCAGCGGAGCTCATGTCTATGTGGCCATCGTGCAGGTGCTCGAGCATCCTGATCTCGATTCCGCTCCCTTGGGTGTAGTTCCTGATTACCTCAAGCCTTTGAGGAGGCACAAACATGGAGACGTAGACGATGTTTTTCTGTGTCGATTTGCGTCGGTGGACGCGCACTGCACAGGTGATGGCCTCTGCCGCTGCTGTCGATACGTCGTACATCGAGACGTTTGCCACCGGCAGACCAACCAGCTCGCTCACCATCGTCTGGAATTCCCACATCGCCTGTAGCATCCCCTGACTGACCTCAGGCTGGTAGGGAGTATAGGAAGTCAGAAACTCTCCGCGGGTCGCGAGCATTCCGACCATCGTGGGGACGAAGTTTCTAGCAAGTCCGGCTGCGAGGAAGCTCGGCCTGTCGTCAAGGCTCACATTGGCTCCGAGTAGTCGCTGGGCGTCCGCCCATATCTCCTCCTCAGACTGTGGATCTCGAAGGGGCAGAGGAGTGTCTCTTCGGATGTCCTCGGGAATATCTGAGAACAACTCGTCGAGCGAACTCATTCCCATTACGCTGAGCATCTCTTGCTCTCTTCCGAGATTTGGCAATTGGTCCACTGTGGCATTCTCCCGCCTCTCGGCGCGTCGAGGAGAATAGCGAGAGTCTTCAATGTTCGTCGGTGGCTTAGTCGGACCACCGACACACTCTTAATCGTCCGAAGATAGTCAGTCTCGATAACATGAAGGTCGCAATCTCGGCATCTGACGCGTTCGTCGCGCCTTACATCGCTGAAATGCTCGGTTCCTCCGCTGTAGTGGTGCCTGATGAGTCGCTTTCTGATGCCACCTCTCTCGATGCCATGTTAACTCCTTGTCGCGCCTTGATACACATCAATTCGCGCCCCATCGATACCTCGGTGGGGCGTACTGACAGGGAGGCTTACATCTCGATGATGGAGGCCTCTAGGCCGATTCTAGATGCAGTCGATAGGCACGGTGGGCTACATCTGGTAATCCTAGGGACCCTGCGTGTACACCCGCAGTGGAATCCTGGAGATTCGTACTACGGACTCGAGTCCACACTAGCCCCTCGTGACATCGCGGCCGAGGGGCAGTTGTGGGTGGAGGAGAACGCGTTGGAACGGGCTGAGGCTGAACGGCCTGTGAGTATCATCAGGGCATCGAATGTCCAAGGTGTACCCTTGGAAGGCCCGCCTGGCAACGGCCTGTTACATAGATGGGCCGAGGAGTGCCAGATTGGCTGGATCAACATCCCAGGGGATGGATCCGATCTCAAAGATTTCATACACGTCCAAGACCTAGTCCGAGTGGTCGATGCGGTTCTTTCAAGTCCGCCTCCGACCAGAGAGAGCATTGCAGTCGGCTCGGGCAAAGGAATCTCGATGGAGGACTTAGCGGCGTCCTACAAGCAAAGGACCGGGTGCGATCCAGAGTTCGGACAGAGCGATGAGGGAGAGGTCTTCGGAATCGTCGATGCATGGGTGCTCGAAGAGAGGTTTGGCTTCAGACCACAGATCAGCCTTGAGGAAATGATTGCTGAAGCCTTCGAGACTGCGGGTCACTGAGCGTTCAGTATCAGTCGCTTGCGAATACCGTTCCACCCGGTGAGGGATGTGTCCAGCGAGTGCTCGGAGCCGCTTCGGAACAAGCTTGAGTCGGCATCGTTTCGAAGTCGAATCTCGACCTCGCCGACTCCGGGGATCTCGGCAATAACAGTGCTTCCTCCTCTATAGGCGTCGTCCATACCTATTCCGAAGGTGCGCTCGGGAGCGGTTGTGACCTTCATCGAAATATTGTGAGATTGACCCTTGACGGAATCAGCGAGCCTCCTCTGGTCTGAGAGCATCCTAGCTTCGGAGAATGCAGCGACGAGTTCAGAGAGACTACTGGGGGGAGGTGCATCGGCTAGGGGTGCGGCGGCCGACGTAGCAGCTTCTGGAATTCTAGAGGGCGGAGGGGCCCTCCTGCGAGAGGCAACTGAGACTCTATCCGGTACAGATACCCTATCGGATGTGGTGACTCGATGACTGTCGTGCCAGCTCTGCGAGCCGCCCCGTTCACGAACGTCGACTTGGTCGGGGATGTCTACTTGGTCGGGGATGTCTACTTGGTCGGGGATGACTACTTGGTCGGGGATTTCGATATGGCGCTTCTCATGCCAGGAATCGTGGCTGTCATATGTATCATCTGGAGACTTAACAGGTGCTACTTCTTCGTACTCTTCCTCAGGTGGTGTTTCCTCTACGTTTTCCTGCATGTCAGCAGCGACTACACCGGCAACACCCACTGCGGCTGCTCCAGCGGCGATGGCCTCGGGGCTTGGCATTCTCAAAACGATTTGTTCCTGCATAGAGTTGGCACGAATTCTCCAAATTCTTCGAGCGGCGGACTGTATGGAGAAAGGCAGTTTCTCGATCTCCTTCTCGACCTCGGAATCGGCAATTTCTCTGGCCTGCTCGACTGACAGGCCCTGATCACTGACAGACTGTTCCAACTTAGATATCAGCTCTGTGAAATTGTCTGTTACCATGTCGAATTCGGATTTGCCAGCATCGAAATCGGGAGAGGGGGAGGGTGTTTCATCGGTTGCAACAGCGAACGGCACATAGGCTAACTCGCGCCCATTGTTGTCGGAGTCGTGTAACCTCAGAGTCCATTCCCCTGGCCCTGGGTTGGGCAAAGTGAAACTACCATAGGTCCTGCCTTCAAGATACTCGTAGCTAGTTTGGTGTTGGTCGTTGACTGCCTCGTCGCCGTGCGGAATCTCTGCCGGTACGATTCCTATCCAAGCATCATTGGGTAGTTCGAAGGTAGCGAAGGAGAAACTGATTTTCTCGCCGCTCTTGAATGAAGACCGTGACAGAGTGATTTTGATTTGTTCGTCGCCAGAGGAGTTTTCGGCGGCTCTGGAAGCGGTATCGTCGGCAGTTGACTCGCTCGATTCACCAACAACGGAGATGGTGATTTTGCCCACGCCGACCCATCTTCTGGTTCCTGTGGGCAGTGATCCGTCGCCCCTTGGTCGCGACCAGCCACCTCTGTACCAGTCGTTACTGCCGTCTTGCTCTCTGTCGTCGAGACTCCACGAAGGTGCGCCGCCACTGTTGGCGTTGTAGAAGTAAAGGCGGTTTCCCTCGGCGCTCTTGTACAGGGCCTTGCCGTTGATTTGAATGTCCTGTAGATCGTATTCTCCGTTGTATGATTCGTTGGGATGGTCGGAGATTGAAACGCCCCCTCCGGCAGGGATTGATTCAGTCGAACCCCCCTCCATCATAGCCAAAATCTCGGGGAGATCTACCGAGCCATCTGAATTGGTATCAAGAGCCCCGAACACTGCCCTCAGTATAGTCGCAGGTGCCTGCTGGCCGGTAATCGACTCGAGAGCGGCCGCGAACTCATTTTCGGAAAGACTGCCGTTACCATCTAAGTCGTACTTTGAGAACAAGGCCTCTGCGCTTATGCCCTTCTTGCGGAGGACTTCCTGCAGATTCTTGATTGCTACGGCCTCTATAGTTCCCCGGGCGCCCTCCATCATGACCCGTGAAAAGGGCAAACAGCAATGAGGATTTGCCCGGCGGACTTCTCTACTATTAGTGTGAATCACACGAATGGTGGTCTTCTGATACCCGCCTTGACCCTCTTTCTCGGGCTCGACTGTATCCAGACCTCCTGACCCAGACTAGATGGCTGCAGGTACGCCATCGCAATCCCTGTTCGCCCCAGACTCGGGGAGGGCCCTCCACTGGTGACATAGCCGAGTACGCTCGCACCCTCCTCATCGGCTGAGAGCACGGCATGACCTGGCCTTGGAGAGGGACCTCTCTCCAAGCACTCTAGCCCATGCCACTTAGCTCCAGATTTGAGCGATTCGACCACACGATGATTTCCAACGAAGTCATGCTCAGTGTCGAGGCCGTACAGCACCGCAGTCTCTCCGGTGTCCCTAGCTAGGAAGCCATCGGGCAGATTGGCCACCGGTTCGACGCCGAGGCCGGGCCAGAGAAAGTCCTGGCCGGACAGCAAGTAGCCCTTCTCGAGGCGTAGGGTGTCTCTAGCCCCTAGTCCGGCCGGAACCAATCCCGAATCGACGCCCGCTTCGAGTAAAGCAGCCCACAGGCGTGGTGCGTCAGTGTTGCTCAAGAAGATCTCAACCCCTGACTCTCCAGTGTACCCGGTACCCTGTATCCATCCGGAGATTCCAAGTTCGTTGCCGGCTATTTCTTGGCACCGGAACCTGCCGATAGTATTGGCCTCCCCAAGCACCTCTCTAAGCACAGTAGTTGACGATGGCCCTTGGAGGGCGAGTATACTGGTCTCATCCGAAATATCATCGATGGTAATCGAGCCGTCGTCTGGAAGAAGCGAGGAGAACCAATCGAGCATTACTTCGACCATTGAGGCATTGGGAACTCCAAGGACTTCGTTCTCAGACTTCACTGCGAATATCATGTCGTCGATGATGTACCCCTCATAATCAAGGAAGTGGGTGTATCCACACCTGCCGCTTGCGAAGTTCAAATACTCCTGAGTCGAAATGCTACTCAGCCATGAACGAACACCGTCGCCGGAGAATCGGAAGAAGCCCATGTGAGACACGTCGAACAGGCCGGCACCGGCCCTCGTCGCTAGATGCTCCTCCTGAATCGAAGAGTACCAGATTGGTAGTTCGAAACCGTGGAAGTCAACCATCTTCGCACCTGCATCGAGATGGGCCTCGTACAGCGCTGTCCTGGTCAGCCCGTCTTCAGACACGTGTCGAAGGAGGGTCGAGGGGTGCAAGAAGTTACGGGAAAGCGAACCACTGAGTAGAGACTTGCAAGTGGAGGGAGAACAATGAGCAACGAAAACAAAGACTTAAATAATAAGGACCATACTATACAACTGCGAGTTGAGAAGATGGAACGAGACACTGCTAGGCAGGCCGGCGAATCTGAGCGTGCTTCCCAGAAGCGAAGCCGGTCAAAGCCAATTCGACCTGCGCGACGCCCGTCTAAGGAGCGTGGCACGGAATCTATGGCAGGCCCTTGCAGAGTATGCGGGGCCAATTCATGGGACTCCGACGATATCAGAGGCGAGACCTCTTGCTCAGAGTGCGGCTACGTCGTAGCCGAGAACATGATTGACCCAGGGGCAGAGTGGATTAACCACTCTGACGGCGACGATAGGAGTCGTGTGGGTGCGCCTACAACACTCACCTTATCCGACAAGGGGCTTTCTACCGAGATTCGTCGCTCGGACCTCACTGCAGGTGGTGCCAAGCGACACGGTATGTCCGGCAAGGCACTGCGTGGATGGAGGCGCCGACAGCGTATCGACCAGCGCAGTAAGACCCGAGACAGCCGCAGCCGCAATCTCATGAAGGCGATGCAATTCATCCGCGACCGCGGTGATCTGCCGTCACAGATAGAGCAGGAGGCGGCTTCTCTGTACAGGCACTCAGTCGAACGTGGTCTCGTCACCGGACGCAGCATCCGTGGCGTTTCCGCAGCCTGTGTCTATATCGCCGCAAGGGAGGCTAAGATACCTCGTAGGATAGAGGATATTGCAGAGGCCTTCGACATGACCAAGGCAGTTGAGGAAAAAGAGCTCAAGCGGACCATCAGACTTGTTGCTAGAATGCTGGGGACGCATCACATCACCGGACCGGAGGAGTACTTCGAGAAGTTCCACTCAGACCTCGGCCTGCCACCTCACGTGCTAGGTGATGTCAGAAGCCTTTGGGACTCTGTTAAGGACAACCTGGACTGGCAAGGCAAGAAGCCCTCGGGAATCGCCGGCGTAATCATCTACAAGGCTTCACAGGAAAGCTCCTCACCGAGGACGCAGAGCGAAGTCTGCAAGGTCTCGGGCATCAGTGAGGTAACCCTCAGGGGCCTACTGAAGATACTGGCTCAACTAACTGCAGAGTAGGCATTGTTGAAGCCCTGAACTCCCTAGCCCGGGTATGCCCCTAGGGCCGATAGAAGAATTGGGTGTCGGTATCGCTGACGGGCTTGAGGAACAGTTTGGAGAGAGAAGTTGGTGGAATTCCTTCAAGACCGTTCTGTTCTACGGGCCAGCGATTCTAGTTTCGATATACCTGATTGGCTTCTTTTTGGGTGTCTTCTGAACATTGAAAATGGTGGACGCTGGGGGATTTGAACCCCCGGCCACCTGGTTGCAAACCAGGTGCTCTTCCAAGCTGAGCTAAGCGCCCTTGACAGTTCGAATCGGCTGGAGTTCTTGAGTGCGACCGTCGCCCGGGACTCACTCGTCCTCGGTTGAGTCCATCAGCCTAGGCAGGAGGGTCACTATCCCTACCAGCGAAACCATCAGGATCAACACGGGGAGGTCGTTGCCCCCCGACTGCTCCTCTTCGGATCCGGTCGGGAGATTATCCAATACCGTGTGTTGGTCCGCAGAGAAGCTGACGATGAAGGCCGACTCAGTCAGAGACTGGTTGTGGTCAATCTGATGGAGCATTGAGATGTTACCAGGTAGCAGCCCGTTCGAGGGGTCGAGCAGGATAAGTTCTGTGACCTCGCAATTAGGGTCGGCCTTGTCACCGTTCTCATTGAGTTCACAAGAGGGACTCAACCAGGCCGTCGCCATGTCGTCCACGCCCTCGAACTCTCCATCTCCATCGGCATCGATTAGGACTCTGTGAATGGCCTCCTCGCGACTATCAACATTATAGAAAAATAACGAGTCAGTGGAGACCAAAACACCCGAAGAAACTCCGTCTGGAGTCACGCCGTCCTCCTTTAGAATTATGGTGTACTCCTTGGTGTCGTGAGCAGCTGCTGGGACGGCCAGCAGAAGCAGCGACAGTGCGACTGTCAATATACGGACTCTGCGCACGCCTCGCCGTAGTGGGGCGATGGCTTCAACATGACCGGCAGGCTCGCGGCGACCAGTGGATTCGCAACGCACCATTCTGGCCATCGGGCTCGCTGTCTGCGTAGTGGCGGCTGCAACAGCCGTGATGATGATGTCAGACGTGGCAGATGACGGCGGTGCTGGTTCTAGTATGATGCTCGACCCACTGATGCAGGATGAGGAGCATGACCACAGGAACGCAAGCCAGCACATGATGTACACAGATAATATCCAGCCTGTCTCATTCAACGAACTGACAGCCCCGGGAAACGCCGAGATTCAAGTCGCGGACTCCCCTGATGGCAAGACCTACGCCTACATCGCCGGATGGACCGAGATGCATATCGTAGATGTCACCGATCCCTCAAACACCACAGTCACTGGCGTATACTACGACCCGAATACACAAGTCCTTGATGTCAAGTACCTTGAGTACAATGGGCGAGAATACGTCATAGTACAGAACCAGATAGTTGACCCTGGGGCCGCAGATCCAAATGTGGGCAACTGGGAAGACCCTGCACAAGTCACTGTTACTCTGGTGGATGTCACCGACAAGACCGATCCTAGTTTCGTTGATGCGTGGTACGACGTCGACCACCCAAGTGGGCCGCACAACCTCTACACCCACATGATAGACAACGAGTGGTACATCTTCGTCGCCAACCCTGACTACGAATCCTGTGACGTCGGTCAGGGCGATGCTTGTGGGGGCATCACTGTTGCTCACCTGAACTTCGCTGGCTACGGCGACTTGCCGCGAATTGTCAAGGTAGGCGAGGCTGAAGTAAGTTGGGAGTCCACTCTGGGCGGCTGGATCTACATCCATGACATGACAGTGCAGACCTGGCCGGGAGAAGATTCCAATGACCCGCGCTTCGGCCGGACCTACATCTACGGAGCATACTGGGAAGCCGGCCTGAGGATCTTCGACGTCTCTGACGTCCCACACCCTAACAAGGACCTCGTCGAGTACATGTGGCACGGCTCACTATGCAGACTCTCAGGAGGCACACAGGCCGGTTGTACCTGGAGGGCTCCGGAAGTAGGACAGTGGATGGAGTTCGAGGACTTCGACGGCGACGGCGAGATTGACTGTGGCTGCACTAGCAACGAGAACGGCGGTCGGGCCTCCTACATACACTACGCCGAGCCGATTGACGACATGGTCGACGCCTCGCACCTCGGATACGCGCCAGGCAAGATGCATCTGACCATTCTCGCTACTGAGGTTCTTGAGACCACTGTTGGCACCGGCATGGCCTATTTGCTCGATACAACTCCGTATGAAGAGGTCAATGGCAACGTTCGCTTCATGCCTCGGCTAATCCACGGGTGGGAGAACCCGTTCGCACTCGACCACCACATCCCCGGCGGAGAAGAGTGGTTGCTGTTCAGCCCCCATAACGCCGACACTCAGATCTTTCAAACTGGATTGCCTGGACTACCTGATAACAGCCATGGTGGAGCTTGGGATGGCAGGATCTACCTCGGGAGTTACCATGCGGGACTCTGGGTGATGGATATCGAGACACTGATGGCAGCGGGACTTGAGGACGGCAACAAGTCCGATGTTCACATGGCTGCGACAGTTGGTTACCACCTATCTCACGGGGCCGACGGCGAGCCGCTAGACAGCGCATACTATGACTTCGGCTGGACTCCATTCATCTGGGCCGCTGAGTACCATAAGGGCTACACCTACCTGTCGTGCATCACCACGGGACTCTACATCGTCCAACTGGATATTGATCGGCCATACGGCATTCCATTGGACCAATAACGCCCCAGCGCGTAGCGCTCGGGCGACCGGTGCATTGAACAACCGGCCGTATTCGTCGGCGATTGCGAGGCTTGTCCATGTCAGTACTGAGAAACGCCCCGATGCTGATGATGGTCGTGTTGATGGTGCTAGCTCCCCTCTCTGGTTGCCTCTCCTTCATCGCCGGAGATGACTCGGATGGGGGTTCGGACGCTTGGGTCGATCCCGTCGTCGAGATAGAGGATGCCAATCACTCTCACAGCGACATGCCGGCTCACAGGCTGTCCACCCCCAATGCGAATCTGATAGACTATCACAACCTCAACTGCGACGGAGAAGTCAAACCCCCTGCAGACTTGGACAACACGGCTGGTCGGCCATGCTCCCCAGAATGGAAGAATGTCGCGCCGACCCCCGGAGACAACTCGGAGATAGCCATCGAGGGTAACTTCAACGAGGACTGTGAGATATATGCTGATGGTAGCGGTGGTTGCTACGCTTATGTCTCTAGTTACAATCAGTTTGAGATTCTCGATATCAGCAACCCTAACAACATACAATTGCTCTCAACATACTATGCAGAGATTGCCCGGATGATAGACATCAAAGTCACTCCCGACAACAACTGGGTGCTGGTGAACCATGAGCTTACCAACAGCGAGCTCGACCCAATACCTAACGACGACGACGCCAACAGTGGGATGAATCGTCTCGACGTTATCTATGTCGGAGACAAAAACAGTCCGATTAAGGTCGCTGAGTGGAACAATCCCCCGGCTGGCTTCCACAATCAAGATGTACACGTCTATTGCGACTGGGATCCTGTCAATCCACTGTGGTCCGAAGAGGAGTGTCACCTATTCCTGTTCGGTGCTGACCCCTATCCAGAAATGGTTGCAGGCGGAGGTCCTGTCAAAGGCACTCAGGTATTCTACGTCCCTCTGGGATTTGAATCATGGAATCCAACTTCTAATGACGAGCAGCAAAACTCGAGTCGTGAGATTCTCCGTTGGGGGGCCTATACTCCCGAAGGACAGACTACCTGCGGCGGCTCGGTTTTCAATCACGATCACGTCTTCTTCGTCCACCCTGTGACCAAGCAGAAACTTCTGATTGCATCTTACTGGGATGCTGGCCTGAGGATTGTGGACGTCACTGAACCACCGCAGGTGGCTGACGCGATGGGCATTACCTGGCCACAGGAGATAGGCCGGTGGATGGGGTGCTCATCTGATGACAGTGGGTGGTACGGTCCCGATGGAGGAGGGCATGCCGACATGTCTGCCGAAGAGTGGCTCGACGCGGGTCAAGGCAACGGCAACATCCACTATGCAATTCCATTCAAGAATCTAGTCTGCGACGGCATCAGCGAATACGATCCCATGTCAGAATGGCCTACCAGTTGCGGGACCGGGCCCGAAGACGCGGGCTACGGTCAGAACTGGAGGCACTACACAATCATCGCCCCTGAGTACGGCTCTAACGACAATCACACCGGATACCTATGGACTATTGACACGACCGATCCGACCAAGCCGTTCCTCGTTTCCAAATGGAGGCTTCCTGGCCAAGGCATGCTTGCCAACGGCAGCAACCACCCTCAGCACTACATCCCTGGTGGCTACATCTACAGTCCGCACAATGGTGACGTCGGTCCCAACGGACACGCCTACTGGGCCCACTACCATGCGGGTGCTTGGGTAACTGATCATGGTCATTCCTGGGATGAGTTGACCTGGGAGAACGGCTACCCCGAGCCTGATCGAGGATACAAGGCGATAACTGAACTCGCCCCTACTCACACAATCGGATACTACCTGCCTTCCGGCCCCGAGTGGACCGACAACGCGAGCGAGTCGATGGGTTACGACATGGCTGACTGCTGGGCATCATGCATGATACCGTTCGACTGGGGCCTCCAATACGATCCGCGGGGCTACGTTCTAATCTCAGAGATGGTCAGCGGAATCTACGTCGTGCAGTTCGACGAGGACTACGATCCTCGCTACAACTACCCGGCCCTCTGGCAGGCCGAGGCTAGTGATGACTGAGTTGATTCAGATGCGCGTGAAGGCGCTTGCCGCTATTCTCGTTCTGATTCTGATGATGCCGACTGCAACTGCTCATGGCGCCAACACGTTCTCGTTCATCATGCGCAACGAGTCAATCCAGCCAGATACTGCGCAGGTCATACAGAACGACACTCTGATTTTCGTCAACACGGCTGACTATGACCGAAGGGTAGTCATCGACAGTGATGGAGACGGTACGGACGAGATGGACTGCATCGCGGGCCCCTCGAATTCATCGTCCACGGATGACGAATGCTACCTATGGTTGGAGCCCGCCAACTGGAGTGAGGGGGGATACGAGGTCAGAATCTACTCAAACGGTAGCCTGTGGCAGACCATCGACCTTACTATAGTACTAGACAACCACACCGAGACCTTGCCTCCTGACGGCTTCGTATTCGGCCCAGAACCTGGCGAACCTGAAGAGGGCGATATGGCGAGCATGCTGCTGAGTGCCGCCGTGCTGATGGCTGGTGCCGCTGCAATCGTCTGGGTTATACGCAACGTGAAGGGAGATGAGGAGGAGTGAGACGAGTCCTAGCGACTCTGATGACCGCCAGTGTCGTTCTGGCAGGATGTCTTGGAGATGCAGAGTCTGATGTATTCTACGG
>Ga0066839_10001004_pt1 | contig 11954 bp, 9 predicted proteins | sample ETNtaG_10_FD_66733 | JGI IMG/M metagenome (GOLD analysis project Ga0066839, IMG submission 66733) | Marine microbial and viral communities from oxygen minimum zone, Eastern Pacific Ocean - ETNP201302SV82 | ecosystem: Environmental > Aquatic > Marine > Oceanic | place: Pacific Ocean: Eastern...
CGCCCGCCTGATGCAGTTGGTCTTCTTCCGCATGGAAACTGCCGCCAGCCAAGGCTACCAAGGCCACTTCCAGTCCGAAAACTTATAATTTTAGTGGAAGAGCCGCTTTAACTTTCATTTGTTCTGCGCTTCAACCGGCATTTTCATTCGACTCACGCGAGCCACAGTAGGCTAGTCTACCTCCCGCATCTGTCATTCTGACCTTGCCGCAGCAGCGAAGAATCTGCCAAGCAACTTGGGCTCACCGAGCAACTGCGCCAGTGCATTAATTGCTTAGCAAAACCCTGGTAGATCCTTCGCTTCACTCAGGATGATAGATGCGGGGGATGCTCTCCGCCAGATATTGTCAACCCGAAGACCCAGGACCGGTGGTGATAAACTTCACCGCAAGCGATGCTAGACCTGAAAAGACAGATCACCGAATACGCCGTGCAGTGCGGTTTCGACCTGGTGCGGATAACCCGGGCCGGTGAGTTTGCGCAAGACCGGGATGTCGCCCTGACGCGCATCAAATCCGGGCAGATGGATGGCCTGCCCTGGTACACCGAGTCCCGTGTCCGACGCGGCGCAGACCCGCAGACGCTGCTCCCCGGCGCACGCTCGATCATCTGCCTGGGTCTCAGTTACCTCGACGATGAAACGCCAACCGCATCTGGCGGCAAGGTGGCCCGTTACGCCAGCGTGAAAGACTACCACCGCGCCATGAAGCGGCGGATGAAAGCACTGGTACGCGGTCTGGAAGAGCGCCTGGAATCTTCAATCAAGGCCAAATGGTACGTCGACGACGGCCCGATGTTGGACCGCGCGGCGGCGGCCCGGTCAGGGTTGGGCTGGTTCGGCAAAAGCACCAACATCATCACACCGTCCCACGGCTCCTGGGTCCTATTGGGGCAGGTGATCACCGACCTCGACCTGGAGCCCGACCCGGCGTTGCAGAAAGCCTGTGGCGCCTGCGTCCGTTGCATCGACGACTGCCCGACCGGCGCCATCGTCGCTCCATTCATCGTGGACAACGCCCGCTGCATCTCCTACCAGACCATCGAGAACCGGGGAGTTATCCCCCTGGATATGCGGCCGCTCATCGGGGACTGGGTCTTCGGCTGCGACATCTGCCAGGACGTATGCCCGGTCAACCGCAAAGCCGAAAAACCACTGCAGCCGATACAGAAGGCGGAGGCCGTAGGCCCTTCCGGCAAGCTGGACCTGGCGGAATTGCTTGCACTGTCCGAGGGGGAATTTCGAGCCCGGTTCCAAGGCACGTCCATCATGCGGGCCAAGCGAGTTGACATGCAGAAGAACGCGTGCGTGGCCCTGGGGAACAATCGAGACACAGCGGGTGTGCCGGCGCTGGTTTCAGCCCTCAAGAACGCCGAACCGCTGGTGCGCGGTCACGCTGCTTGGGCCCTGGGTCAGATGGCAACAACTCAAGCTATCAAGGGCTTGGAACAGTCAACCGAGTCCGACCCTTACGTACTGGAAGAGATTGCGGCGGCGATCAAGGAATCCCGCCGCAAGCCGTCACAAGCGAGTTCGTTGGCTAGGTAGACTGGGCCGGTTGGCCGGGCTGAGCTTGTTGGCCCTGTTGGTCTGGCTGGGCCTGATCATCCTGAGGTTGCCGGTTTCTCCGTCCTCCGGAACGCCGGCGGCGGCCATTATTGGCGGACGGTGTGAAGTCGGCTGGAACGTAGCCCTTCCCGAAGTGGAGTTTCTTCATCTCCTCTTCGATTAGCGTGAAGTCGTTCTTAGGCAGCAGATGGAGGTTCCCCTGAAAAGCCATGTACCAGTCTTCAGGGTTCCACCGTTTCACGTATTCCAGGCGCGGGGCCAGAATATTGGCGTCGATGAACTGCTCGTCCTTCAGGATCACGCCGGGTTGCAGCCTGATGTGGTAGGGAAAACCCGTGCTGCCTTCGTTGGCCCAGATCGGCTTCTCATCTTCATAGAATGAAGACATGGCTGTGGCTGTGGCGGCAAACCGGCGAAGATGGGAGATATATAACAGCACCCGGTCGCCTTCGGTGATTCTCTGCACCTTGCGGCGGTGCTGGGCTTTTAAACCTAGAAGCGTGAACCCCCGGTCTTGAGTGATCCGGAAGTTCTCTTCGTTATTTATCATCATCCAGAAATTACTGGGCATATGCACCTCAAAACGCCGGATAGCCACTTAAGATGGGCCATCTGGCCGTCCGACACTATTCTATCATGATAAAGACTATCATTGTATCTATTTGAGCTCGTGATATTAGGGTCTCCGGAGAATCAGCGCCGCTTCAGCGATGTTGTGCTGTGCCGAGCGGTGTTGTAATATCAGTCGTGCCTCAGCACGCCTGGCTTAATAGACGCAACAAACGAGGATTATCAGATGACCATAGGACAGCGGGATATCGCCATTGTCGGAGTCGCCGAATCGGACGTCATGGGCACCGTCCCGAATAAGTCTTCTCTACAACACCACGCGGAAGCGGGCCACAATGCCCTGGCGGATGCCGGTCTTTCCAAGAACAACGTTGACGGCCTCCTCACCGCTGGGGGCTCCACGCTGGTGACGGCGGAGTACATGGGCATCCACCCGACATTCACCGACAGCACCACCGTCGGCGGGTCGTCTTTCGTGATTCACGTAGCCCACGCCATGGCCGCCATCCGGGCCGGATACTGCGAGGTGGCGTTGATCACCCACGGACAGGCCGGCCGCTCGGCCAGGGCCCGGTTCCCCGGCGACGGCAACCTACCGGTCACTCAGTACGAAATGCCCTACGGAATCATCGGCGCGCCGATCAACTACTCCTTGGCTTGCGCGCGGTACATGCACCTGTTCGGCGAAGAAAAAACCCGCCAGGGCATGGCCGAGATCGCCGTGGCCACCCGAAAATGGGCCAACCTCAACCCTGTGGCCATGATGCACGACACCACCATGAGTTTCGACGAGTACCACGACTCCCGCTGGGTTTCCTGGCCTTTCCATCTGTTCGACTGCTGTCTGGTCACCGACTCCGGCGCGGCCATCATCGTGACCACCGCCGAGCGGGCCAAGAGCCTCAAGAAAGCGCCGGTCTGGGTGCTGGGTGCCGGGGAAGGGCACGACCATAACATGGTCAGTCAGATGCCCGATTACACGTCCACATGGGCCCGACGGTCTGGCCCTCTATCCATGCAGCGGGCCGGCATCACCCACGACGACCTAGACCTGACGATGATCTATGACTCCTTCACTTACACGGTGATGGTGACCCTGGAGAGCATGGGGTTCTGCGCACCGGGCGAGGCCGCGGACTTCGTTGCTAACCAACGTACTGCTCCGGGCGGCGATTTCGCGCTGAACACCAGCGGCGGCGGCCTGTCATACACCCATCCCGGCATGTACGGCAGCTTCCTATTGGTTGAGGCGGTCCGGCAACTGCGGGGCGAGGCGGGAGACCGTCAGGTGAAGAGCAAACGGGACCCCAGCCGGAACGCCAAGATATCGGTGGTCAACGGCACCGGCGGTTCCCTATCATCTACGGGAACGGTGGTGCTGGCTGTCGATTAAGCCATTCGTGGAACCGTGATACCGGCGACAGGCTAGGCTATTCGCTGGTTTGATGATGAGGTTTTATTACCCACATATCGGCGCCGCAACGGCCACCGGCGTGGGCTTATTCTTCTCTAATGCGTCGCCAAGCCTGCCCGGATTGCCGCCGCCCCAGCAGTAGGCGGCGCCAGCGGTGGTGACACCGCAAACGCGGAACCGGCCCGCGCTCACCGATTCGAATTTCAGCCCACCTGAGACTGCCACGGGCCTTGTCTGGACCGGCATCGTCCTTTGGTCTATCGAGTCACTACCGATTCGATCGTCGCCCAAACCCCAGCAATGGGCGTCTCCAGTGGTGGTGACACTGCAGGTATCTGTTTCACCAGCGCTAGCCGATGCAAAAGCGAGGCCTCCCAAAACTGCCACCGGTTTCCCTTGGGGGGCCTTCGTTTCGATCCCCAGTGGCCCTCCCCAGTTATGGCCCCAACAGTAAGCGGCGCCGCCAGTTTCGACTCCGCAGGTGTGATTTTGGTACTCGCTTATCGAGGCTAGGTTGATCCCAGCCAAGACGGGCGTTGGGCTAATAGAAAGGGGGGTACGAAACTCTCCCCAGCAATTGACAGCGCCGCTGGTCGTAATGCCGCAGAAGTGATTGTTGCCCGCGCTGACTGAGGCGAATGTCAGTCCGCCAGACACAGCCGTCGGCGTCTGCCTGTCGTCGTAGCCGCCGTTCCTGATCCGGCCAGAAAAGCCCTAGCCCCACCAGTAGGCGGCGCCGGTGGTCGTGACATCGCAGCTATGATTTATTCCCGCTTTCACCGAGGCGAACACGTGCCCACCTGAGACAGCTACCGGCGTACTCTAGCTGTCCGTGGAGCCGTTACCGAGACGGCCTCAGTCACCGATCCCCCAACAGTAGGCGGCGCCGCCAGTGGTAATGCCTCAAGTGTGGTTGCCACCCGCGCTCACCGAGGCGAATTTGAGGGGCGTTCCGGACGGCGATGCCGTGGGAGAGATGCCCGGCGTCGTTGCCGTGACCAACACCTGGGGAGGAGCGGAGCCATCCCCGGTTACCGTCAATGTGTAGCTATTGATAGACAGATCACCATCATGAAGTAGGTATCGCTCTTCGGCGCATTTCATGCAAACGTGGAAACGCGGCCGCCGTCAGGTTCGGCATTCCTTGCCAAGACTTCCGCTTCGCTGTCGGTGATAGATATCGCCAATCTACTCAAGCTGTCAGAGATGTCGGCGGTATAGGTGGTCCCCTCTTCCAACTGCACTGTGTAAAAGTCAAGGTCCGGGTAAAGGATGGAGAACCTCGACTCCACCGGTAGGCACAATCTTATGGCCACGGCGTCGTCGCGGGTAAGTCCGGGTTTGGGGCAAGGTGTTGATGTTGGCGCAATGGTTGGCTGTAGCGTGGGGGTTGGGCCTGGCCTGGCTGTAACGTTGGGCGAATCTCCAGTGATTGGAGAATCGTTGCTATCGGTCGCCGCACAAGCAGATGCCACCAGAGAGGCGACCACTAAAATGCCAACGATCAAAAAGGGGCGCAATGCGGGTAGGTGCAACCTATACCTATCATCAGTCGAAAGTCACTTACGAGAATTTCTGAACAACTTACGCAGTATCCGATGGGATTTGCGGTCGGCCAAGGCATGGTATTTCTTGGGGAGGCGTTTACGACAAATTAACTCTGGAAGCTCGGTCCCTCTCTCGTGCATTTATTCCGAGTAACGAGGCAGTTTGGTTCATCGGGCTATTTAAGTTTGTATTAATTTTAGATTAATACAAAAAAATTGTGTTTTTCCGTTTATGTTCAGTCAATCAACCTCCGAGCGGCCTGTGCTAGGGTGACCACATCACTGGGTTGGCGTCTCTGATGCCTTCTCATCATCATGTCCCGCCGATGGCGAAAGGATTTTTATTTCATGGACCGCACTATTTCTTCTTTTCTTCAGCACCTCATCGTCGAAAAGGGCTTCTCCCGCAACACCTCGGACGCTTACCGCAACGACCTCGGCCAATTCTGGGATTTCCTCCAGGGCCATTCCAACAGCTATGCCAACGGTAACGATAATGGGAATGGTAATGGAAACGGCCACAGCAACGGCAACGACATCTGGGCCGCAGTAGATATCAACATCCTCAACAAGTACATCGAGGACCTGAGGGTCCGCAAGGGTTACCGCGACACCACCACCGCCCGGAAAGTCGCTTCCATCAAATCATTCTTCGGCTTCCTGTCGGAGAACAGCATCATCACTGAAGACCCTACGGAATCTCTGGGCTCTCCCCGGGTCGGCCGCACATTGCCCAAGTTCCTTCCCGAAGAGGAAGTGACCAAACTCCTGGACACGGCCTACAAGTCGGGGAGCAATGAGGGGCAACGCGACGCCGTGATCATGGAATTACTCTATGCCACCGGCCTGCGGGTCGGCGAGCTCGTATCGCTCAACAAGCAGGACGTTGACCTGTCTGAGTCCTATATCCGCTGCATGGGCAAGGGCTCCAAAGAGCGCATCGTACATCTGTACCCCAAGGCCCTGGAAGAGCTAAGGCGTTATTTGAAGACCGCCCGGATCGCGCTCCTGGGACACCGCCGCACCGAGCCGTCTTTGTTCGTCAACCATCGTGGCGAGCGGCTCACCCGCCAGTGGGTCTGGACCATCCTGAAGACTTACGCACACAAGGCCGGCATCGAGCAGAACATCACTCCCCACACCCTGCGGCACAGCTTTGCCACACACCTGTTGCAGAATGGAGCTTCCCTCCGGCACGTGCAGGAACTGTTGGGCCACTCCAGCATTTCCACCACTCAGGTGTACACCCACCTGACCAACGGTTACGTGCAGAAGGAGTACGCCAAGAGTCACCCCAGGGCCTGATCACAAGCCCACGGCCCAGGCGTCCATGTTTGGATAACAAAGGGCAGTCTCGCGCGGAGAAAGCGGCACATAAGCCGGTAATTCCGTGTCTGCGGACTGCCCTTTCTTGCGGATAACTGATATAGTTGATTGGCTGGTGAGAGACTGATTATCGGCCTCCGCCGGCCTGAGTTTAGATAATTATTACCCTCCTCAGGAGGCACTCGCTCATGGCTGGTAAATCTCGCCGAACTGCGTCCCGGCAGTCCCAACTCAAGCGGAAGAAGAATACCAAGGGACCCAGTGGCATACCCTCCGGCCGAAGGGTGGCAACCCCGGTCGATGACAATGAGGCCGTTGCTGTACCCGCCGGCGTCGAACAAGATGAGTTCGACGCTGAAGCGATGGAAGAGGCTGAAGCGGCTGTCGCACCCCGGCCGTCGCGTCCCTCTCCGGTAGCCCGAACCCCCCGTGGCGAATTCGCGGGTCAGGGCCAGGGCCGTCTCAGGGGCGAGCGTCCGGCTGCTTATCTCTACGTCGGGTCCGAATTCAGGCGCATATTGGTTCTTACCAGCGCGATGATCGGCGCCCTCGTAGTCCTGGGAATAGTCCTCTAAACGACATGCCTCTACCGCTGGTGGAACAGCGATTGCGGGCGACCCCCGAAAGTCCCGGCGTCTACTTGATGAAGGACCCTCGGGGCACGGTGCTGTACGTCGGCAAGGCCAGCGTCCTCCGCAACCGCCTCAAGCAATACTTCGGCTCGCCCACCAACCTGCCCAACAAGATCCGGCGCATGCTTGGGCATCTCCACGATTTCGAGTACATCGTTACCGACTCTCCGGCCGAGGCTCTGATCCTGGAGAACACACTAATCAAGCGGTACAAACCCCGCTACAACGCCCGGCTGAAAGACGACAAGACCTATCCCTACCTCAAGATTGACCTGAACGAGGAATTCCCCCGGGTGTACATCACCCGGCGTGTGAACAACAAAGACGGGGCCCGGTACTTCGGTCCGTTCGCCACTTCCGGCACCGTGCGCAAGACCATGGACCTGGTCAAACGACTTTTCCCTTACCGTTCCTGCACCAAGAGGATCACCGGCAACGACGCTCGTCCTTGCCTCGAGTATTACATCAACCGCTGTGTCGCCCCCTGCACCGGTGTCGCCAGCAAAGAGGACTACGCCAAGGTCATCGGCCAGGTGGTCATGTTCATGGACGGCGATACCGGGGCCGTCACCGACGACCTCAGAACCAACATGGACCAAGCATCTAAGGACTTGGAGTTCGAACGCGCCGCGATCCTCCGAGACCGGATCAAGGCCGTCGACAAGGTGGCCGAAGAGCAGCGGATCAAGGTCGACTCCAATCCCATCAGCGACATGGACGTGATCGCTCTGGCCCAGGGCAGCAACGAATCCTGGGTAGAAGTGTTCTTCATCCGGAAGGGCAAGTTGGTCGGCCGGGACCACTTCTTCATGGAGGGTACTGAGGACGACACCGAGGAATTGGTGCTGGGGCAATTCGTCAAGCAGTTCTACCAAACGGCGGCCCTCGTGGTGCCGCCCAGGATAGTTGTCCAGCACATGCCGGAGGACGAGGAAACCATCACCGAGTGGCTGCGGGGGGTCCGTGGCGGGGCGGTGCATCTGGTTTGTCCGCAGCGCGGAATCCACAAGCAGTTGGTGCAGACCGTGGCCGACAACGCCGACCAGGGCCTGGCCCAGCACCGTATCACCTGGATGGGCAACACGGACATCATCCAGCAGGCCACCGCTGACCTGGAAGAGGAATTGAGTCTGCCTCTGCCCCTGCGCCGCATGGAATGCTACGACATCTCCCACATCCAGGGCAGCAACACCGTGGCCAGCATGGTTGTCTTCGAGGACGGCAAGCCTAAGCCCGCCCATTATCGCCGGTTCAAGATGAAGACGGTGGAAGGCGTCGATGACTTTGAGAGCATGCGGGAGGTTCTTCGCCGCCGGTTCAAGCGCCTGGCCGCGGCAAGGGCTGCGGAGCAACGCGGCGAGGGCGAGGGACTGGGGGTAGACAGCTTCGGCGTGATTCCCGATCTGGTTCTGATCGACGGCGGTAAAGGTCAGCTATCGGCGGCCTTGGAAGTGTTGTTGGAGTTGGGTCTGGACGATGTTCCCCTGGCGTCTTTGGCCAAGGAGAATGAAGAGCTTTTCGTCCCTCATTCTCCTGAGCCCATCGTTCTGCCCAGGGACTCCCAGGCCCTCTACCTTGTCCAGCGGATCCGCGACGAGGCTCACCGGTTCGCCATCACCTATCACCGGAACCTGCGCAGTAAGAGCAGCCTGAAGTCGCCCCTAGACAACGTCACTGGCATCGGGCCAAAGCGCAAGCGGATGCTCATGCGCCGGTTCGGTACTTTGAAGGGTATCAAAGAGGCGCCGGTGGACGACCTGGCGTCGGTACCCGGCATGACCCGGTCTCTGGCGATCAGGCTTAAACAAACCATCTAGTTTTCCGTCTGGTTCTGTGTGGTACACGCCTGTCCACACCTGAGTTATCCTTCAATCTACACTTCTACCGTGTACTTGGTTTGCCTTTGGTCAGGCCCTGCGGTACGATGGGTACCCATCCGATTCAATAGGTATCCCTTTACCAGCAACTTAAGTGTAAACATGGTTAAAGTATCCATATCGCTGCCCAACAATGCGCAGATCACCTTCGAGTCTGAAGAGGCGGAAGTACTCCGCGAGATTGTGAGCATGGCCTTGCATGACCTGCCACGTGACCTGATGCAGTCCCCTTCTATTGGAGCAGCCGGCGATACGGCTGGTAGCGCTACGGAAAAAAGTACGAGCGTCGCAGCGACGGCGTTGGCCGCCGCCACCATGACGGCAGAACCTGCCTCGCCCGCGGTACCCGTTTCCCCGCCGGCCGCTACCCCAAGGCAAGTAACTGCCAAAAGTAACGACGGCGCCGGAACCGGAACCGCCGAGATGCCCCCTGAATTTTCTTCCAAAACTGGCCAGGCCAGTTTTACCAGTTTCTGCCAGGAAGCCGCCCCCCTGGGCGACATGCGCCGGGTGGTGGTGGCCACAGAGGGCGCTAGCCGCCAATTCGCTGTCGATGGTGTAAACGCCGAAGAACTGGGCTGGCTCTTCGACCTGGCCGGGTGGCGTAAGCCGGGCAATTTCACCCAGACCCTCCGCAACGCCGCACGGTCCAAGTTCGGTTGGCTGGAACGCATCCCAGGCCGCTCCGGGCGTTACGCCGCAACCCCCCTGGGCCTCTCAAAAACCCTCTCCGCCGTCTAGCGGTACAGCTGCGTTTTCTTCTGGTTTACCCTCTCTGGATTTCGCCTTGGGAATCGAGAGTTTTTCCGACATCATGCCCGGTGAATTCCGTATAATGGCTGACGGCAATGCCCTGTGAGGAGAACACTTAGTACTGGATGGAAATACTAACAACCGCGCCCAAGAGGGCAATGGCAATCACGCCACATCCCGACGACTGCGAGGGCGGATGCGGCGGAACTCTATCAAAATGGATCAAGGAATTTGGGACCGTGGCTTCGGTGGTGATGTGCACCAACGGCAACAAAGGCACCGGCGACCGGGAGATGACATCGGAGCGGCTGGCCGCCACAAGAGTAGTGGAACAGCACAACGCTTCAGACATCGTTGGTGTAACTGACGTTGTATTCCTGGCCCATCCGGACGGCGGGCTTGAGGACACCGAATTGTTCCGCAGTCAGGTTACGCGGGAGATACGCCGGTTCAAACCGGACCTGATCTTGGCCGTCGACCCCTACCGCAGCACCTCTCACACCCACCGCGACCACCGCAAGAGCGGCCAGGCCGCCATAGACGCAGCGTTCACCTATGCCTGGAGCTACCAGCACTTTCCGGAGCAGATAACCGCGGAAGGACTGGAGCCGCACCGAGTCGAGCAAGCGCTCCTCTGGGGCGGGGAAGACCCGGACGTATTCGTCGACATCGGGACCTACCTGGATGTGAAAGTCGACTCCCTGGGCGCCCACGCCAGCCAGATGTCATCGGACAGGGAAGTGCGGCTGGAACGGGTCACCAACAACTCGGGCCGCCACAAAGAGGCCACTGGCCTGGACCACGCCGAGGCTTTCCGGCGCATAACCTTCAACTTGGGCTCGCTGGAGTGGCAACTGCTGCACCGGTAGCGGTTGGTTGGGATCCTAGGGTCTTTGCATCGCATCCTATTCGCATACGACACTGGGAGCTAAGCGCCATGGCTATCACCCTACGCCCTGGAACGGCCGCAGATGCCGAACAATGCGGACAGATCATCTTCGAGGCATTCGGAGCCATTCCAGACCAGCACAATTTTCCGACCGACTTTCCAGTGCCGGTGAGTCTTGTCATGGACAACGCAGATCCAGTTTCGACCAACACCAATGCATCTCCATTTATCTACACCTTCGGCATCGATTTCACCTTAACGATAAACAACACCGGGGCAGATACGATCGAACTCCATGACATCGAAAATCTACTGCCACCAGGATTTTCAACCCTATTGATTGATCCTTCCGGTGACATAATCGACGGTCTAAAGAGCGGCACTCCTGAATGGGGGGATCGGTCAGCCGCTTTAATTATGAATGGGACTGGAATCCAAAGCTCTTTATCAACGCCGATACATCCCAGACCATCAAGTATTCGACCGTGGCAGCCGTCACCAACGGGACCTACTGGTCAGATGTGATAGAGGACGTCCACCAGACCAAGATCAAAGATAACTACACATGGTCAACCGCTTTTCTATTTGTCAAAGATATATTCGACGTATCTGTTACCGACGATGAAGGCAACGAATTACCGGTTGCTCTACAGGTCTGGGTCGGCGACCAGAGCGGCCTGATCAATAGCTGGCCAAATCCTTAGCCGAGGTTCTGGTCTAGTGGTCGCCAGAACGCGCTTTGTTTGACTGATACGTCCCTGTTTTTATTCGTCTTTTCCATCGTCACGTTGAATCACGTGCCCGTCGTTCATGGCCACTTTAGCCTGGGATCGAAGACTGGTCGGAAATGAAACTAGGCCCGTCCAAGCGCCCCTAACTCGTTAGCCCCGTCTCTCCCCTAGTGAAAGCCATTCCCTGGGAACGCATCATTGACGTAGTGTTGCTACGCGCGATGGCCCGCAGAAAGTTGGAGACGATGCCGGTATTCTTACGGGCGTCTTTTCGGGGCGCGGGTAGCAAGACCGCCGATGTCTCGTCCAACAACCCCCACTGCGGCGGCAGGCTACCACGGGTGACCACACCTTTGGGCGCAATCAGGTAATGGAAGTCGGCTATCCCCATGAATCGGGGGTCGTGGAACTTGGTGCTGAAGGTAGCGACCCGGTTTCGGTACGCCTCTTCCTTGCCGGACACCCGGCGGTAATCAGCCAGGGCTTGCTTGACGGCCGGAACCTCCCGCCAATCATCGGGATTGGTCGCCTGGGCGTAGTCCATGGCTTGGCGCAGTGTCTCCTTGGCCAGACCAGTCCGGCCGGCGACCGTGCCCTCACGCCCCTGCAGCTCGGTGAAGTCGTCCGAAGTGTGGTCGTCCCTGGAAAA
>Ga0066839_10001006_pt1 | contig 11923 bp, 10 predicted proteins | sample ETNtaG_10_FD_66733 | JGI IMG/M metagenome (GOLD analysis project Ga0066839, IMG submission 66733) | Marine microbial and viral communities from oxygen minimum zone, Eastern Pacific Ocean - ETNP201302SV82 | ecosystem: Environmental > Aquatic > Marine > Oceanic | place: Pacific Ocean: Eastern...
GAAAGTGCGCTCACGCTCTTTCCACAACCGCTCTCTCCAACCAATCCCAGGGTCTCACCTTCATTTAGGTCGTAGGAAACCCCGTCAACGGCTTTTACGACACCATCCGAGGTGAAGAAATGGGTCTTTAGGTCTTTGACCTCTAGCAGTGTAGCCAATCGGTCTCCTCTGGTTCGGCGTACTCTCTTAAATACGTGACAGGGCTGATTACGGATGCCAGTTTATTGGTGGGGAAGCCGGGACTCGAACCCGGACGCCTTTCAGCACATGATCCTAAATCATGCTCGTCTACCAGTTCCGACACTTCCCCGACGTTCGGGGCTAGGCTCACCCCACAGTGCATTTTCGAATACAGCTTATTCACTTTGTCAACGATTATTGAAGCCGTGTAATTATAGCCACCGGGTTACAGCCTGTCCACACTGATTCCGTGGACCCAGAGCCACGATCAATGTCTCTGATAATCCGACTCAAACGCCGGGGGCGGCGTTTATTCAACCAACCGCCGCCACAGCATACCGCCAAAGGTGCCCAAAACCGCGAACATGGCGAACGCGAACGCCAAAATTCCGAATAGCGAACCGCCGTTATCGCCCTCGTCACCCTTTGGGCCTGTGAGGCCTTGGGAGCCGGTTGGGCCGGCCACTCCAGCAGGTCCAGCGGCGCCTGCTGAGCCCGGAGGGCCGCCTACGCCCGGCGGGCCTGAAGGTCCCTGCACCCCTTGCGGTCCTTGCAAGCCGCTTGGGCCAGGGTCCCCCTGTTTCCCTGCGACGAGCACAGGAGTTGGAATGAGGGCCGCGGTTGCAGCGGGCGTAGGTGTGGGTGTCCCAGGGGCTGGGGTCGCGTTTAGGTTGAGTTCGGTAACTTCGCCCTGGATCCAAAAGGCGGTCTCGGACGCCGCAAAGCCGCCGATGGTGAAGGTTACTGTCTTGCCTGTGAAGCTTTCTCCGTCCGGCTCAACCAAGAGCACCGGATAGCTGCCGTCCGAAACCGACTTGGCCGCTATCTGGCGGCCGTCCACAAGTGCGGCCACCACCGTGCCATCCGCCGCTGGGCTGCCACTGATAGTGGCAGACCCCAAAAATGCATGCGGTATCACCTTTTGCGCCGACGCAGCAGAGGGCAATGACAAAAGAATCGCCATGATCACGACCGCAATCAGGAATATAGGTCTGGGGAGTTCCCTCAATCTGTACCTCAAACTTTGGCACACTCTGCTTGCGACGGTCAGGCACAAACAGCTTGGCTATCAGGTCAGCACAGGCCACCAGAGGCATCATTATAACTAAAACCGAAAAGCCCTCGCCGTGAAAGCAAGGGCCGAGTTATGCCTAAATATGGTAGTCCAGTCTCACGGCAAGCCTTTAATTGCCGAGGGGGTTTCCTGAAAGAAGCACGATATCGTGGCTTACAAGATGGTCCATCTCTGAGGGTAACTCGGTAAGCAGATTGTCCGAAAGATACAACCTTTCGAGGCTCGTCATATTGCCCATCGTCTCCGGAACTCGGATCAGACGGTTGTTTGAGACAAAAAGGTCGATCAGTTCAACTAGGTCGCCGATCTCCAGAGGCAGCGTCGCCAGTTGATTGTCATTCAGGTGCAGTTCATTCAGGGCGATCAGTTTGCCGATCTCCTGCGGAAGCGACGTCAATTTGTTGAACGCCAGGTCCACGAACACCAGGTCCGTCAATTCGCAGATCTCCAGGGGCAGGTCTGTTAGCAGATTGCTCCGCAGGCTTAGCTGGATCAAGTGGGTCAGGTGTTGGAGTCCTGCTGGCAGGTCCGCAAGTCGGTTGCCTTCCAGGTACAACCAGATGAGGTTGGTCAGATTCCCAATCTGCGTGGGCAGTCCGGTCAGTTGATTGTTCTCGACGTACAGCCCCGTGAGACCAGTCAAGTCACCGATCTCCGGCGGCAATGTCGTCAGCCCGTTGCCACCAAGGTACAGCCAGTTCAGGCTAGTTAGGCCGGCGATCTCCGGGGGCACAGCAGTTAGTTTATTCTCCCGCAGGTAAAGCACGGTAAGGCTGGTCAGATTCCCGATCTCCGGGGGCAGCTCTATTAGCTCGTTCTTATCCAGATGCAGTTCGGCCAGGTCGGTGAGTTTTCCTATCTCCGGGGGCAACGTCTCCAGATTGTTACCTTGCAGATAAAAATCAGTCAGGTTTTCCAGGCGGCCTATCTCGGGAGGCAGTTCGGTCAGGCCATTATCTGGGAGGTACAGCCAGGTCAGGCCGATCAGAGCGCCGATCTCAGGCGGTAGCAGCTTCAGGTGATTGTTGCTTGCATTCAGCCGGGTCAGTTGAGTGAAGCAGACGATCTCGGCCGGCAATTCCGTCAGTTGGTTCACTTGTACGAACAGACCCTTAAGATTGACGAGATTTCCGATCTCGGGAGGCAGCGCCGTCAACTGGTTGTTCCGAACGTTCAGCCGGGTCAGACCGGTCAGTTTGCCGATCTCCGACGGCAATTCCGTGAGTTGATTGCCGGATAGATCAAGTTCGACTAACCCCGTGAGACTGCCGATCTCCGGCGGCAACGACTCGAGTTTTTCTCTTGAGAGGTCCAGGGTATCGGACCCATCGGTGCGTGCCTTTTCTATGATTGCGGAGAGTTGTGTTTGGTTCATTCTGCGATCCTAAAATCCAATAGCCACCAACCTTTTAACCTCTGGCAAGGCGATGAATCGATATTGGAAACCCAGTCATTCAATAATTATGCGACGTATAAGTATATAAAAAGTCTGCCGAAACGCCAGTGACACTTTAGCAGGCCATTTCCCGGCTTCCTTGGCGTGCCGGACTGCACGATATCGGCCCAAAGTGTAGAATCTGTCGGTCACAGGCGTCAGGTTCCCGGCAAAGTGGACGCTCAAAACATTTGGGAGAAGGTAACTATGGCTGTAACTCCATTCAAGATCGAAGTATCCGACGCCGTCCTCAAAGACCTGAAAGACCGGCTGGACCGCGCCCGCTGGCCCGACGAGATCCCAGGTTCTGGCTGGGACTACGGCAGCAACCTAGATTACATCAAAGAGCTGGTGGAGTACTGGCGCACCAAGTTCGATTGGCGGGCTCAGGAGAAGCTGATCAACTCCTTCTCACAGTTCAAGTCTGATGTCGATGGCCTGGGTGTCCATTTCATCCACGAGAAGGGCAAGGGTCCTAACCCCATGCCGCTGGTGATAACCCACGGCTGGCCCGGCACATTCTTCGAGATGCATAAGGTCATACCCATGCTCAGCGACCCGGCCAGCCACGGCGGTGACCCAGTCGACGCCTTCGACGTTGTTGCTCCGTCCATGCCGGGCTACGGGTTTTCCGACGCCGGACAGAAACGCGGGCTGGATATCTTCGCCATCGGCGACATGTGGGCCAAACTCATGTCCCAGAACCTGGGCTACAAGCGATTCGCGGCCCAGGGCGGCGACTGGGGCGCCCGGGTCACCGCCAAACTGGGACAATCCCACGTTGACAAGGTGATCGGAATTCACACCACGTCGACCACCAGCCCCACGCCTTATCTGGGCGTCGGCACCCCAGAGCTGTCAGCGGCCGAGAAAGTGATGTTGGCCCAGCGGGAACAATGGCTGGCCGATGAAGGAGGGTACTCCCACATCCAGAGCACCAAGCCCCAAACCCTGTCTTACGGACTGAACGACTCCCCGGTGGGATTGGCGGCGTGGATCGTGGAGAAATACCGCAAATGGAGCGACTGCAACGGTGACGTGGAGACCCGGTTCACCAAGGACGAACTGCTGACTACGGTGACCATCTATTGGGTCACCCAGTCGATTGGCTCTTCCACTCGGCTGTACTACGAGGCGTTCAGCAAGCCCTGGAACCTCTCGAAAGGCGAGAAGATCCAGGTGCCGGTGGGCGTGGCCGCCTTCCCCAGCGAGAATACCGTGCCCATCCGCGAATGGTCCGAGCGAGGCTACAACGTGCAGCACTGGACCGACATGCCCGCCGGCGGTCACTTCGCGGCTTTGGAAGAACCGGTGCGGTTGGTCCAGGACATTCGCGATTTCTTTAGAGGGCTACGATGACCGGTCAAACCAACGTGAAGTTCGCCAAGACCCCGGTCTTGAACATCGGATACGAGGAGCACGGCGATCCCTTGGGGTTTCCCGTGATGCTCTTGCACGGTTTTCCGTATGACATCCGGTCGTTTGACGGCGTCGTCCCTCCCTTGGTCGAGGCCGGCCACAGGGTCATCGTCCCCTACCTCCGGGGTTACGGCGCGACGACCTTTCTGGACCCGGACGCCCCGCGTATGGCCGAGCAGGCTGCCATCGGCCAGGATATTGTTGACCTTGCCGAGGCTTTGAATATCGATCGGCTGGTTCTGGCGGGGTTCGACTGGGGGCTTCGGGCCGCCTGTATAGCATCGATTTTGCATCCAGAGATGGTCGCGGGCTTCGTTGCCATAGGCGGATATTCCGTGCAGGACACCGTCAACAAAGAATCACCGGCGCCCGCCTTCAGAGAGGCCCGGATGTGGTATCAGTGGTATTTCAACACCGAGCAGGGGCGTGTTGGGCTGGAAGAGAACCGGCGGGACATCATCCGGCACCTCTGGGAGACCTGGGCGCCCACGTGGAAATACACGGACGAGGCCTTCAACCGGTCTGCGCCGTCTTTCGACAACCCCGACTTCGTGGACATAGTAGTGCACTCTTACCGGCACCGTCACATCAACGCGCCTGGCGAAGACCGCTTCATCGAAGTGGAGCGAAAACTGGCCGAAGGCCCGCCGGTCACAGTTCCATCGATCGTTCTGCGTGGCGGAGACAGTGGCCTGGGCGCGCCCTCGGAAGACCCGTCGGAGGACGAGCGCAATTTCACCAACCTGGTGGCGCGCCGCCTAGTTGCCAAGGCCGGGCACGACCTGCCGGTCCAGCGTCCCGACGCCGTCTCAACGGCCCTGTTGGAGCTGCTCTAGCCGGCTACTTACCTTCGATCACGAAATCTGCGATCTTCTCGGCGATCATGATTGTCGTGGCGTTGGTGTTGGCCCGGATGCAGTCGGGCATGATTGAAGCGTCCACCACGCGGAGGTTCTGCAGACCGTGGACCTTGCCGTACTGGTCCACCACCGCCATGGAGTCCGACGCCGGGCCCATCTTGCAGGTACAGGATATGTGGTGCGAAGTTCCCACGTTCGTGAGCAGCCAGGCGTCCAGCTTCTCGTCCGAAGATAGCTCTTCATCGGTGGGGGTTATCCGTTCGATGATGAGCGCTTGAATAGCGGGATGACTCTCAAGCTCGACGACCTTCCGGATGCCCTTCCTCAGCCGGTCTCGGTCAAACTCCTCTTGAAGGTAGTTATAGTCAAGGTACGGCTGGTCGTTAGGGTCGGCTGAATTGAGTCGAAGCTCGCCCGAACCGACGGCCAGTTGTATCCCGGCGGCAAGTCCGAGGTAGTTGCCGTCGTCATCGATTTCGATCTGGATAGGCCGATGCTCGCTGGTCATCAACGTGGGACTGATAATCATGTCGCTCTTCAGATGCGACCCTTCCGAGGTGTACCGGGTGCAGACCTGGATCAGCGGGACGTCCACATCCGGCGCTTCGCCCTTGGCTGTGTAAACCGCAGTGGCCAGGGGATGGTCCCTCAGGTTTTGACCCACGCCAGGTAGGTCATGCACCACAGGGATGTTGAATTCCTTCAGGTGGTCGGCCGGGCCCACTCCGGACAGCATCAGTATCTGTGGTGATTTCATCGCGCCGCTGGTGAGCAGGATCTCATCGCCTTCGACAACGAATATTTCGTCTCCACTATCGCATTCCACGCCAACGGCCTTGGTACCCTCGAAGATGATGCGGCGGCAAGGGGCGTTGGCCCTGATGGTCAGATTCAGCCGGTGCCGGGCCGGGTCCAAGTAGGCGATGGCCATGCTGATCCGCACGCCGTCCATGTGGTTCCGCGGCCTAGATCCGACGCCTTCCGATTCTGGGTGGTTGGCGTCCTCGTCCTCCCGGTACCCAGCGTCCACGCAAGCCTGATAGAAGGCCTCCGAGTGGGGTTCCCAAGTGTCCCGCGGGTCTCGTTTGATCGGGATGGGGCCATCGCTGCCATGGAAGTCCCCGGCGAAGTCCCGGTCCGTCTCCATCTTGCGGAAGTAAGGTAGTACGTCGGTGAACCCCCATTCGTCATTGCCCATCTCGGCCCAGGAGTCATAGTCGTCGGGGATGCCGCGATAGAACACCTGGCCGTTGACGGCGCTAGAACCGCCGGTCGCCCGGCCTCGGGGGACCTGCAACGCAGGTTGTTCCGAGGTCACACGGGCAGTGTACCCCCAGTTGTGAGGGCCGTATGCCGAGTAGTAGACATTGTTGCCATTCTTCAGGTCGTCGGGCAGACGGTCGAAATCAGGATAGTCCGGCCCGGCTTCCAGAAGCAGCACCGACCGGTTGGGATCTTCAGACAGCCTGTAGGCCAGGGCGCACCCAGCAGATCCTGCGCCCACGATAATCACGTCGTACTTCAACTTGTTACCTCCCGGTATTCCTCATTTCAGGTATATGTCCAATAATTCCTGCGCACTATAACGTAACGCGTGGTTTATTGTCGTGCGCTAACCTACCCCTCGGCGATCCAGCCTACCGCGCGCTCGGCTATCATCAGGACCGTCGCGTGGGCGCCGCCGGACCGGGGCACCCGGGGCATGATTGAGGCGTCGACGACCCACAGGTTCTGGACTCCCTTGACCCGGCAGTTTTGGTCGACCACCGCCATGGGATCTGAATCGGGTCCCATCCTGCAGGTGCCGGAAACATGCCTGGCCGTGCCCACGCTCTTGCGCAACCAGAGGTTCAGGGCCTCTTCGCTGGCCAGGGTCTCGTCATTTGGACTGATCCGGAAATCAGCCACGTCTTTGTAGGCGGCGGATTCCAGAAGTTTCACGCCCATCTGGATGCCCTCCCTCACCCGCCGGATGTCGTTGGGATGCTGGAGATACTGGTAGTTGAAGGATGGCTGCACTGCGGGGTCGGCAGACGCCAGCCTGACCTGCCCAGAACCGTCAGGCAATCCTAGAGTGCAGGATATCCGCGCCGCCCGCTCCGGAGGGACATCGCCTGTGTCGTACTTGGTCCGCAGACCGGGCACACGTTCTTCCCGTTCGTCCACAACAGTGTTGGTCCGCAACACCATGTCATTTTGCTCACTCGATCCTTCTGAGGTGTAGTGCAGGCTGAAGTGAGCGCCATCAGCGCCGGCGGACAGGGTCTTGCCGTCTTTGACCTTGTAGGAGATGTGGGCGCTGAGGTGGTTCCACAGGTTCTGCCCCACGCCGGGCGATTCGTGGACCGTATCGATTCCGTATTCTTTCAATTGATCCCCGGGGCCGATTCCCGACAGCATGAGCAAGTGGGGCGATTTGACGGCCCCGGAGCTCAACACAACCCGGTCAGCTTCGACGGTGAAAACCTCGCCACCGCTTTCAGCTTCAACACCAACGGCTTTTTGGCCGTCGAACAAGACCTTCCGGACTAGAACCTTCCCACGCACGGTCAGGTTGAGGCAATGCCGCATCGGACCCAGATAACACATGGCGGCGCTCATTCTGATGCCTTCCAAGTTGTTGGAAGGAGAGACGCCGACTCCAGCAGGATTGGGGCCGTTGGTGTCCTCTACCGCGCCGAAACCGTCTTTAAGAAGGGCATCGTAGAAGGCTTGTTGGATGTCCGGCCAGGCGCCTTCTTGTCGGCGTCTGACCGGCATCGGGCCATCAGTTCCGTGGAAATCGTCCCGGATATCAAGGTCCCGCTCCGATTTTCTGAAGAACGGCAGAACCTTGTCGTAGGACCATTCGTCGTTGCCCATGGCGGACCAAGAGTCATAGTCCTCGGGAAATCCCCTTTGCATCGCCTGGCCGTTGATGGACGATCCTCCGCCGATCACTTTGCCCTGCGCCACGTGGATCTCCCCTTGCTCCTCGGTGGTCGTCGCACGCAGTGCCCAATTGTGCTCCGAGTCCTCGCCTTCCGCGTACCGGGTGCCGCCGAACTTAATCTCGTCAGGAAGACTGGCAGGGTCGGGGTAATCAGCGCCTGCTTCCAGCAAGAGAACTGAGGTATTCGCATCTTCAGCCAACCTGCTGGCCAATACTGATCCGGCGGCTCCGCCGCCTACGATAACAACGTCATATTTCATGGGTACTCCAAATTAGGCTTCGAATTACCGGGGCCATGCCTTCATCCAAGAAAAGGGACAGCAAAGAATTCCGGAGACTTGGTCCACTAGACCGGGCCGCTCTGAATATTAGCTAGCAACCCCGCCACAATCAAGAGCCGCGGCTGTTTAGGCCGGGAGTTGGCGGACACCAATAATAAAAAAGGCTCCTCAGGGATTCCCGAGGAGCCTTTGGTGGGCTAGTGTAGGCGTTCGCTAACCGGAGCCAGGCAGCGGGTTGAATTCCTCGGTGCCCAAGTTGTAGTAATGGACCTTTCCGGAACTGACGTTGGTGGCAATCAAGCTGAAATGCTCGAACTCCACGTCATTGTGCACGTACATTTTCACGTCCCGCCATTCTTCCGGCGCCAACGTTTGTCTGAACCGCTTGAGCCGTTCCAGAGCAGTTTCCATTCGCCCACTCCTCAATATCCCTATCAAGCAACAACATAAAGGGTTGAGACATCGATGAAAGGGCCGTTCGTCCTGAGATTTCCGGGCCGAACGGGCTGGCTGCTCAACTTCTGGGCCCAAGGCGAAGAGCTTCTTAAGCGTCTTCCACTGCTCTGATCTTCATCGACCTCGTGATCTTTCTCCTGGCCGCCGTACCCGCCCGTTTCTTCGCCCTTCTATCGATCCTAGCCGCCCGCTTTTCCGGATCCCGGTGAGTCGTTTCTTTCGGCATCGTGTTCTCCTTGATTGTCCTTACTCGGGGGTTGGTTCCGCGGATCGGGGATTAAACCGCGTTAAGATCACTTGGTTAAACAAACGGCCTCTACAGGTTGTGTAGAGGCCGCTCTTGCGCTTGAAAGTTGGTGACCCGCCTCGGGGTCGAACCGAAAATCTACTGATTAAGAGTCAGCCGTTTTTTGCATAGACGTACACAGCAGCCCACTACAGACACGAATTTGAGACTAAAGGCTCAAACGGTGCCTAGTGGATAAAAATAAATTGGGGCCTTTTTGGGGCCAGAAAGACTGAAACCTATCACCTAACAAAACCACAGCATTGTGAGTTTGTCTGAGACCGCCGGTGACGGGCCGGCCAAATTGAGAACTTTGTTCACCATCTACCTGGCGATACCTACTTTAATCGAACCCGTTTCTAGCGCGCCGCCCCAATACCACGGAGCCGTGAACCCAATCTCCTTATGGGTGCCGTCGCACAGAGGCGAGTACTCCATACCCAAACATTTAATGGACGACATACGAGTGATTCCTTTTCCTACCGACCTAGAGAATTAGTATTGTTCGGGCTAATCTAACACCAATTCCTAACTCACGGAGAAGAGAATCAAATACTCCCACAATCAGCAGTTACGTTCATGGTAAATGAATAATCCTAAGTAACAGAGGCAAATGGGTAGAAGCAGGTGATGTTCGAAGGTCAGTCGGTTGTATATTCCTTCAACCGCGTACCGGCTTAGAGCTACTGGGCTAGATCTAATTCATCTCCTGCCCCGGATTCCCAGATAACATTAGTTACAAAGGTGCCATTGACCTTTATTCTTAAGACAGTACCAGTGAAATCATCCCCGTGTTGAGGCACCAATAAAGTGTAAGAACCCGGCTTTCCTGCCACCGATGGAATTGTTGAGGTCCCTACCGGATCTGAATATCCCAACAACCACGCAGTTACCTCTGTCCCTTCTGGGGCAAGTTCCCCACCAATCGTAACTGTCCCGACAAATACGTGAGGTGGATTCTCATTTACGACTGCTGGCAAAGGCAATTTAGGTGTAGCTAGAGTTGGTACTGGGGTTGGTACTGGAGTTGGTACTGGAGTTGGTACTGGAGTTGGTGTCGGGACGGCAGTGGGTACCGTTGTTGGAATCGGTGTGGGTACCAAGGTAGCCACTGGCGTAGGAACAGTTGTAGGTACTATTGTGGGCGCCAAGGTAACTGTCGGTACTGGAGTTGGTACCGGTGTGAAGTCTGGAATTTGCGCAGTGGTGGAATTACCCAAAGCTGGCGCGTTCGATTCCTCAGAACTACGTATGAAAAACCAATACACTAGAATCAAGAGCACCACGATTACAATCGCCATGACTCCAATTAATAATATTGGACCGTTCTGATTATTACGCCGTTCGGGTACTCTAGTAAGTCTCATAACTCCATCTTAAGGGAATGAATGTCAGTTGTTCTTCGCTACAAGTTTGGAAGTTGAGCCGCTACGCGATTTGTTTGATTCCATAGTTGGTTTCTGGCGTCTTGTTGATCTTCTTTCGCGGCAATAGCATCAACGGCGGATCGATAAAAGAACTCTACTTTATCCATGGCTGCGCCTTTACCGAGGTTAGACATTATCACCGTGATACTAACAGTTTCTGACGTCCGTCCGGGATAAGTTCCTTTTCTGCGGCCTGCCCCCGGGACTTGTTCGGCGAGGTTTGAGTCCATCATCTCGATAATTTCCTGAGTAGTCTCTTCACTCGGTGCTGAAAACAGCCCAAGCACGTATTGTGCATCATAGCTCGTGCTGCTTTCTTCTTGATGTTCACAGTCTATTGAAAGGTCGGCCAAAGTACGGTTTAGAACATTCTTCGCGCGTTCCATTTGGGCCTTTGAGTCGGAAAAATGATCAGCGGTATCGGATTTTTGGTAGAACTTGTTAAAAAAACCAGGTTGTTGCTTCGTCGGTATCGAACCCTGGCCAACGCCTATAGCGGATGGCCCATGAAGCATGGTGATTACATCGTTGGCGTCTAGAACCTCTCCTACAAAACGCTGATCGTTCTCTTCGCCCACGCACAGGATATCCATAAATGACTGCGCGATCCTTGTGTTAATTTCACCGTAATTAGTGGAAGTAGTGTCATTTGATCGCACAAATTTTTGGTTATCCATTAGGAACACTGCATCAGCCAAGCTATTTTCAAGAACGCGTTTTAGACAGGTGCCGGTGTTCATCATCGTATCCGGATCGTCATATTGATAAGCAAACGGAAGGACGACCATCGCATACACAGGCTTATTGAAATTCTGTTTAAGCTCATCAACAATGACGCCAATCGAACCCGACCCCGTTCCGCCGGCGGCTGTTGCTATTACCAACATTGCATCAGCGGTGGAGACATCACCAGAATCCCGGATGGTTGAAATTATTTTCTTCGAATCTTTTCTAGCCTGTTCTGCCCCGTTGGCATTGATCTTACCGGCGCCTCTTCCGCGAAATTCGTCAGAGTTACCCATTAGGATGGTGTGGTCTGAGGTTTGAGGAATGTGCTTTAATCCGTATAAGTCCCCTGCACCTAGATTGATAGCAAATACACCTGTACTAATTGGATCTTCATCGGATCCAGTAAAAATTCGTATCCCCCGATTCTTCCAAACCCACTCACCCATTGATACGAACTCATCGGCGATATTCGAACCGCCTTGGCCTGCTCCAACTACAATGAGTTTCATATGGTTTCCTTCCTAGTTCCTCTACGAATAATCTAGATATCGTTGTGGATAAGCTTTGTTAAAAAGGGGAAAGAATCTTATGCACAAAGCTGATTAACCACTCGATACCCTCTAGGAGTATATGGAATATTTAGGCCAGTAGTAATAATTATCAGGCTTATTTTTTACTAAATGTAAAATTATATAAAATTACTTACAAGACAGATATTCACTAAGGCGATGTGTCAACCGTGGTTGACACTTTACCGGGCAATAGAAAAGGGCCACCGCCATCGTGAAACGGTGACCCTTCAGTTAGAGGTATCCGAGGCCCGACGGCGGGGCATACCAAAAA
>Ga0066839_10001011_pt1 | contig 11899 bp, 10 predicted proteins | sample ETNtaG_10_FD_66733 | JGI IMG/M metagenome (GOLD analysis project Ga0066839, IMG submission 66733) | Marine microbial and viral communities from oxygen minimum zone, Eastern Pacific Ocean - ETNP201302SV82 | ecosystem: Environmental > Aquatic > Marine > Oceanic | place: Pacific Ocean: Eastern...
CAAAGAAGTGATCCCGGCGCTGAAAGAGATCAAGCTCCAACCCTACGACTAAGCTGGTTCTCTGGAATATCAAACGGGCCGTTCTTCTGAGAAGAACGGCCCGTTTTTTATGCAGCCTGTCGCCAATCTGTTTCAAATAGCGCCACCGATTCCATTGTCATTCCGAGGAGGCGGCAGACGACAAAGATCCACTCGGGATTATAGCTGGATTAGGCCGAGCATCGCACCTAACTTGGGTGATTTCAGCCGAATCAGAGCCAGATGGCCAAACCGCATCAGAGCCATATGACTTGTCATCCGATGGGCATCGGACCCGACTGAGAGTATGATTTGCCTGAATCGACCTTCAGGAGAATTGTTATGTCAGGTACTGGAACGACTCTATCCGCGTTGAATCGCAACTGGAACATGGTCAGATCCGCGGTTTCGGACGTTGACGAGGCGACCATGGCCATCCGCCCGAACCACGACTCCAACTCCATGAGTTGGCTAGTCTGGCACATGTCACGGGTGACGGACCGCTTCATCCACTTCCGCCTGGCGGACAAACCACAGCTTTGGTCGGTCGACGGCTGGCATGCCAAGTTCAACATGCCGGACGAGCCCAACGACATGGGCATGGGTTGGAGCAATGACCAGGCTGCGGCTTGGCAGTCGCCTTCCAAAGATGTGTTACTTGAATACTTCGATAAGTCCAATGAAGCGGCGGCAGCTTACATCGGTTCGCTTTCCGACGCAGACCTGGCGCGGGAGATCGAATGGGGCCAGCCCACTGAGACGATGGTTGTTGACGACGCCCTGGGCATCTTGGTCTGGGACAACATCGTCCACGGGGGACAGGTGGCCTACTTACGTGGCTACCACCAAGGCATGGGCTGGCACCGGTAGCGGATTTGCAGAACTAAAGGTCTATCTTGAGCAGTTCCTCGGAGAAAACGATATCTCCCTGGTAGATGCGCTGCATCCCTATGTTTGCATTGTAGAACGGGTCTTGGGCGGACAGGCTAGGGCCCATGTGCACCAGCACTAGCTTCTTGACTCCAGCCTCCTGGGCCATCTCAGCCGCTCCGGTGGTGCCGCATTGCCCGGGAGCCTCTCCCGTCTGGTCCATGACCTCCTGGTCGTCCCAGCACATGCAGAGCATCATGTCCGCATCCCTCGCCAGGTCGATGACTGACTGGCAGGGTTGGGTGTCTCCAGTGAAGATCACGCTGCCATCGGGCGTGTCCACCCGGTAAGCCAAGGAGTCCAAGAAGGGTTGCACGTGCTCGGCTAAAGCGGCGGTCACCTCCCAGTTTTTCCCGGAGGCCACCTCGCCGGGCCCAACGTTCTTGGCCTGCGGATTGGGCGGGATGCGAGGCAGTGTGCCGCCCCGGTTCACGTAGACTTGCTGGCTCAGCGAGTGACCCACCCTGGCTCGCCAATCGGCTGAAAACACGCCGTTCTCGCCGATGATGCCCTGGGTAATCTCCTCCGTGAGCGCCGGTCCGTAGACGTTCAGTTCCTGACCACGCCCAGCGGCCTGGTCCCAGCGGCAGAGCAGAAAACACGGGTAGTCGATGTTGTGGTCGAAGTGGTGATGGGTGAAGAACAGGTTGTCCACCTGGGTGGGAAACAGCCCAGCCTTCACCAGCTTATGGGTTGCCGCTGGGCCGCAGTCGAACATCAGCAGTTCATCGCCAATCTTAAGAGCGTGCGAACTACCGAACCGCTCCGCGGTGGGCGTGGGGGTGCCGCCTCCCAAGACGAATATCTCGGCCATGAATTCTCCTCCGGGTCAGCTAAGCTGGGGTTGCAATACTATTGCGCGGTCAGGCCCCCGTCGATGACCAACTCGCTGCCAGTCATGAATGACGACTCATCTGATGCCAGGAAGAGCACACCGTAGGCAATGTCCTCGGGCTGACCAACGCGGCCCATGGGATGACGGGCCGCGCTCCGTTCCCGCCCTTCCTCAGTGTTGAGCATGATGGGCGTGGTCATTGGGGTTTCTATCACGCCGGGATGGACCGAGTTGCAGCGAATATTTTCAGAAGCGTATTGGATGGCTGTGGACTTGGTGAGCAACCGGACCGCGCCCTTGCTGGCCGCGTAAGAAGAGGTGTGCTCGCTGCCGGTCAGCCCAGCGATGGACGAGATGTTTACGACGGAGCCACCGCCGATTTTCCGAAGCTCGGGTATGGCAGCTTTCGTTCCCAGGAACACGCCTTTGGCGTTGATGTCCATCACCAAGTCCCACTCTTCAGAGCTAGTTCCTTCAACGGTGTTGAGCCTGGCGATGCCGGCGTTATTGACCAGGATATCCAGCTTGCCGAAGCGAGCGACGGCGGCGGCTACGGCGGCCTGCCAGGCGCTTTCGTCGGTCACGTCCAACGGGACGAATACGCACTCCCCGCCGGACTCATTGATCTCAGCCTCCACCTGGCGGCCCTCATCTTGAATCACGTCCCCGATGACGATCTTGGCGCCTTCCTGAGCAAACATCCGGGCTTCCATCGCCCCCATACCCCTGGCCCCGCCACTGATCAGGGCCACCTTGTTCTCTAAGCGCATTGCTTCCCTCAAATAATTTTCTATGCCTATCGATTCGCTATGTGTACCCCACTCTCTCTGTCACCCGGAGCGAAGCGAGGGGTCTCATTGCTATCGACTATTTTGTTCCTTCGGCAACGAGATTCTGATCCTTCTGCGGAAGGATCAGAATGACAATTGAAAAGCAAATTTAGATCGAAGTCGTCCGAGTTTGAGCTGCCGAAATTAAGGATGCATCCTGCTGGCTAAGGTCTCGTGCCAATCCTCGCCTTTGGAGTACATACCCTGGGCCGCACGGATGTTGTAGTACGTGGGCGCCACTCCCAGCGGCTCGCCGTCGTCTTTGACAGTATTGATTGCCTGTTCCAGGAGCTTCCGGGCCGCCACTATGGCGATGTCGGCCGGCCCCAAGAACTCTAGCGTCCGGTCAACGATGGGGCCCATGCTCTCTTGGATGGCCCTATCTTGTGCGTTGATGCCATGGATGCCAGTGAAGGTCTCGTGTTTCTGGACCTCCCGGTCCAGCATATAGTTGTTGTCCCGGTTACGGATGGACCTGAAATTATTGGACGGGTCCACGTCTTCATTAAAATTGTTGCCCGAGTCCTTCAGCGCGCTCTCGTTTTCCGGTAGAGGATCGGCGCCCCAACTGTAGCCGAAGTTGTAGACCATCACGTTGTGGTCATCCATAGGCACCCAAAAATGGCCGTCGACCACTGAATCTCCGTACCGGCTCGGCCTTAGCTGAGTGAACGGCATCACGTACTGGTAGCCGCGTACGAAGGTTTTGTCGTCTCCCATCTGCCTGATACCAAAATATTGGTAGCCGTAGTCGGTGGTTTCCACTTCCAAGTCCGGGGCCGCGCCCTGAAGGAAGGCGGAATTAGGAGAGATACCTGGCTCCGCGGTGTCGTCGGTGAGCTTGCGGTGCAGGATAGGCGCATGGGAAGTGTCTATCCCCCCCTCCATTGCCTGCAGCCAGTTGCATTCCTGCCAGACCTTGGTCATGTACCGGTGAGTCTCCGGCACCTGGGTCAGTTCGAATTCGGGCGGGGCCGGTTTCTTGTCGGCCGGGCCCAGATAGGCCCAGATGACGCCGCCCATGTCCAGGGTTGGGTAAGCGGTAATCTTTACCCTGTCATTGAACTGGCGGGGTTCGTTCATCTGGTCGACGCAGTTGCCGTCCACGTCGAACTTCCAGCCGTGGTACACGCAGCGGATGCCGCACTCCTCGTTGCGCCCGAAGTACAGGCTGGCCCGGCGGTGGGGACAACCCTCCTGGACCAGGCCGATCCGCCCGTCGGTGCTACGGAAGGCGAGCAGGTCCTCACCCATCAATCTAACCCTGACCGGCGCGCAATCAGGCTCCGGTATCTCGAAGGAAAGGAGGGCGGGCAGCCAGTAACGGCGCATGGTCTCGCCCATGGGCGTGCCGGGCCCGACCCGGCTGATGGCGTCATTCAGAGCGTGGTCCAGCATTGGATTCCTCCCAAATGTGCGGCGTCCCGAGAGTGCTTCTAGTCGGCCATCGTTCCCTGCAGCGATCCTCGGGTGAGAATCTCCTGGAGGGGGGTCTCTTCGAACTCAGGGGCGTAGGCGTACAGCTCGATCTCGATGCCGTCTGGGTCGCGGATGTACAGGCCTTTGACTACGCCGTGGTCGCCGAAGCCGGCCACGTCAACATCGTTATCCAGCACCACTCGGTAGGCGTCCTTGATCTCGTCCATATTGGCCAGTTCCCAGGCCATGTGATACATGCCGACGTGCTCCGGGACGGGGCCGACGGCGTCCTCACCGATCTCAGCGACGGCGAGTTCGTGGTCGATCTCGGGGTTGCTGGTGAAGAATCTCATTTTCCCGCCCCGGGTCCGGTTCCGAACCTCAAGGCCCAAGACCTTGGTGTAGAAATCTTCAGAGCGCTGAGCGCCTCTGACTCGGATAACTACATGTCCCAACATGCTAGGTTTAATCATAGAATCACCTCTAACCGCTATTCAGTATTCCCAATATTACCACCGTTTCTTTCATTCCTTGCCCGTGGATCAAAGTCGCTCTAAACAACTACACATACGAGCCTCGAAAATGCGGCGCACAAAGAGTACAATATTCGCAAATACTCGAGCATGGTGAAATTAACCAGCCTTCTCTCCCCGATATAGGAGTTCGTCAGATATGACCAGCAACAAACGCGAAAAGAGTTTGATTGTTATTCAGCTCTCCGGTGGCAACGATTATCTGAACACGGTGGTGCCCTACAGCGACGGCAAATATTATGATTCCCGGTCCGTCGTGAACATCCCCCAGGACAAAGTCATCAAGATCGACGACCGTCTTGGCTTCAACCCCAGCATGGGGCCGGTCAAATCACTGTGGAACGAGGGCAAGGTCGCCGTCATCAATGGAATCGGCTACGAGAACCCCAACCGCTCCCATTTCCGGTCCATGGACATCTGGCACACCGCCGAGCCCGATACCATTGGTAAAGAAGGCTGGTTGGGAAGGGCGATCCGCGACATCGACCCCCAAGGCGATAACGTGCTCACCGGCATCAACTTCGGACGCGGTTTGCCCAGAGCGCTGGCCGTCCCGGGGGTTTCGGTCGCTTCAGTAGGCGACCTGGAGACCTACGGTCTTTTCCCCGACGTTCAGGACGAAGAACTACGCATGTTCACCTTGGAGGCTTTCTCGAGGATGTACGGCAATACCGCCGGCCGTGACCCGGTCATGGAGCTGTTGGGCCGGACCGGACAGGACGCCCTGCAAGGCGCAGACATCCTCCGCACCGCGCCGGCCATGTATTCATCCTCGGTGGAATACGGTCCCGACTCGCTGGCCCAGAACGTAAAAGCCATCTCCCAAGTCTTCCACGCCAACCTAGGCGCAAGAGTGCTCTACACCCAGCACGGCCCCTTTGACACACATTCCGGCGAACTCGCCAGCCACGCCAAACTATGGGACGAAGTGGCCGGATCCATCGGCTGTCTCATGGACGACCTAAAGGAACACGGCACCGAAGACGACGCCACGATCTTGGTCTTCTCCGAGTTCGGCCGCCGTATCAAGGACAATGGCTCCGGCAGCGACCACGGCTCCGGAGGCGTGGCGTTCATGATCGGTGGCGCGGTGAGCGGCGGGATGTACGGCGAATACCCGTCCCTGGCCGAGGCCGAGCAGATCGAAGGCGACCTGCGCTCCAACAACGATTTCCGCTCGGTCTACACCGAAATTCTGGAAGATTGGCTGGACCTGGATGCCCCTTCCATCGTTAATGGGCAGTTCGAGAAGCATGGAATCCTAAAGTCCTAGCCATTAGCCCGAATTTAGTCTGATTCCCTGATTAGAGGATAGTAATGATAAGCAACGATACCGCCATGACGGCTCACCTGCTCCGGCGCGCTGGTTTCGGTGCCAGCCGCGAGGAACTGGAACAATATATGGCTATGGGATATGACGGCGCCGTAGAGGCCCTGCTCAATCCTTCCGACGCCGGCAACATGCCTGACGACCTCATCCGTCGCTATCACGTTGAGCAATCGGAACTACGCGACCTGGCCGGTTCCGCCGCCTACTGGATGTACCGGATGATCAGCACCTCGGCGCCCATGGAAGAGAAGACCGCCCTTTTCTGGCACGGTCTCTTCGCCACAGGCTACGCCAAATTGAACCAGGCTCGTTCGCTGCTCAACCAGGTGGAGATGTTCCGCCGGTCAGGCCTGGGCAGCTTTGAAGACCTGCTGGTCGAACTGTCCAAGGATCCGGCCATGATCGTCTGGTTGGACAATAACGAAAACCACGGCACAGCCATCAACGAGAACTACGGCCGCGAGCTTCTGGAGCTCTTCTCCATGGGCATCGGCAACTATACCGAGGACGACATCAAGGAATGCGCACGGGCCTTCACCGGCTGGACCCTGGGCAACGCGGAATACATGTCCATCAGGGCCGCCAAGGACTCCATCTGGCCCTACGGCCGCATCGCTTGGCACTTCGACTACCGGGAAGAGGACCACGACGACGGCGAGAAGACGTTCCTGGGCGAGACCGGCCGATTCAATGGCGAAGACATCATTCGCATCATCGTGAAACAAGAGTCCACGGCCCGGTTCGTGGCTACCAGGCTGTTCCAGTTCTTCGCGGCCGATGAGATTTCCGAGGCCGGTGAGAAGACTATTCAGGACATGATGGCCACCTACTTCTCTTCTGGATACCAGGTCAGGGACATGCTGCGGACGCTCTTCCAATCCGACTACTTCAAGTCGGAAGAAGCACGGTTTGCCAGGGTCAAGGGCCCGGTGGAGATGGTGGTCGGCGCCATCCGGATGGCAGGCAACTACCAGAACCCGGCATTGGGCATTGAGAAAGTATCCAACACCATGCTCTACATGGGCCAGGGTCTGCTCCAGCCTCCCACGGTTGAAGGCTGGCACGAGGGCTCTGAATGGATCGACTCGGGCGCGTTGGTGGAGCGGGTGAACTTCGCCGCCAAAGAACTGTCTGACGTGCGCAGCCCTGGCGTCCGGTCCATCATCGACAGGCTGCAAGCGGGCTCGGACGATGGCGTCCTAGACCCGGAAGACCTGGCCGACGGCTGCCTAGACTTACTGGGCCCTATAGGTGTTTCCGATGAAACGCGGTCCGTCCTGGTGGAATATGCCACCCGGAAGGGAGACCTGGACCTGAACGGCCACCAACCCGGAGACGAGGCCGAGCAGCGGGTGGGCAACATGCTGCGGCTGGTGGCGGCGACCAGGGAATACCAGCTCGCCTAGACCGGCAACCCAGGCAACGGCGATCTATTTCCGCTATTTTAGGGGGCTCGCGTGAGCACGCAGACCAAATCGCCTGGAATCGCGCTGGACTACGTCAAAACTATCGGCATCGTGAACAACGGCTTCAACGGCCGTGGCTTCGCCAACCCGTACGACATCGTTGTGGATGGCGACAAACGCATCTTTATCCTGAACCGGTGCGACCCCGCCCGCGCCGACGCCATTCGCGTTGGCATCTGCACCCTGGACGACGAGTACCTGGGCGAGTTCGGCAAGGGCAACGGCACCGGCGATGGGCAATTCATTTGGGCCGTGGCTATGGCCTTGGACAGCCAAAACCGCCTGCACATCACCGACGAACACAGCAACCGGGTGACCAGCTATTCCCTTTCCGGGGATTACCTGAGCCACTGGGGCAAGGCGGGTTCCGGAGATGGAGAACTGAACGGCCCGGCTGGTATCGCCTTCGATTCTTCCGACAATGTCTTTGTGGTGGATCAGCATAATTCCAGGGTCCAGAAATTTACTGTCGACGGCAAGTTCATCGCCAACTGGGGATCCTTCGGCAGCGGTGACGGGCAGTTCAACTTGCCCTGGGGCGCGGCGGTGGATAATTACGACAATGTCTACGTCGCCGACTGGCGCAACGACCGTATCCAGAAGTTCGACAATGACGGCGAGTTCCTAGCTGCCTTAGGCAGTTCTGGAGACGGAGAAGGCCAGTTCATGCGGCCGACCAGCGTGGCCGTGGATCCTGAGGGCTTCATCTACGTGGCCGATTGGGGCAATGAACGCGTGCAGGTCCTCGGGCCGGACGGCAGCTTCCAACTGATCTTGAAGGGGGAGGCCACGACCTCCAAGTGGGGCGAAGAATATCTCGCCTCCAACCCCGAAGAGAAGGCCGAGCGGGACATCTCCAACCTCATCCCGGCACTGCCCGCCCATCTGAACACCCCGTACCACATCTCGTCGCAAACGGAGCCCTATTTCTGGGGGCCGGTTTCCGTATCGTTGGACCACGAAGGCCGTCTTTACGTGGTCGAGACCAACCGCCACCGTTTCCAGGTATACCAGAAGCGCTAACCCAACTCTTTAACATCGCCGGCTGCCTCCAAACTGCGAGAAGAGAAATTCGACAGCCCCCACGGCCTGGCGGTCGACGCCCAGGGTAACCTCTACGTCGCCGAGCGGCTAATCTGGGGAAGGTTCGTCCGCCTGGGCAAGGTCTAAAACGCCGAGGCAAGCAGGAGCCAGCATGTTCAAAGCCACGGAAAGGATGGTCCTTCCCACCACCATGACCGGATCGTATCCCAAGCCCAACTGGTACACCGAAGGGCTGCGCGGCAGGGCCTTCAAGTCAGCGTTGGGCGACACTCTGTTCCGGGAGCAGTACCTGGACGCAGTGGCTACGGTGATAACGGACCAGGAGATGGCCGGGTTGGACATCTTGACCGACGGCGATTCCCGCTTCGACTTGGAAGTCGGCGGCAAGTCGTGGTTCTTTTATGTATTAGAGCGTTTGGGCGGACTACAGGGCAGCAAGAGCCAGTCGCCTGGCTGGTCAGCAGACTTAGGCATACGGCCGGGCCACATCCTGTATGAAGTCCAAGAGGCGTACCAGTCGCCAATCGTGATTGGCAAGCTCACCGGTGGCCAACTTGATTACTCGGCGCTCTGGAAAGTGGCTCAGAAGATGACCGGCAACACCGTCAAGTTCGGGACCATCAGCTCCCAGTCGCTGACCCGCATGATGTGGAACGAATTCTACCCAACGGACAAAGACCTGATCCTAGATTGCTGCGACATAATCAACCAGGAACTTCGTGAGCTGGCCGCCTCGGGCTGCAAGCTGATTCAGATCGAGGAACCCAGGCACCATTTCATAGCCCAGGACCCGAAGACCGCCGACGCCGATTATGAATTCTTCACCGAGGCGTTCAACCGGGAAATAGCGGGCGTTGATGCCGAGATCTGGCTACACACATGCTGGGGCAACCCGGCACAGCAACGTTTGGTGTCGAACCCCACCTACGAACGGGCCATCTCCCATCTGTTGGAGGTGGACGCCGATGTCATCACCTTCGAATGCGCCGGTTCCGACGGCAAAGACCTGCCACTTTTTGCTGACCTAGAGACGGTCAAGAAGTTCGCCATCGGGGTCGTCAACCACACCAGCACAGTGGTCGAGTCGCCACAGCAGGTGGCCGACCTTATCCGCAGGGCGCTGGAATTTGTGCCGGCGGAGCGGTTGATAATCTCCACCGATTGCGGCTTTGGTCGAGAGGGAATCTCCCGGCGGATAGCTTTCCACAAGTGTGTGTCCCTTGTGCAGGGGACCAACATCGTCCGCAAGGAATTGGGCCTGCCTGAAGCTACTGTGAGGGCCGCCGACCCTCAATTCGCCTTCAGCGGACCTACCGGAAATTAAAGATTCAGAAGAAGGCAGAAGACCCAGTAGAGACTAGAACATGCGAATAGCAGTGCCGGACCTGATATCGAACTCATATTTTCCCGCGGTGGCGGCAGTCGAGCTTGGGTTCTTCAAAGCTGAGGGCCTGGACGTAGAACTGGAGTTAATCTTTCCGGTGCCCAAGACCATGGAAGACCTGCGGGACGGCAAGCTGGACTTCGTGGCCGGGGCCGCCCATGCCACCCTGCAGGCGTTCCCCAATTGGAAGGGCGCCAAACTACTGGCCGCGCTAGCCCAGAACACCTACTGGATGCTGGTGCTTAAGGCTGACTTGAACGCGAAGATGGGCGACGTAGATGCGGTGAAAGGACTGCGCATAGGCGCCGCGCCCGGCCCGGACTCGACCATCCGGCAGCTACTTGTAGAAGCCAGAATCGATCTTGAGAGAGATAATGTGAATGTTGGTCCTGTACCTGGCTCGACGGGGGCCGGTGTCTCGTTCGGAGTGAACGCCGCCAAGGCCCTGGAGGATGGGGTTATAGACGGTTTCTGGGCAAACGCCATGGGGGTTGAGGTCGCCGTTCGCAAGGGGACTGGCACGGTGGTGCTGGACGCCAGGCGCGGCATATGCCCTCCGGCCGCCGTGCACTACACATTCCCAGCGCTGGTCACGTCTGATGCAGTGATCGAGCGGGACCCTGGGAGTGTGAGGGCCGCCGTGCGGGCCATCGTGAACGTACAAAAGGCCCTGAAGGAAGACCCTTCCCGGGCGACCGAGGTTGGCGAGAAGCTGTTCCCAGCCATGGAAGCGGCGCTGATCGCGGGACTGATCGAACGTGATCTGCCCTTCTACGACCCAAGCATCAGCGAAGACAAGGTGAAAGGGATGAACGGGTTCGCCATGGAAATAGGACTGCTCACGGAAGACGTGGCTTACGACCAAGTCGTGGGGACGCAGTTCAGTGGTATCTGGACCGAGTAGCTAGATAGCGCCCGACTTCTTCAGCCCTTCCAGCTCAGTTTTGGAGAGTCCCACCTCGCCACCCAAGACTTCGTCGTTATGCTCGCCTATAAGGGGCGCTCGCCGGGAGATGCGCCAGGGTGACGCATTGTAGATGGCAGCGGAGCCGGGGTAGGTGAATTCTTTTCCCAACTCCGGGTGTTCCACAGGCACGAAGAATTCACGGTCTTCCAGGTGCGGGTCGCCGACGATTTCGCCCATGGTGCGGATGGCGCCCCAGGGGAAGTTTCTTTCCTGCCCGCCCTCGTAAGCCTCAACCAACGGCATATTGGCGAAGAAATTCTTCAGCACATCGGCGAAGTGCTGTCCGCTCTCCTCGATGACGGCCGGGTCCTGATACTTCTCGTCCAGTAGGTCCTGGGCCAGGCCATGCTCGTCCATCCACTCGGCCAGAACTTTGATCCTTGCCCCGTTGAGGTTGCTTCCCGAACGGGTGGTATTGATAAAGCCGCCGTCGTGGGTGGCGTGTTGTATGCCGGGGGACATGTCGGCGGAGGCGTGCCTGCCGGTGTGCCGGCGCACCACCTCTCCCGTGGACAGATAAATTGCTATCGCCCCTTCAGTCGTCAGGGAACAGGCCTCGTGGGCCGAGACGTCGATGTGCTGGCCCTCACCCGTGAAGTCCCGGTGGTAAAGGGCTCCCATGATGCCGATGTAGGCGTAATGGCTGGCGATGTGCCAGGCGTTGCCGCCGCCGGGTGCGATGGGTGGCGCATCAGGCACGTCTTCCGCGTCATATCCTGAGGATGCCATCTGCCCGCCGGCCGCCAGATGCAGCAGGTCGGATGTCTGATAATCGCGCCAAGGTCCGTCTTGTCCGAAGGGAGTGACGGAGCACATGATGAGACCGGGGTTATCGGCTGAGAGCGATTCGTAGCCCAGACCCAGCTCAGGCAGGTAGCCAGCCGGAAAACTTTCCAGGACTAGTCCGGCGGTGGCGGCAAGCTTGCGGAAGACCTCTTGGCCTTCGGGCTTGGCGATATCGAGGGTCACTCCCCGTTTGGACGTGTTGTAGTGCCAGAAATGGAGGCTACGCTCGGGGCCGGGTTGGTCGTCCAGAAAGGGACCCAGCTTGCGAGTCTCCTGACCGCCGGGCGGTTCAATCTTGATCACGTCTGCGCCCAGATCGGCCATCAGCTTCCCGCACCATTGGGCGTGCTCACCGGT
>Ga0066839_10001012_pt1 | contig 11893 bp, 10 predicted proteins | sample ETNtaG_10_FD_66733 | JGI IMG/M metagenome (GOLD analysis project Ga0066839, IMG submission 66733) | Marine microbial and viral communities from oxygen minimum zone, Eastern Pacific Ocean - ETNP201302SV82 | ecosystem: Environmental > Aquatic > Marine > Oceanic | place: Pacific Ocean: Eastern...
GAAAGAATCTCGATCGCCATCCGGGTGGTGCCGTAGATGCCTTTTACCACCGGAATCACTTCCATTAACCGGTGTCCGAAGCCGATCAAACGCCTTCCCACTACCTGGGCTGCGACCAAGCCCAAAAGGTAGACCAAAACGATTAGAGCCACCAGTCCTGTGCCGGTGACCGAGCGGCCCGGAAGCAGGTCCACAACAGGCTCCAGCACTGGGTCAAGAAGATCGAAGAAGAACTTCAACACCAGCACAGTGATGCCGATGGGCAAGATCACCAGTATTCCAGCGCCTACCGTGCGTTGGAAATGGATGACTGGCCGACGGAGAGGGCCAAGGAAATTTCGGCGGACATATTTGTCCGGATCATGGGAATCAGGGGCCAAGGTTTCCTCCGGGGAAACGGCCGGTAATTGCCGGTACAGAGCCATGGCGAGGATAATTCCGAGGCTAAAAGAGCGGCCAGATCCAGCCAGAGCCGACCCAAACAACGGGCGGTTAATACTTATTATCGTCTGATGCGTGCTGCCCGGTCAACATGTCGTACTCTTCAAGCATCATCGCAGCCACATTGTCCCAGCCCATGCCCTCGGCGCGCTTCCGGGCTGCTGCGCCCAGGCTCTGTTGCAGCCCGTCGTTGGCGATGATCATCTCGACAGAGTTGGCAAAGGCGTCGGGGCACCGCCATGGCTTTAGATAGCCGGTGCGGCCGTGCTGGATGATGGTCGACAGCCCGCCGACCCTTGTGGCCACGACTGGGGTCCCGCAGGCCATGGATTCCAAGGCAACCAGACCAAAACTTTCGTAATACGATGGCACCACACAGACATCAGCGGCATTGTAATACAGAGGAAGTTCGTTGTGATCAACCTGGCCTACGAATTCAATCTGGTCTTCAAGGTCCCGTTCTTTGGCCAATTGTTTGACTCGGTCAATCTCACGGTCACCATTGACGTCGGCGCCTACCACCATCAACCGCACCCCATCCTCGGAGTCCATCTGATCCGCGGTTTCCACAAGCAGGTCCAGACCCTTCAGTGGCTCAACCCGGCCAACGTAGAGCAGTATTTTTTCGCCGTTAAGCCCCAGCCGGTCCCGCACTGCTTTCTGGTCGAGGGGACGGAACACGGAGAGGTCAACCCCACATGGCACCAGCGAGACCTTGCCGGTGTCGGAGTTATACAGCCGCGACATGGCGTCCTTCTCGTGGGGGCTGAAGGCGATAATACGGTCGGCGCTGGCCATCACTTCGGCCTCGACGACCGGTCTTTCAGACTGTTCCACTTCCCCGGCGCGGGACTGCATCTTTATCAGGCTCAGGGTATGGAAGGTAACAACGTGGGGAACGGCCATCGCCTCGGCCAATCTGCTGCCGACCCATCCCGATAACCAGTAGTGGGAGTGGACAACGTCGTATTCCAGGCCCTCTTCTTCCCTGAAAACGTTAAGTTGGGCTAGGAACTCCGGAAGCAGAGCGTACAGGTCTTCCAGGTGGGCATCGGGTTCACCCGCTTTGAGGTGGATCACGCGAACGTTGGGGCCGATGGTCTCGATGCGGTTGGCGACATCCGCATGCTCACGGGTGAAGATGTCTATCTTCATCTCCATAACGCCCAGGGCCGCGGCCAACTGTCTAACGTAGACGTTCATGCCACCCGATTTCCCCTGTCCGGGGGCAGCCAGCGGGCAGGCGTGGAGAGTGATGAATGCTGCTCGCCCCACGCTCAACTCTTCGTTACCACCATCTGATAAAGGCTCCTCTGTTGCCCGCCCAGATGCGCCTTGTAAGGCTCTGGGCCACGCAGGAAGTCAAAATAAGTAAGGCTCCGGTCAATGGCGTCTTTCAAGCACATCGCATTCAGCAACAATCCCACACTGAAATAGCCATACTCGGGGTCATAGCCACTATTGTATAACAGGCGGGAGCCCCCATAGTCAAAGCACAAGCTGGTAGCTACGGTGGAATCGTCCATGTCCAGGAAGTACAGATGAAGTTGGCCAAGCTCGGCCATGCGCTGTGTGATGTTGTAGAAGAATTGCTCTCGTTCCAGAGTCATGAACTCGTCTTTGTCGGTCCGGCTCAAGCGCATCAGGGTTATGAACTCGCCCAGGCGATCTTTCACTTCGACCGCGTCCGTTAGGCTGTACCATTTCCAGTCGGTCTGTGAGTCCATCCTCCGCAGTTTGCGACGCAGCTCATGGCGGTCTTTCTTGTTCAGCAGTCCAAGGTACTCATCCCAGGTGGCAGGGAGGTTTATTCCCGAGGTCACGCCCTCTTGCTCGATATCGACTGTAAAGCCCCGGCCACGGGCCATCTCCGGAAAGAGCTCAAGAGTAGGCGAACTCTCCCTCAGCGAATCCAGGCGTAACTCCCGGAAGTCTTGTTCTTCCATGGTCTCAAGAAGCGTCTGGTAGAAGCCTTCTTCGTGCCCTGGCCGGATGGGGAAATCGTTGTAATCAAAAGTGTCTTGACTGCCCATGAACGAAACGGTATCGCCGGACTTTGCCAACGACGCGATAGCGGCTACCCCGTCACCCGACGCTCCGTCTGGAAGGGGGTAGGAGAACCCGCACATGGTCCGGCCATCGCCAAAGGTGTCCCACCAAACTTTCTGCCATTGGGGTGTCAGGAATAGTGTGTCCGCTGGGCTGTCTTGGAGTACCGATTCCCATTCGGACTCGATATCTTGAAACGATGTGATTGGTGTATTTGCCACTATCTTCCTATTATCTATCTTTCTGGCTATCTGCTGTGCATCAAGGCTAGAAGTCCATCCAGCCCCGACGGATGGTTCTTGAATTCGCCGCGGATGGCTGAGGTAAGCACTCGTGTGCCCGGTTTCTTGACGCCCCGCATGGCCATGCAGAGGTGTTCCGCCTCCAGTTCGACGACCACGCCGTCGGGCTGAAGAACGTCGAAAATGGCGTCGGCCACGCCTGCGGTGAGCCGTTCTTGCACCTGGGGCCGGTGGGCGGCCACCTCCAGCGCTCTGGCAAGTTTGCTGATCCCGGCGATCTTGCCGTTGGGCACGTAGCCCAGACGAGCTTCGCCGAAGAAGGGCAGCAGATGATGTTCGCACACGGAATAGAAAACCAAGCCGTTCACGATGACTGGGTCATGGTTCTCGGCTTCGAAGACGGTGTCTATCGCCTCTGCTGTGTCCGTTCCAACACCGGAGAATAGGCTTTCATACATCCGTGCCACCCGGTCTGGGGTGTCAACCAGCCCTTCGCGGGCCGGGTCATCGCCAATGGCGGCCAATATCTCAGCCACCGCTTGCTTTATGCGCTGTTGCTGGACCGTCTTGGTTCCCCCTACTCACCGATTCCAAAAGTTGCGGCCTCTATAGCTTCCATCTATTCCCCGATTCCTAGGGTCGCGGCTTCGATGGCTTTCATCTATTCCCCGATTCCTAGAGTTGCGGCTTCGATGGCTTCTATGGTCGCAGGCACTTCGATCGCCTGCACGCCGGCGCTGCTGACCGCCAGGTCAGGGTCTTTCAGGCCATTGCCGGTGCAGATACAGACCACGCGTTTGTCGTGCAGGTCCAACCCTTGACGGTGCATTTTAACGAGCCCAGCGAATGCCGCAGCGGACGCCGGTTCGCAGAATATTCCCTCTTTGTTTGCCAGAGCCCGGTAGGCGTCTAGAATTTCATCGTCCGAGACCGCATTGATGACGCCACCAGACCCGTCCCGGGCCTCGATGGCCCCCTGCCAGGTGGCGGGGTTGCCGATGCGTATGGCCGACGCGATGGTCTGGGGTCTGGCTACGACTTCTCCTCTGGCTATGGGCGCGGCGCCCTCGGCTTGAAAGCCCATCATTCGGGGCAGAGTCTGGCTCCGGCCAAGGTCTTGGTACTCGCGGAACCCCTTCCAATATGCGGTGATATTGCCGGCGTTGCCCACGGGTATGAAAAGCAGGTCCGGGGCGTCTCCCAGGCTATCCACCAGCTCAAAGGCGGCAGTTTTCTGGCCTTCGATTCGGTGGGGATTCACCGAGTTGACCAAAGTCACATCGTTATGTTCGGTGAATTTGCGAACAAGCCCCAGGGCCGCATCGAAATTTCCGTTGATCATGATGACCTTGGCGCCGTAGATCATGGCCTGGGCCAGCTTGCCCATGGCGACTTCACCCTTGGGAATCAAGACGAAGGTGGGGATGTCGCAGTAGGCCCCGAATGCCGCCGCCGACGCGCTGGTGTTACCAGTGGATGCGCACATTATGGCCCGGGTGCCTTCTTCCAGCGCCTTGGCGATGGCTACCACCATGCCCCGGTCTTTGAAAGAGCCGGTGGGGTTACAACCCTCAAGCTTGAAATACAGATCCGGACAGCCCAACTCCCTACCCAGGCGGTTGGACTTGACCAGCGGTGTATCGCCCTCCCCCATGGTGATCATGGGCGTGGCGCTATTCACTGGAAGCAATTCCCTGTAGGTGTTTAAAACCCCAACACCCATATGGTTGTTAGTCCATCCTCTTAATGTCCCCGGAGTATCGATGCGCGGGCATCATTCTTCGATTCTAATGGTGTTGCTAACCCGTTTCACATGGGGCAGTCCAGCCATGGCCTGTAAGGCTTTCTGGATCGACGCCTCCTTGGCGGGATGGGTTGTTATTACGATTTCAGCGCTCTCGGTCTCTGGGTTGGTGTCCCTTTGAAGGACCGCGGCGATGCTGATCTGTCCGTCCCCCAAGACCTGTGCTATCTGCGCCAGCACACCAGGGCTGTCTGCCACGTCTAAGCGGATGTAGTACCGCGCCTGGAGGTCCCCTATGGGCCGGACGGTCAGCGGCGTTCCATTTTGTGGTTCCGCACCGTGTTGAGCGTTGACCGCCCGGGTCTGGCTACCCATCTTGCGGACCACTTCTATTAGGTCGCCGACCACGGCGCTGGTGGTAGGTTCTCTCCCTGCTCCCATACCATGGAACAGGACCTGCCCACAGAGGCTACCGTCGACCTCCACGGCATTGTACACTCCATCAACCTTGGCAAGCATATGTTCCAGGGGCACTAAGGCCGGATATACGCGCAATTGCACCCCACCGTCATCCAAGTTGGCGATGGCCAAAAACTTGATGGCGTAGCCCAACTCCTCGGCGTAGCGGAAGTCCTGGGGCTCGAGTTTGGAGATGCCCTCACAATAGACGTCAACCGGCTCGAACGAACGCCGGTAGGCCAAGGATGCCAGGATGGTCAGCTTGTAGGCGGCATCGATGCCTTCAACGTCGTTGGTGGGGTCTGCCTCGGCATAGCCCAGCTCTTGGGCTTCACCCAGGGCTTGTTCGAAGCTGGTCCGGTCGTGGGCCATTCTAGTCAGGATGTAATTTGTGGTGCCGTTGATGATGCTGCGGATGGAACGAATGTCATTAGCGGCCAATTCGTTCATCATGCAGCCGACGATGGGGATGCCACCGCCGACGCTGGCCTCAAAGAGGAGGTTGGCGCCGTTATTCCGGGCCAAGGCCATCAGTTCAGGTCCAGATTTCGCCATCACCTCTTTGTTGGCGGTGACCACGTGTTTGCCGGCGGCCAGACCTTGCCTGAGATAGTTCTCCGCCGGGTCGGTGCCGCCCATCACTTCCACCACGATGTGGATATCGGGGTCGGCCAGGATGTCTTCTGCGTTGGTGGTCAGCAGGCCCGCGGGAAGGTTGATGTCTCTGGGGCGGGAGATGTCGCGGATCAATACTTTCTTCAGTTTCACGGGGCGGCCAGCTATATCTGAAAGGGACGGCCCGTTACCCAGCAGGTGGGCGGCAACGCCTGTGCCCACAACGCCCAGACCCATCAAGCCAACATTGACGACGGTTGGAATCACAGCAGGGGATTCTGAAGGCATGCCACTAGAAGCCGCCATAGCGCTACGGTCCTGTGCCAGGGCCCTGTTGAATCCCCGGAACTCCCGGAAGCAGGTCCGGCACCGGAGTTGGCCGGTCGATACGTGGGGCGGTTACAAACACCTGGTCCGTGACCCAGTCATAAAGGCGGCTGTTGAAGTTCATCCGCACGGTTCCCGCTTGAGTCCCGATCAGGAGGTTTTCGCGCTGCCAGGCTGTCACCGTTTCTTGCAGCAGCTTATGACCCATGATGTTGTTCAAGTCCCGTTCTTCGGCAGGGGAGATCGCCTTGATCAGATAGTAGGCTTCATTGGTGAAGATAGGCTCACTCACAGCGCCCACCGACAGGGCTGGGATGCCCTTGGATTCGTCGCCATAGATAGTCTCGTCAAGGTCGGGGAATGCGCCTTTTGGCACCCAACCGACGTAGCCATTGGGGTCGGCGAATTGGCTGGGGACGCTCAGCTCTTGAGCGATCCTCGCGAAATCTTCATTGGCAAGACGATTGGCAACATCACCGATGAGGATATCCCCGTCCACCGAAAGTTGGATCCACCGGATCTCAACATGGTCCTGCCGCAGATCGATGTCCTCTGACAAACGTCCCGCCAGGGCACTCTCAGCCAGTTTTTCCTCAACGATGACCCGAAAATCGGCGTCTGAAAGCCCGGTGGCGGTCAGATAACCTGAATAATTGTCTCTGAATTCACGTTCCAACTGACCAGGGTCGGTCTCTTGTCCGGTGGCGGCCGTCGGGACGAATTGGCGTCGCAGCTCCGCTTCGATATGTTCATCTTGGATGTTGATACCCAAGGCATTGGACTGCTGCCGCAAGATCTCGGCATTCACCAGGTTCTGAAGGTACTCGAAGGGCACCGTGCTCAGGTTCACTCGTCCACCCTGGTACCGGTTGACTCCCTGAAGTACCCGGATACGTGAGACCAGGTCTCCCATGGTGAACTCGACGCTATTGACTGAACCGGCCCAGACCCTGGGCGGTTTGTAGAATTCTTGGTAGTAGCCGAAGGCGACAACGCCCGCCACGACGAACAGAAGGACGGCACCAATCCCGAAACCGATCCGGCGCTGGCGTCTTTCAGCAACTTCTTGGGGAGCTTCCTGCGGAACGAGGTCTTCTCCCTGGCCTTGCTGCTGGGCTCGCCTGTTGCGGCGTCGACCGGCTCTGCCTGAACTTGCAGAGCCAAACCTTCCGAGCCAAGGAAATGGCATTGTCTAACCTCGACGTGCCTGGGGTGGGAATGGAGAGGAAGTCGGCGGCGTGACGTGACGCCGCCGGGCTTAGTTAATACGTAGTTGGGCCTTGAACCGGATGCGCTTAGCGGCGGATTCCGCCCGAGTAGGCGTGGTAAGCCACGAAAGGCACCAATGCGATCTGCCGGGCCCGCTGGATGGCGGTCCGAAGGGCGCGCTGGTGTTTGGCGCAAACACCGGTGCGTCGGCGAGGCTCGATCTTGGCCCGTTCTGAGACGAACCGTCGAATCTTGTCGATCTCTTTGTAGTCGATGTGAGTGACTTTCTCAGCGCAGAAGGCACAGACTTTGCGCCGACGGACGAACCGCCCACGGGGGCGACCGCCGGGACCGCCGGGTCTTCCGCCTCCGCCTGGTCGGCCTCCGCCGCCTCCACCACCACCAAATCTGGGTGGCGGTCCGCCTGGTCCTCTAGGGGCTTCAGTGGTCATTCTAGTTCAAGTCCTTTTGTTTTCTCTATCGGGAACCATTAAAACGGTAGGTCGTCTACCGGGTCGTTCTCTGTGCGACCTTCGTCGGCCATCGCGCCGACACCTGACTCATACGGCGTAGACTCGGACGCCCCGCCGCCATCTCCGCCTCTGCCCAGGAACTGAACATCGTTCAAAAACACGTCGATCGAGACCCGAGTCGTGCCGTCGCGCCCCTCATAGGTGCGGCTGCTCATCCGGCCTTCGATGTAGACTTGCTGGCCTTTAGTTAGGTATTGGTTGCATGTCTCACCCAGCTTTCCCCAGGCGCTGACATTGAACCATTCTGTTTCGTCTCTCTGTTCTCCCGCGCTGGTGGTGTACCGGCGGCTGGACGCCACGCTAAACGAGGTTACCGCTTGACCATTGGGGGTGTAACGCATCTCCGGATCCCTACCCAAGTGACCGATGACAATGATCTTATTCACGTCTTCCTCCCTTCTATTCCTCGCTATCGTCTGGCTCGCTGGCAGGTTCCTCTGACTCCTCGGCAGGATTGTCACCGCCCTCGGGGGCAGTCGGTTCTTCTTCTGCTTCAGACGCAGCTTCCGGTTCTTCAGCAGCAGCCGATTCTTCGGCTTCTACAGATGCCTCGGGCGCCGGATCGGCCTCAGCGGCGGGCGCTTCTGCTGCAGTTTCGGCAGTAGGTGCTTCTGTTACGGTTTCGGCGACAGGCGCATCAGAGGCCGGGGTTGGAGCCGCTCCCTCTGCAGTTGGGGCAGCCACTGGGGCTGCTCCTTCAGCGGGCAACTGCGTGACGTCGGGATCCACTGCAGGCCTGGGCGGAGGAGGAGTCCGAATTGCCCGGGCCGCCGCGGCCGCCTGGGCTGCCAGTTCCTCTTCCGGCAATGTCACGGTTACCAAAGAGCGGAGCACTTCGTCGTCTACCTTGAGGAAGTTCTCCAACTCGATGTTGAACGCTTTTTCTGTGGCGAAACGGGTCAGGTGATAGCTACCCTCCAGGAAACGGTGCTGGCCCTTGCGTATCGGATAGGCCAAGCGGCGGGTGCCCCACTGCTCTTCGTGGCTGATCTCAGCTTCACGGGTGGAGATAAATCCCTTTATCTTGTCCCAGGTCTGGGAGACCTCCTCTTGGTTCAGCATCGGACTGAGGACAACTACAAGTTCGTAATGGCGCAAACGGTACCCCTTGGATTATTACACGTAGAGTTATTGCGTATTTCTAAGTTAGACACAAAATACGCGGCAGTTGTGATTATAGCATCGGGCCTCGCCTGGCTCAACCGGGTGTTCATCCGTGATCAGTTAGCTATCGATACCCGGCACCGCAAAACGTGCCGTCAGTTCCTTGACCTGGGCCGAAACTTTGGCGTGGGCCTTTTTGTCTTCGATGTCCGCCAGCACCTCGATCAACATGGCCGCCAACTGGTTGACCTCGGGTTCCGCCATGCCCCGGCTGGTGATCGCCGGCGTGCCCAGGCGCAGGCCGCTGGTCACTCTGGGGGGCTGAGGGTCAAAGGGGATGGCATTCTTGTTGGCGATTATTCCCACCGATTCCAGGGCCCGCTCGGCCTGTTGGCCGGTGATGCCTATGGGAGTCACGTCCACCAACACCATATGGTTGTCGGTGCCGCCGGAAACCAGCCTCATGCCAGCTTCGGAGAGGTCGGCCGCCAGAACCTTGCAGTTGGCCACGACCTGATGGGCGTAGCGGGAGAATTCGGGTTTTAACGCCTGGCCGAAGCAGACCGCCTTACCGGCGATGGCTTGCATCAATGGCCCTCCCTGGGTGAATGGGAACACGGCAAAGTCGACTTTGCGGGCTAGGTCTTCGTCGCAGAGGATGAAACCTCCTCTGGGGCCACGCAAGCTCTTCTGGGTTGTCGATGTGACGATATTTGCATAAGGGAACGGAGAAGGGTGGGCGCCGCCGGCAACCAAGCCTGCGATGTGGGCCATGTCCACCATCAGCAGGGCATCCACACTGTCGGCGATGGCGCGGAAGCGGGCAAAGTCCAGCACGCGGGGATAAGCGCTGCAGCCGGCTACGATCAGCTTGGGCTTGTGCTCTTTGGCCAGCCGTGCAACCTCCTGGTAGTCGATGGTCTCGGTGTCTTTATCCAGGCCGTAGGGCACAAAGTCATAGATTTTGCCCGAGAAGTTCACGTTGGCCCCGTGGGTCAGGTGGCCTCCGTGATCAAGTTGCATACCCAGGACGGTGTCTCCCGTCTCAAGAACGGCAAAGTAGGCCGCCATGTTGGCCTGGGCGCCGCTGTGGGGTTGGACGTTGGCGTGCTCGGCGCCGAACAGCTCTTTGACCCGGTCGATGGCCAAGCTCTCCACGACGTCCGAGTTCTCACATCCGCCGTAGTAACGGCGGCCCGGATACCCCTCCGCGTATTTGTTGCTAATGACGCTGGCGCCAGGCTCAAGAACTGCCTTGCTGGCGTAGTTCTCCGAGGCGATGAGAACGATGCAATCCCGCTGGCGTTGGTCTTCCAGTTCTAGGGCTCGGGCTACATCGGGATCTTCGTCGAATAAGACGGACATGCGTATCTCCTGAGAGGGGTGTTAATGACGAGGAAATCGTTGGAGTTCTAACAGGTTATGTCTGTTAGAGTACGCGGGGAATCCCGCTCTCTTGAGGCGTGGGTCCAAGAGTGATTCTGCTGGTAGTGTACGATGGGGTTTCAGGGGTGTCAACGGAGTTCGTGCAGACTATTTGCGACGAACATTCCAGTCATGTAAAGTAATCGGCTGGTGCACACGGCACACCTAGGGAGAAGCAGGTTTTTATGTCCACAGATTCAGGTCACCCGGAAATGCCCAGTTCTGTAGAACGGATGTTGCGGCCAGAACGGGCGGAGACCTTGGACCCGTTCAGAGTAATGAGCCATTGCCCGGTGACGCCCAGAGACATCGTCGCTGACATCGGATGCGGACCTGGTTATTTCACCATTCCGCTGGCCAAATTCTTGGTGCATGGTAAGGTGTTTGCCCTGGACACTTCGGACGAGATGATCGAGTCTTGTCAGACTCGGCTGAACGAGGCCAGGCTGGGCAATGTCGAGGTCCTGAAATGCCAGGAGTATGAATTCCCTGTTGACCCGGACAGCGTTGATGGTATTTTCATCTCCGTCGTGCTCCATCATCCCAGCGACCGGGTGCGATTTCTATCCGCGGCCCAAGAGATGCTGAAGCCCGGCGGCTGGTGCTTCATCATCGAGTGGCAACCGCGCGAGACCGAGTCCGGCCCACCCCAAGAAGTACGCATCACCACTGAAGGTCTACGCGAGATCGCGGCCGGCAGCGAGTTGAAATTTCAGACCTCAACTAACTTGAACTCGGATTACTACGTGGCGACTTTGATCAAGAACCGCACTATCTGAAACCAGCCCGGCTCTTCACCCTGTGAGATCTAAACCCCGAGCTGGGGATTCCTTCATCCTAACCTTCTCCCTTGCGAGGGGGAAGAGATTTCTTGGCCTTCTCCTTATTACCTTGCGGTCAACATTGCGGAAGGATGGATCGAATCAGGTCGCTGGAATCACCGGCAGCAGGACGTTGGAAGGCCGGCTCTCGTCGTGGTAAACGCTGTTTAGGGCGGTGATTCTGACCGGCGATGCCCCGGGGTTCTCTCCGGTGTTCCCATTCACGTCGAATCTGGGGAAGTTGCTGGACGAGATATCCAGTCTGATTCGGTGGCCTTTGACGAACAGATTAGAGATCGGAAGCAGCCCCACCTCCACATGGTAGACCTCTCCAGGTGTCATTAGTTCTGTCTTTTCCCAGGAATTCCTGAACTTTACCCGCAATATGCCGTCGGTCAGGTTCAGGGCGTAGCCTTCCGGGTAGTCGGCCGAAGGCGGGTAGACGTCGATAAGCTTGGCGGTGAAGTCGGTGTCCACTGCGCTGGAAGATATCCAGAGTTGGACCGTAACCGGGCCCGTGACCTCCACGCCTTCTGCAAGCAGATCGGTCTGGAACACCAGTACATCAGACCGGGACGCCAGGGGCAGATAGGGCTGCTCGGAGCCGAAAAACTCCGCGGATTCCCTCTGGTCAAAACCGCCTGCGGCCATCACCGGTTGCCCCGACGAGATGTTCCCGCCGACGGTCGGCACGGGGTGTTCCGGGTCGAATAGATACTTGTCGGGAGGGTTGGGTTCTTGGGGACGTTCCGTGGCGAGTCCGCCTCCGGGCTGGAGGTAAAAGAGCGTGGTCAGGGCTCGGGCCAGCGGCCATTCTTGCTCGCTCCGCCACTGTCCTCCATGGTCGAGCTGCTGCTGTGAGTTCTTGCGTCCAGAACCGCCGCCCATCACGAACAGTTTTACTGGCGGTTCATCTTCCAAACC
>Ga0066839_10001037_pt1 | contig 11768 bp, 8 predicted proteins | sample ETNtaG_10_FD_66733 | JGI IMG/M metagenome (GOLD analysis project Ga0066839, IMG submission 66733) | Marine microbial and viral communities from oxygen minimum zone, Eastern Pacific Ocean - ETNP201302SV82 | ecosystem: Environmental > Aquatic > Marine > Oceanic | place: Pacific Ocean: Eastern...
GTGGCATTGTACCCAGCGAGGTGCTCGTCGACGGCGTTATCGACGACTTCCCAGATGCAGTGGTGCAGGGCGGAACCATCGTGAGGGTCACCCAGATACATCCCCGGGCGCTTCCTGACCGCCTCCAATCCCTCAAGGACCTGAATCGCCTTCGCGTCGTACTTCTTGGCCATTTTCTCCCCTTTCTCTTGAGGGTTCCCTTTGGGGAACCCTCAGCGCACCTATAATTTGGTGTGAGCCGAGAGTTATCAACCCTCCTTAGGGAACCCCCGAAAATCACTGGAAATGAAGCTATTATTTTCGTATCAGGCCTATAGGCCTGTGATAATCGCACGACACGGTTATACAGACCGCCAAGGTGGAGCGGCCGAATGCCTCGACCCCTCATCTGCGTGACGCTGAGTGGGTGCACCGTCGATGAGATGCTGAAGGACGCGGCCATGGCGACCGCCGCTGGGGCGGACATGGTCGAGGTGCGACTGGACAAGCTCTGGGTCGTCGAGCAGATGCCAAAGGAGGAACCAGTTAGGGAGGAAGCGGAGGGCGAGAGCCGGCGCCCCAAATATGTCGAGCCCGAGATCATCCCGCAACCACTCGACTCGGTTGACGTGCAGGGAGCACTCGAGTCCCTCAAGCAGGGCATCGACCTACCGGTTGTCCTTACATGCCGCCCAGAGCGCCAGCAGGGTCACTATCCGGGCGAAGAGGAGCAGCGCATCAAGGTGCTGAGTGCGGCTATCAAGAGCGGCGTCAGTTGGATTGACATCGAAGTCGACATCGAGTCGAAGAAGCGCAGGTCCCTGATGGATGACGCTTCGGGGACGACCAAGGTCGTGGCCTCCTACCACTCCTCTGAGAGCCCTCCTTCGGCATCGGAGATTATCCAGGATGTCGAGGACAGCTCCGATGACGGGGACATCATCAAGATATGCTACCGGTCATCAGGCCGTCGTGACGGCCTGCGTCTGTTCGAGGCCGCGTGGGGCCTCAGGGGATCAGGAGCCAGTTACGCCATCATGGGCTCGGGATGGGGCGGGGACTGGACCAGAATCCACGCCCCGCTGCTCGAGCAGGCTCTGGTGTACACCACCATGGACAAGGGCCTGCACCTCTCGAAGCAGGGCAGAATCAATGCCTCTGACCTGCAGACTGCGTGGCAGCTGCTGGAGTACGAAACTAACTAACCATCTTGCTCGCGCTCGTCGCCCTCGCTCTCTAGGTAAGGGACCTGCCTCAGGTCCTCCTCCTCGCCCAGCCCAGTCGACATGTACCTGCTGTGGATGATCAGAGGGCCGATGATGCAAGCTATGGGGAGCGCGGCTATCAAGATGTAGGCGATGAAGTTGGGCAGCGTGGTCCTCTCTTCCACATCGACCAGTATCTCGACATTCATGCTGCCCCCCGCGGCCATTCTGTCTGAGCCCCTCCCGTTGTCCCAGCCGTCCACGACGAGATAGTACTGGGGATCGCCAGATTCGAACCAAGGGACGGAGGACCAAGCCGACCCTGCCGAGTCGATGGCCACGGAGAACACCTGGCTGGAGACGCTCTCGTAGGCGTGGACGTCCCTGAACGGCAGCCACACGAACATGTCCCTCCATTCCACGGGCATCTCATTGATGACCTCCTCGAGGTCCTCCCACTCCCTGTTGCTGTAACTGCTTGAGTAGCGGTCCCAGTTCATTTCAGTCATCAGGTAGACATCGCCGATCGCCCCCATGGTCGGCGCTGACTGCGAGTCGGGGTTCAGTTCGAGGCAGAAGGTGTACTGGTAGCCGGGCACCAGTTCCATCCTGATGGCATTAGCACTGTCGTTGTAGACCGTCATATCGGTGCTGAAGTCGCGATCGAGAGACTTCAATTCTCCCTTTTCCTCCCAGAATCCTACCTCTTCCACCGAGTGCTCTTCGAAGTACTGACCTATCCCCGGGGAGTTGCCTGCCGGGACGTCGCACGTCGCCTCTGCAGCTGCGATTGGAGCCGCGATGACGGCAGCGAACACGGCGACTGTGGGTAGGAGCAGGCAGAGGTTGAGCGCGGCCGCAGTGAGCTTCCTAGGGCCGTTCTCCACTCTCAGCGCCTCCTCGTCCGGATAGGTCGAATATATCCTGACTCCTTGTTTCTTCGCTCTTGGACAGTCAGGTACTTTGGCTGCGGAGGCGGCTTGTGCTGGTCCATGCCAGGAAGGCCTCCTTCGACTTCCACCTCGGTGACGTCATAGGTCTCGAGCATCTCCTCGGCGTCTAACTCGTCCTCGTCCTTCTGCCGCATGATTAGCCACCCGAGGAGGAGGACGGCCGCCACCAGAGCAAGCAGTCCCGCACTCTCCTTGTTGGGAACGAGGTCACGCCATGTCAGGTCGGCTAGCGTCTTCGGCCTGTCGTCCTCCTGCACCGAGAGGACGGTGATTACGTACTCCTTGGACGAGCAGACTCCCACGCCGTCGCACACCTGCATCAGGACCCTAATCTCGCCGGGCTGACTCCAGGTCTGATTGCCCCACAGCCAGTCGTTCCGCGTGTCGCCGTCGAGGTTGGCATCCTGCAATGCGTTGAGGTCCCATCTAACGGCCAGTGGACCCGTCAGTGGCCGGTCGCGGTCGTTGGCCGGATTGCCATCCCCGTCACTGTCGTCGGACTGGTCGAGGTCCATCCAGGCCTCGATACCGTCGACGAGGTCCGCATCGACTGCGCTGGAGTTCAGTAGCACGACGTCCCCCATCGAAACGTAGTCGGCAGAGATTGGGTCATCGGTGAGTATCACCGGAGCCCTCGAGACGTGCACGGTCAGAGTGGTTGTGTTCGTCTCGCCGCCCTCGAACCCGTCGACCACCGTCAGGGTCACGACGTAGGTGCCGGGAATCTCGTAGGCGTGCCATACCACTGGTCCGCTGATTGGAGAGCTGGCATCGCCGAAGTCCCAGATCCACGAGACTATGCCGTTCCACTCCGGAGACTCAGAATCAGTCGATGTTCGGCCCACGAACAGCGGGTCGGCGTCGTAGCTGCCCGAGCCGTCGAACCTGATTGGGTTCCCAGGTGCCACGAACGTATTTCCCACGGCGGTAAAGGGGACCTGCCAGACGATGCCGTCCTCGGTCTGCGGAATCTCGCTCATCACTGTCCCGTTCACACTCGGACAGCTGAATTCGAGTTCCGGGACCGGCAGCGGATTGGCAATTCTGATTGAGTATGACTTGGTGGCCGAGGAGAGCCCCCTGTCGTCGACCACGGTGAGGCTGATGGTGAACAGCCCGGGCTCGAGGAAGGTGTGGCTCACCGAGGAGACGTTGTACACCGGGTCATCGAAATCCGAGATCTCCCACATGGTCTGTAGCAGGGCCGTGTCCCCGTCGGGGTCGAACGACTCGCTGACGAATGTGTAAACCGTGTCCACGCCCCCGTCCTGCGGCCTTGCGAACACGGCGACCGGCCTCTGGTTCAACACCTGCACTTGGAGCACGGTGACAGAGGTGTTGCCATCGTCGTCGGTCACTTCGATGGTGACGTTCTTCATTCCCGGCTCGAGCCATCCAGCGCTGGGGTTCTGTAGGATGGACTCGGTCGAGGAGAAGTCGGAAGTCAGGGTCATCCCAGAGCCGTCCAGATTGACCCCTCCCTCGAAGAACCAGCTGTACTCGACAATCATCCCGTCTGAGTCCTCGAAGACCGTCGGCATGGTCAGCGGAGTCAGGGTGTAAGTCTGCAGCGGTTCGTCGAAGACCTGCTTTGGCAGCCTGTTCAGGACCTTGATGTAGAGGGAGTGCTCGACGACGTGGATGCCGTCATCGACTATGAGAATAAGAGTGTAGATGATTCCGTCAGCGCTGCCGTCGACCCATGAGTGGCCGGCCTCGGCCGCTCCCCGGCCCTCCTCGGTCTGCCCATCGCCCCAGTCCCAAGTGAAGACCAGCTCTTCGAGGGGCACGTTGTCGGAGGTCCCTCTGGCGGAGAACTGCACCCTCTGATCGGTGAGCAGCACCAGTTCGTCTGTGATGACGACCCCGTCCACCGAGATCTCAGGGACCGGGTCGGAGATGTCGCTCACCGAGATGTCCCAGGACTGCGACTCTGAGTAGTACCCGCCCTGGTCCTGCACCACAAGCACGATTTGGTAGTCCCCGGCATTGAGGTACGAATGGACGGGGTTCTTCAGTCCGGACGAATTGTTGTTCCCGAGGTCCCAGATGTACCCCACAGGGGTGTCGTTGTGGCTGAATGTCCCATTCAACTGCCCGAAGCCCCAGGAGTCATACCCCGAACCGAACATGGTCACGGGCAGCCATGTCTGAGTGACTGATGTGGACATCGAACCGGATGCGACAGGCTCCATATTGGCCAGAGCCATGGGCAGCGAGAACGCTTGGTCCACGATCTCGTCGGTGACATCGCGGATGCGGATGCCGAAGGTCCAGTCTCCCGATGAGGGAGGTGTGAACCAGACGCTCCTCGGAGATGGTACGTTGTTGCCTGCGGTGATGTCGAACACCACTGAGTCGGACACGCTGTTGTTGACGTAGGCCTCAACGGTCACCTCGAGGATCTCGAAGAACGCGTTGGACTCCACCTCTAGGTCAATCTGCACGCTGTCGTCCGAGCCGTCCTCATCCCTGTCGAAGGTAGTGAGGGTGTCTATCGAGACCTCCGCGGGGTCGGTGATTAGCCCGGCGTACACGGTGAGCGAGGCCGTCGGATACGATCCTGTGGTAATACCGCAGGTCACGTAGTTGTAGTCGCAGTCGGTGACCATGGACTCGTACCAAGTGAGCAGCCAGACCTCATCGGTAGTGTTGCCAAAGCCGTGAACCAGCCCGGTCCCGGAACCGGTCCCGGAGTCGATGCGCATGCTGCTCATCGACCAGGTCCCCGTGACTGCATCGCGAGCCATGATGGCGCCTTCGAAGCCGAATTGGGTCGGCTGCACCATCATATTGAGCGGAGCACCGGAGCCTTGGGCGAACTTGTACGCCCTCATACCCCATCCCTCTATGTCCTGACTGGAGCTGTTCCAGTCGTTGACCCACTGGTCGTTGTAACCGCTCATCTGGGCCTTGCAGATGTAGGCGGCGATGCATCCTGAGGTGAGGTCGAGGTTAGAGAACCCGAAGGCCCCTTGGGCGCTGTCGAGGGACACCGCCGCACTGAAGTTGGCGAAGATCTCGCTCATCGTAGTCCCGATCGCGGTGGCACCGGTCTCTGGATTCCGAGCCAGGTTCTCGATAGCCGCGCCTCCGGTAGCCGTATCGGCGACAAGCCTCTGGATTGCGGCTCCACCACCGAGTTTGTCGGCTAGGTACATCAGGAACATGAAACCGGCTCCGTAGTCGGCTATCCTGCCGTTCCACCACCTCACGCTGAGGCTGCTGTCCTGCGACCATGCGTTGGCGTGCCCTGTCAGCGTACCGGTGACGCCGAAGGACAGGTAGGCCGCCATGTCCGCTGCACCCTCGTCGATCCACAGGTACTCGTACGGGTCCCTGGAGTTGTGCAGCAGATGCTCGAACTCGTGAGCTAGGATGGTATTCCTCCAACTCATGTCGTCCACGTCGACGAACACTGACTCCCTGACCGATGAGATACCGGGCGAGAAGTAGCCACCGGTCCCGCCCGAGCCGTCGATGGCGATTAGGACGATCTCGACCTGGCAGTTGTTGTCGATATCGGGCGGACTGCCGAAGTAATTGGTGTCCGTGGGGTAGATTGTTGATTCCCAAGTCGAGGCTATGTCATTGAGCGTGGTCGAGGGGATAATCTGACCGTCCTCAACCAGAATGGCAGAATTGGCAGATGTCTTCTGCACGGTGACCGAAACGGTTCCGCTGGCCGTGGAGACGTTGCCTTCGTCACCTTGGCTCCATGCATTTTCACAGGAACGGGCCGTGGATCTTGAGTTTAGGTAGCCGGGGGAGAAAGGGAGTACCAACCCCGGATAACCCGCTTCTCTCCATTCCATCTTCAGGTGACCGGTAGCCGAGAACACCGGTTCGGATTCATCTGTGAACAGGTACCGCTTGCCCTCAATAGAGGGGTCGAACTCCGAGAGATTGCCCGACATGACCCCAGTCACCGATTCAGCGGATTCCGGTTCTGCGAGAGCCAACGGAGACAGACTGGCGAGCAGCATCGTCAGGACAAGCATGACGGATGCTCTGCGGGACGCTGCTGAATTGATGGGAGACACGTTCAACACTCCGTGTTGTTTTCAGTCGCAATCCGCTCAAAGACCTATTTTAACATCGATGGAGCATCGTTCGTACATGAGTCGGCACGCTACAGCCCCAGCGCTCCCCGTCGCGCTGCTGCTCATCGTCCTCGTGTACAGCCTTCCAGCGACCGCCCAAGTGCAATCGGAAGCCGCCGAATTAGTCCTGATATCCTCGCACCAGCACGATTCAGAGGCCTTCACACAAGGACTTGAGATGCATGACGGATTGCTCTACGAGAGTACCGGTCTGTACGGCCGCTCCAGTCTCAGGGAGGTCGACCCCTCGAGCGGTCAGGTGATACGACAGGCCGAGCTCGACGAGTCACTGTTCGCAGAAGGCATCACGGTCGTCGGCGACAGCATCGTGATGCTGACTTGGAGAGCGGGCGTCGCACTGGTCTTCGACATCGAATCGCTGACCGTGATCGCCAATCACTCCTACTCGGGAGAGGGCTGGGGACTGTGCTACGACGGAACTAATCTGGTGATGTCTAACGGGACTTCCGAGCTGGCCTTCAGGAACCCGGACGACTTCACACTGGTTTCGACCCTGCAAGTGACCGACGAGGGCAACGAAGTAAGCCTGCTCAACGAGCTCGAGTGCGTCGGCCAGACTGTGTACGCCAACGTCTGGGGAAGCGACTCCATAATCGCCATCGACAAGAGTACCGGCGAGGTCAGGCTGACCATCGACGCCTCGATGCTCGCCGAGAACGAGTCAGACGGATACAACGATGTCCTGAACGGAATCGCATACGTCTCAGAGCAGGATGCCTTCCTGATTACGGGCAAGAACTGGACATCCATGCATCTGGTGTTATTCGGTTCCGCTCAGGCATCCGAAGAGGATGAGGACCAAGAATCCCTAGTGCTAACCATCCTGAAGTCGATATGGCCAGTTCTGCTGATTGCGGTTCTGGTAATCTTCCTGAGTTCGATGCGCCTCCTGAGCGCGATAATGCAGTTCCTCATTCTGATGGTAGTTAAGCGGCAGACTGAACAGCCGCCGACGCCCAGCGAGGAGGAGCAAGAGGCGGGTGAGGGACAGTGAGTGAGACGAACGGCGACGAGTTCGACGATTACAGCGCCATGGAACTGTGGTTGCACGACCTCTCCGTCGACTCAGCTACCAGGGTGGCTGGGGCGCTGATGATATTCGTCGGGAGCCTGCTCGGGGTACTCCTAGGAATCGCTCTGATCTCGGCGAATGTAGGGGAGATCCTAACCGGGCAGCTGGATGGCTCGGACGGGGTGGCCGATGTCGATGGGTTAGTCAGCACGGCGCTCGAGGGCGGCACCACAGGAGGCGAACCGGTCGAGGACGTCAGAGTGAGCATCCTTGATTCCGACGACCTCGAAATCGGGCACGATTTCACAGATTCCGGAGGTCGATTCTCGATAGACGACGTGCCCAGACGATCGTCCACCCTGCTGGTCAATCACCCGGGGAACCGAACCGTCAGGATTATCCTCGTTCCGGGTGACCACGCGCAGATTTCTGTCACACTGACGCCGGGTGACGGAGTCGATGAGTACGATATGTCCGGTGAGAGCCATCTCAGCGAGTCGGTGCTGATCGGCTCCACCATAGCAGCCCTCACCCTATTGGCCGGTCTGGCTGGCATGGTGGGGGGTCTCGAGGCATTCCGAGGCGACCGTTACCGACGGTCTTGGTGGCTGTCGTTCTTCGGGCTCTGGAGCCGTGGAATGCTGTTCATAGGCCCGATGTTCATCCTACTGGGAATGGGCATGACCCATCTTGCCAGAGACCAGTTCACTGACTATACAGAGGATTAGTTCGAGGTTTGCCCGTGTACCTGATTACGATTGAAGGAGGCGATGGGAGCGGCAAGGGCCTCGCTACCAAGGTGATATCCGAAGTTCTCGCCAAGGAGTTCTCGTTCACCTCCGTCGAGGTGACTGGAGAACCGCGCAGGGAGCATCCGCTCGGCCGCTTGGCCATCGAGGCGGTCCGCAAGCGGACGATGACTCCCGAGCAGGAGGCCGGGTTGTTCGCCGCCGACAGGGTCGACCACTCGCACGGCTGGATACTGCCGCGTCTGGAGGAGGGCAGGGCAGTGGTCAGCGAGAGAAACATCCACTCCTCCTTGGTATACCAGGGAGTGGTGGGGGGGCTCGGCGTCGACAGAGTGGCCCACATGAACTCGGCAGCACTTGTCCCAGACCTGTGCATATGGGTCGATTGCGATCCCAAGGTGGCGCTTAGTAGGATTAAGGGAGGCACACTCAGGGCGCTGACGGAGAAGTCGGAGTACTTCGAGACCACCGAACTTCAACAGCGGATCAGGGTGGGTTACACCTCGCTGCTGTCCGGTGACATCGAGATGCCCACCCCGTTTGACATGGGTGCTGTGATAGGGCCCATACTGAACGAGGGGACCGAACGGGAGTTCCGACGCGAGCTGACCCGCAGAGTCAGGAAGTTCGTACACTCTAGGCCAACACCTCTCAATGTGGGAATGGAGGTCGTCGAGAGGCACTTCCTGCGCAGACTGCTGAAGGCCTCGAAAGGTCAGACGACACTTTCGGATATCGGAGTCGAGCCGACCAGCACGAGTGCGGACTGGCTCGACGGCTCGGCCCCCTGGAGGATTCTCAGGGATGCCCAATCGGAGCACGATGCAGCCCTGTTGGGAATCAGCGAGGAATCCAGAGTCGATACCCCCCTCAGCATCCTCTCTCACTCTATGTCTTCGATATGCGGTACACTCGCCCTGATGCCGTCAGCTGACATCTCTGAACTGCGCCAAGCGCTAGGTCCGGTGAGGGCTGTCTCCGAGCGCCACACCCAGAGGATAGTCAAGTTCCTCTACGAGCGCACCGACTGGGTGCACAAGCACAAGGCGCTCGTGGGCAGGGATGCCCCGAGATCCCATTTGAGGCAGCGCTATCGCACGCTGGGGATGACGATACTCGCCATCTGGCCTCTCAGGGATGCCATACGCAGGTGGGTGTCGGACAACCCGGAGACCCACCTCAGATTCGCGATGGGGCAAATCGTCAGGTCGGGAAAACACCCGTCCGCGGTCAGGGACTCGCTGGAGAGGATAGCGCTGTTGGGCTCGGGAACGGAAGGCACCCCCCTCCCAGCTGGGGCCAGCGGCCTCGTATCCTGGTGGCAGGGCAAGTACGGATAATCACTTCATTATCAGCCTTGCATTGGCCGGCAGCAGGACCGAGGCAGCATCATCATCGAAGTACCTCGTTCTGGCACACAGCGCGGCTGAGAACCACCATCCCACGACAGTACCGGCCGCGAATCCGGTGACCACCCTGAGGGGGTTGTTGGACTCGTACTCGGTGAGCATTTGCGTGAAGCCGTCGACAGCCATCGGAGCGAGTCCGATGCCGATGACGGCCAGCATCGCCAGCATCCTCCGGTCGGACAGGTATACCGACTCCAACCTGTCATCGGGAAACACCGAGAGGAAACTGTCGCGAACGGTCCAGCGATTGAGCCCGCGCCAACCGAATAGCGCGGCCCCGATAGCCAAGCCGAGGAAAATCCCTACGTCCCGCGTGCACACTGGCATCTGGTTGCCGTTAATCTCCCAGGACCTCTCGTGCTTCTGATGGCAGTTCAGGTCCCCGAAGCCGTAAACGAAGGCCCATACCGGGTTAAGCTCGGTCCAAGAGAAAGTTCCGCCGTGCACTGATTGATTATGGCCCAGAGCTGAATCCTCACCGTGGTCCTGATTACCCCAGCTGACATCAGTGGCGTAGTCCAGAGCATTGGCCCTGCCGGAGAGCTCGGGAACCGTTCCTTCGGGCATCATCGCCGGAGCGAGGAAGCACAGCAGCAGATACCCCCCGGCGATTGCCGCTATGGCCCTGCTGACCTTCATTTCCCTAGTTCTGTCGCTCAGTCCGTTGGCAAGCGACGACACGCTTCTCGTATGGGGGGCATATTGATGAACTGTGTCATACGGTCATTTTCGTCACCCTCGCACTCTTTTGAGCAAGCACTCGTTCCGCCCCGCATGGGCGACCTGAACTACCGTGATGCGGCGTGGCTCGGCATCGTTGTCGGCTCCATGGTCGCGGTGATGGCGACGTTCATTGCAATCTTCCTCAGCGGGCTGGACAGCCCGGATGTCATTGGCTCTCTGCGTTCCGGTTTCGTGGCCGGGCTCGCGGCAGCCGTAGTCGTGACCACTTTCGCGTACTACAGGCTGCGTGAGACGTCCCGATCAGGCAGGGATCTAGGGGCCATCAGGGAACAGGAGGTCACCAAGGTCAGGGCCATACTGGCTATGATAGAGGACAGGGCGCCTGGTTCAGGCGAGGGCACTTGGACCGTGGAGGAGCAGGTGAGGCGAGACAGGGGGGTCCTAGTTGTGGACCTGCATGGACTCGACGCCCCTTCTGCGGCAGCTCTGGCGGACAGGCTGCTGGAGCGCAGGTCAGACCTCGGCCGGCTGAAGCTGATTACGGGCCGGGGAGAGGATACTCACTCGGGGTCAGCCGACCCCGGAATCAGGCCGGCCGTCATGCAGCGGCTGAAGGTCGGGGCGCAGAAGGCCGAGTGGCAAGTGATACAGAAATTAAGCTCGGTCACTCTCAGACCCATGGGCAGGGCACCCACCCCCAAGCAGTGGCTGGGGCGCTTCGTGGTTTTCGTGGCCCCCATGACGGGCGCCATGACGCTCGCTTTCAGGGATCTCGCAGGCACCGGAATGGAGGAGCAGGGGATGACTTTCGGCGCCGCTGCGGGACTCCTGATGACCGCACTCCTCTCTGGTTACAGGGACCGCTCAGCCTAGGGGTAGTCAGGAACTCCCTCGCAGCACGCCTCTACCACCCTGCAGCAGCGTGGGCATTCCATGTGCTGGCGCATCAGGACCGCCTTCCCCCTGAACCCGCACTGGCAGGAGATGTCTTCGCAGTGGTCGACATCCATGGCCCGGGCTCGCTAGCGCGGCACAAATAAAATGCTGAACTCAGGTACCCAGAGCGCTCAACTCGGAACCCAGCAGTCCGACCAGCCAGTCGTGCAGAGATTCACTCCCCATTTCCGACAGTGTTGCGTTCAGGAAGGCGGCGATTAGGGCGCTTCTGGCCTCAGAGGGATTGAATCCCCTGGACTCGAGGTAGAAAACCTGGTCCTCGTCTATCGGTCCGTTGGCCGTGCCGTGCCCGCAACCGACGACCTCGTGCTCCAGTACCTCCAGCTCCGGAATAGAGTCTGCTTCGGCGCCATTCGAGAGAAGCAGGTTGTGAAAGATTTGAGCGGCATCCGCCCCACGTGAGCCATCGGCGACCCTGAGCATTCCCGTCCCGACAGTCCTGCTATCGCCCCCGCATGCTGAGTTCCATGTGAGCCGGCTGAAAGTTTCGGGGGCATCGTGATGTATCTCCACATGGTGGTCTATGTGCATCGAGTCTGCAGAGAGTACCGAGCCGAGAACCCGGAGGTTGCCCCCGGGCTCCCCCATCCTGTAACGCAGGTCCGCCTTGGTCCGCTCGGAGCCAGAAGAGACAGTGCCTGCGCGCACCTGCGCGTCCCTGCCGATTGCTATCGAATCGACACGGAGCAAAGTACC
>Ga0066839_10001039_pt1 | contig 11756 bp, 10 predicted proteins | sample ETNtaG_10_FD_66733 | JGI IMG/M metagenome (GOLD analysis project Ga0066839, IMG submission 66733) | Marine microbial and viral communities from oxygen minimum zone, Eastern Pacific Ocean - ETNP201302SV82 | ecosystem: Environmental > Aquatic > Marine > Oceanic | place: Pacific Ocean: Eastern...
CCACCGCCACCACGGCCCGAGCGCTTCACCTTCCTCGAGTCCGTCGACCCAAGGGCCATCGAATCCGAGGTGCCGTTTGTTGACGCACCCGCCGAGGCCGACCACACCGAAGAGGCACCCACCACCTCGACGGACGGCTAGGGCCCTTCCCTAGAGGGGGTCACACCGTGAGGGCAATAGTGCTGGTCGGCGGACACGGCACCCGCCTCCGGCCACTCACCAACGACGTTCCCAAGGCCATGCTCCCCATCGGGGGCGTACCCATGATCGAACGCATGGTCGGCCACCTCGCCGGCCACGGCGTCACCGAGGTGGTGCTCTCCCTGGGCTTCATGCCCGACGCCTTCGCCGCGGGGTACCCCGACGGCACCTGCGCCGGAATTCCCCTGCACTACGCCGTCGAACCCGAGCCACTCGACACGGCCGGCGCCATCGCCTTCGCCGCCGCCCACGCCGGCATCGACGCTAACTCCCACGACAGCTTCCTCGTGCAGAACGGCGACATCCTCACAGACCTCGACGTCGGTGCACTCGTGGCCAGCCACCGTGAGGCCGATGCCGAGGCCACCATCGCCCTGACAGCGGTGGACGACCCCTCGCGCTACGGGGTCGTCGCCACCGATGGAACCGGCAGGGTGCTGGGATTCGTGGAGAAGCCGGCCCCCGGTGAGGCACCCTCCAACCTGGTCAACGCCGGCACCTATGTGCTCGAACCCTCTGTGTTGCGGCGCATCACCCCAGGCGTGCGGGTCTCGGTGGAGCGCCAGGTGTTCCCCGCAATGGTCGCCGACGGAACCCTCTACGCCATGGCCACCGAGGCCTCCTGGATCGACGCCGGCACCCCGGCCACCTACCTGCAGGCCAACCTGGACACGCTGGCGGACCCCTCCGGCTCCGTGGTCGACGAGAGCGCCCAGGTGGCCACCAGCGCCGTCGTGGAACGCTCCGTCGTGCTGGCAGGTGCCTCGATAGGGGAGAATGCGGTCGTGCAGGATTCGATCATCGGCCCCGGGGCCACCGTTGGGGCCTCGGCCCACGTGACCGCCCACTCGGTGCTCGGAACCGACGCCGTCGTCGCCGAGGGCGAACACCTCACCGGCCAGTGCCGCCCCGAGGTGGCCTGACATGTCCGTCCTCGTAACCGGAGGCGCAGGCTTCATCGGTTCTCACACAGCCGTGGTTCTCCATGAGTCAGGCCGAGATGTCGTCATCCTGGACGACCTGTCCAACTCGTCGACTGCAGCCGTTGGCGCCATCCGTTCCCTCACCAGACCCGACCTTCCGTTTGTGGAAGCCGATGCCGCAGATCGAGATGCAGTGGGAAGGGCAATCGTCGAACACGGCGTAGACGAGGTCATCCACTTTGCTGCATTCAAGTCGGTGGAGGAGTCGGTCGAGAAGCCGCTTGTGTACTACTCCAACAACGTCGGCTCCACCGTCGGCGTGGTCGAGGCGATGATCGAACACGGTGTGTCGCGCCTCGTCTTCTCGTCTTCATGCACCGTCTACGGCGAACCCGACGAGGTGCCGGTCACCGAGACGTCGCCGACAAGGGCAGCAAACCCCTATGGGGCCACCAAACTGGTCTGCGAGCAACTGCTCGCCGACGTGGCCGTGGCGTCGACACTCGACGTCATACTGCTGCGCTACTTCAACCCGGTTGGCGCCCACCCCAGCGGTGACATCGGCGAGGATCCGACCGGCGTGCCTACCAACCTCGTCCCGTTGCTCATGCAGGTGGCTGTTGGTCGTCGCGACCACCTCGACGTCTTCGGCGGCGACTACGACACGCCCGACGGTTCGGCGGTGCGCGATTACATCCACGTCATGGACCTGGCACACGGCCACGTTGCAGCACTCGACACCATGGCCGCGCTCGGGGGATGCACGGCGGTCAATCTCGGAACCGGTGAGGGCCACTCGGTATTGGAGGTTGTGGCCGCCGCCAATGATGTGATCGGAACCCCGATTCCCACCCAGGTGGTGGGACGGCGCTCCGGCGATGTCGAAAAGATCTGGGCCGACCCGACACTGGCCGCCGAACTCCTCGGATGGCGTGCCACCCGGGGCCTCAACGAGATGCTGGCCGACCACTGGCGCTGGCAGCAGCGACACCCAGCCGGCTATCAGTAGGTGCCCACGGTGATCTTGTTGGCCACGGTCCCGTACACATCGTCGTCGTAGACGCCGCCCAGATTCGCCGTCCACGCCCAGTAGTCCCAACTGGTTGCAGCGGAGACGGTGGAGGTGAAGATCGCCAGATTGCCGCTGGTGTCGGTGATCCCGTCAAGGGTGTCAATCGAACAGACCGTTCCCGCAATTACCTTTACCACCTGAGCACAGGACCCGTTCGTGTTGAACCGGAGGCTGGTCGTGCTGGTGGTGTGCTGATACATGAAGACGTCAACGCGGGTGCTGGCGATTGGAAGGAAACCCGACGTTCGGTTGGTCACAGACATAGAAAAGGCATGGCTCCCGGCGGCCCGGTAAGTCTCAGCCTGGATGTTGACACCTACGGGCCGTGCGTTCGTGTGATCGAGTGCCGAATCCATGAACATCGCCATGGCCGCCCGGGTCATGTCAGCCGACGGGTTGAAGGTCGTCGCCGTCGTATCGTCAGACACCCCCAGGTTCCAGAGGCTGATGATGGCCGTTCGGGTCTCGGTCAGGTAGACACCGTCGATGTCGGTGAAATTGTGGTCGGTGTCATTTGACTTGATGTACTGGTAGGGACTCGAGCCGCTGCCCAGCTCAACGTTGCCACCCGGGCCGGCCGTAGCATCCATCAGTAGCCGGGAGATGAACAACGCCATCTCCTCCCGGGATACGTTGGAGTCCGGGTCAAACAGGGTGCCGGCGGCGTTCGTACCGACCGTGATCCCAAGCTGCTTCAACTGGTTAATTGCCGACTGGATCTCAGCCGACTTGTTTTCGATGTCGGTGAACCCCTGGTCGGACCCGTCAGGCATGGTCACCCCGGCGGGAACCGCCATCCGGGTCAGGAACAGCGCCATCTGCCAGCGCGTGACCGAGTCGGACGGCGAGTAGGTCGTCGTAGTCGTCCCCTTGGTGATGCCGTAGTACTTGACGCAACTCACGGCCGTCGACGTGGGTGTGTGGTAGATGTCGCTGAACCCGTGGGCCGCCACCACACCGGTCGGACACGCCAGGTAGACAGGCAGGTCGTTGGGCGTGTGGACGTCGGCCACCAACACACCTGAACTGACCGCCGTCGACGCAACCGATGTACCGCCTGAGCTGATCGTCTTGACCTGGAAGCTGTAGGTGTTGCCGAGCGTCAGGCCCGTCACCGTTGCTGTAACTGCTGTGCTGACCCCGTCGAAGAACGTCATGGTCGTCGTGACGAAAGCATCCGCCGAGTACTCGATCGTGTAGTCGGTGGCATTAGAGGCCGCCGTCCACGACAGCGACACCGTCGTGGAGGTCTTTGCGGTGATGGCGAGGCCGGCAGGCGCGTCCGGCACGACAGCCATCGCCACCGGCAGGGCCGACAACGACAGCATCAGCCAGGCGACGGTACCTGCCGCCCACCTCGCCGCCCGCCCGGGGGATGCGGGTCGCCAACCTTCCACCCATCCGAGGCTACGGGGATTCGTCTCCACCATGTCGGATGGGACGGGTGGATCACCCCCCCTGCCCGATCAGCGCCTGAAACAGGCGGGGCCCGTTACCGGCACTAACCCTCTCGCATAATCACAGGGTACAACCTGTAGAAAAGCCTCGTAGGTACAGAACATAGCCAATAAAGTCGTCGTCATGCCACGAGACCGTGCCCTGACGAGACGACAGTTGGATGCCAGCCTCACGAGGCTCCGACTGCTCGGCGACCACCCGCGCCCGCACAGGGGATGGATCCGCGCGGTGCGCGACGCCCTCGGCATGTCCAGCATCGCCCTGGCGGCCCGCATGGGTGTCAGCCAGCAGACCGTGAGTGAGATGGAGCGAAGCGAGAATCTCGACACCATCAAGCTCGAGACGCTGCGGCGAGCGGCCGAGGCCCTCGACTGCGACCTGGTCTACGCCCTCGTGCCCCGAACCAGCCTTGACGATTCGGTCAGCCGACAGGCCCGGCGCAGGGCCGAACAGCACCTCGCCGCCGTGGCCCACCACAGCCGCCTCGAGGATCAGACCGTCTCCGACGACCTGACCGCTGCCCACATCGAGGACCTGGCGGCACAGTTCACCGACAGCCGTGGCCTCTGGAGCGAGACGCTCACATGAGCGACCCCAGCGTTCGGGTGGGAGAGGGGCACACCGCGCTGACCGCCGGCGACATCAGTGAGCTGCTGATCTTCGCCCGCTCCTGAGTACCTGGTACCGGGCTGAAAATCTACGCCCTGACGGGGTGGGCTACCCTCCTCGCGATGGGGCATCTCAGGTTGGGGACGGCGCTCGTCCCACTGCTGATACTGGCAATCGCCTGCGGGTCAACCCAGGTGGCCGAGTTGCCAACGCCCGCTACCACCACTGCTGCGCCAGCTACCACGACATCGCCACCCGCTACCACCACTGCTGCGCCAGCTACCACGACATCGCCACCCGCTACCACCACTGCTGCGCCCGCTACCACGGCTCCCGCCGCTGCGACCAGCCGCTCCGCTCCAGCCAGGCAGGCACCGGAACCCTTCCTCGGTGCGTTCATGCCGGCGCTTGAGGTACCCGGGGAGCACTCGCTGGCCTACCCCCAGAGCCTGATAGACATCGGCGCCAATGCCGTGCTGTTTGGTCTCATTGTTCCCTACGAGTCCGATGGCGTGATTCTCGGGGACTACGTCGCCTACGAATGGCTCGCAGCGGCCGTCGAGGCATACCGCGGCCAGGGCCTGGCAGTCGGCGTGACGCTCGAGCCAATCAACATCGGGACACAGGGGGAACCCGGACCGGTGCCAACGGAGGTCCGCGGTGTGTTCTTGGCCGGACTGGGTGATGTGGTCCAACGGGTGGCTGTCGTTCTAGAGGAGACGAACGCCGAGGTGTTCGCTCCCCTTAACGAGATCGACTACAAGTTGGGTGTCGAAGCGGCATCAGAATGGGGGCAGGAAATACTCCCGCTGATCCGGAGTTCCTTCTCGGGAAGGGTCCTCTGGAAGGGATCCCTGTTCGAACACGTCGGTGCCGGAGCCCCACCAGACATCGACTTCACCGGCTACGACATCGTGGGGTTTTCGCTATTCCCGTTCTCTGGCATTGCCCGTTACCCGGCGATGGCGAGCGAAACCATTGCAAGCGTCCGCTCATGGGCTTCAGAGGACGGCGTGTCTGAGGTGTGGGCTGCAGAGTTTGGCTCATACATGCCTGTTCCGATCAGCCGCCAGGATGAGCCTGATGCCATCCGCATCGTCTTTGACGAGGGCTCTGAAACGCTTGGGGGATTCTTCATCCTCGACCCCTCACGGGGATTTGGAACTCCCCTCAGAGGTTCTGATCTAGAGGCAGTAGTCCTGGAGCAGTTCACCTTGGCCTCGACCCATCCCACCACCACGGTGGCCCCATAGTCGAAGCAGCCTCTACCTGAAGAGGTCTTCGGCGGGGCTCCTCACCACGTCTTCGACCACGCTGCCGTCACCGAACCACGACGGGTCCACGCCACGCACCACAGCAACCGGCACACCGGCGGCCTTGCCCATCACCAGCTCGGCCGCGGCAGCTATCTCGTCAACGACGGCCACCTCTGTCACCATCAACTCGCGCCCCAGGGCGTCGCTGGTTCCCCGCAGGTCCACGATCGGACGCAGGCCCGCACAGCCGATGGCCACGTCGGCCACGCCCCGTCGCCACGGCCGCCCGAACGTGTCGCTGACAATGACGGCCACGTCAAGGCCCAGGCGGTGGAGCAGCGCATCGCGGATGCGGCGGGCCGACCGGTCTGAATCCACCGGCAACAGTGCAGCCCGGCCGTCAGGCACGTTGGAGAGGTCCACCCCGGCGTTGGCACACACGAAACCGTGGCTGGTCTCGGCAATCACCAGGTCGCCACGGCGGCGCAGCACCCGAACCGACTCGGCCTCGACGATCGGCTTGTGGCCCAACTCGGGGTCCACATCCACCAGACGGTCCTCGGCCTTTGAGACCACCTTCTGTGTCACAACCAGCACGTCGCCGTCGACCAGATCGGCAGCCTCGGCGATCATGCCCGCCAGGTCGTCGCCGGCGCACACCTCGGGCAGGCCGGTCACCGGAATCACCCGGATCTCACCGCTCACGAGGCCGCCCCCAGAACCGTGCGGGCCAGCTCGGCCGCCACCTCGGGTGACGACATGACCGTGTCGGTCACCACACACGCCATGCCCTCGGCCTCGACGGCCCCGGCCAGGTCGGCATCGGCCGAGTCGATCACCAGGCACGAGGCGATGTCGCGGTAGATCCGGGCCACGCCCACGACCGAGGCCTCATGGCCCAACTCGCGCATCAGGCGGTCGGCCGGGCCCTTCAGTGCAGCCCCGGCGATGATCGGCGAGACGGCCACCGTTCGATCCCGCCTGGCCCTGATGGCGTCGGCAATGCCGGGCACTGCCAGCAGCGGCCCGATGGACACGATCGGGTTGGAAGGCGCCACCACGACCACGTCAGCCCCGCTGATCGCGTCTAGCACCCCCGGCCCCGGAAGCGAACTCTCGGCGCCGGCGAAGCGCACCGACGAGACAGGAACGGCGTGTCGCAGCCGCACGAAGTACTCCTGGAAGCCCACCTCGTCGCTGCCGCCCCCGGAACCGTCGGCCAGCGTCATCATCGTGGCCACCCGGTCCTCGGTCATTGGCAGCAGCGTCGGCTCCAGTCCCCAGCCGGCCGTGATCCCGGCCGTGATCTCAGAAAGGCCCACACCTGCAGCCAGGTTGCCGGTGCGGTAGAGGTGGGTGCCCAGGTCAACGTCGCCCAGGTTGAACCAGGTGTCGCCTCCGTAGCGGCCGAGCGAACCCATGGCCTGCCAGGTCTCGCCCGCCAGGCCCCAACCGGTCTCGGGGTTGTCGGCCCCGGCAAGGGTGTAGGTGACGGTGTCGAGGTCTGGGGAGATGTGCAGCCCGTGCATGACCACGTCGTCGCCGGTGTTCACCACGGCTGTCACCTCAGCCGGAGGCACCACCTGCACAATGCCCGCCAGCAGCCGGGCTGCACCGACCCCGCCGGCCAGCACGGTTATCAACGAAGGCTCCTCACCCCGGAGGCCGGGGCGCACCCTCGAGGAGGGCCAGGTCGGCGTCGACCATCATGGCCACCAGGTCGGCGAACCCGGTCTGGGGCTTCCAGCCCAGGTGCTCGGCGGCCTTGGAGGAGTCGCCCACCAGCAGGTCCACCTCGGCGGGGCGCAGGAAGGCCTCGTCGACCACCACGTGGTCCTCCCAGCTCAGACCCAGACGCCCGAACGTCAGTTCGCAGAACTCGCGAACCGAATGGGTCACGCCGGTGCAGATCACGAAGTCATCGGGATCGTCCTGCTGCAGCATCAGCCACATGGCCTCGACGTAGTCGCCGGCGAAGCCCCAGTCGCGCTTTGCGTCCAGGTTGCCGAGCCGCAGCTCGTCGGCCAGCCCCAGGGAGATGGCGGCGGCACCGTGGGTGATCTTGCGGGTTACAAACTCGAGGCCACGGCGTGGGCTCTCGTGGTTGAACAGGATCCCCGACGAGGCGTGCAGGTCGTAGCTCTCGCGGTAGTTGATGGTGATCCAGTGTCCGTAGACCTTGGCCACCCCGTACGGGCTGCGCGGGTGGAACGGCGTGTCCTCGGTCTGGGGAACCTGGCGGGCGTGGCCGAACATCTCGCTCGAGCTGGCCTGGTAGTAGCGGATGGACGGGTTCACCAGTCGGATGGCGTCGAGTAGCCGGGTCACGCCCAGGGCAGTTGTCTCACCGGTGAGCACCGGCTGGCCGAACGAGGTGTGCACGAACGACTGGGCGGCCAGGTTGTAGACCTCGTCGGGCCGGTGGGTCGCCAGCACGTCGATCATCGAGGCCTGGTCCAGCAGGTCGCCGGGGACGAACTCGACGCTGTCGGCCAGGTGGGCCACCCGCTCTGTGTTGACCGTGGAGCTGCGTCGCACCATGCCGACCACGTCGTAGCCCTTGTCCAGGAGCAGTTCAGCCAGGTACGAGCCGTCCTGGCCGGTTATGCCCGTGATCAGTGCCCGCTTCGCCATAGCCCCCATTGTGCCGGTCAATCCCCGTCGGGAGGCACCCGGCCCGACGACGGCGTCCGCGTGCGCCAGTCGGCCATCACGTCGGCAAGGGTCTCAGACAGGTCGCAACGGGGTTCCCAGCCGGTGTCGGTGCGCAGCGCTGTCGGGTCTCCACACAGCTCGGGAACCTCAACAGGCCGAAACAGTTCCTGATCCGGAACAAGGCGCATGGGTCGGGTGGCGAGGGCCACGAGGTGCTCGGCCACCTCAGAGATCGGAACCGCCATGCCCGAACACACGTTGTAGGCGGCACCGGCCGTGCCGTCCACGGCGAGCATCCGGTAGGCGCGCACAACATCTCGTACATCGGTGAAGTCGCGCAGCGGGGTCAGGTCGCCCACCGGCACCTCGTCGTCTCCCGAGAGTTCGTTGGCCACGATCCGTGAGGCGATGGCAGGGCACACGAACCTGTCGCTCTGGCCCGGCCCCAGGTGGTTGAACGACCTGGCCCGCACGACGTCCTGTCCGAACCCCAGGTGGGCCTGTTCGGCAACCATGTCGGCGGCCGCCTTGGAGGCCGCATAGGGCGACACCGGCCGCAACGGCGCCGACTCGTCGACCGGCAGGTCGCCCGGGTCGACCACGCCGTAGATGTCGGCGCTGGTCACGGTCACCACCCGGTCCACGCCGGCCTCCCGGGCCGCAGCCAACACGTTGAAGGTGCCCTCCACGTTCACCCGCAGGGTCTCGACGGGGGCCTTCCAGGACCTGCCCACGTCGGCCTGTCCGGCCAGGTGGAACACAACCTCTGGCGAAGCCTCGGCCAGGAGTGAAACCATGGCGTCAGCGTCCAGCACATCGGGTCCGCCGTGGGAGCGGTCCGTCTCGACCACCTCGTCACCGCTGTCGCACAGGTGGGCCACGAGGTAGCGCCCCACGAAGCCGTCGGCCCCCGTGACCAGAACCCTCACAGGGTCACCCAGCCACCGTCGGAGTCGAGGCACCGGGTCCCGACGTCATGTCCTTGCACGGGCGCACCATAGACCCTCCCATCGGCGACGATGCTGCCTGACGGGAGGGCCCGCAGGGCTAGGGTCCGTTCACCGTGGACGCCGCCGAGACACAGGGCCCCAGGGGCGCGCCCGCCCCGCCCCAGCAGCCACCGGCCCCCCCTGCGCCGCCGTCCGCACCCACGCCGCTCGTCAGCCTGGTGCTCGTGGCCCATGACCCGGGCGAGTGGTTCGACGACGTGCTGGCCGGCCTCGCAGCCCAGGACCACCGCCTCCTGGACGTGGTGGTTGTAGACGCCGGCCGCAAGGCGGGTCTGTCCGACCGGGTGCTCAACGTGTTGCCCGATGCCCGCACCGTCGAGGCACCCGGCTCACCCGGCTTCGGAGCGGCAGCCAACAGGGCCGTCATCGGCGCCTCAGACGGCCAGGCCAACGGCGGAACCGGCCCCAACCGGATACCCAGCTACCACCTGTTCATGCACGACGACGTGGTGCTCGACGGCACGGCCGTGCGGCGCATGGTCGAGCGTGCCCTGGCGGCCAATGCCGGGGTGGTCGGCCCCAAGGTCCTCGTGGGAACCGACGGCCGCATCCTCCACGACATGGGTTCAACCGTCGACCGCTACGGGTCGCCGGTGCCACGCCTGCACCCCGGCGAGGTCGACCAGGGCCAGTACGACGCCACGCCGGACGTGTTCGCCGTTGCCGAGGCCGCCCTGCTCGTACGCACCGACCTCTTCGCCGCCGTCGGGGGCTTTGACCCCGAGATCCGCTTCCTCGACGGACACATCGACCTCTGCTGGAGGGCATGCCTGGCCGGCGCCACGGTCACGACGGCCCCCACCGCCGTCGGGCGCACCGTCAGCGGAGACCCCTCGGCGAGGCGTGGCACCAACCCGGCCATCCTGCGCCCCAGGCACCGGCTGCGAATGTCGCTCACCAACCAGGCAGCCGGCAGGTCGGCGACGGTCGTGGCCGAGCTGGCTGCAGCCACCGTCCTGGGCGTCGCATACGGCCTCCTGACAGGCCGCTTCCGCCACGTCTGGGGGCTGGTCAGCGCCTGGCCCTGGAACCTCGGACGCCACTCCGGAGTTCGCCACAGGCGCCGCATAATCGCCAGGCACCGACGGGTCGACCCTGCCCGCGTGGTGGCCGGCCCCGACATGCCCCACCACGCCATCAGGCGGGCCGTAACCGGCCGCGCCCCCTACGGCACCGGCGACGAGGCACCCGGCAACATCGCATTCCACAACATCTGGAGTGCCCTGCTCGGGCCCGGCGGCGTCGCCCTCATGGCCAGCGCAGCCGTCCTGGGCTTCGGCTCACGCCACCTGCTCACCCGTGGCCTCCCGGCAGTGGGCCGACTACAGGCCCTACCCGCCGACCCCATGGACCTGGTGCGCTCCTGGTGGCACGGCTGGCGGCCCACCGGAACCGGCGTGTCCACGACAGGCCCCGACGCCCTGGCGCTCCTGGGGGTTGTCGCGCGTCTGATGCCCGGCAACGACAACCTGATCTGGACCGCCGTCGTTCTCGCAGCACTACCGGTCGGAGCCCTCGGAGTCTGGCGCCTCGTGCGGCCCGTAGGTGGCGGGAGGTCACGCGCCGCAGCCGTGCTCACCTACCTGGCAGTTCCCCTTCCCTACGACGCACTCCGCGAGGGCCGCCTCGCCCCCCTGGCCGTCTACGCATCGCTGCCATGGATCGCCCACCGCCTGGCCGAGGCCCAGGGCGTCGTTCCCTACGGCCACCGCGGAGGCGACCCGGGCCCGGGAACCCGTATCCGCAACATGGGTTCCGACATCCTCCTCACCGGCCTCGTCGTTGCAGCCGCCATCGCCATCGACCCCACGGTCGTGGTGGTCCTTCCCGTGCTTGTTGGCGGCCTCGTCGTGGGAAGCCTCCTGGCGGGCAGCGTCGCCGGCCTCACGAGGCTGGTCACCGTCGCCGCCGGCGGAGCGGTCGTGGCGGCCATTGTCCAACTGCCGCTGCTGTTCAACCTGGTCGACAACCATCCCCTCGACTCCCTGGCCGTACCCACCACCTGGCCGAGGGGCAGCCTCGGAACGGCAGCCATGTTCACCCTCGACACCGGTTCCCCCCTCGGGGGTTCCTCATGGGCAGGCACCTTCGGAATCGACCGCATCGGCTGGACCGTTCTCGTCGTACCGGCCCTGGCCCTCGTAACCGCCACCGGATGGCGCCTGGCAATCAGCATCCGTGCGGCATTCGTGGTGGCCGGCGGCTTCGCCTCGGTCTGGCTGGTGGACCAGGGATGGTGGCAGGGCCCGACCCTGCCCCCCGAACTGCTGCTTGTTCCCGTCGCCCTGGGCCTGGCATGGGCTGCTGCTGCAGCAGTGGCCGACATGGGCACCACCAGATCCATGCCCCGCGGCGGCCCCAACTTGAGAAACGCCCTACCCGCCGTCGCCAGCCTGGCCCTGGCACTCACCGTGCTGCCCGTGGTCGTCGGTTCCCTGGGGGGTCGCCTCGGCATGCCCGAAGCCGACCTTCCCTCAGCCCTTCCGTTCATCGCCGAACCCCGTGCGGGCATAGGCGAAACCACCAGAGGTGGCGACGGCAGGGTGCTGTGGGTCGGCGAACCAACGATCCT
>Ga0066839_10001075_pt1 | contig 11486 bp, 9 predicted proteins | sample ETNtaG_10_FD_66733 | JGI IMG/M metagenome (GOLD analysis project Ga0066839, IMG submission 66733) | Marine microbial and viral communities from oxygen minimum zone, Eastern Pacific Ocean - ETNP201302SV82 | ecosystem: Environmental > Aquatic > Marine > Oceanic | place: Pacific Ocean: Eastern...
AAAGTGAGTGTGCCACGGAAACAAAAACGCGCACATGGCAGCACTGATTACCTAGAGAAGGTGTTAGCAGCAGGTTTGGTAGCGTTGAACAATAATTGAGCGTTCATGCTCTCGCCCTGATCTATGTAATCAAATCTTTTTCTCACATTCATCCCTTAAAGAGTAAAGTATTAATAATTTAACCAAAGAAAAATCATCTAAAACGGACGCTCGTATCCAAATTTTTTTATATCTCGACTATAGAAATTTTCAATTCCGACAATAGTTTTTTCATCGTTGTAGTAATCCCACATTTTTTTTCTTCGCACGGTCTTATTAGAGAAAGGTATATTAATGTCTTCTTGTAATTTTTGTTCTGCATAGACTTTCATTTTATCTAATTCTGTTAATTTAAAAATTTTATCGACTATCAATTGATTTCGGCTATCACAAATAAAATTACATTGCGTTTTAAAAACATCAGAAAGTTGGTCTTCTGTATACTCTTTTAAGAAATTCTGAGCGAACTCTTGAAATGTATTTGGTATCTTAAAACCAGCAGAATTTATAAAGGGTACTTTATCTGTCCCCCCCCCTTTAACAAACTCATATATAGAAATTGCTCGTTCCCAAGGGCACCTTGTAAGTGCAATCAATTCGATTTCTTTCCGTCGCCGACCTAACCCTTTGCATACTTCTTCCGCTGTAAAATGGCCAATACCATCAATGCCATAGAGACCTTTTACAACACTTGTTCCTGCAACTTTAGGAACGTGAATAAAAACGAGACCGGAATCGAGAACTTCTTTGGAATACACCCCTGATCCTGCAAGCCTAAGGGCTCGTTGACCTAACGATGTTGATTTGACTTTACCAAGGATTTTTCCGCGATATCGGAGAGGTAAAGTACGCCAAATTTTCTTTACGAGCATTATTGTTCCCTCAATATAGTGATGTTTAAGTTTGTGCTCCTGCTAATTTTTTTTGCTAGGAAAAATTGTTCTAATAATAAAAGCAGGATTACCTAACAAATAACGCTTTCCAAGCCTCACAGGTTCTTTATATAGACGATAAACCCACTCTAACCTACAACGTCTTACCCATTTTGGTGCACGTTTAGCTTCGCCTGCAACGAAATCGAACAAAGCTCCAACACCTATTGATATTTTTGCATCATGTAAGGTAGCGAATTCTGAAATCCAAAGTTCTTGTTTAGGGTTGCCCATAGCCACAATTAAAACGTCGATATTGAGCTCAGAAACCTCTTTGCAAAGCTCTACTGATTTACTCTCAGTCAAATAGCCATGGTGCGCGCCAACCCATTCATGTTGAGGATATCGGGAGCTCCAAGTTGCGAGAACTTTTTCGGCAATACCTTCTTTTCCACCCACCAAGTATATACGCTTTTTATGTGACTGTTTTAAGAATGCTGGAACGAAGTCTGTTCCATTTAAATTTTCTTTAAACTTTTTACCGTATTTATATTTCGCAGCAAGATCTACGCCTACACCATCTGGCAATACTGTAAATTTCCCAAGAACACTTTTGAAAGCTAACGATGAATTAGCTTCATTAAGTGTGTGAGCATTGGCGAACGCTAATAGTAGCTTACTCTCGCTCTCGATGCTTTGTTGAATGTACTCAATAGCTTGTCCACTTGAAAAGTTTTTTATAGTTACACCATGTATAACCATTTCATCATCGCCTATTGCTTTTCTGTATTCATTATAAAAGGATCGCTCAACACTCTGCCAAGAGTACCTTTTACTAAACTCACGAGCTTTTAAACTTTCTCGCTCGAAGTCATCTAATTTAGATTGGATAAATTTTTTGCATTCAGTTAAACCACTTTCTGATGTGAATTCGTTTATATAGCCATTACCCGACTCAGTAACAATCCTTCTAAAGCTCGGTATATCGCTCACTATTGGAATGAGTCCTGCTGACATTCCTTCTATGATAGTCATACCAAAGCCTTCATAAGCTGATGCGCTGACTATAAAGTGCGACGATAGCAATTCTTCTTCAACTTCTTCATCGGTTAAGCCCGACTTTATAGAAATCTGATTACTAACTGTAGAAGTTTCTATCTTTTCAAGAAGAGAGGGTTTCAACCCGTCGTAGTCATTTCCAATAACTTGTAAACGCCAATTCGCGCGTCCCGAACTTAACTTTATAAACCAGTCGATAAGATCAGCTACTCTTTTATTGACTGATAAGCGGCCTACAAAAACAAATTTAACTAAGCCTTCAGTAGTTTTCTTTTCCTTATGAATAAACCTTGCTACATCAACGCCATTTTCAAGGAGCGTTACACTACTCGAGATGGAACTAAAACGGTCATGATCACTAATGCTCGATGCTAAAACAGACGAAAACCTGGCTAACGATGCCCGAGTAATTGTGTTGAAGTAAAGCGTTTTCAGCTTGCCTGCAAATTCTGTATGGAAAAAGCCGCCGTGCGTGGTTAAAACTAAGGGCTTTTTAAATAAAGTTCGCGTAAATGATAAGAAGTCTGAGAAGAAGTCAGTACAATGAACATGCACTAAATCACAATGCTTAACATATTTTAAAACACGTGGTGCGATAGGATATCTTTTAGAGCCAATAAAACCTATTCTTATAATTTCTACACCATTTATCAGTTCCTTTTTGTCAAACTTCTTCTTTGTCGAAAAACACTCATCTAGAGTCACAATTTTAACTGTCATTCCTTTTCTTGCTTGCTCTTCAGCAAGAGCTTTGACAAAATTTTCTAGACCACCAATTGCGGGGTAATATTGACGCACTACGTGGGTCACTTCCATGCTTCAAAGCTCCAAAATAAAAAAGAGATAGTAAATATTCAATAAGCGAGCCAAAACACCTAATTGTGTTTACAGAAAAATGAAGACACGCTCGCTTTTTTAGTAAAATTATAAAGAATATTTTTAAAGGAAAAAATCTTAAACGCAGATAAAGTATTACATAACTTTTTGTAAGGCTTGATCTTATACTTCACCGATAAAAAAAGCACCCTCGAAGGGTGCTTAGTAATCAATTTATCCGGTATTCACTTGCCAGAATTATATGCGTCGTCCGCGCAGACTCATTAATGCCAGTGAAAGCACTAGAAGCGCGATTGGTGCTGGTTCACTGACGGCGTTCACGTTGCTAAATGAAACTGCTACAAAACCAGATGCGTCTGCGTTTCCTGCGATTTCCTGAAATACACCGTCGATAGTCGTTCCGTCATCAAATGAGATTGACAACAACGCCCCAATCAAATCATCACCGTCAACGCGCTTTTTACCTGTGAAAAAGTCAACATCAATGTCCCATACAAATGATTCACCTGGGTTAAAGTCTGTAAAAAATTGAGTAAAACTAGTAGCGCCATCAGTCACATCGTAAGGTGTGACTAAGCCAGTGATAGACGCGGTGTTGCTGCCGGGCGTAAAAGCTACACCGTTACCATTATCAAAAGCACCGCCAGTTTCTGGGTCAAATACCAACCCCAGACTACCTAGATCGAATGTAAAGCTAGTTATATTTGCAGTATTGCTAGCTGAACTTATCAAAGTAAATGGGTTGTATGCTGTATTACCATCTATATCTAATGATACGATTAGCGCTGCCGAAGCGTTTGCACTCGAACAAATCATTGTCACTATAAGTGCTAGCTTATATAAAATGTTTTTCATAATTTTTCCAAACTACATCTATTTTTAATGATCGAAGCCTTAGCGCTTCTCAACCAAGAATAAGCAAAACATATACCAATATTCAAATTCATGAATTTAAATGATTTTTTCAATTCTAAACAAGGTTAAAAGGTAAACTTGTAAAATTATTTGACACTTAAATTTGCATTCTTGATTGCTGCAAATACCAAATCCCACATTTGCATTGACTGCTTTTTATACTCAAGCGCCTCTTCACTAAGCTCCATTTGCCCCTCATCGAGCGCTTCCTCGACTAGATTCGCTAACTTATTCTCAGAAATGTCACTTCCGACAAGTCTATGCCTTTGTCCATATTCTGAATATAGTTGTTCATATTTAAAGCTCCAACTAGTTCCAATGACGGGAACACCCTGACTAAGCGCGCTGACGCACCCATGAAAACGTGAACAAATTAATGCTCTACTCGCTCCAATAATTCCTTTTACTTTTAGCGGATCGCTCTCTCTAATTATTTCAATGTCTTGGTCAAGGGCAGCTTGAATTTGCTTACAGATATTGTCATCTTTTATGCCCTCATGATTTAAAATCGTGACCTCGTAACCTTTTGAAAGTGCGTGTTTTCCGCTTGCTACCAAAATGTTCACATACCTGTCAGACCACTCTGAATTGTTGTTTTTAGAACTCAACATCTTATTGTTTGGTATTATCAGGAATTTGCGATTTCCATTAGAGTAATAATTCGGCAGGTTACCCTTTACGATATTTGTAAAATCTGGAAAGTGATGAACGTTTTGTGTACTTGCCAATATTGCCTCAAGATTTTTAACGCTTTCTTTCTCTCTTGCAAAGATAAGCTCTGCTTTAGGAAGCGAGTTTGCTAGGGCTTCCTTATCTTTATCTCGTGAAAAAGGACCTAGCGCTTGCGGCAAGAAAATGTATTTTTTTCCATGCTTGTTTAGCCTATTTATTTCGAGACAAAGTTGTTGGATTGCCATTGAACTCCATTGATCTCCATAAGCAAAGCCAGAGCCATCGAGTACGATATCAATGTCTGCTTCAAAGACAACGCCAAACTTTTTCATAATGAAATTACGGATGAACTTAGGCATTATGTATGTGACAAAGTTAAGATTTAATATATTTTTCTGTAACGTTACTTTCCTTAACGCACCTATTGCATCAACCTTATCTTTGGGAGACTTTTCAGAATGGCGCATCGCTAGCTTATATTCAACTCCACACTCTGGAAGCTTCTGTAGGATTGCTCTTAGCATCAACTCAGCGCCCTTGTTTACAAACTGTAAACCCCTCAATTCAATGATCATCTCTAATTTTCCTTTAAAATAATATTGCTTGGTTTTTTGGCTGAGAAAGGTATTTGCCCTTTAGGATCTGGATAACCTAGCGCAATGAGCATAATTGGTCTCTCATAACTTTCTAAACCAAGAAACTTTTCCATCTTTCGCTCTCTTTGTTCCACATCTGGCCAGTTAATAGGACATGTTGCCAAATCTAAGGAATCACAAGCCAACATAAACTGCATTGCTGCCAGCGAACCATCTATATATATTACGTGACGGTCTCGCTCTTTGGGGTATGCCTCCAGCGTGCCAACAACGACTATCAAATTTTTTATTGAATCGACCCAACCAGCTGTCCCCATAGCAAAAGAAGCTGCTTTTTTAACTTTTGTTGAATCTGTCAAATGAATAAACTTAAAGGGTTGACGATTACAAGCGGATGGCGCGAGTGTTGCTGCGTCTGTCGCTTTTAATACTAAATCTTTGGGCACATCTTTGTCTAAAAACCATCTGACAGACCTTCGTCGCCTAAATACGGTCATCAATTGTTCAAATCCGACTTCCTTCGTGACAAGCTCAGAATACTCATATGGAATCCAGTCATCGTTAAATTTCAACCTACATTGCTCGAAAATTTTACGACACTCTAGGGTGAGAGTGTTCTCTTCGACTACCTCAAAGTATTGATTTAGTACATCTGTCGCCCATTGTTTTTCATCTAAACTAAGGGCTTCTCTTTTAATAACATTTTGATAGCAGTTTACTGTTTCTAATATATAGTCAGAGGCAAACATAGACCGCCTAGGGCGCATAATAAGCCCCTTCTCTAATCTATGCGTATTTCTTCTCAATAGAGCAGAAGTGTCTCCAACCTCGACTAGGGAACGTTTGTAAGCAACACGACCACTTAGTACTGCGCAATGCTCTCTATAAAATTGGGTACTAAAAAACGTGTAATATAATGATGATAAAAATCCTGATTTAGAAACAAACGGTATAACTCGCAATTCTAAACTTTCCTTCGAACTTTCAAATGCCCTTTTAATTGGGCGGAGGGTACTTTTTACCCTTCCTAATATTTTTTCCATGAGATTTTCCTCAAAATAGGTAAATAACGGTCTGCACCATAAAAAGGCAACATTAATGATTTGTGTATCATAAAAGCAACTGGTCGAGTATTGGCAGAAAAATAGAAAATCAACCATCCTGAAAATATATATGACCCTACCGTCGCCACAGCGGCTCCAACTCCGCCATAATTTGGTATTAGATAATAATTAAATAAAATATTAGATATCGCTCCAATACCCTGACTGTAAAGAGATACTTTTAATAAGTTCTCTGCCAGTATCCACTTACTTACGAGAGAACGCATAAATACAAAAACAGCGCCCCAAATATGAATTGATAATATAAGGGAACTGCCAGCGTACTCTTCGCCAAATATGAAGCTTATAAAGTACGGAGCAACTAGAGAAACAAGAACAGCAATAATCACTGCTGACCAACAAAGGGCATCATTGCAATATTGAAGTTTATTATAATATTCTGAATATGAGTTTTTTCTTGCGCGTATGAGTGATGGAAAAACTGAGCTGACTAATGCAATAGAAAAGAAATACCAAACTTCCGATAACCTAACCGCCACTGAGTATATTCCGTTTTCCTCGTGTCCTGCCAGTTCTGACAACATTACTTGATCAATCTTAAGATAAATAACTGCGGCAATACCAGATAGAAATAACCAAAACGAATTTTTAATCAAGGCTTGAGCGTAGGATTTTTCAAAAAAATAAAGAGAAAGTTTCCCTTTATTCGTTAGATAAACCACATAGTAAGTAACTCCTCTAAAACATGCTTCTATACCGTAAATTAACAACAATAGATGTAATGGGTTTTCTTCAAGAGACGTAAAAATCTTTAAAGCTGAAAATGCTACAAAAACAATTAGTCTGCTGACAACAAGCGGTTTCATTTTAAGCTTAGCTTGAAACCAAAATTCAAGACCTTGAAAAAAGTTTGTGACATTCAGCAGAACAAGTAGCACAAAAATTTCAAACAAAGCATTAGATAAAGTCAGTTTAAAATAACAAAAGGCAACGATTAAAATTGAAAAGAACACTGTTCCAGCAAACCTTAAAGTCGTCCCGCTCGAAAAGATCACTGGCTCTTTTTCTGGCGAAGCCAGAAAATCCCGACTTAATATAGCATTTATCCCAACTGTCGAAATTGGTGTTAGTATTGCAATAATAGCCAGAATAAAATTAAGTGTGCCAAAATCTTCAACGCCTAGCTGGCGAGCCAAGATTACAGCTAAAAATAAGTTCAATACCATAGTAACGGCTTTCTCGAGGAGAAGCCATGATGTGTTTTTAAGAATATTTTTCAAAATTAAATTTAGACTCTTACATCAAACCTTTATATTTTAAGGAAAATAAATTCCTTAAAGACAATGTGAATTTAATACAATCACGTTACTTAGTTCTCAATAAACTTATACACCTTTTCTCGACTATAAGGTAAAAACCGATTCCCAGTAGCGCGGAGCTCAGAATTGCAGTTAATGTAAACATAGCTACGTTTATGCTAGCAATGTTCAAACCCAAACCAGTTAAAAAAACACGAAGGCCAGCTAAAATAAAAATATGAGTTAAGTATATGCTATACGATGCATCTCCTAACAGTTCGAGTACCTTCGACTTTACAACTTTATAACTATTTTCATATTGTAGAATGAAGTAGATGGCTAAAAAAGCAGGAAAACCAAGCGAAATTGAACGGTAGTTATGAGTATCATAATCATTATAGAGAAGGATAAAAAATGAGACAAAAATCGCACCGATAAGAATTTTTTTATTGCCTTTTATTTCAAAATTTTTATCCAGAAATAACTTCCCGAGTACCACACCAAGCAAAAACTCTATAATGACGTCATTTAAGTAAAATTCTACAATAGCAATGTGACTTTCAACAAAAAATGATAGTGAAAAAGCCACTAGAATAATCACCGAAACGAATAAGAGCCTAATTTTAATTTTAGTTATCAACAAAGAGAGCCCAAATATGAGATAAAAGAAAAACTCAAAATTTAAAGTCCATCCGGGAATTATAACGGGATATATTCCATCAATCGCCGGAGCCGGGTTATAAGCAGGGATAAAAAACAACGATTTTACTAAGTGAGGCACGTCAAAAACTGTCGATTTCATCAAATCGCCAAAGAATAGAGCTAACAGTGTTGCAGCTAGAGTAAGTATCCAATATATCGGGACTATCCTTTTGATTCTTTTCACTATGAAATCAACTGGGCCTATTTTTCTATTTGCCGTAGTCAGCCACATAACGAAACCACTTAGAACAAAAAAGAGATCAACGCCGCTTTCGCCTATAATAGGCAAATATATATTTTCATGTCCCGCATTCTTCAACTGTGTAAGTGAATGGAAATAAACAACTAAGAGTGCGGCAACACCTCTTAAATACTGCAATGAAAGTAACATTTAATTTTCAAACCCTACAAAGTTCTCTATTACTTGTGATTTTATTTCCCACGACTCAAGTTTTGCACACTCTTGTAAGCGTGACTCATACCCACTCTGCTCCAACGATGTTGTATCGCTAATTTTTTCAATAGCGGTTTCAACGTTGTCGTATGTAAGAACCACATCGGTTTCCAGCGCTTTGTACTTTGCACTTTCCCTAACCAAAGTAATCAAACCAGCAGCCTGATATTCGAAAAGCTTCATTGGCGAGCGACCAACGTTCGCAGGGTGATCATTGAGTGGTATTAATCCGTACCTATACGTGTGCAACAAGTCGGGGACTATCGAGTAATCAACGCTCCCTTTAAAACTTAAATTATTCGGGAGCTTCTTAGAGTTTATTTCAATAGATACGCTACCAAATATGTCAAAGTTTTCATTCGGCAATAGACTCGCAAGCTTTATGAGGAAATCAAGATCAAATCGAAAATCGATTGCACCTACATAAACAAAACCTTTGCGAGCCGCTGAACTTCTAGGTTTGCTGAAGAATTCATAGTCAACGCCGTTCTCTACAACTATATTTGGTTTCAAGAGTGCTTTACTTCCTAGCGCATCCAATACTTCTTTACTTGTTGCAATTATTCCGCCGCATATTTCGACACTCTTCTCCTCATGCTTCTCATATTTGCCCCCCCCCATATTTTTATAAATATCCGTTGGTCTGTAGAACACTTTTTTACTCGCTATGTAAGTCTGATAAAAGCCGATAAAAGAAGGTTGATCTATGAGAGTTACTTCACACTTTGTTGGAATATTGAATAGCTTAAAGTAAAGAAAGGCGAACATGTCATTGAGTTTGTCCATCCAACCAGATACACCATAAGGGAACAAAACTAGTGGGATAAAATCAGTGAATCCAAACTCTTCTTTGAATTTAGGAAACAAGCTGTTCCTAAGCTTTCTGATACCTACCTTGCCTTTTAAAAAATGATATGGAGTTACAGCAGAGCTTACATGATACACATCGTATTTTTTAGCGTAACATTTTGCGAGTTGATGACTGCCTACTACAAATCCAGTCGAGAGACTGGCATGTGATAGAAATAATAGCTTAACTGGGGCGGATTCCATTCGATACCTCGGATTAGAAATTTAATGCTTTATTACGTTTAATAGTCGTGTTACCCAGCTTTTCGTAAGCAATTACGAAGCCAATGAGTACCCAAAGGATACTAGATACTTTCATCGAATAGATTGCAGTACCTCCAATTAGCATATTTACAAAAACATAAAGTGTGAGCCCGAAAGCCGCTCTTTTACTAAAAGAAAAGGATTGTCTAATACTGAAAAGCACTAAATAAGCTAATATCAAAGCACCGAACACTGAGTTTGCTGCAATAATATAGGCATAGCCACTGTCGTAGAGTTTATTCAGATTATCCGCTGCTGTACCAAAATAAGCACTAGCTTCCAAGCTTAGGAGATGCTCCATACTTAATCTTATTCTTCCTGTAAGGTTGTCACCGACTGCATCAGGATTGAAAAAAAACACCAGTAAAGCAGTAATTATCACACCGATGGCTGCTAATACATTAGAATATCTAGGAAACAAGGGGAAAGTGAAGTAGCCAATAAAAAGCACGAATATTAATATTGAAGTAGTTCTAGTATTGTTTGATGTAACAATAAGAAATACCGTAAGCATCATTAGTAAAACTTGTTTTCTTGGTATGATTTTATAAAAGATTAGAAGAAATAAACACAAGACTGTTGCGAAGTTAGCAAGTGATACCTGCTCTAGAAATATCGATGAGGTGCGGGGTCCGTCAAATAGCCCAAACGAAAAGCGACTTGCAAAGCCTAGTGCATTATTGAAAAGCCCTAACTCATTGAATTCGCTTATTTCCATCCCCCTAGTTTTAGCAAAATAGCTACCCGGTTCGAAAATAGCCACATATAAACGAACGTCAACTATTTCCACTAAAAGAAAAAACAAAACGATCCACGTCAGATATACAAATGTTTTATTGAGCTCTTCAAAAGACATCCTCATTCCGAGCAATGCGAAGGAGGAAATAATTAAAAAATTTCTTAAACCATCAATAAGTACCTTACCATTCAAAACCGTTAGATAGAGCGAGAGCACTACGAATGCACCAACAAACAGAAGAAACGTCGCGTCAGTTTGTTTGAAGCCACTGTTTACGATGAGAGTAAAAGCACACAGGATTATTAGTATCTCGCAAAATGCTGCTATGGCAAAACTAACCGGAACACCTAATGCATTCATTACAGCTAATATGCAGTTATACGTTACGGCAAATATTGGAATAAAAATGAAGCCTGGCCGGTTTCCGAAAAAGTTTTGCATTACAGATGGACTCTTATTACTTCACGCAGTGTTGATATTTTACAGTAGATTTGAAAGAAAACTACAGTTTACCGCTAGCCGTATACGGCTTCCATGTAGAAGATTTATAAAGATACACAAGTAATGTTACATTTGATAGTCTGAATAATATGGTTTGAGACATATTGTATTAAACTTACAGATCTAACAATTAGCATGGCCGTGTTAATGAAAATTCAAAAAGCAACAGCATGAGCATCATCAATTTGTGTTCAAATCAACATCGAAGTAATAGGAACTGGTTAAAGCTTGTTTGTCTGTTAGTCCTTTTATGTGCAATATGCACCACTTTGGTGCGCGCAAAGATAGATTTTAATCTAGACTCTGAATCGTACTTTCGGATAGAAATAGCCTACGGGAAAGAAGCTTCAAAAAAAGTTGCAGCTTGGCGAGAGCTTATCAATGAATTACAAAGTGAAGAGCTAGACGAAAAGCTTTACGAAATAAACCGTTTTTTCAATCGCTTTGATTTTGTAGACGACCTTGTTCACTGGCAACAAAAAGATTATTGGGCAACGCCAATAGAGTTCATTTCCACGGGTGCTGGCGACTGTGAAGACTACACTATTGCCAAATACTTCTCTTTAATTGAACTTGGCGTTCCTGAACAACAGTTGCGATTAATGTATGTAACCGCCTTAGAATT
>Ga0066839_10001076_pt1 | contig 11483 bp, 11 predicted proteins | sample ETNtaG_10_FD_66733 | JGI IMG/M metagenome (GOLD analysis project Ga0066839, IMG submission 66733) | Marine microbial and viral communities from oxygen minimum zone, Eastern Pacific Ocean - ETNP201302SV82 | ecosystem: Environmental > Aquatic > Marine > Oceanic | place: Pacific Ocean: Eastern...
GAGATCAATAGAGCTCTTGGGTACCAAGGTTATTCCGGCGTTGAAGGACAGCTAATCAGTCGTCCACGCTATAGGTCTGGCCAAAGAGCTTCATAGGGGGAAACGATGAAACTTAGGAGATGCATGACATGGAGATCGGATCTGTAAAGATCGAAGCGGGAGCGGTAACATTCGCCCTCCACCACAGGTACCTAGACGGTGGTGCTCCTCACCAACAAGGCGCCGGAGGCGCCGGAGGAGGAAACGCCACTCAAGGAATGTGTATCCAGGTCATGGGGACTGCCGACGGCAATGAGGCCGAACTTCTCCGCTTTGATTGCTTTGATGACGATGCTCATTATCACTATGGCCCTGAGAAGCATAGCGGGAGGATATTCTTAGATCCCACCGTAGCAGGAAACCCCATCGGCTGGACAATCAAGCAGATCAGATCCAACCTGCCCGCGATGGTGATCAAAGCTGGGTATCCCGAAATCGCTGACCGGATAGACCCTACCATAATTTCATCTAAGGTTGGCGAACTAGAAACTATGGCACGGGAAATGGACGCGAAGGAACACCATTTCACCCGGCACCAACGCGGTGAACCTGTGATTGAAGCCGGTAACATCCGGTTCGGACTTGAGATGCGAACGGTAGGGAATGATGGTGGCCCAGCAATCCATCTCATGGCCGATATAGCCGATAACGAAGTCGAGCTAATCGCCTTCGATGCTTTCCGAATATTCCCACATTATCACTACGGGCCAAGGTACAAGAACGAGCGGATATTCTTGGACACGACCTTGGTTGGCAATTCTTTAGACCATTTTTTAGATTGGTTCAAAGACGGCCGACTGCCAGATATGATCGCTAGGGCTGGGTATCCGACCGTAGCCGACAACGTCGACACTGTATTGCTAGCCGATAAACTGAAAGAGATCGAAGCAACAATCAAAGAGATGGCCATCAAAGATCCTAGGTAGGTCGTCATTCTTAAAGGCTCAATACGCCCGGACGCCTCCCGAATACTCGAATACGGTTCATATTTTCAGTCATTGTGGCCGTTGTGACTCATGTCAATAATCTGATACCTGCCTTGATTCCCCCGATGACTCCGCTCTGTTACCCACAAGATAGAACGCCGTCAGCCGAACGACGTTGACCGTCGGCTTGTAGTCGATTTCGACGTTTCAAAAGACCTTCATAATTTCGGCGTCGATATTCGGCGGCGCCCGAAGATTCGTTAGGCCATGATTGATTGGGAGAGTAAGGATCCTTAAGCGGCGAGCCAAGGTAATTTATAGCCCACATTCGAACCGGTGATAAGGAGACTGAGATGATCAATAAATTTGGAAGCCTATTCGCTGGGCACGTGGATTTCGACGATATGGGCTTCGATGCAACACCTGTCAATGACAGACGTATCTCAGACGTTAGGTTAGCAGGGGTGTTTGACAAGGCTGAAGCAATCGTCCTGAAAATGGAAGAACTGGGATACGACACATTTTGGTCAGCAGAGCATCATTTCCAGCGGGAAGGTTACGAGTGTATCCCTAATCTATTGATGATGTACGTCCACCTTGCCCATCTCACCAAGAAGATGAAGTTTGGTTGTGGGTTCAATATCAATCCGATGTGGCATCCGTTGCGTTTGGCTGAAGACTTCGCTATGGCCGATATCTTAACCAACGGAAGGGTGATTTTCGGCGTGGGAAGAGGCTATCACTCCCGGGAAGTCGACACATTCGGCGTTCCAAGCACCGCCAGCGACGATGCAGCCAATCGGGAAATGTTTGAAGAACAGATCGAGATAATCATGAAGGCCTTTAATGAAGAGTCTTTCTCTTACAAAGGCAAGTTCTATGATTTACCCGCCCATGTTCCGTATCGAGGATACGATCTACGGGAGATAACATTGGTGCCAAGGCCGCGTACTTTGCCTGTGGAAACGTGGCAACCGATTGTAAGCGCCGGCCAAAGAGCGATGGATTTTATGGTTAAACACGGGATAAAAGGAATAATTGGAGGCGGGGCCGCTGCGGGCGGGGCTGCCGATCAGGTAGTCAAACAATGGCGCGACACTTTGGCCAAGGGCGGTCGAGAAACGGATTTAGGCACAGACCTAGTCATCGGATACACCTGTTATATCGATGATACTGAAGAGAAGGCCGTGAACCAGGCTAGACGCTATTTCGAAGAAAACATGAAAATGTTCGCCCCGCTGGGGTTTGTCCGGGGTTTGTCTGAAGAGCAGATTTCGGCGGTGGCGCAGGGATCTTCTAACGCAAGAGCAGCAGGTCTACCAACATTAGAGGACGGCGTCAAAGCCGGATCGTGGCTCTGTGGCCCCCCAGAGATGATTGCTGAAAAGATTCATGATCTCGAAACGCGCTATCCCGGATTGGAGCAGATCAACGTTGGCTCCGTTATCGGCACACCTGAAAGTGTCATCCTCGAGCAATTAGAGGTGTTCGGCAAAGAAGTGATGCCCAAGTTCAAAAGATAGAAACCGGGCAAATGCTTCTTTTTGTACGTTGCTTAGGCAGAGACCTGCAACTCCTGAGCCATCCAGGCCTCCATACCAGGGAGTAGGCTTGACGATGTTACTTAGCAGGCTGATTAAAATACCACCAAATACCATTTGAAACTTCGGAGGTTCGCACTCCCGATCCCAGGTGGAACCTGGTGCTAGACATGTTTCAGGTGTTGGTACGTTCGACGGATAGAACGCCGGTCTAGCGACCCCGCTAAACCACGTTCCGCTGTTTTCGCTGCGGTTAAACGCTTCAACAGGAGAAACCATATGGCCGCTCGACGAGAAATTGAAGGCGAGTTTGTTATGGGTTGGGCTGACCGGAAGAGACCAACTCCCTACACCTTGAATGACGCCGAAGGGAGAGTCATCAGCCAACGCACCCCTGTGGCTGATTTGCCTGGGTTAATCACCCCTACTGACCTCCGTTATGTGGTGGTCCAGCTGGATGCGCCAGACCCGATTCATCCCGACGATTGGAAAATGGAGATCGGTGGCCAAGTAGAAAAGCCACAAACATTCAGCCTCGACGACCTGCGTAAGCTTCCCGCAAAAACAGTTCGATGCGTCCACGAATGCTCTGGCAGCGAGCAGGACTTTTTTGAGTACTTGAGGAGCGATGGTCAGACTTACGGCTGCTATGTCCATCCCAGTGAAGAAGGGAAGCCCACCAGACATGTTCCCGAGAACGACCACAACGGCCTACTGAGTTCGGGTGAGTGGACCGGCGTACCGTTGGCAACGGTGCTGGAAAAGTTAGGAGTAAAACCCGGCTCATACGGAGTACTGGCCCAGGGATTCGACCGCGGGAGACCCGCCGAGTTCGCGACTGCAGGTGCTCAGTCAGTACCTGAAGGAGAGATCAATTTTGAAAAATGCCTGCCTTTAGGGAAGGCGTTGGACCCGGATACGCTGCTGGCCTGGGCCCTGAACGGAGAATTCATCCGGCACATCCATGGTGGGCCAGTACGGCTGGTGACACCAGGCTGGTCTGGCAATTGGTCTGTCAAATGGCTCCAGAAACTAGATGTGATGGATCGTAAGCCAGCGCTCTATTACCAGGATCAATATTTTTATCTGGCCGAAGACCCTGGTGAGCCAGACAAAGAAATGATAACTGCCATGGGGGTGAAATCTCTTATCACTGAGCCCAGGGACGGGGACCCGCCAATGCCTCGGGGCGAACACTTGATCGCGGGCCTGGCCTGGAGCGGCCACGGGAATATCACCAGAGTCGAGGTCAGTGCCGACGGGGGCAAGAACTGGTTCGATGCTCACCTAGAAGAACCGATCGAGCGATGGCTTTGGGTCCGCTGGTCCTATCTCTGGTACGCCACCGAACCGGGCCATTACGAAATTATGGCCAAGGCGACCGATGGCGAAGGTAGAGTGCAGCCGCAAATCGAGTGGAATTACCTGGGTAAAAACTTTGACGGAATTGTTCCAGTGGATGTCGAGATCGCATAGAGAAGGTCGTGTCGGTCTGCTCGATGCTTAGGGAATTAGTTCAATTATGCGATCCCTTCCGTAACGGAAAAGCTAATTGCAGAACAATGGTCCTCTGGTGCCAATAGCTGAAAAGGGTCTCGTTACCCGAGGAGACGATTCATTGATAAAGAATGCCCCAGCATCACATTCAAGGCCTGCCCGAACACGGCATGAAAATGGATCCAAGATTCCCCGGTAACGGCTTGTTCCTCTCTGTGCGGTCCGTCTAACACCAATAGATCGGGACCGCTTGATCCAAAACAAAACCCCCAACTGTAATGGTTAGAGGTTTTCTTATCGGCGGAAATCGGTCGATTTCGTGCCTAAATATGTCTGGCGGGAGTGCGAGGGAGTCAAACCCACCTACCCCGCTCGTCACGAGGCATAACGGGTTTGAAGTGCCTTGCCACGTCTGGTGTGAAATGGTGCCACGTGTTTCGGCGTGCCGATCTTGAGGCTAAAACTACCAACTAACTGGTGCTACGTGTTGCCAGGTGGTGAAACGTCCGTGCGCATCACGTGCACATTTTGACGAGTTCACTGACAATTGTTTCTTGCGCCACCACAGGATAATTCCAAGGCATGGGGTTCCACGACGGATTCAGTCGCAAGGAATTAAATTTGACCAACCTGGAGGATAATCGTCTCTACCGGGCGGTGGATTAGGAGGTAGACACTCTGGCTTTTCACCTGGAGGTTTCGGAGGATTGTTCCCACCCCTTACACCATTTCGCATACCGGTACCTGGAGCTCGAGGACCCGGGGCAGGTCCTTGCTCGCCTTGATTAATATTACTAGTCTCAGGGATTCCTCGATAACAAAGGATGAAATACGGAAATCCAATCTCCCCTGACCCGCTGGTTTTAGAAGCATGGTAATGGTAGATGGGTTCATCTAATCCGGTGACTTCAGAAGTTATGCCGTTACACTCGTCTAAGTCACCTAGTCCTTGCACATATTCCCAATCATCTATCCCACCGTATCCATTTTGCCCATCTCTTAGACGATAGCTGGAAATCATTTCTTTCAAGGTATTATTTGAATCATTACCATAAGGGCCGTATATCGGATATCCATCAAATGAAAATCCTATGATTGGAGATGTTTCGCTTTTTATAAGGGAATCCACATCCCAATCCTTCCATTCCTTCTTTTCTTCCTCTGGGTGCCAATGCACACAGTTACCATCGAAATGATAATGAAATTGAGCGCCAGCAGAATGAGCACCACAAAGACCAATGACTATAGGCTGTCTATCCTCCACAAAATATTCAAAGTGCAGTGCTACGGCATCTCCTCCAGGTCCTTTCTCCGGTCCAAAAAATGGGACTCCATTAACCGATATAGCGATTGGGCCTCTTTCAGGCGCATAAGTTGCAGACGCAGCTAGTTCCGGTTTCAATGGAATCCTCCATTCGTAATCAACCTCTCCGGCACAACAGCCAAGACCAAATTCATAATCATGGTTCGGAATTCCATTGCTTTTGACAATAGCAAATTCATCCGTGCACTCAACTGTTACCGAACAACGGTAGCCTTCTAGTCGTTCTGTGCTCAAGTCGTTTACAAGCGGAGCGCTTGCATCAGTACAAAGCCACACTCCATCCATATAGTTCGGTATATTAATATGAGGAAGGGCCTGGAGAGTTTTTTGGTCCGCAGTTGCATCTATGTTAACGGTCGGCTCAGACGAACAACCAACCATCACCCCCAAAACCAATGGAACCCATGTAATCAAGATGCGTTTCATGGCTTCTCTATAAGTGCTAGTGATATGAAAATTAGGTGGCACATTGGATTAATTTATTGGCAAGTTGTGCTATGTTCTTATCGTCCGCATTTTTAAATAGTATTAGGAGTGAAGAAAATGCCTGGAATATCTAAGACTGTTGTTAGTTTACAACCCGGAAAAATGGAAGAGGTAACCAAGTTTCTCGACGCGCAGTCCGGAGTCGTGACCGAATTAGCCGGTATGATTGGATTCGCAGTCGCTGTGACTGGGGAAGACGAGATAACAATAATAGGACTTTATGAGAGTAGTCAGAATGCCCGGGACGCATCTGATAAAGTCCAGACAATATTTGCTGGCATGGCGCCTTTCGTGGCCTCTCCACCGGATAGAGGTGTCTACTCAGGAGCATGGTTCCCAGCGAAATAGCTTAATCGTCGAACCCTGATTTTCCCGATATAACCGTCCACAGTTCCACATGATCGGAAAATGGGACCATCTTGACTCTAGATTACATCGGCGGACCAAACTAAAGCCCAGTTATCTCCAACGTAGAAACCACGCCCGACTGAATTCCCGCCACCCTGATGGCGTGATTGTTAGTGTCGGCGATGTACATGTTTCCGTTGGCGAAGCTGATGCCGCTGGGCTCGGAAAACTGGGCCTGTTCCGCAGTGCCGTCCACGCGACCCGCCAACCCGTTGCCCCATACCGTGAATGCGCTTCTCATGGCCGGCAATATCCGTTTGACCTTGTGGTTGTAAGTGTCGGTGATGTAGAGCACGCCGTCGTAGTGGGTTATGCCGATGGGGTGCTGCAGGCGCACGTGGTGGTCCGAGCCATCTTTATCGCCGAACACGAATAGGTCCAGGCCAACTATAGTCCGCACTTTCCCTTCCGGGTCGATGTCCGCCGAGCGCACAGAACTGGTTTCGCTGTCGGCAAAGAATAGAGTGACGCCGTCAGTCGTGATTCCACAGGGCTGGGCCAGTTCCGCCTTGGCCAAAAGCCCGTCTGTGATGGCCTCTCCACCGGTACCGGCGAAGGGCCCTATCATGCCGTCTGCCAGGTCCATGGACCAAAGTTGGTGGATGCCCGCCATTGCGATGTATAGGACGCCTTGGTGCTGTAACAGGTCAAACGGCGAGCACAGCTCCATGCTTCGCCCCAGACGCCGCCCTTCTCTGCTGTGTCCCTGCTCTCCAGTCCCGGCGATGGTCTCCACTGTGCCGGCAGAAAGGTCCACGCGGCGGATGGCGTGGTTCTCGGTGTCGGCCACATATAGCGTCTCGCCGTCCAGCGCCATGCCCTGTGGATGGTTGAAGGCGGACTCGGCCATGCTGCCGTCGGTCAGGGCCTCTTCGCCGCTGCCAATCACCTGCCGCACAGCCCCATCCAGTGAGGTGACCACGATGCGGTTGTGGTTGGTGTCGGCGATGAACAGACGATCTACAGGGCCGTCGGCCAGCACCTTGCCCGGAAAACTAAGGGTGGTGTCCTCCGGACGGGTGTATGTAGACGACATGGGCTGATGTTTGAGGATGCCTTCGGAGTCGAACTCGGTGACCATCTGTCCGATCAGACCGTCGAAGGCCTCGAAGGACATCTCGCCTTCATGTTTGCCGATCACGTTGCCCTGGGGGTCGATGAACATCAGCGTCGGCCAGGCCCTGCATGAGTATTGCTGCCAAACCTGGAACTCGCCGTCGTTGATCACCGGGTGCTCAAGTTGGTATCTGCGGACGGCTTTGTCCACGTTGTGGGTCTCTTTCTCGTTGGGGAATTTGGCCGAGTGGACGCCGATCACGGTCAATTCGTTGGCGTATTTCTTTTCTAGTTTCCGCAACTGCGGAAATATGTGGGCGCAGTTGATTCAACAATAAGTCCAGAAGTCCAGGATGACTATCCGGCCCCGGAGTTCCTGCATGGTCAGCGGCCGTTCCGAGTTGACCCATTCCAGCTTTGAGGGGAATTCGGGAGCGGCCAGTTTGCCGGCGAATTGACGGCTGCTCATTACGCCTCCGCTATATCCAATCGGCCGGCGGCCCAAGAACGACGCCGGCCAGAAAGGCTCTTTCTGCTATTGGCAGGTGTCTATGACGTGGCGCCAGGCGCCGGCTCGAATGCCAGGGTGGCGTAGCGCATAAATATGGTCCCCACTGGCGCGCCCAAGGGGGCGTTGGCCACCAGAACTGCGATGGTGTGTTGCGTTCCGGGTACGGCCGGGTCTTCGATCAGGACGCGTTTGGGAGTGTTGTTTCCCGTGACCACCCACTTGTCCCGGTCGATGTTGCCGTCTACATAGACCTCGCCGTAGTTATCGACGTTGGTCTCGAACCAGACCCTGCCGCCGGCGACGTTCTCGTCTTTGACTTCAGCGGGAATAGTGACCTTGATCCGGTACCAGGCGAAGGTGAACCCAATTGAGCGGCGCTTCTGGATGTCCGAGTCATGTTCCCAGTCGGAATCGTCATAGTCAGCCAGCCTGGCCGGGCTGTCGCCCATCTCAGCCACTAAACCTTGGTTCGGTTCTCCGGGTACCAGGCCGGGGGCGATCCTCCAGCCGTCTGATTTCACGACCTCTCGGTCGTTTGCCAGTTCCAAGTCCAATGATACGCGGGGCATGGTTACTCCTAAATCTGTGTATGAATCATTCGCAGGCCGGTCCGTCGTATCCGGAAGCCGGCGGGCCACTCAAGTGCGCTCCAAAGAAATCCAGCGTGCGAGGCCATGACATCTCCGCCGCTATGCGCTGGTACCGTGGCGGGTTGGCGGGGTTCATGAAGGCGTGATTGGCCCCGGGATAGGTATAGAACTGATGGGGGATGCTGTGCGAGGACAGCTCTCTGTCCAGCACCAGCATATCCGCCTGTGAAGGGTTCTCGTCGATTTCCCCGAAGTGGAACAAAACAGGGCATTTGATCCCTGATGTCCTCGCAAACGGTGGTTCAGTGGCGTCGCCCCAAGGCACCATGATATTGCCGCCGTAGTAAGGCACGGCCGCCTTGAAGACAGGGTTGGCGGCGGCAGCCAGCCAGGTAACCCGACCGCCCATACAAAACCCGGTGATACCAACGCGATCCGAGTCGATGGACGAATGGCCAACGAGGAATTCCACGGTGGCGTTAATGTCGTCGACGATCAGCGGGTCGCTCAGTTGGTCGCGCTTGGTTTTGCCGGTACTCTCCACCATCTCGTCGGTTATCCGATGGAACAGATCTGGGGCCACGGCGGCGTAACCGGCCACGGTCAGCTTACCGGCCATGTCCTGGATGAATTTATCCACGCCACTGGCATGCTGCGCCACCACCACGGCCGGAAAGGGGCCGTCGCCTTCGGGGACGCTGGCATATATATCCATCTCGGCCCCGTTCACAGACACTTTTTCCCAGAATGACGGCATACAGCCCCTCGCAGATCAGATAAAGATTTGCCCTATTTCAGATGCTTGTTGAAGAATTCGATCGTCCGGGGCCAGGCAGCCGTGGCCGACGCTTCGTGATGCCGGTCCGGGTTGGTGTAGTCCATGAACGCGTGACCAGCGCCGTCATAGGTCTGGAATTCAAAGTCCTTGCCCAGGCGTTTGAGTTCCGCGTCGAACGTATCCCGGTCGGCCACCGATGGGTTGCCGTCTTCGGCTCCGAAGTGGAACAGCATAGGGCAGTTAATGTTGCTGGCCATGGAGAAGGGCGTGTCGCCGGGGCCCCAGTTGCCCATGATGTTGCCGCCATAGAAGGGCACGGTAGCCTTGAAGATCTTGTTGCTAGCGGCCATCAGCCAGGCGATGCGTCCGCCCATGCAGAAGCCAGTTACGCCGATGCGGTCGTTGTCTATAGCCGAGTTGGCCGTGAGGAAGTCCACCGCGGCATTCATGTCGGCGATGATATCGGCGTCTCTCAGATGACCCAGACGGTCCATACGGGGTCCGTCCATCACTTCCTGTGAGTAGCGATGAAACAGATCCGGTACCACGGCCACGAAGCCCGCTTCGGCTAACTGGTCGGCCATCTTCCGGTCGAAATCGTCCAGACCGCCAACGTGGAAGGCAATCACCACAGCTGGGTGCGGTCCTGAGCCTGAAGGCAGAGCGGCATACATATCCATCTCGCTGCCGCCGACGGACAACTTGTCAGTAAAGCTAGGCATGGTGAATCACCTCATTGTGTGCGTTTGAGTGTGGATTGGGTCTCGGATTCGAGAATTCTACCAGAATCGGGAACGGTGGGCTTAAATGCCACTAGATCAGCCCGTCCGCCCGGACGGCGACCATGGTCTCCTGGAAGGCGTTTAGGGTGTGGTCGATCTCTCTCTCGGTGTGGGTACCAGAGACCAAGAACGTCTCCCGGCTCATGATGTCCACGCCCCGGTTCTGCAGGCCGCGTTTCATGGCCGTAACGGCCGGCGATGCGTTGGCTTCGGTGATCTTGGTGTGCGACATGGTGCAAAGCTCCCGGTCACAGTCGCAGTCGGCCAGCACAACGTGGAGCATCGATGCAATACCGTGGATGTGCCCAGGAATCTCCAAGCGGCCCAGAATGTCGTTCAGGCCCGTCTTTAGCCTTACGGCCATGGCGTCCGCCTGCTGGTTGATTGGATGGGTGGCGATCATCTCCAAGGCTGTGGCGCCTGCTGCGGCTGAGAGTGGGTTTCCGTTGAAAGTGCCAGGGTGGTAAACGCGGTGATTGTTGTCCCAGTCCGGGTCGTTGCGGTGGGCGATCATGTCGATGATGTCGGCCTTTCCACCGACTGCTCCTCCGGGAAGTCCTCCGGCCACGATCTTGGCCATGGTCGTCAGGTCGGGCCTGATCCCGTAGCGCTCCTGGATTCCGCCGGGGGCGGCCCGGAACCCTGTAACCACCTCGTCAAAGATCAGTATTACCCCGGTCTGGGCGGTTAGTTCCCTCAAGCCCTTCAGATAATTGGGCACGTCGAAGGGGAGTTGGCCGAAGTGAGCGCCCGTGGGCTCCAGGATAATGGCGGCGATGTCCGGGTCCCGCTTGATGACATCTTCAACCTCGCCCAAGTCGCCTGCGGGCACTACGACCATGGTGCCCCAACTCCCCTCGGGGATGCCGGGGGCGGAGCGGTCGGAACCGGCCATGGCGTAATCGTGCCAGCCGTGAAAGTGGTCCTGCAGCTTGATGACCTTGTCCTTGCCGGTATAGGCGCGGGCCAGGCGCATGGCCATCAACGTGGCCTCCGTACCTGAACTGTGGAAGCGGAGTTTCTCGATGGACGGCATCAGCGCCTTGATGGCTTTAGCCCAGCGAATCTCATCATCGGTGGAAGCGCCCAGGTGGGTGCCTAGTAGGATCTGCTTGGAGACGGCTGCTGCGATGGCGGGGTGGGAATGGCCCAATATCAGAGCGCCGTGGCCCGAGACATAATCGACGTATTCGTTGCCGTCGACGTCCCATTTGCGGGGGCCCTCGCCGCGGGTCATATACAGGGGAAATGGCTGGGCGTAACGAGTGTCGTGGGTGACACCGCCCGGGAAGATCGTGGAAGCTTCCAGGTACCGTTGGGCCGAGCCGGGGTGCTTGGAGATGTAGTCCTCAAGTATCGTTGTCATCGGGCCTCCTTAATGGGCGCAGTAGGGCCGTCTCACAGAATAGAGAGTATTGTATCGCCTGCGGCCCGCTTGCGCCACGCTTCCGGATAACAAAACGTAGGGGTGCCCTGACTCATCGGGGCACCCCTGTGCTACGCAATTATGTTTTTGCTAGAAGACCTTAGTCGTCGGCGGGCACT
>Ga0066839_10001096_pt1 | contig 11402 bp, 10 predicted proteins | sample ETNtaG_10_FD_66733 | JGI IMG/M metagenome (GOLD analysis project Ga0066839, IMG submission 66733) | Marine microbial and viral communities from oxygen minimum zone, Eastern Pacific Ocean - ETNP201302SV82 | ecosystem: Environmental > Aquatic > Marine > Oceanic | place: Pacific Ocean: Eastern...
AGAGTGAACGTTCGTGCGGCCAGCCGCAGGCCGCGTACAGGCCGCGAGACATCGCGAAACAGTGCGAAACGATGCGAACCGTTGATCAACCAGAACCGCAGGCCACAGCACGTTTTGGGGCGTTTGTGCTGGTCAGCGGTTTGGGGTTGATCGATCTGGGGGACCGAAGGTCGGGAGTTCAAATCTCCCCAGCCCGACCACTAAAACCGCAGGTCAGGGCCGGTCTTTCCGGGCCGGTCCTCCGTGTTTTGTCATCGCGTTGTGCGCTCTATTGCACACTCGGGCTGCTCCGGGGAGGTTGTCCGATACGTCTTCCTCCGTCATGCGGCTCCGACGGTAGCCGCCACAGCGGTCGTCAGCCGATGAACCGCTTCGCTCGAAGCCGCGTCACCGACGAGGTTGGTTGCCTCGTCGGGGTCGGTGTCGAGGTCGAACAACTCGCTGGCCTCGCCGGTGTCGACGTTGATGGTGGCTCGCCAGTGACCGTCGGTGATCGCCTGCCACGTCGGCAGGTCGGGTCGAATTCGGATCATGCTCGCCACGTGTTCGCGGGCGGTGTCGCCGTCGCCGGTTACGAACGGCACGAGCGAACGCGACGGCGCGCCGTCGAGCGCCGCGGCTGATCCGGCGTCGAGCATCGTGGCCGCGATGTCGAAGGCCTGAACCGGCGCCGTTTCGACCCGGCCGGTGGTCCCCGCGGGTGGACGCACGATGAGCGGCACCCGGACCGAGGACCGGTAGAAGTTCATCTTGGCCATGAGTCCGTGGTCGCCGAGCATCTCGCCGTGGTCGGCCGAGTACACGATCCACGTGTTGTCGAGCTGCCCCTGTTTCTCCAACTGGGCCAGCAGGTCACCGATGCGCTGATCGATTAGGGACACCATCGCGTAGTACTGGCGGGCGCCGGCCAGCACGAAGTCGTCGGTCAGCAGCTCGCTGTGTGAGTGTTTGCGGAGCCCGTTCAGGTGGGTGGCCCATTCGTCTGTCGTCGGTGTCGGCTCGGATCTAGTGGTGCGCTCGATCTGGGCGCTGGCGTAGTGGTCGGCCCAGATCGGGTCGCCCATGAGCGGCACGTGGGGTTGCACGAACGACAACTGCAGGAACCACGGCCGATCGCCCGGTTGCCGGCCGATCCACTGCTGGGCCTCGTCGGCGAGGAAGCAGGTGAGATCGAGCTCCTGGGGCAGCGGTGAGGTGACGCCCTTCCAGTGTCCGTCGCCGCCTCGGAAGTTGGCCTGCACCACCTCCTGGTACGGCTCGAGTGCATCGTGCTCGCGCAGGAACCGCATGTACGGGGTCTCGACGTCGAAGAGGTGGACGTACCTGTCGAACTCCCCGACGACGTGATCGAAACCGAAGCTGCCGATCCACTCGTCGGTCGGTGCGGGGGTGCCGGGCTCGGCTCCCATCGGCCAGGCGTCGAAGTGGGTCTTGCCGATCGAGGCGGTGGTGTAGCCGGCCTGTTGGAGGCGGCGGGGGAAGGTGTCCCATTCGGGTTGGCAGTCGCCGGCGAAGTTTCCTAGCACCCCGTGGTCGCTCGGGTAGCGGCCGGTCAGTAGCGAGGCGCGTGCCGGTTGGCAGATCGGGCTTTCGGTCCAGGCATGGTCGAAGCGGACGCCCTCGGACGCCAATCTGTCCAGATTGGGGGTGATGACGATGTCGTTGCCGGCGCATCCCATGACGTCGGCGCGGTGTTGGTCAGCGTAGATGAACAGCAGGTTTGGCTGTTGGTTGCTCATTGGTTCACATCTTCCCATGAGGTGGTTCCCTCGCGGAGGAGCGTGGCGCTGGACTTGTACAGGCCCTTGCTTGGGTACGGGGCGATCTCTTTGGATCGCGCCCGGTAGAGGTCGGCCTTGATCGTCCGAGCCCTCGTCACCGCCGGTTCGTCGTCGGGGCCGAGGGCGACGAGATCGATGACATGCAGGGCCAACTGTGTCTGTCCGTCGGCAGCCAACGCTTCGGCCCTGGTGATCACGGCGTCGGGGTCGGCGATGGCGTCGAACCTCGCCCTGGCCACCTCTTCTGGCGCAGCCGGATGCAGCGAGGTCGGGTTCCGGTCCCACCAGCCGCTCTCCTCGCGCACGAGGTCGCGCACGATGTAGTCGGGGCTGCCGTAGGCGTGCGTCAGCCAGGGGAGATCGAACACCTCGGGCGGGTAGTCGAGATCGGCGAGGATCTCACGCTCGTTCATGCCCCGGTTGAGGCGGTCAACCACCTCGCGGCGGATCCATCGCAGCGCCTGGGCCGTGGTGGTGAGCCGTTCGGCGATGCGGTCTTCACCGGTGACGAACGGCCCGAACTCGATGACGAGCACCTCGGGGCGCAACTTGATCAGCCGTTCCAACGTGTCGGCCCAGCGTGCGGTCAGGCGAAGCGAGCGCTGCGGCGTGCCGATGTTGGGGATGAAGTCGGCGGGTACGGATGCACCGGCGAAGAGCGTGCGGGTGTCGGGGAGCCACATCGCGAGCGCGTCGTCGGTTTCGGATGGCACCCACAGCAGTTCGACGCGCGGCGACTCACAAAGCACCACGTGGTTGTCGAACGTCTCGGTCGGATCGACCCTGACCGGGTCGAACATCGCCGAGATGCCGGGGAACTGCATCTCGTTGAGGATCGCTTGGTAGCCGTCGGTCTCGCGGTACCGGGCGTGGCGCAGCGGCAGATTGCGGTGGGCGATCAGGCGAGGTGCCGCGTCGCCGCGTTCGGCGTTGTGGTCGAGCCACTGGGGGACCCCGAAGTTGTAGCCGAAGTGTCCGTGCGAGTAGCAGATCGCGATGACGGGAGCGTCGATGACCGCTCGCAAGGCGGCGATCATGTCGTCGGTCTTGCGGCCGCCGGGCCCGGTGTCGATCGTGATAACACCGTCGGGGGTCTCTACCGCGAACCCGTTGCCTTGGGACGGCAGCAGCCACACACCGGGTGTCACCGGCATGGCGGCCGGCATTTCTCTCTGTTCTTGTTCACTCATCAGGACCACCCTCCGTCGTGGGCCACGAACTGGCCGGTGACAAAACCGCACGTTCCGTACACGTGAGAGGTCAACGGATCGAGTCAGCCATCACGCAAACGCCGCCACCTCGAGGCGGTTGAAGGTCTCGGGCAGAGAGTCGTAGAGATCTCGTACGAGATCGTTCCGGATTGATGCGTAGTCCGGATCGGCCCACAGGTTGCGCCACTGGTGCGGGTCCTCGTGAACGTTGTAGAGCTCGCCTTCGGTGCCGTCGTACTGGATGTCGATGGGGGTGAGGAACCGCTCGAGCTGATCCTCGCGGAGCATCGAGTTCTTCTCGAGGCCGTTGGGCTGGCCGCCCGTCGATGGCTCGTACGCCGTGCAGAGCCAACCGTCTCGGTAGATCGAGCGCATGTGCATGCCGATACTCGGGAACTGGCTGTCCCACTCACACAGCACCCGCTCACGCCCGGGTTCGCCGTCGGCAATCGGCAGCGGCGACCCTTCGATCCAGTCCGCCACCGGCACACCGGCGATCTCACAGAACGTCGCCGCCAGGTCGAGCTGGCCGACAGGGTCGTTGACCTCCGCGGCGGCGACCCCTGCGCTTGGTGCGGGGCGCCAGATCATCGGCAGTCGCATCAGCGAGTCGGTGTGATACGGGCCTTTGAAGATCAGGCCGTAGTCGCCCTGGAGGTCGCCGTGATCGGTCGAGAAGATGACGTCCGTGTCGTCAGCCCAGCCCTTGGTTCCTATGTGGGCCAGCACCCGCCCGATCGCCTCGTCGATCAACTCGTTCATCACGTGGGTCTTGGCGTTGACCTCGCGGATGATGTCGTGGGTGAGCGTCTGCGGGTCGAACCGCGCCGGGCCGCCCTCCCGGTTGCGGAACCGCCCCTCCCAGTACGCCAGCCAGTGAGCCGGCTTCTCGGCCAGCACCCGGGCGATCGCCTCATCGCTTCCCGAATGGCCGGGCGGCAGGTCGAGGTCCTGCCACGGCACCCGTCCGAGCTCGGATGCGGGCGGGTCCCAGGGATGATGCGGGTCTGGGAAGCTCAGCCAGATGAACCAGTCCTCCCCGTCGGCGTAGGTGTCGAGCTGGGAGACGGCGAGGTCCGCGAGCCAGTCGGTGTGATAGAGCTCGCGAGGAATCGGGTTGTTCATCATCTCGGGTCCGCCGGTGTCGCCTCCCGGAGCGGCGCTGAGGACCGGTGCGAAGCTCTCGAGCCACTCGGGATGCTCGGCCTGGAGCCACAATCCGTAGTGGGCCGACGGTTTGCCGAGCGCCGAGCCCGAGTGCATTGCTTGGATCGACGTCTCGAACCCGCGCCATTCACCGGTTTCACCGCTGCGATTCCGGCGCGACTCCTCATACAGGCCTTCGGGGTCCATGCCGGGCTCGAAGTGAGCCTTGCCCAGCAACGCCGTCCGGTATCCAGCGACATCCCTGAGATGGGCGGCGATCGATGGTGCGTCGGTCGGGAGCGGCACCCCGTTCGCCACGACGCCGTGGGTGCGAGCGTATTGTCCGGTCAACATCGTCGAACGCGCCGGCATGCACACCGTGTTCTGGCAGTACGCCCGGCGGTAGTTGATACCCCTGGCTGCCAGTCCATCGACCACCGGGGTTCGTGCGATCTTCCCGCCGTTGCAGCCCAGCGAGTCGAAGCGCTGTTGGTCGGTTGTGATGAAGAGGATGTTGCGGCCCATCGAGCGAGTGTAGACAAACGTTTAAACATGTGCAAGAATGTGAACATGTGCAAGAATGTGATGGCGGGGACCTTGGAGACAGGGCTGCGCGAACGAGCGAAAGCCGATCGCCGGCTTCGGATCACCGCAGCTGCGTGCGACTTGCTCGAGGCCGGCGGGCTTGCCGGACTCACGATGCGGGCGCTCTCCGAAGCCGCCGGGCTGAGCGTGCCGACCATCTACAACCTGATCGGTAGTCGAGACCACGTGCTCGTCACTGTCATGGAACGCTTTGGCAGCGAGTTCGACGCCCAGCTCGCTGCCCTCAGTAGCGCACCGGTTGACCGCTGCTTCGAGATCGCCGACGCGATGGTTGCCGCGATGACTGCCCACCCCGACGTCTCGCGGGCGATCATCGCCGAAGGTCTCGCGCCGATGCTCGGCGAAGGCCAGCGGCCGTTGATGCGCCGGTATGGCGCCGCACTGCGCGCCGCCATCGACGAGGCCGGCGAGTCCGGTGACCTGGACGCAGAGGTCTCACCGAACCTCCTCGTCGAACATCTGACGGCCATGACTGCCGGGCGCTTCATTCGCTGGGCCAGCACCGACTTGCACGACGATCCGAATGCGAACCAGTTCCGGGCTGCCGTCGCGCACGGCATGGCCATCACCTTGGTCGGTGTCGCCGACGACGCGGTGGCCCCGGTCCTTCGTCGCCGTCTCCGCGCGGCCGAGGCTTCGCTTTCCCCGAAATCGACCTGACCAACCGAGGAGTCCAAATGGCCATCACCCCGAACACCGAACAGTTCGCCGAGTATGCGAAGTCCGATCTCGACGGCGAGGTCGTCATGCTCAACCTGTTGCGGTTCGCCCGAACCGGCGCAAGCGAGAAGGAGTCCGGCGCCGCGGCATACGGCCGCTACGGCGACCAGGTCACCAAGATGATCGAGGCGCAAGGCGGCACGATCGTGTGGAGCGGACTTCCCCACCATGTGTTCGTCGGCGACCCCGAGGCGGACCGCTGGGATGCCGCCGTGCTCGTCATGTATCCCTCACGGGAGAAGTTCATCGAGATGGTGTCCACCCCCGAGTACAACGACGCGCACGAAGATCGCGAGAGCGGCCTCGAGGCCACGGTCGTGCTCGCTTGCGAGCCTGCACCCGGCTTTCGCGTGCTCAATGGATGAGTCCCTGGGTGGCCCGCAGCCGCAGAGATGAGCCGCCAGTGAGGCGCGACCGAGGTGGCCACGACAACTTGAGTGACCCATCGGATTCGAACGATCAGAACGGAGCGACTTGATGCATCAGATGCACATCACCAACGAGGTGTCGCCGAGCGACCCCGACCAGCTCGCCCAGCTCGGCGAGCCGGGTCCGGACGGGCCGATCTACATGGTCAACCTGTTGAAGTTCAAAGAGCGCGCCGGGTACGAGGACGGTCGAGAAACCGACCTCACCGGCGCCGAGGCCTACGGCTTGTACGGCTCCGGGGTGGTGCCGCTGGTCGCCGAGCACGGCGGCCGGCTCGTGTTCTCCGGCGCCGTGAGTTGGCTGATGCTCGGCCAGGCCGACGACATGTGGGACCAGGTCGCCGTGGTCGAGTACCCCAACCGCGGTGCCCTCCTCGCGATGGCCACCTCGCCCGCGTACGCCGAGATCGCCGTCCACCGCAACGCCGGACTCGCCGGCCAACTCAACATCGAGACCACCGGACTCTCCGTCCCGAACTGAACAGGAACCCGCCATGCAGTCACTCCGCACCCCCGACGAACGATTCGCCGACCTCGACGGCTACCCATTTGCACCGAACTACGTCGACATCGACGACACCGAGGGCGGCACGCTGCGCGTCCACTACCTCGACGAAGGTCCTGCCGGCGGACCGGTCGTCCTCGCGATGCACGGCGAGCCGAGTTGGAGCTACCTGTACCGCAAGATGATCCCGCCGATGGTCGCTGCCGGTCTCCGGGTCATCGCGCCCGACCTAATCGGGTTCGGCAAGTCGGACAAGCCGACCGAGAAGTCGGACTACACCTACGCGCGACACGTCGCGTGGATGCAGGCGGCGATCATCGACCACCTCGATCTGCGTGACGCCACGTTCTTCGGACAGGACTGGGGTGGGCTCGTCGGGCTGCGCCTCATCGCGGAGAATCCCGACCGGTTCGCACGCGTCGTCATCGGCAACACCGGGCTCCCGACGGGTGACCGGCGGCCGAGCGATGCGTTCATGGCGTGGCAGAAGTTCAGCCAGACCACCGACGTGTTCGACATCGGCTTCCTCATCCAGAGCGCGACGATCACCGAGCTGACCGAAGCAGAGGTCGCCGCGTACGACGCGCCGTTCCCCGACGACTCCTACAAGGCCGGCGCGCGTATCTTCCCGTCGCTTGTGCCAACCTCGCCGGACGACCCGGCCGCCGATGCCAACCGCGAGGCGTGGAAGGTGTTCCAGCAGTGGGACAAGCCGCTGATCTGCTGCTTCAGCGACAGCGACCCCGTCACCGCCGGCGGTGACGCAGCGTTCCGCAAGCTGGTGCCGGGTGCCCAGGACCGACCGAACGTCACCGTGGAGAACGCCCATCACTTCTTCCAGGAAGACGCACCGGAGCAGCTCGCCCAGATCGTCGTCGACGCCGTCGAGGTTCTCCGATGACGACCGACGAACGCACCAGTGTGATCGATGCACCACCCGACCGGGTGTGGGATGTGCTCGCCGACTACGGCGCGATTGCGTCGTGGGCACCGAACGTCGATCATTCGTGTCTCCTGACCGAGCGCGCCGACGGCGTCGGCGCGGTGCGCCGCATCCAGACCGGTCGGACGACGCTGCGCGAGGCGGTCGAGACCTGGGAGCCCTCCGCATCGCTGTCGTACCGGATCATCGGGCTGCCTCCCATCGTCCGGTCCGCGACGAACACCTGGCGTCTGGCCGGGTCGGGCGACTCGACGACGGTGACGCTCACCTCCGAGATCGACTGCGGCCCGCGACCACCGCAGCAGGTGATCGCCCGGGTGGTCGGCCGGCGCCTCGCCGCAGCGTCCGAGCAGATGATCGCCGGACTCACCGAACGATGTGAGCTCGCCGAGGGCGGGCCCGGCCGATCCGCAGGAGACGAGCGATGAGCACCGAGTCGCGGCCCGACGTGGTCGTCATCATGACTGATCAGGAGCGGGCGGCACCGCCGTACGAATCCGACGAACTCACGGCGTGGCGACGCGACACGCTCGCCAGCGCTCGGTGGTTCGACGAACACGCAGTCAGCTTCCGGCGGCACTACACGGGCTCGCTCGCGTGCGTGCCGAGTCGCCCGACGATCTTCACCGGCCAGTACCCCGACGTGCACGGCGTCACCCAGACCAACGGGCTCGGCAAGATGGCCGACGACTCGCGGATGCGGTGGCTCCGCCCCAGCGAGGTGCCGACGCTCGGGCACTGGTTCCGGGTGGGCGGGTACGACACGCACTACGACGGCAAGTGGCACATCACCCACGCCGACCTGCACGACGAGTGGGGGGAGCGCATCGACACCAACGACGACGACGGCAATGTGCTCACCGACGGAGTCCAGCGCTACCTCGACGCCGACCCGCTCGATGAGTTCGGGTTCTCCGGCTGGGTCGGGCCTGAACCGCATGGCGGTCGACTCGCCGACTCGGGCCTGCGCCGCGACCCGCTCATCGCCGACCGTGTCGTCGCGTGGCTCGACGACCGCTACGCCCGTCGGCGTGCTGGCGACGCCTACGCCCAACGCCCGTTCCTGCTCGTGGTGAGCTTCGTCAACCCGCACGACATCGTGCTGTTACCCGGGTGGGCGCGGCGCAATCCGCTGGAGGTGTCGCCGCTCGATCCGCCACACGTTGCACCCGCGCCGACCCACGACGAGGACCTCGCCACCAAGCCCGCTGCGCAGATCGCCTACCGCGAGTCCTACCCCAGCACGTACGGCCCGGCGCCGGCCGTCACGCGTGTCTATCAGCGCAACGCACAGCGGTACCGCGACCTGTACTACCGGCTGCACGCCGAGGTCGACGGTCCGATCGACCGTGTGCGTCGCGCCGTCACCGACGGCGGGTCCGACGAGGCGGTGATCGTGCGCACGTCCGACCACGGCGAGCTGCTCGGCGCCCACGGCGGTCTGCACCAGAAGTGGTTCAACCTGTACGACGAGGCGACGCGCGTGCCGTTCTCGATCGCACGGATCGGTCAGCGTGCGACGTCGGGGGCGAGCGTCGACACGGCTCCGACCTCGCACGTCGACATCGTCCCGACACTGCTGGCCGCAGCGGGCATCGACGAGGCGATAGCGGCCGCGATGTTGCGGTCGGACTTCTCCGAGGTGCACAACCTTCCCGGCACCGACCTCATGCCCGTCGTCGACGACCCGGCGGTCGCCGGCGACGATCGCCGGGTCTATCTGCTCACCCGCGACAACATGCCCGAGGGGGACTCTGGCGCGTCTGGGCTCGCCCGCCGACTCGGCCGCGTCGAGAAGCAGCCGGCACCGTTGCGGATCCAGGTGCCCGCTCACGTGGCGGCCAACTTCGAGGGTCTCGTCGCCCGCGTCGGCGACGACGTCGCCGGTGGTGCCGGTCATCTCTGGAAGCTCGTGCGCAGCTTCGACGATCCGGCCACCTGGACCGAGCCGGGTCAGCGTCATCTCGCGGCCACCGGTCCCGCTGGGCCCGAGTACCGGACGGCCGTGATCCCCGACCAGTGGGAGCTCTACGACCTCGACACCGATCCGGTCGAGGCCGATAACCAGTGGAACGACCCCGCTGCGGCCGCGGTGTTCGACCACCTCAGCGCAGCGCTCGCCGCGGAGCGTGAGCGCGCCGTCCCGACACGCAACGAACCGTGGCCGTACGCCACCCGGCAACCATCAGGAGGTCCTGTGACCAAGACCGTGCCACCGCCCGCCCGCCTGCTCCGCAAGGTCCTGAAGAAGGTCGGACTGCACCCCGACGATCCCGATGCGACCGAGTTCCGCCTACCCGGTCGACGTGCGTTGATCGTCGCCACGAACGCCAGCCAACTCGACGTGGGCAAGCCCACCGGGGTCTTCGCCAGCGAGATGACGGTGCCGTACTACGCATTCCTCGACGCGGGCATGGACGTCGACGTCGCCAGCCCGGCCGGCGGCGTGATCCCCGTCGACCCGCAGTCGATCAAGCCGGTCAAACGGACCGTCGACGACGACCGTTTCCTCGCGGACGACGACTTCAAGGCGAAGGTCACGGACTCCCTCGCGGTCGGTGAGCTCGACATGGCCGACTACGACATCGTGTTCCTCGCCGGTGGGTGGGGGGCGGCGTTCGACTTCGGGTTCTCCGACGAACTCGCCACCAAGATCACCGAGGCGAACGCCGCGGGCAAGCTGATCGGCGGTGTGTGCCACGGGCCGCTCGGCCTGATCAACGCAACGGCGCCCGACGGACGGCCGCTGGTCGAGGGCCGTCGGGTGTCAGGCGTGACCGACAAGCAGGTGAGAGAGCTGGGCATCACCGCGACACCGCATCACCCAGAAACGGAGCTGCGGGCGAAGGGGGCCCTCTTCGAGAGCCAGACGAAGCGCCGCGACCCGCTCGCCAACCACTGGGTGGTCGACGACAACCTCGTCACCGGCCAGAACCAGAATGCTGCCCCGATGGTGGCGCGGGAGCTGATGACGCTCCTGAGTGACATGGTCGCGGCGTGATCCGGTCGATTCTGAAGACCATCGGCGCGATGCTGATCGCACCGATCCGTCGGCGTCGACGGCCCGCCGACACACCGCCAGCCGACCGGGCGAACTACGTGCGGCCGGTGCTCGCCGAGACCCGCGACGCTGCAACCACGAAAGCGGCCGACATCCCGGTCGTCAAGACGCCGCCCGACGGGTGGAGCGGGAGCGACTGGCCTGCCCCGGTGCTCGCCGGGTGCGACGAACCACTGGTCGCAGGAGCGCCCGACCTCCGTGGCGTGTGGCGTGTCGAACGCGGCCCTCTGCGGGGCCACGTCGAACGCGTCGATGGGATTGGCTGGTTTCCTACGTCGGCAGGCCCTTCTGGCTGTCCTGCTGGTCGGGTGGCAAACTCAAGCGCATGGTGGCCTGCCCGACGCTTGAGACCGAAAGGCTTGTTCTGCGCCCGTTCAGGGACGATGACCTAGCCGACTACTTCGAGATGGAGGACAGCCCCGAGGTTCGGGCTGCGCTGCGGATCCCGGACGGTGCAGGGTTGCCCGAGGCATTCCACAAGATGGTTGCCTGGCTTGGTCAGTGGGAGTTGCGGGGCACTGGACACTGGGCACTCGAGGAGAAGGATTCTGGGCGATTCGTCGGAAGCGCTGGGTTGAACCGGCCCGAACATCACGACTGGCCGGGTGTCGAGGTCGGGTGGACGCTCCACCCCAGCCAGTGGGGCCGTGGCTACGCGACAGAGGCGGGGGTGGCGGCAGTCCGCTACGGGTTCGAGGAACTCGGCGAGGAACGACTCTTCAGTTGCATCGTGACTGACAACCACCGGTCACAGGCAGTGGCCCGGCGGCTTGGGTTCAAACTGATCGAGGAAAGGGTCATTTCGTTCTGCCCGGAGGAACCCGAGGTGCATGGCATCTGGGCCTTGGATAGGGATACCGCAGGCTTCAACCGTTGAGCAGCGCCTGAACTGGTTTGGCCGAACCGATTTCTGCAGGCCGCGTACAGGCCGCGAGACATCGCGAAACACCGCGTAACGACGCGAACCGGTGATCAACCAGAACCGCAGGCCAGAAGTGGTT
>Ga0066839_10001098_pt1 | contig 11394 bp, 15 predicted proteins | sample ETNtaG_10_FD_66733 | JGI IMG/M metagenome (GOLD analysis project Ga0066839, IMG submission 66733) | Marine microbial and viral communities from oxygen minimum zone, Eastern Pacific Ocean - ETNP201302SV82 | ecosystem: Environmental > Aquatic > Marine > Oceanic | place: Pacific Ocean: Eastern...
ACGATCGTCTGGGGCGTGGCCTCTTCCGGTCAGGTGCGGTGGAGCGAACTCGAGCGACGCTATCCCGACCCGTTCGGCGTGTTCGAGAAGGCACGGAGATTCGATCTCAACTACGGCTGCGTGGTCTCCGTGGGCACCATCGGCTCCAAGACAACCGGCGGAATGGCGCATGACAAGCGGGAACTCACCGATGCCGAGATCGGCGAGTTCAAAAAGCTGCTGGGCGATATCCATGATATCGTCTGCCGCCGGAAGCCTCTGCTCGAGACCCACCTGCGGGCTCTTGAACTCTATGCCTACGGCTACTCCTACGATGAGATTTGCGAACGCCTGCATATTTCTCGAAGCGCGTTGAAGTCGCGCTTGTCCGGCGCCCGCAAGCGCCTTGGTGCCAACTCCAATGTGGATGCCGTGCGTATCGCCACGGAAGCTCACCTGCTGCGCCCCGTCAGCCTGACAGGTAAATTTGACTAAGCTCGCCACTGCCTGAGCTGGGTCGTAGGAAGAAATACGCCTTTTCAATTACTTCAGTGTCCCCAAGTCGCGGGGGCGCCGCAAGCGTGACCGGATTTTCTTCATGAACTCCGGTCAGCTCGCTCCGCCGCCAAGCTGATCACAAGAATCCCAGATTTTTTCCTTACCGGCACGGAACCAACATTCCGGGCACGCGGGAAGATTTGTGTCAGCGAGGTGCTCTACATGCCCGGTTTCAAGACCATCATCATCACGAGGGCCAAGCAGGCAATCGAGAAGGCCCAGGACGGCATCGAATACATGCGCGGGCATAACCGCTTCGTGCGTGCGGATTTCGATGACGGCGGCAAGACGCTGCACTCCTATCTCAGCACGCACCGCAACAAGTATTACCGCCATGTCGGCGCGCATTTCCTGGTGGCCCTTTACGAGGCCGGCCCGGAAGTCTTCCAGGGCTTCGCCGAAAAACAGCGCAAGCATGGCTGGCATTTCGACCTTACCCATGAGGAATCCGAGGCGCTCAAGCGGGCGCGTGACATCACCTGCACGCACACCCGCATCGCCAACCTGCGCTACACCACGAATGTCTTCGAGCAGATCGCCAACAAGAAGCAGTTGATGCGGATGCTGGGCCTCGGTGCCGTGGCCGGTTCCGCGGGTATCCTTCTGGGTCTGGGTGAGCTGTTTTTCTTCTTCAAGGAAACCGCCAAGAAGCTCTCGAAGAACGTTCTCGGCTTCAATCTCGATGGCACCGCCGAAAACGACAACGCCCAGTTCGTCGAGCTGGCCAACAAGATCACGGCAGAAGCAGTCAATCCCGACGGCACGCTTGACGCCGAGCAGGTCGCGATCGGGATCGAAAACCTGGTCATCACCCTCGAAGAGGCCGGCAGCGCCGAGACGGCGGTGAATGCCATGAACGGCAATGTCACATACATCATCGGCATCCTGACCGGCATCATCTTTCTGGTCGTCGGCCGCGGCCTCGTGCAGCTGATCCTCGAAGGCCTCAATGGCGCGATGAGCAAGATCGATGCGCTGGTCTGCGACATGGATGACTATGCCAACTGGAAGCTGGGCCGTTCGCCCTTCCCGCCTGCGGCGAAGGAGCTTCCCGGCGACCTGATATTGCCCGACAGGAGCACGCTCCTGCATCCGAAAGACTTTTCTTCGAGCTTTCGGGTGCAGCAGACGCGCATCTGACCGGCTGAGACGAAACGAACCCACCTACCTTTGACACACGCGACTTGAAAGGATTTCGCACATGATGGCCAAAAGCAGCCAACAGGTTTGGAAAGAGCAGTTCCCCGGCGCCCTCCTGGTGATGGGCCTGACCTTCCTGATCTTCAACACGATCCAGTGGACCGGTCTGGTCTCGTCCGAGGCATGGCCCTACGGCACCTCGCTGGCAACCCTCTTCACCTATCTCGTGAGCCAGGTGCTCGAGATGAAAGTCGCGATCTTCGTCTCGGTCATCGTCGCCGTCATCGTCATGGCGCTGATCGCCATGAAGGTCCGGCCGATCCTGAAGTCGGCCTTCTCGCCGTCCTACAAGTGGGACACCGTGATGGTGATCGTGCTCTTCTCGACCATCTTCGTCGCCCTGCCGCTGCTGGCCTTCTGGGCCTTCGCTGACAAGGTGGTCACCAACCCGCACGTCTACATCAACACCTTGCTGCCGGTCTTCATCGGCTCGGTCTACTTCTCGGGCAAGACCCACGCGGCTGCCCAGTTCGCCGAAACCCGCACCCGCGCCACCGACGCGGTCGAGAGCGATGTCTTCGGCAATGAGGGCGACGACGCCTGATTTCGGAGCCTTCGGGCTCCACCACATCGCAGGGAGGGGCCGGCCGCAGATGCGACCGGCCCTTTCTTCTTGATCACCCAGCACAAGAGCCAGAACATGTCGGATTTCGAAACCACCATCCTCGCCATCGCTCGCCTGGGTGAACACAGTGCCGCAGAGGCGGAGGCAGCCCTCGCTGCCGCCTGCGCCCTGCCTGCGGATAGCGAAATCCTCTCGGCCCTGGTGGGCAGCGGCCGCGCCGATCTCGTCGCGCGCTACCTTGCGGCCATGCAAGGTGCGCCGGGGGTCGAAAAACTGGGCACACGACCGCGCAACCTGCGGCTCGACCACCTTGTCCAGGTGGCTGCCCAGTCGGGCAAGGAAGACATGCTCAAAGCGCTCCATCAAGGCGGCTTTCCGATAGGTCCCATCGCCGATCTCGTCTTTCAGGCCGCCTGCCGCGGCGGGCATGGCAAACTGATCTCATGGGTCGAAGAGAACCTCTGGGGCGGCAATATCTCCGACCAGATGTTATCGCGCGTGATCCTCGACTGTGGACGGTCCGTCTCGAGGAAAGCCGCGCCCGAGCTTGGAAATATCCTGACCCGCCGGGCACGTGAAAACCGCATCGATCCGAGCTTTGTCCATACGGCGCTGCACGAAACCTCGCCCAAGCTCCTCGCAGCGTTGCTCATCGCAGGAGTAAAAAGCGAGGTGACCTCTCGCACACTCGAACTCTACGCCCAGGACAGGCCTGAGACGGCGGTGCGGCGCAACTGCATCCGCCTGGCTTGCTCGAACCATGGCCTCATGCAACTCAGGGCGATCGAGCCGAGTCTCGACGCGCTGATCGCGCGTCCGCCCTTGCATCTCTTTCTGGGTCTCGGGCCTGCGTCCTGAGACAGGTCAGGCTGTCCTGCGGGCAAATCGAAACAGGTGGCGCAGCTGATCGGCGCTCAGCACCTCGATGAGCGAAAGCCGATCGAGAGAGACCTCGGTCCCATGGCGCAATGTGACCAACTCCAAAGGCTCATCGACCGGCTCTTGCGGCGCTGCAAGCAGACGCAACTCCTGTCCTGGTCCGCAATAGAGCCGCAGAACATTGGTGTGCCCGCAGAGAATGGATTGGCGCAGCTCCTCGCCAAGCAAGGCGCCCAGCGTGCTTTGGTGATCGACCAGAGCGCGCGTGCCGCGCAGCTCGCCCGAGAACCCCACCGTGGAGCCCTCCGTCGCGTCGACCTCGATCCTGTCGACATCGATCACCAGGCGCTGCCGGCGATTTGTCTCCACGGTGATCTGAAGCATCTCGACCTCCTTTCGAGGTGAAGCGGGAACCTGACCTCAATATTGGCCGAAACTCCAAGGGCGGAAATTCCGTCATTCCGAGATCGGCAAAACGGAACGATCTCCCGAGCGGCGGCGCCCCTGCGCGAGCGCCGGCCCGACGCGGGAGATGCGAAACGACCGCGCCATGCCGCGAAACCATAAAAAGGACTTCGATATGGGTGACAGAACCAGCTGCCGTTTGACTCTTGCAGGCATTCTCGATGAGCGGGATGTCCCTCGCCTCGCCGAGACGATCGACGAGGCCTATGGCGGGTCTCTCAATGATCTGATCGAGGCCCTTACCGATCACCTCGAGCCCATCGAGTTCGAAGACGTCAACTATGCCGCGCTCGACCCCGATGTCAGCAATTTGCTCAAAGAACTCCAGCTGAGCTACGCCTGGGAATGGGACGAGGGCGATGAATACCTTCCCGGCGTTTTGCTGCACGATGCATGCAGCGGCGAAAGCAGTCAGGAGCTTTACCGCTCGAGCCAGGACATCGTCATTTCGGTCGATAGCGCCCACGACCCCGAGAATATCGCGACTGCCAAGCGCTGGCAGGATTTCTGGCACAAGGGATGGGAACTGGTGATCGTCACCTCCAACCATCAGATGATGGAGCTCGCTGCCGCCGGCAAGCTTCCCGAAGGGTATCTCGAACTGCATCAGAAACGGCGGGAAAAGGAGATGTCATGACGCTGACGGAGTTCTCCCAGGCGGTGCTGATCTACTACGCCGCCAACATGCTTCTGACCTTGGCGTTCTTTCGCCCTGGCTCCAAGAACTTCGAGCAGCTGATGTCCCACCCTGTGGCCCAGCAGCGCCCGGCGCTGATCCTGATGATCCTGATGCACATTCTGATCCCGGCGATGCTGGCATCCAACCTGCATCCAAAACGGCTCGCATTCTACCTGCGGCGGCTGTTCCTGCCGCTTCGGATCTGGCTCGCCCGCCGCCGCATCGCAGCGCAGATCGCGACCCATCCGGCCGCGATGCAATCGGCCCTCAAAGCCCAGATTGCAAAGATCCCGCCACAAAAGCTGCCCGATATCTGGATCATGACGCCGCGCGAAGCGGCGCGTGCCCAAAGGGACGCTGACCGAAATGCAAAGGACGCAGAGGATGACCAATAGGCACGCCGACCGCAGCGCCCGACTTGCCTCGCTCAAGCTTATCTATGACGCCTGCGATCGCGCGGGCATCAAGGCCATGGTGGCTGAGATCGGGCAGGACGCCTTCCGCGATCTCCACGACGGCCTTTGGTCCGACGGCAAGCTCGAAAAGGATTTTGCCCGTCCGGATCGGCCGGCACAGGAACTGGATCTCGGCATTCTCACCGATCTGATGGATCTCGGCGTGGATCTCGACGCTGCCGTGCCTGACCTGATGCAGGCGATCATCGCTCGTGACAGCCTTGAGGGAAGCGCCTTCCTGCGGGGCTTGATGGGCAACACCGAGCCTTACGGCCTTTACCACACCTATTCGTGGATGCTCAGCAAGGCTGGCCCGAACATCGCGCCACAGATTGCACGTGAGATCGACGGTCTGCCCGATCGCCTCATCGCGCAGGGCGTGCGCTTCGAGCCCGGCATCCTGCCGGACTATTGCTTTGGCTGCTATGGCGCCAAGGAGTTCGCAGTCCTGCTCACCGCGCGCTGCGACATTCGCCCGATCTTCGAGGCCCCCGACCTCAAGGGTGTCTATGACGGCCTGGGACCCGCGGTCCGTCGGCTCATCGAAGCCACCTCATCGAACCACGGGCAGCTGTGGCTGCGCGAACTCGAGCCGTCGCTTGAGGCGATCGTCGCCCGCGATCCCTTGGGCTCCTACTACGGCCTTGACGAGGCGACACTTCACCGCGAGCTCGCCGTCGGCGGCATGTCGCGGGACTGCGCTTGAAAGACAGACAGACCGGCGGGCGGCGCGCCGGCTGCTCCCCTTGCTGAAAGGCTCTCCATGATCCGCCCTCACGAGACCCATGACTTTCTCACCGCAAAGGCCTTCTGTGCCCTGTGCGACTGCGTCAAACAGCTATCGCGCCCGGCCTCTGTCGCCCTCCCCGAAAAAATGACCCAGGCACGCCTCGGTGCCATTCGGGCCGCCGTCTCCATGGCGCCGGACGTCGCGGTCGGAACCGATCCCCTCTCTGCCGCACTGGCAGCCCCTTCTGTCGAGATCATCTCCGCACTTTTCGAGGGGCCTCGCAAGGATGAGTGGAACGCCCTTCTGGAGAACTTCATGGCCCGTTGGGAGGAAGGTGAAGGGGGCATCGGCTATTCGATCAACACAAGCGACAGCTTCTCCATCGCCCATCTGTGCTATCTCGAAGACCTCGGACTGCCGCTCCACAAGATGACCAGCACCCTGGGCCGGCGTATGCTCGTCGACCCGGACCCCGGGATCGATCAGCTCATGGCGCGCATCACCATGGCCCAGTATGGCGAGCCGGAGCCCGTCCTGCATGCGGGGCACTGGAGCAGCACTGCCCTCTCCCTCATGCATCCTCGGCATTTGCGCCGACTGGAGACGCTGCTGCACTCCGATGCCGCTGATCGCGCTCATGCCTGTCTCGATTTCCTTTGCGAGCGCCTGGTGCTCCCCCGGGACTGGCGTGAAGCCGCTCTGGTGATCCGGATCGGGTTCAAGCCGGAAGACTGCCTGGGTGATGCGCCGCAAGCAGTCCTTTCCCTCGCAGAGAAGACCCGCTCTGCGCATGGCCGGCTCCATCTCATCGGGATTGAGCCAGATATCGCAGAGATGGCCGCCCGCGGTCCCGATGCGCCCTTCTTCGGCCTGACCCGGGCAGAACTCAAAGCAGCCCGCACCAAGGGGTAAAACAGAGCCCTCGATCCCCCGAGGGTCAGCACGCCAATGACACAGGAATTCCCGATGTCCTCTCAGCCTGAAACGGACCACCCGCTCTCCCTGGCTCTGCGCGATATCGCCTATGGTCTTGCCATGTCCGGCCGCTGGGATGACTTTGCCTTCAAGCAGAGGCAGCAGGTCTTCCTGCATGGTAAAAGCGCCAAGGCTGACCCCTGGTGGATCTGGGGCGTCGGGGTGCAATACAAGAAGAGCCAGGCAAGCGCGGAAAATGCCCGCCTGCTTACGAGGACCACAGAGGCTGCCCTCGAGCATCTCGGGTTCAGAATATGCCGGCTTGATCGCTTCGTGCCGGATACGGCAATCATTGCCCCGCCGGTTGCGGAGCTGAGCGCACATATGCGCATGGAAATACTCGGCCGGATCGCGCCCCTTCTCTGCGAATGCGAAGAGACGGTGCGCGAGATGCCGTAGGAGAGGACCGGAGAGACAATGCCAGGAAAGACCCTTCCGACGACCAAGGTGATGAACCCCAGCCATCAGATCGCGGCCTTTCGCGATCTGTGCTCGGCACTGGCACGCCTGTCGTCTCGCCCCTGGCAGGATGACGCGCTCTCCAGCACGCCCCAGATCGCCAAGGGCGCTGAAGCCTCCCTCAAGGCGCTGATCGCCGAACTGTCCCCCGAACATCAGCTGCTCAAGCAGGTGCTCTATTCGGGCTCGGCCCAGGTGCTCTCGGATCTCTTCGACATTCATGGCACCGAGACCTACCGGGAGATCCACACCAAGACCCCCGTGGCCTTCTCCGAGCCCGTCAAACGCGCCAATCTCGCGCAACTGCGCATCCTGGCAAAAGCAGGCTTCGATCTGCGGGGAGAAGAAGAGCGCATGATGCGCCAGATCCGGCGACACGAGGATGCTGCCTATCTGTCTTTCCTGCGTGATGAGCTTGGCTTCAACCTCGGCTTCATGAGCGTTCTCGAGCTTTCATCCTTGCTGAACGACCTGCCCGAGTTTCTCGTAAGCCCCATTGCCACGGAGCTGAAGGACAACCTTGGCCGCCCGCCTTTCGATCCGGCCTCGCGTATCATGCTGCAAGCCGGCGCCGGATTGCGCGTGAAGCACTTCGCGCTTCTTCTCGGCACCGGCCGCTCGCTCAAGCCGGTGCTCATGCGGCGCTACCCGGCAAGCCCGGATATCGATCCGGCCGCCCGGCTCGTCTATCTCGCGGAATCCAATCATGGGCGCATGGAGCTCGCCCGTCTCGAGCCCGACTACGAGGCCATGCTCCGACGCAAGAACACCGAGACCTTCTTTGGTCTCACCGAAGATGAATTTCACGCCTGCCTGGCCAATTGGCCCGCAGGACGACCCACAGGAGACACCCAATGACCCACGACATCCAGGACGGAAACTGTCTCCAGCTTCAAACTGCTGAGCTTGTTGGAAATGCCTTGCACGATGCCTTGCAGGCGCTGACCCCCGCGCACGAAGCCCGCAACGGCGATATCGTAATGGTCAGCCGCTCCTTCCTGTCCGACAATAACCCGAACTCCCTGCCTACGCCCAAGGAGGTCGAGGCCTGGCAGATGACCAAGGGTCGGCTGATGCCCACCAAGCTTAGCTCGATGGATCTCGAAGATCGCCAGAAGGTCGCCCTTCCCTACGCTCTGACCGCAGAGACCGATGCCGCAACGGGCATCGTGCTGCGGGCCCGCCGCCTGCTGCCGCTCGAGGACCATAACATCCTCATGATGGCGCTTTTGCCCGGAGCTGCGATCGTGGCGCGCTGGCATCCCGACCTCGTCCTTGGCGATCGCTCGCACCCCGAGGCGCGCGAGCACCTACAGGCCAACATCGTGCCTTTTGTCGACAAAAGGCTTTCGAACCATGCCCGGGTGGAGGTCATCGCCGGCCTTGAGCGCGTGCTTGGTGATTTTGCCACCTGGGGTGCAACCGGCCGTCACTTCTTCGACAACCCCGAAAAGAGGCCACTGACGCGCCGTGTGCGGGTGTTCATGTGATGGGTCCCGGCACCGACAAGCCTGCCTGGGATCGCGCAGGCTTCAAGAAGACCCTGGCGCGCGACATCGAACTCGCCATCTTCACCGACAGCGTCAACGCCGGCTCGGTCTATGTTGATCTCGAGGGCTACAGCCCCCGCATCCTGGCCGATATCCGAGACCCGAAGATCTTCCAGGCTTTCGCCAATCGCTTCTTCGAGATCATCGAGACCCTTCACACGACCTTCCGGGCCGATAAAGACGGAACACCTCGGCCGCGCGGCCTGACCTTCAGCGTCGATGGTGCGAAGGTCTCGAACCACATGCGCCTCGAAGCACGCAAGGAACTCGAGACGCGCCTGGAAAGCGCCGGCTGCGACACCAAGACCGTCGCACGCCTTGTCGCGCCCTCGATCTGACGGCGGGCGATCAGCATTGAAGAAAGACGGGAGGCCGGGGAAACCCGCGCCTCCCGTTTTTCTTGACCAGCCTGGTCCTGCTTGCCGGCACCCTTGACGCCCGCTACCTTCGTCCCCGCAAGACGAGGGCCGAATGCACCGGGCGACCGGGATTGCGCGGCATATACCTCACATGTGGATTTTCCGGGCCCGTTGGACCTCTGCATGACGATCGCCCCTTCAAGTGGCGAGCGCAAATCCCACCGACAGTTGTCACCTCTCCCAAGAGGCGCCTCCTGCGGGGACAAGGGCCACATCCCGACACGCAAATCGGCGCCGAGACGAGGACGACACCCATGTCAAAGACTTCCCCCATCGCCATCATCACCGACACCGACCGCCTCTCGGCCGTGGCCGACGCCATTCTGGCGCGCTGCGGCAATCCCAAACTCACCAAGAACACCGTTCTGAACGCCATCGCCAGCGAGCTGGTCGGGCCCAAGACGAACTGGGGCGGGCTGAAAGCCATGTCCTCTCCGGTCACGGCTACATCGCTTGCAGGCGATCTTCGCGCCTCCGCCATGCTCGATCTGGACGAAGAGGACGAAGAAGACCTGCCCTACACACTCGAGAGCAAGGGGCTCGTTCTGAGCTTCCCGCATCAGCTCAGCACCCTCGACCACAAGGTCGTCATCGACCCGGATGAGATTCCGGTTCTCCAGGAGACGCTCTTCGGAGAGAACGGCACGGGTGAATACGCCGGGATGGACGCGACCCTCGAGGTCGATTTCCACCGCAACATCACCGGATTCGCGCATCTCTACGACGGCACGCCAGGCGAAATCTGGATCGACGGCAAGCGGTTCGCCGACTTCCTTTTGAGCCAGCGCGATGCCATTCTCGACATGATCTGCAATGGCGGCGGCATCGGCGATGCCCTTCACGGCGCCTTCATCATGGTGGCACAGGACCAAGGGGAGGATCTTCTTCACGATATTGCCCAGGAGTTCCCGGTCATCGAGGCGCGGATTGCCGAGGAAGATGCAGATGCGATCGGCCGGCGAATAGACCAGGCCTGCAAGGATGCAGTCTGGCTCTTCCTTGCACATGCCGCCGAAAACGGCGAGCGCCTGCGCGTCCTGCGGCTCGGCACGCATCACGAGCTTGTCGATGTCATCATCAACCACGAGTGGCCGCTCATCGGTGACGCGATGAGGAAAGCCTTCGAGGTCGAGGCTTTGAACTGAAATAGCAAAGGCCGGCTCCGCTTGCGCGGGGCCGGCCTCTTTTCATGACGTCCCCGTCAGGGCCTCAGTCGGCCTCGGCGGCGTCGTAGGCATCGATGATGCGCGCAACCAGCGGGTGGCGCACCACGTCCTTGCCGGTGAAGTGGTCGATGGTGATGCCCTTGACCCCCTCCAACACTCGCACCGCTTCCACAAGACCGCTATCTTCCTTCCGCGGCAGGTCGATCTGGCTCACATCACCGGTGATGGCCATGTGCGAACCCTCGCCCAGGCGCGTGAGGAACATCTTCATCTGCATCCGCGTCGCGTTCTGGGCCTCGTCGAGCAACACATAGGCCCGGCTCAGCGTGCGGCCGCGCATGAAGCCGAGCGGTGCGATCTCGATGACCTTCTCCTCCATCATCTTCGCCGCCTGCTTTCCCGGAAGGAAGTCGTTCAGCGCATCATAGAGCGGCTGCATGTAGGGATCGACCTTCTCCTTCATGTCGCCGGGCAGGTAGCCGATCTTCTCGCCCGCTTCGACGGCCGGCCGGCACAGGATGATCTTGTCCACAGCGCCAGTGATGAGGTGGTGGACGGCGGCTGCAACGGCCAGATAGGTCTTGCCAGTGCCAGCCGGTCCGATGCCGAAGTGCAGGCCGTCCGTCATGAGATGGCCGGCATAGACCTTCTGGGCCGGGGTGCGCGGCGCCACCGTCTTCTTGCGGGTGGCGATGACGGCATCGTCATTGGCTGGTTGATGCACCTCCTTAATGGAGGCCACGGGGAGTTCAGTTGCGGGAGTGGGAAGGGTCGATGGGGACACGAGCGCTCCTGTTCAGGCCGCGACTTGGCGCGGCGCGTGGTCCTACGGGCTCGCCACGAGGCCAGGCCCGCGCCGAAAACTTCCGGCAGAATGGACATAATCCCCTGATCGCCCGGGCGGTTGAGACAGCCGGCCCCTATTTCATTTCCATGACGGTCAAGCAGATCCATTGCACCTGCTGTGCAGAAGCCTTTCTTGAGGAAGGCGCTGGCCATGCGCCCTATTGCGCCAGCGATCTCATCGACGGCACGGTCGTGGTCAATCACGGCTCAAGCCATCGCACCGGATCGGTGCTTCTCGCCGTCCTGCCGGGCGCCCTTGACCTCGTTGATGGCGTGATCTGCGACATCTGCATCGAGCGGCTGACCGCCAGCGGCCAGCTTTTCTTCGCGTAAACTTGAGGAAATCAGCGTTTGGTTCCCTACAAAATTCGGTTTTGCGGGAATCCCTGAATAGACCTACGGGTCTATGCGGCGTAACAGTGCCGTTACCGGGAGGAGCCAACCCCCGGGGCCGTGCTCCAAGATGCGA
>Ga0066839_10001105_pt1 | contig 11339 bp, 10 predicted proteins | sample ETNtaG_10_FD_66733 | JGI IMG/M metagenome (GOLD analysis project Ga0066839, IMG submission 66733) | Marine microbial and viral communities from oxygen minimum zone, Eastern Pacific Ocean - ETNP201302SV82 | ecosystem: Environmental > Aquatic > Marine > Oceanic | place: Pacific Ocean: Eastern...
AGTGCCGTCTTCGGGGCCGGTCTCGCGCTGTGCCAGCTCGAGATAACCATAGCCGGTTTCCGGGCGGGTCGGTTCGATGCCGAGGGTCACGACCTGCCCGTCCCGCGCGGCAGCGGCGGCGGCAGAGACCGCGGCGTCAAATCCCGCACGGTCGGGAATGACATGATCCGAAGGCGTGACCAGCATCACCGCCTCCGGGTCGCTGCGCGCCTGCCAGAGGGCGGAGGCCAGGATTGCGGGGGCGGTGTTGCGACCTTCGGGTTCGAGCAGGACCGGCCCGGGTTCGATCCCGATGCCCGTCAGCTGTTCGGGCACGATGAAACGGAAATCCGATTGCGTCAGGATGATCGGCGGCGCGAAACCGGCCCCCGAAACGCGATCCGCCGCGGCCTGCAGCAGGGTGTGATCACGGGTCAGCTGAGCGAATTGCTTGGGATAGCTCTTGCGCGACAGGGGCCAGAGCCGCGTGCCCGATCCGCCGCAGAGCAGGACGGGAACGATCATCGCCGATATCCCTGATGGAACGGGATGACCGTCTGGATCTTCGCCTGAAACATGTGCACGCCCTCCGCGATCTTCCGCCGACCTTTGACCGTATAAGTATCATCTTATCGGAAAGCACGAGGAGGTTTAGATCAAGTCGGGGCGTTTGCGCGGCTGTTCGGTTGACACGCAATCCTATTTGAATTCAAACCAAGGCGCTGCCAGTGGTTCGGGGGGCGGCTGAACATGTCTGTCGGAATATCGATCCCGTGGCCTGCCAGGCATTTCCGGGCAGAGGTCCCGACATTCCGTGCCCGATTTGAATGATGGATTTAAGAGCGGATACCTATGGAAAAGAAGAGTGAGGGACACAAGAAGCTGGAACGCGTGAACCGGCGGCTTGAAGAGACCTTGGCTGAGCTTGAAGCCAGCAATCGGCGCCTCAAGGAGTTCATCGGCGCGGCCGGCTCGTTCCAGAAAATGTCCGACAAGGACCAGGAAAGCCTTCTAGCGGCGCTGAAAGGCAAGGGGTCGCTCGGCAATCCAAAGGAAGTTGCCGCGCTGAAGAAGACGGTCGGATCGCTGGAGGAAAAGCTTCAGAAGGTCACAACCTACCTGGACAACCGGAAGGCACAGGTCGAGGAACTCAAGCCGTTCCAACGCCAGCTCACCCGGCTCGACGGATCCGCGAAACGCGCGATCAAGGACGCCTCGACCCATATGTGGGGGGGCTATTCGCAGGCCGGTATCGAAAAGCTGCAGGAACTGGCGACCTGTCCCTACATCTCGAACGATCTGCGGGCCCTGGCCTGCTATGAACTGGCCCGGTTCTTTGCCGATACCGACCGCCCCTTCACCGCCTCGAACATGATGTCCGATGCCCGGACGCTGTCCAAACCCTATATGCGCGGCACCCGCCAGCGGGTCCTGGAATACGAATTGCTGCTGGAAACGGCGGACACGGAAACCGCGCTGCGGCGGATCCAAGAATACATCAAGTTCCGCCCCAACGATCCGAACTTCCGGATCGGCCTGGCGAATTACTTCTACAAGCATGACGACCTGGCAGGGCAGCTGTCGGCCATCAACGATCTCTTCGACGCAGAGGGCATGACCCCGATCCGCGTCGACGATCCGGACGAGCCGTTCCTGTCGCTGGCCTCGGCCGTGGCTCCGACCTATGTCGAGGACGGCCCCAAGGTTTCGGTCTTCATGTCGTGCTACAATTCGGCGGAATATCTCCGTCTGGCGGTCGGCTCCATGCAGGCCCAGACCTGGCGCAATCTCGAGATCATCATCACCGACGATTGCAGCACCGACGAAAGCCTCGACATACTCAAGGAACTGGCGGCCGAGGATCCCAGGCTGGTCATCGTCGAGAACACCGAGAACCACGGCACCTACGGCAACCGCAACCGGATGCTGGAGATCTGCACCGGCGATTACGTCACCGTGCACGATTCCGACGATTGGTCGCATCCGCAGATGATCGAACACCAGATGGCCCACCTGATGGCCAATCCCGATGTCCGGTTGAACACCACTCTGATGTGCCGCGTTTCGCAGGATCTGAAATTCCATATCCGTCCCTCGCGGGCGTCGCTGGAATATTGCCACATGAACTATCCCGGCTTCCTGATGCGGACCGAGGACGTGAAGGCGCTTGGCGGCTGGGACCCGATCATGGCCAATGCCGATGCCGAGTTCGAACGCAGGGTCAAGCAGGTCCATGGCAAGGAAGCCTTCGCCATCGTGAACCCGAACACGACCTATTCCTTCTTCCTGGTCCACGAGAAATCGCTGACCCAGCAGAAGCTGATGAACCTGCGCAGCCTGACCTTCGGGTCGCGCAACGAATATCACCGCCAGTCCGAATTCTGGATGGCCGCCCGCCGGGCCGAGGCCGAGGAGAACGGAGAGGAGATCGCGCCCTTCGTCGTCACCGACCGGCCCAGCCGCCAGGACCCCTTCCCCAGCCCCAACGGGCTGCTCGTGCCCCGTCTCAAGCGCGAGACGCTGGAATACGACGTGCTGATCGTGTCGGACCTGTTCCTGCTGGGCGGCACCCGCAGCTGCAACGTCAACTACATCCAGATGCTGCATGCCATGGGCAAGCGGGTCGCGATGTTCAACTGGCCCCGCGGCGATCTGCGGTTCTCTCCGGATATCCATCCGACCTATCGCCAGCTTGCCCAGGACGGCCTGATCGAGATCGTCACCTGGGAGGACAGCATCAAGGCCTCGACGGTCATCGTGCACCATCCGCCGCTGGCCAACATGGAGCTGGACAAGTATCCCACGGTGGAGGCCGACCGGATCGCCGTGCTGATCAACCAGCTGCCCTTCCAGACGCAGGACCGCGAGCGGTATTTCTACCAGCCCGCCGAGGTCACCCGCCGCCTGGGCCGCATCTTCGGTACCGACAAGGTGGAATGGATCGCGATCTCTCCGCTGACCCATGATTACATCAGCGAATATGCGGACGAGATCACCATCCGGGACGAGATCTGGTATCCGCCGATCTTCCTGCAGCCCGAGCTGATCACCACCACCTGGGAAGAGCGCTTTGCCCGGATGCAGGAAAACGGTCCCACATTCGCGCGCCACAGCCGCGATCACTGGACGAAATGGCCCAATTCCGCAGACCGCGCGCGGAAGATGTACATGGCTGAGGCGAACCACCGGTTCCACATCCTGGGCGGCGGCAAGACCCTGGGCCGGCGCCTGTCCGGGAACATCCCCGAGAACTGGACCGTGCATCCCTATGACGGGATCAGCGTGCCGGACCTGCTGAACGGGGCGGACCTCTACCTCAACTTCAACAACGAGGTCTATATCGAGGAATTCGGCCGCAACGTGATGGAGGCCATGATGTACGGGCTCCCCGTCATCACCGAGCCGGTCTTCGCCAAGACCTTCGGGGATGCGGTGCTGATCGCACCGCCGGAAGGCCCCGCCGACCACGTGGAGAAGCTCCTGACCGACAAGGCATTTTTCGAGGAACGCGTGACCATGGGCCAGGCCTTCGTCGATGAGCATTGCGCCACCTCGAGCGTCATCAAGAAGCTGGATGCCTACTTCAACTAGAACGCAACGTTCTTTGTTTACCTCCATCATTTAGTCCCGTTGACCGGCTGCCATTGTTGTCAAAGCGACCGGATGGCATGTATGGAACTGAACACTAAGTATGCGGGCAGTACGGCAAAGGGATCTCAGTATGTATCGCTTGGATCGGCGCAACAAAATAATATCCTACGGGCGTGCCCACTTCTGGTTTGAACTGGGTGGCAAGACATACGGGTATTGCTACATCAGGAAGAACGCCTGTTCGGCCTTCAAGAAGCTGATCTGCGACACGTCCGACGTGGCGGATTTCAGTGCCCACAAGGGCACTGAACTGCAGTTCATGGAGGCTCATCACCGGATCCGCAACTACGACCAGCTGAAGAGCTGCGATCACCTGATCTTCGTCTACCGCGATCCCTATGACCGTCTGGTCTCGGCCTACGTGAACAAGTTCGTCGTGCAGACGGGCCACGCGGAAATCTTCAAATCCTACCAGCAGCAGACCGGCAAGGCCCCCGAAAAGGCCAGCTTCCGCGACTTCGTCGTGGGCTATTGCAAGGAGTTCCGGGAAAAGGATGTCCACATCTTCCCCCAGCACCTGCATCTCATGCCGGCCCGCTATGACGGCGTGCTGAGCATCGACAGCCTCTACGAAGACATCACGGAGCTGATGGGGAAGGACGTGGCCGAAACCTATTTCGCCCGCAAGGCCAACCGCAGCGATTACGGAAAGACCGATGATCCGAAGGCCGACATTCCCTGCGGTCAGCTGAACAAGGAATATGCGGAAAGCGGCCAGCTGCCCTCGAAGGAGGCCTTCTTCGACGAAGACCTCGAACAGGTGGTCAAGCGGCGCTACAGCAAGGATTACCAGATGATCTCCGGGCTGCGTGCGGTCTAGGACGCATCCCGTTGGCACAGTCCTGACCACCGGGCGCCAGCTCTGGACAGGCCGGCAGAGGATGCGGCGATGGAATTGATCCTCCATATCGGAGACATGAAGACGGGATCGTCTTCGATCCAGGCGACCCTGGAAACCAACAGGGCCCTCCTGCGTGAGGCGGGATATTTCTATCCGCCCTGCGGCAAATACGAAAACCACGTCCTGCTGACCTTGCCGGCCCTGTCCAGGGTGCCGCGCCAGTTCGCCCACGTGGATACCCGCGAAACCCTGCTGACCCGGGCCGAACGCCACTGGGCCAAGATCGCGGCGGCGGTCGGGAAACATGCCCCCGAAAAGGTGATCCTGTCGGCGGAAAACCTGCTGGGATTGCGTGCCTCCGAGGTTCCGGCCTTCCTCCAGCTGGTGCAGCGCCACGTTCCCGGCATCACCTCGACCACGGCCATCTGCTACCTGCGCCGGAACTCTTCGCATTACACCTCGCGGCTGCAGCAGCGGATCAAGGCCTCGTCCCTGTTGCCGCCACTGCAGCCGAACAGCTATGCGCCCAAGCTGGCGCAATGGGCGGACCAGGTCGACCGCCTGGTGGTGCGGGAAATGGCCCGCGACACCCTGACCGGCGGTGATGTCGTGCCCGATTTCCTGCACACCGCCCTGGGAGAAGCCCAGCCAGCCGGGCTGATCGCGGAGCGCCGCAACGAAACCATCTCGGCCGAGGGCATGCTGGTCCTGCGCCGGTTCCGCCGGACCGCCCTGCCCGACAAGGACGGTCTTTTCGATCCCATGTCGACCCAGGTGCTGCGCATCATCCGTGCCGTCGAGGCCGAGAAGGGTGAGGCGCTGGCCCTGACCAAGCCGCGGCTCAAGGAGGAATGCAGGCTGTTCCTGGACAGCGACAGCGAGGACCTGCAACTTGTCCGGGATCGCTACGGGCTGGATCTGTGCGATCCCGCGGCCCGCGCCGAAGCCCCCGCCTTCGACCCCGAACAGCCGCTTGACCGGATGATCGACATAGACCCTGACAAGGCGCTCAGGCTCTATGACGAGGTCCTGGCGCAGCTGGCGCTGGAGGCCCGGAAGGACCGGGCCCAGCTGCGCGTCAAGGCGACCCCCAAGGGCTGACCCGGGTCAGCTCGCCTTGCGGCGCTGACGTTTCAGCTTTGTCAGGAACGTCTCTATCTGCACCGCCTGATCCGCCGAGATCGTCTCGACATGATCCGGAAGCCCCTTCGCCTCGGGGAACAGGGGGGCGGCACGGTCCGGGAAATAGCGCGCGCGGATTCCCTCCAGCTGCGGCGCCATCCCGTCCAGGAACGCGATACGGTCCGCAGGATCCCAGAATGTGACCTTGGTTTTCAGCCAGGGCAGATCCTGGGACGACTGGAAAGCGCGCAGGTTGTCTTCCAGGCGGCGCACATCCTGCGGGTTTGCGGCCTCGCCCTGCCCGTTACGCAGGCGCTTGAATTCGGTCAGCACGGGATGCAGCCCGTCATTCATGCGCGTCGGGGCAACCGGCAGATCCTGGGGCAGTCCCAGCTCACCGGCCAGGGCCGGAGCCGCGCCCAGCGGGTCGGCGATCAAATCCTCGAACAGGCAGACCTTCACATCGTCGAAGGCGCTTTGCCACAGGGCGATCTGCCCGCTGTAATCCAGCAGGGGGTCGCTGGCCGCCAGTTCAGCCAGGGTCTGTGCATAGCGGGTCTTGCGGACACGCTGCTGATGCAGGGATTCCGCGAAACTGTCGGGGCGGCGCAGCACGATGCAGATCCGGGCTTCGGGCCCGAAGTGATTGGCCAGCCGCTTGACATAGGCATTGCGGGCCCGGTCCCGCCCTCTGACGGCCTCCCGCGCGGTATCGACACGGGAAGACAGCGCCTCGGCCGAGATCAGCAAGTCGGGTCCCCGGACACCTGTTCCGCGGCGCGGCGGCGCAGCTTGCGCACCACCCGGGCCCCTTCCTTCGGCTCCATCGAAATCAGCTGAGCCAGCCGGTTATGCCCGTAGCGTTGCTGCACGCCGAATTCAGACGTGTCGGGGTAGAAGATACCCTTTTCCCGCAGCGCATCTCGATTTTCGTACAGCCACTGCTGAAATGTCGTCGTGGCCGTCTTGTGCATGCCGACATGCAGGATTGTCTTCATTCGCCTCGACCTCCGCTCGTTGTGCCAGGCGCGCTCAGGCCGACTGTCGCAAAAGAGTAGCGCAATGGCGCAGATATATCGCGCCGTATTCCGCATTCATGTGAGAAATATCATCTTCGGGATGGGCTTCTTCGGACCGCAGGCGTCGGGACCCCTTGGTGAACTCGGCCTTCGTAAAAAGATCGTCACGCCGGGTCTCTTCCGGTTGCCGGATCAAGCTCAGCCCCCGCTGTTCCACCCGGTCGCCATAAAGAGCCATGACTTCTTCATAGGACAGGAGGTCGTCCTGAACCGGGGCGTTGGCGGAAAGAGGAATGTGCCCGCACAGAACCGGCTTGTCGCTTGCCTCCGAAATCCTGTCCGCCAGTTGCCAGAGAATGCTGTTCGCAATCCGCCGGTCCATGGCCTTCCCGATCACCGCGCTGGAATAGCTCCTGGGAACCATGGGAACCATATACCCCATGGCAATAAGGATGAAGGCCTCGAAGTCCGGCAGGCGGATCGCGTCCAGACCACCCGAGGTCAGGGCGATCTGGTCCTTCAGTTCAGATGACGCCGGCACCAGTCGGTCTCCGTCCAGCTGCATGCCCGACATCCCCTTGCCGGGCGCCGCGAAGAAGACAGGGTCAATGTCCGTTCCCAGCAGGGACGGGTCCTGACGATGCGCCATGATCAGGCACGCAACATGACTGTTCCCGAGAATGGCGACTTTCATAAAGATCTTTCCGACAAAATCTGCCTATCAATGGCTCTCAATAATCTCCGGCAGCCCCTGTCCAAAGCTGTTATGGGCTGTTCGGAACGGACCCGAGGATAAGGCCGGGCTTCGCCCCCGTACAGGGCTTTTTCCCGCTGCGAACCGTTTTGGACACCGGCTGCCCGCAGAAAGACATTGCACTTGTGTTCCACAGGCCATGCTGGCTAAGTGGCTCCACATTTTGGATGAAATCTAGAGACCTTCGGAGTTTTCCATGCAGGAATTCCTGGTAATCGGCGGTCCGCCGCGAAGCGGAACCCGGTTTATCGCAAACGCCCTGAATGCTCACAGCGATATCGTCGTGCAGGGCGAAATGCATCCGGAGATGCTCAGAAACAGCCTCGAGTATTTTCGCAAGAACAATCGTCTCTACAAGGAGATCGACAAGAAGCAGAAAGGTCAGCAGGTCGGATCCAAATACTGGAAACGGAACCGCCGCGACCTGTTCTACAGGATGGTCTGCGCCGGGCAGAAGATCAACGTTCTGGGCACGCCCAAGGGCACCAAGCTGTCGGGTTTCAAGCTGCCGCGCGCCGAACTTCAGGCCAGCGGCATCGCCCGCGTCGTGGGCCAGTACAGCTTTCTCTACTGCCTGCGCCGCTTCGAGCCGCACTTCCTGTCCTGCGCGAATCGCTGGAATTCCCAGATCGACTCCGTGGCGGAGCAATACCGGGAATCCATCACCACCGCGCTGGAGCTGCTGCAGGCCGACAAGATGAATTTCGTCGCATTCTCGCTGGAAAAGATGGAAGCGGAGCCGCAGCCGCACCTCATGCATATTGCCGAGAAACTCCAGATCGCGGACCCTGAGGCATGGGTCCAGGGCGTGGATCCGACCAAGAAGGCCAACCACGCGGAGAAATTTGTCTCCGACAAGCGCGAGACGCTGAACGACGACGAGCAGGCCTTCATGAACGCAAATCCGGACCTGGACGAAATGTATGATAGGTTCTGGAGCGTGTACGACGCGGCACAGGGCGGCTGACCCCGCTTGGGACCCACCTGCATGGCCGTGCCGAAGCTGAAAGGAGTGTCAGGATGAATCCTTACGAAAATCTCGAGGAACGCGCTTTCTGGGCGCCCGCCGTCGGACGGCGCAGCATGTACGACATTTCGGATCTCTGGCGGCCCAAGTACCGGATCGGACGCAAGACCGAGACCGTGACCTTCGGCTCCTGTTTCGCCCAGCATTTCGCACGGGCGATGCTGGCGCGCGGCTTTGCCTGGACCAACAAGGAAGAGGCGCTGTCCGGGCTCAGCCCGGAAGACGCCGCCGCCTACAATTACGGCATCTTCTCGGCCCGGACCGGCAACATCTACACCTCGACCCTGCTGCTGCAATGGGTCAAGTGGGCCTTGGGCGAAGCCACGCCCCCCGACGAGGTCTGGGAAAAGGACGGGCGTTTCTACGACCCCTTCCGCCCGAATATCGAACCGGGCGGATTTGCCAGCCCTGAAGAGGTGATCCGGTCGCGCGAAGCCTGTATCGAGGCCTTCCGCCGCAGCATCGTGGAGCCGAAGCTCTTCGTCTTCACCATGGGCCTCACCGAAAGCTGGTGGCACGGCAAGGATCACGCCTACGAATACCCGATGTGCCCGGGTACCGTCGCGGGCGAGTTCGACCCCGAAACCCATATCTTCATGAACCAGTCCTATCCCTTCGTCCTGAAGAACCTGACGGAGGCGATCACCCTGATGCGCAAGGCGAACCGGGGGCTGAACTTCCTGCTCACGGTTTCCCCGGTGCCGCTGACCGCGACCAATTCGGGCAACCATGTGCTGGTGGCGACGATGGAATCGAAATCCATCCTGCGCTCCGTGGCCGCCACCGTGGCCCGCAAGCATTCCTTCGTGGATTACTTCCCCTCCTACGAGATCATCAACTCCGCACCCTATCGAGGCAGTTTCTTCGAGCCGAACATGCGCAGCGTGAACCCGCATGGCGTCGGCCTGGTGATGGAGACCTTCTTCAGCGGCCTGCCGCAGCGCGGCCCCAAGGCCGACAGGACCGAGGATGCCGCAGCAGAGGCCAAGCCCGCCCGCAAGGCTGCGCGCAAGGCGGCCGCCGGCAAGGCCAAGAAGAAATCCGCCGCCGATCTGGTCTGCGAAGAGGAACTGCTGGCCGCAATGGAACCGGGCGCCCGCTCCTGACCATGCGACTGGCAATACTCGGAAACAGCCACGCGGCCTGCCTGATGACGGCGGTCCGCGATGTGCCCGGCGTGACGGGACATATCGAACCGGTCTTCTTCGCCTCCGTGGCCCAGAACATGGGGGCGCTCAGGCTCAACAGGGACGGGGTCTTCGTGCCTCGGGACGAGACCCTGAAACAGCAGATCACGCGGTCCTCAGGTGGCGTGGGCAAGATCGACCCCGCCGCCTATGACGCCTTCCTGGTGATCGGCATGAATTACGAGATCAAGCCGACCTCGCGTGCCTTTTCCTCGGCCGTGCGCCAGGCCGCCCTGAAACAGAGCCTTCAGGACGTGCTGCACTGGGATATCGTCCGCAGGCTGCGCGAGGTCACCGATCGTCCGATCTTCTGCGGGCACCAGCCGCTTCGGGCCATCGAGGACAATCGCCCCCAGGGCGATTTCCTCGGCTACGACGAAATCCTGGCCGAGATCGCCCGCGAAACCGAACCGTTGTCGGTCACCCTGGTGGCCCAACCCGAGGAAACCCGGGTGGACGACCTTTATACCAAGGCGGTGTTCACCCAGGGTTCGACCAAGCTGGGCAACGGCAAGCTGCATGACGAAGGCGACCGGATCCACATGAACACCGATTACGGTGCGATCTACCTGCGCCATCTGGCAGACCAACTGGCGGTGGCCTGAATCTGACCGGTTCCCCGCATCACACGATCTGGGTCAGTCCACAGATGAAGGAGGCATTCTTCAGCCACCTTTTGTCGCGAGCTATCGGCCCCTTCAGCACGAGATCGATGAAGGATTCGGGCAGCTCTGGAAATGTGTCTCGCGAGGACAAAAGGAAGAAATTGGTTTCCAGGATGTCCGAATCCAGTTCGGCAATATCCATCAAGAATACCTTTTAGCGGAAAAAGCTGAAGCAATTCCCTTTCGGATTACCGCATCCGACGTTTCCGCGCCACGATCTGGTCAATGAGATCCGACAATTGCTGTGCCCTGTGGTCGAAGGTATGGGCCGCCATGACGATGTCGTGGGCACGACGCGCGCGGTCCAGGTAATCGGCGGGGTTGGCAAGGCAATCCTCGATGATCGCGGCGAAGGTATCCTCGTCGCCGGCCTCCGAGATGGCATCGCCGAAGACATCGGCCAGGCCCGCCACCGGGTCGGTCAGGATCGGCGTGGCCACGCCCGACCCGTCGAACAGGCGGTTCGACAGGAAGCCGTTCATCCGCATGGAATCCCAATGGTCGTTCAGCAGCAGCAGGTGGCTGCCGTAGTAATCGGGCAGGTCGGCATTGGCGATGGACACGCCGCGCAGCATCTCGTCGGGCAGCACGCCGTCCCAGCCGCCGCCATAGAGTTCCAGCGGTACCTTCTTCTGCACGCACCACTTGACCATGGTGCGGTATTCCCGGCGCGAATTGCCGACGAAAAGCGCGGCGGGTTTCCTGTCCCGCTCGGGATCGTCGAAGAACAGCGTCGCATCGGTCGCCTGGTGCAGCACGCTGACGGAGGGCAGGCCACGCTCGCGCAGTTCCTCGGCATAGATGTCCGAGGCGACGGCGATGTGATCGTAATCGGCGTATTCGTCTTCGGGGATGCGGTCGGGATGCGAGATGATCCACATGATGTTGACCTTGCCCGGATCGACCTTGACCCGGTGCCGGCCCCGAATGGTCAGCACGACATCTTCATGCGCCCTCTGGGCATACCAGGCATCGGCACAATCGACCCCTGCCTGATGTCCCAGCCTCTCGAAGGAGGCGGCCAGGGAATTGGCGAAGTGGAAGTCGCCCCACATCGGGGCTTCCTTCAGGTTCGGGGTCGAGATCTTGATCCG
>Ga0066839_10001108_pt1 | contig 11288 bp, 7 predicted proteins | sample ETNtaG_10_FD_66733 | JGI IMG/M metagenome (GOLD analysis project Ga0066839, IMG submission 66733) | Marine microbial and viral communities from oxygen minimum zone, Eastern Pacific Ocean - ETNP201302SV82 | ecosystem: Environmental > Aquatic > Marine > Oceanic | place: Pacific Ocean: Eastern...
GACCATCAGGCATGTCCTCCAATCCTCAGATCGAAAATTCCTGGTTTCGCTCCCACCGCATAGAACTTGATCCCGGCGAAGAAACATTGTTGCAAACCCACCACAATCCTACCGTAATTGTCCAGGGTACCGAGGGTACTGTGCATGTGACACGAGAAGATGGAATTACAACTGAACTAGACATGGCTGGCGACTGGGCTTGGCGGGACGCGGAGTCTCCTTTCACTATTCAAAATAAAGGCCAGGCTACCGTTGCCGTGGCTATTAACGAAGGGCGTGAATAACTTATCGAACCCTTAAATTGATCCAAGATTAGATAGGCCTGCCCGTGGCAACGTAAAGGGTCAAAATTACTTTATCAATTAGAACATTCGCCGTAAGCACCAACTATTCATTTCGATGGACATTCTCTATCCTGCTACTTATGCTAACAAATATGAAAAAACGTGAGGACTGATTATGGCCTACAAGCTTATTGGTAAAGATTTCACTCCACCAGATGTTCACGCAAAGGTCACTGGCAAAGCTAAGTACGCAGAGGATTTTAAAGTAGATGGAATGCTTTATGCCCGGTTACTCACAAGCCCGGTGCCCCACGCACGCATACTAAACCTCGACGTTTCCAAGGCCCTGCAGATGGAAGGAGTAGTTGCCATTCTCACTGCCGACGACGTCCCGCAAATGCCAAACCTGTCCAACCCAATTCTTACCAATGAACCATCGTATGTAGGAGACCCCATCCTGGCCGTTGCCGCCATCAATGAGCAGACTGCGGAAACCGCAATTGAAGCGATAAATTTTGATTTCGAACCGTTGCCTTTCACCGTGGATCCGCTTAGCAGCCTGCAGCCTGATGGTCCTCATGCGCGCCAGCAAGGAAATGTTGGTAATTCAACGATGCAAGATGAATTCAAGTCCATTCACTGGTCGGAGAAGGACATACAAGCTATTAAAGATGGTGAGATGCCTGAGGGTGAAGCTGCACGAGAGTGGAGTGTCGGAAACCTTGAAACTGGTTTTGCAGACGCCGCTTATGTGGTGAGCGAAAGTTTTGTCACGGCAAGCTTTTCCCATAATTCCATGGAACCGCGATCTGCGCTCGCATACTGGGAGAACGGCAAGTGCTTCGTGTATGGGTCCAGCCAAAGTCAGAGTTTTCTAGTCCCTGGGTTAGCAGGATATATTGGTATTGATCCGGCAAATTTGGTGTTTGTGGCGGAATACTGTGGTGGTGGATTTGGGTCCAAAGGTGGGCCTTACCCACAAATGTCTATCCCGGCACATCTAGCGCGTCTGACAGCCAGACCAGTGATGTTGCGTGTTAGTCGCGAAGAAGAGTACTACATCGGCTCCGCCCGTCACGGTTTCCAGGGCCACGTGAAAATAGGATTTCGAGCCGATGGCCGAATAAATGCCATAGATCTCTATGTCATTCAGGACAATGGCGGTAACTCAGGATTTGGAGATTGGCTATCCGCTGGAGACGCTGTTTCACTGGTGTATCAACCAGAAGCTATGCGGTTCCGTGGCATCCCAATATTTACTAACACTCCGCTTAAAGGACCTCAAAGAGGACCTGGTCAAAATCAGATCCATGCGGTCATAGAACCTTTGTTAGACAAGGCGGCACGTGAATTAGGAATGGATCCACTGGCTATCCGCCAAGTCAATGCGCCAACCAGTAATGACCGTTATGGGCCAAATAACAGTTCACTTACCAGCTCCCATCTAGGAGAGGCACTACAAATAGGTGCTGAACAATTTGGTTGGGAAACGAAACGAGCTCAAAGTGGACAACGCAATGGAAGCAAAGTGATTGGCGTTGGTGTAGGGCAGGCCTACCACTCAGCAGGTAGTAATGGGTTCGACGGCTTGGTGCGCCTGACCCCGGACGGCAAACTGCATATTCATACCGGTGTGGGTAATCTCGGAACTTATTCCCACACAAGCACCTCCCGCATCGCAGCGGAAATCTTGAAATGTAACTGGGACAATTGTGTTATCGAACGCGGCGATAGCCGCCGTCACCTCCCTTGGAACCTAGGACAATTTGGCAGTAACACCTCCTTTACCATGACCCGGACCAACTACGTAGCCGCCATAGATGCCTTGGAAAAACTGCTGGAAATTGCTGCCATTGACTTGGGAGGCTCACCGTCAGACTACGACATAGCCGATGAACGTGTTTACCTAAAATCCGATCCTTCCATTTTTATAACTTATGCCAATGCTGCAGCACGAGCCATTGAATTGCGTGGCAAATACAGCGGGCAATATGTACCTGAAGATATCAACTCCATGACAAGTCGCTCGGTACAGGCTCTGGCCGGAACCGGACTCATCGGTGTTGCCAAAGACAATCTCGAAAAAGAAGGGACTGTCCCCGCCCTGGCCGCCGGATTCATCCAGATTGAATTGGATCTGGAAACCGGTAAGTATGAGATATTAGATTATCTTGGGGTAGCCGACTGCGGCACCGTGATCCACCCCCGTGGGCTCGAGATTCAGGTCAAGGGCGCGGCAGTGATGGGTTTCGGGATGGCAGGCTACGAGCGCCACGCTTACGATCCTCAGAATGGCTTGCCAGCATCAGTTGGCTTTCACAACTCCAAACTCCCAACTTATCTCGACTCACCGACCCCAATGGACTGGGCAGCTATGGATATTCCAGATCCACAGAATCCAGTCGGAGCAAAAGGCATAGGCGAACCGATTCAAGGCTGTGCCGCAGCGGCACTGTTGTGTGCTATCTCTGATGCCCTTGGTGGTCACTTATTCAACCGCGTACCGGTAACCGCCGACATGATCGTTAACGTCGCAAGTAGTCGAACACAATCTCACGGCCGGATTCAGACGAATACAACTTAATTCCTAAAGTTATTCTTCGGGAACATTAAATACTTCAACCATGTAGTTCTGATAAGGACCTTCCATCAGGAAATTATTAAAAATTTCGTGAAGTAGGTTGATGGCAGTCTTTGCCACGCCAGCCGAATCGCCCTGACTGAAATCAATTATTATCGAAAGTTTTTGTCGACGATTACGACAAGAGAAGCTAAATCGATCTCTGTCAAGGCGCCGATGTTCAGGGACAGATTGGTCACAACGCTCAATTAGAAAAATTCGGAACGCTTTGTCCATACTTGAACGAAATGGCACTGATGGCAGGACATCTTTCAATTCAAGTTGGCCTTTCTCGGCATTAAGCGACAGATGAAAAGCTGATTCGGCTAGCCAGTGAAAACGAAATTCGGCGGAGTTACCGTTAGCAGCTTCCTTAACGCTGAAATTCTGGAATATCCCCCGGTCTGCATAGTTCTGCAACTCACTATTCACTGTGCTGACAGTTTCATGCATAGCAACCGTTATACCTATTTATAGTAGGCCAAGGCACCAGGCGCGAAGTGTCGAGGCATAGCCGGAGGATACTGGTTGGTCCAAAATTCTTTCTTGCCTTGACAGTTAATCAGCGTGGATATGCCCTCTTTTTCAGCCAACGCATAACTACGTTCCAGAGCCGGTGTCAACTGATCAGGCCTAGTGACATATTCACCATTACAGCCCAATGCTTCGGCAATTTTTTCATAACGCAGATTTTCCTGGAAAAGATACATGTGCTGTGCTCGCACAGCTCCACGACCGGCACCAGACGTCCACACTCCCCAGGCATTATTATTATAGACGATCATTACGGCGGGTATGCGGTACTTACCAAGTGTTTCGAATTCCATAATAGAGTATGCAACCCCAGCATCTCCAGTGACGCCGACTACGGGAGAGCCCTTGTAGGGAGCCTGCGGACCAACACCGTTTTGCACAGCCGCACCAACACCAACCGTGTAACCGACGTCGGGACCGATGGCGCCATACTGATATGCTCCGTTGCATATTTGACCAGGTCGAAATGCACGCAGATACCTCCTAGTATACCGGCCAATACCGTAGCCTCCGGAAACTACCGTAGTCTGATCTCGGTCGATATCGCCAGCGTAGAGAAAGTCACCAAGATGCTTTCCGATGACAGCCGGATGGATAGACTCAGTATCGGCACTATATTGTAATCCTAGCCGATAGTATTCCTCGCTTTGATCATCGAAGGCCTTACGTGCAGCAGCTAGTTCGTCGCGCCAACTCTGGCGAGTACGAGCAGGCAGTGCTTCGGCCAGCGCTTCCAGTGCTGCGTTTTCCGAGCTGACGATCCCCAGATCTATAGGTACATTGCGGCCAATATCGGTTGCATCAGGGTCAATACGTATCCATCTGGCATCAGGCCCAAAAGCAAATTCACCGATAGACGGCATGCAATATTGGCCGACCAGGATCACCAAATCGGCACTGCGAATTGCGTCAAACGCGGTACTAGCCGATAACTCATGTCCGTCGGAGAAGTGTCCACGCTGAGGGGCCGATTCCACTACAGCAATGCCATTCTTATCGGCTACACGCTCAAGAGCCTCCCAAGCTTTGTCGTAGAATACACCGGTACTCGCGACGATCATTGGTCGTTCTGAGCGCTGAATCATGTCCACAGCTCGGTTAATATCCGCCGGATTGGGGTGAGGCTTGGATTCGGTTCGGTAACGAGTCTTGTCGTAGTAATACTGCAATTCACCTGGCTCTTCGAAGCGGGCACGAGAAATTTCTCCAGGGAAATCAAGATGAACTGGTTTCGGAACGCCTGTTTTTAACTGACGAAACGCGTAAGCGGCATACTCATAAATTCGATTCGGTGTAATCAGGCGTTTGCCCCATTTCTTCAAACCATCGGTTTGTACCTGCTGGTAAGCGGTTTGGATACCATGTTCTGTGTCATCTTCACCAATGGTCTTGTTACTCGCGATGACCAAAAGTGGTGTACGGGCAGAGTTTGCGGCACCAATATTCATAATCATATTGGTGAAACCTGGTCCCTCCGTTCCGGAAGTCGCGGCAATCTCGCCAGTCACTCGTGCAAAGCCGTCGGCAGCTGCAGTCATGTTCCCCTCGCAGCGTCCTCCGTAACTAGGAATTCCTTCTGCTGCAATCGCGTTGATCATGTTGTAATTACCAGGGCAGCAAAAAAATCCAGCCACACCTTCGTCACTACAGAATTTTGCAAAAACCTCTGCACCAGACATGGGGAAATTTGCCGGCTTGGCCGCCTCCGCTAATGTCCGGGGAATCTCCTCAGGAATTCGTATATCTGTTGCGTCATCTTCGTGTGCTTTACTTTCATCCACCTGTAAAATAGCCGCAGCCCCTGCTCCAGCTAACGCAGTGCCCTTAATGAAATTTCGCCGCGAAACAATTTTCTCTTCTTGCTTCTTTTCATCGACTCTCGTCGTTTCGAGATTTTTTTGCTGAGTAGTCATGGGGATTTCCTCAAGGGTTATTCTTCTTTGGGTCGGTTTTCTTCAGGGCCGATGTTAAGCACGTGAGCAATAATTTGCCATATCATCTCATCGCTCAGCGAATCTTTAAAGGGTGGCATCTCAAGGCCAGCTCCAAACTTAATGCTCCGGAAAATATGCAAGGGCGTAGTACCGTAATACCAGGTATCAGGTGATGTCAGGTCGGCCGCAATAAAATCAATATTGGCCAAAGCCCGCCCATCAGCGTCATGACACTGTTGGCAGTTAATCAGGTATTGGCTCTTACCGGCAACGGCGGCTATCTTGGAATTTACTAATGGGCTAGCTTTTGTTGGCATTTCGGCAGCGATAAGCGCCGCAGCATAGAACAAGACCATAGTCGTGGTTACAACCGAACCAAGATGGCTCCGTGGCTTTAACCAGAACCGGAGGGATTTCTTATTACGTAACATGTTTCGCGATCGCAATCCAAGTAATGATCATCTGTATTCTTACGCTCTAGTGTATTTCCTATTCTCGTTACAGACCAGACTTTAGTGGGCCCGTGGCCTGCTAAACTCTGCTATGCCGCACAAGAATTCAGAATATCTGACCGATAAAATTAATAACCCACTATTCACTTATTATTAAAGCCAACAATCAATGTTAAACTTTGGCGCAGAGACTCGAGCCCTGGCCCTTTTTGAGAGAATTCAGGCTATATGAAAATACTGATGATCTACCCGCAGATTGATGCCCCGCTAGGCACCAACCACGGCATCGCGTCCCTAGCCGGTGTGCTGCATGCTAAGGGCCATGAAATGGATCTGATGCACGTTTCCGAAAAATATAAACCGGTTCCCAGTAGTGAGGAAATAATCGACTATATCCGAGAAACGAAACCGGGGCTTGTTGGCTTCTCGGTCATGTCCCAACAATACGACTGGGTTGTGCAACAAAGCAAAGCTATCAGGCAAGCCATGCCTAACCTAATCCAGACCATCGGGGGAGTGCATTGCACGATGGTTCCTGATGAAGTACACAAATCAAAACTGTTTGATTATGTTTGCGTTGGGGAAGGTGACTGGGCACTCCTTGAACTGATGGATGCGCTAGAGAATGGAGAACAACCACACACACTGTCTAATTTCCGTTCTTGGATGGGGAGTGTACCGGTATCTAACCCGGTTGCACCTTTTCCTGATCTGGAAAAATTACCCCCATTAGACTATGACATCTTTGACATGAAGGCTGTCATGAAAGAAACCCGCGGCTGGATGGGGATCCTGACTTCTCGCGGCTGCCCTTACAAGTGTACCTATTGTTTTAACATCGAAATCGTCGATCAATATATCGAAGATGGTGCAGCGAAAAACGTGAAAGACTTTCTGCGTCACTTTCCGGTTGAAGTAATGATGGAAGACTTGAAAAAACTCGTGAGAGAAAATCCAGAAATCAACACGTTCATTTTTGACGATGATCTATTTACGCTGAATACCAACTATGTCGTAGAATTTTGTGAAGCCTACAAGAAACATAAAGTCAATGTGCCCTTTGTTGTAAACGGCCATGTGAATTGTTTCGATAAAGTAGCCGCTTCGGCTCTTAAGGAAGCCGGCTGTATTATCGTGAAATTCGGCCTTGAGAGTGGATGTCCACGAGTGCGTCGCGAAGTGCTAAAACGATATATGAAAAACGAGCAGATTGAATATTCGTTTTATTCAGCACATGCCTACGATTTGCACAGCTCAGCTTTTATCATGTTCGGACTTCCTTATGAGTCCCGCGAAGAAATCATGGAAACGATTCACTTATGCGCCAAGGTGAAAATGGGTCGATTCCGTTGGGCCCTTTTCTTTCCCTTCAAGGGTACCGCCGGATATGAAATTGCCAAACCCCTTATCGATGAATCGAAAATCGCTGGTCAGGGAAATTATTTTGACGGCTCTTGCCTCAAGTTCGGTGAAGAACATGACTTGTTTCTAGACAAACTATCCAAGCTCTGTAACTGGTATGTCAATGCTGAAACCGATTGGGAGTGCGCCCCAATTTATCGCAGATTAGTTGAAAAAGTGGAAGCTATGGACCGGGAAACCTGGCTTAGAGAATATAAAGATCTTGTCGCCTATGACAGGGACTTATCCGAGCAGCTCATAAGCGAGGATAAAATTCATTACACTATTCGTTATTCGAATGTAATGGGCGTTCGCTCCGACTATATCAAGCAGGAACGAGAACAGATGGCCGCTGGTAAGAAGGTTGAAGCTGTTGCCTATACACTCGATCAAAGTTAGTTCCCTACGAACGTATCTCTGTTCACAATGCTACCTGCCCTCCAAAGCGCCGACAGCCTAGCAGTGCGTTGCCCAAACTGGGTAGGCGATATTGTCATGGCAACTCCTGTATTCGAATGTCTGCGCAATAATTTCCCCACAGCAACCATAACAGCTTTAGTAAGACCCTATGCCCGGGGCATACTCGAAGATGCGCCTTGGTTTGACCATATAGTGGATTGTCAGGATAAGGACTGGCAAGGGCTGAAGACCATTCGCCAAGAATTTGCTCGACTGAAACCCCAGATTGGATTACTGCTGACCAACACAACTCATTCGTTTCTCACTTTCAAGTTCGCTGCTTTGCCCCGCACCTACGGTTATCGCCGAAATTTGCGTAAATTCTTATTAACAGGTGGTCCTAATCCCATTATGGAAGAGGGTGAAATAAAGCCAATACCAATGCAAGACTATTATCTGGATTTATGCCGTTACCTCGATCTAGAAATACCAACCAGCCCCAAACCAACACTCTACATATCCGATACACTTGCGAGCCAAGGGGCAAACCGGTTGAAAACTTATGGAATAGAGGCTGGCGACACCGTCATTGGTTTAAATCCCGGTGCCAGTTTCGGTTCCTCTAAGTGCTGGCCCACAGAAAATTTCGCCGAACTTGCCGAACAATTGCAAGACAGATTCGGCGGGAAATTGTTGCTGTTGGTTGGGCCAGGCGAAGAAGCAATTGCCGATCGTATAATCCAAGCAAGCAATGCAAAAATTATCAATACCGCTAAGGATAGGATCGATCTTGCTCATCTAAAACCATTAATAAAGCGGTGTAATTTGTTAATTACAAACGATACAGGGCCACGGCATTATGCGGTAGCATTTGATGTTCCGCATATTGTGCTGATGGGTCCAACAAACGCAATATACACTGCAAACAACCTACAAATGGCGACTGTCTTACAAAGAGAACTGCCCTGCGTTCCCTGCCACAAGAAAACCTGCCCGCTTGGACATCATGCCTGTATGAACGAGATCACCCCTGCCATGGTAATTGAAGCGGCTACCAATTACCTGAGACACAGGTAATGCAAAGCTTTTTTTATCAAGAACAATGGCAGCGACTCCGAGAGTCACCAACCACAAACGAACTCGAATCATTAGCGCAACGGGTCGCTTCTAGTTTTGTCGATCGCTATTACTACAGCGATGAATACAATCGTGAATATATTACCTTGCTTTGCGAGATGGCAACCTACTTTAAGAAATCAGAACTAAACCAGATTGCAACGCAAGCTCTGTTCAGCATCGTGATAGAAAGATTATGTGATGATTTCGAAGAACTACAAACCGAAACTTATAACCGTGTTATCTGTCAGGTTGTGAATTTCCTTTGTAAACTTCCGGACGGCCAGGACATCAAATCGCAACTCTCTGACTTTGACCTGCACACCGAGGAGTTACTATACGAACGTATTGAAACTATTAGACTCAGCCCAGACCGAAAACTACAGGCAAGCATCAAACCGAAGAAAATTCTGGTGTTATCCCGTGTGACTATCGGAGCTGACGTAGCAATAACAAGTGTTATATGTAAACGAGTATCAAAATTCTATCCAGAGGCCAAAATCATTGTCTTTGGGAACGCTAAACTTAAACAAGTTTTTGGACCTTTATCCGGGCTAAAGGTTCACGAGCTAAGCTACTCCCGTCGGGGCGGTCTCCTGGAACGCTTTCTGACTTGGCTGGATTTACTAAAGAAAACCCGCGCAGAAATTGTAGGGCTTTCCCCCGCTGAGTTTCTGTTAATTGATCCAGACTCTCGTCTTACCCAGCTTGGAGTGCTGCCACTCGTGCCACTCCAAAATTACTGCTTCTTCAATTCGCGGGGCAGGAAGGAATACTCTGTTACAGCTTCAATCTCTGAACTAACCAACCTGTGGCTGGATAATATCTTGGGTGAACAAGAGTTTTGTTATCCGTCAGTTTGGCCAGAATCTTCAAATCTACAGAATGCAAAACAACTTAGAAAAATGATTGATCCTGAGGGCTCAACCACTTTGATAACCCTTAATTTCGGTGTAGGTGGCAATACCCGTAAGCGAGTTGGAGGTAACTTCGAAGTGGAATTAGTCCTGGCCCTGTTACGGCAGCCCGACATATGCTTGATACTGGATCTCGGTTTTGGTGAAGAGGAGCAGGGCCGGATAAAAGCGATTATGCGAGCCGTCCAACAACAGGGCGCTACTGTTCAGGCATTGAATTTTGGAGAAATCAGGAAGATCAAAACAAGCAGTCAACTGTTGGGGGTTGAGTGCTCCATTGGTGAAATTGCGGCACTAATTTCTGTCAGCGATGAATTCATTGGCTACGATTCAGCCTGTCAACACATTGCCGCCGCGGAGGAAGTAAAAACCTATACTGTGTTTGCCGGTACCACAAATGTCCACTTTATACGCCGCTGGCATGCGAGTGGTACCAACACTAGCGAGATTATCTACGTTGATACAATTTCCAAGGATAGCAATATCGATAATACCGACATCATCGGTAGACTTCTTGACCTGCGGCAATCCCAAAATTTAGCCTGATAAAAAAAGAGGAATCAAATGATTCCTCTTTTTTCTGACTCATCGTCCAAGCACCAATTTTAGTGAGCCGCTTCCTCAGCCGCCGCGCCGGGCAGAGCCATTGCAGTGAGCTTGGAACCGGTCTGCAGCATAAGGTACTGGTGTCCTTCATGAACCCAAGAGCTCATGCCATAGCTGCTGCGAGCAGGTGCTTCAATCTTGCCGGCGATTTCACCGGAATCTTTGTCGATTGCCCAAAGCATTGGAGTACCATCTGCAGCCTGATCAGCATAAATCAGCATGTTCTCTGTAACCACCATAGGTACCAGTCCACCGGTACCTGTATTGCCGACTTCATCCATGTCGGCGCCCGCACGTTCAAAAACTTCTGCATAACGTTGAGGTGTCTCACCGGTTGGAATTTCAAATGCTTTCTCACCGGTATCCATATCGTACGCAGTAATAGTGCTGTAAGGCGGCTTCCAAATGGGAATTCCCGCAGGATGTCGTGGCGGCCTAGCCGTGGCACCCGGTACCCCGTTGGCATAGAGAGCCGTTGTAGCTCCAGTGGAATTCGCGAACAACAGGTCCGCCTCTTCACCCGGAATTAGACGAAACGCGAAACAGGCAATGTGTGACGATACATACATGGTGTTTGTCGTCGGATCCGCAACTGGTGGCGATGTAATATTTACTCCTCCAGCTCCTCCCGGACAGTTCATGGCGGCGTACTTCCCTAACGGATTATCGGCATGGATAGGAGGATTGAACAGCCCTCCCATCACGTAGTCTTCCATGGCCTCCAGCGCCTGAGCTTTAAGCTCGGGAGTAAAATCCACCAGATCGTCTTCTGAAATTCCCTGCATACTATAAGGTTCAGGCCAAGTCACATGGGGCTGGGTCGGCGAAAGCACTTCACCAGGCACGATGGAAGGCGGCACCGGACGTTCCACAATTGGCCATACGGGCTCTCCGGTCAGCCGGTTAAAGGTATACAACCAGCCTTGCTTAGTAGCCTGAATAACAGCAGGAATTTCTCGGCCGTCCACAGTCAGATCCAGCTGGATCGGTGCCGTCGGCGTATCAAAATTCCAAACTTCATGGTG
>Ga0066839_10001115_pt1 | contig 11257 bp, 1 predicted proteins | sample ETNtaG_10_FD_66733 | JGI IMG/M metagenome (GOLD analysis project Ga0066839, IMG submission 66733) | Marine microbial and viral communities from oxygen minimum zone, Eastern Pacific Ocean - ETNP201302SV82 | ecosystem: Environmental > Aquatic > Marine > Oceanic | place: Pacific Ocean: Eastern...
AAAAACAGGGACGTGCGCGGATAACCGGGACGAGCCATGGTATCAATTGCTACGGCCTGCCAGGTAATTTCTGTACTGTCATTATTATCTTCATCATGGATATACTTGGTCACTGGCATGCTGAATGGAATAGCCAGGTCTTCATCAAAAGAAGTATCGGGTAGTTCGATGTCCTGGACAAAACCATACTTTTCTTCCCACGCATCCCCGAATCGGAAATAAGGCCGGTCATTTGTCGGTATAACTTTCAACATATAATAAATTGAATCCGATAGATTATCATGATCAACTACAGTAACCCGCATTTGAAAATTTCCCGTATCCCGTGGTGTAGGTGTCCAGATTATAATACCGTTAGTATCTATATCCGGGTCAACTTCTTCAAAATAATTTGTTGCACCATGAGGATACCAGGGAAACCAGTTTGATTCATCCGTTTGTATGTAACCATAGTATTGAAATTGTTCACCTATTACTGTGCCTGTATCTGGATCTACAACAACTATTGGTACCTTATATTCATTATCTTCATAAGCATAGATAGTCGAATCAATTGTGATAACCGGTCTTGTATTTAAGCGGTAAATAGTGTCGGAATGAACAGTTTCTGAAACATTCCCAGCCGAATCCACAGCCCGAACAAGGAAATTATATTTATGATTATGTTTTAATCCATAGTCATCTCTATCCGCTGACAATTCCACAACCATATCAAGTTCATTACTTCTCCAATCAATTAGAGTATCAAGGAAAACATTTTCTGATGAGTAAGTATTGATTCTATAATCATAGTTACTGATTCCCGACCCCTTAGTGGTCTCACCGAGAGTGTCCACATCAATATCATAGGACGCACCAGTCCAGCTGGCTTTGAGGTAATCATTCGAAATCAGTGTATCCAGTGGCAGTCCCTCGTTATATACATTACCGCCGTTTATTGCAGATATGATGGGCTTATACGGATCGTATTCTAAAATTGTCGAACTGCTGTCATAATATGTCTTATTACCCGCACGGTCAGATACAGCTGCCCGAATTTGGATTATATCCTCTTGTCTTAGCTCTGCACTCGTGTCCAATTCCGCATCAATCTCAGCAAAAGTGCGGAAGTATGGGAAGTTATTACCAGGTTGCCTGATACTATCCGCTACCATATGTTTACTGGCCGGAATTGTATCCCTGGGTATAGGTACCCATACAGTTTGGTTACGGGTTACATTTTTTAGTTCAATGTGTACATTACCATAAGGATTAATAAGTAAAGATGCATCATCAGCAGGGATTGGTACCACCACGGCGATGCTGTCCGTGATACCATTTAGCCATCCCGGTGTTGGCGTCGGGTTTCCATACCCGCTTACCAATCCGGTCACTAAAGTATCTGGTACGATATTGTCTATTCTAAAACGTGATTTATTCTCTATATCAGATTCTAGTGGTCCCGAATAACTCCCAATAGAATTTACAGCCCGATCTGTCCCCTGAATGGTTACGGTCATGAGGCCATGAGCGGAATCTGGCAATTCTAAATACCAGACAACGCTTGAATCACCATTGATAAAATATGGGGTTCTTTGAGCAGTACTATCAATTACACCCAATGAATCCTGTAGCAGGGCTGATAAGCTACTATCAAAGGAAGAATTAGTTAATGTATTTTCTGGATAACTAAAATCAATTTTCAATGTCGGATTAAGAAGATCTGGAAGCTTTCCAAATTCCTCATCCAAACTAGCAGTTATCCGAATGATATCTCCGCTTTTACCATGGGCGAGTTCACCTAAATAGTCATCCACTTCATCCGTTAACAAGGGCTTATTTATATTCACATAGCTCAGGCTACAGACTGGTGCTGAATTATCTACAACCAGTATGGAATAATTTAGAGTATCCTGGTTATTGGAACCGGTAACACTAAATGTATTTGAAAAATAATGACCCGTGGAAGCATCACTATGATCAGCGGCACCAGCATCACATAGAGTTTTTGTGTCATGTCCAACAATAGTTTCATCACAACCAGTAACCGGTAACTCGTTCCCAGCCATATCTTTGGCAGTTATCGTTACATATGTTGAGCAGTAGGCGACTAATGATGCCGGACTAGCAGTAGGAATTTCTCTCACATAGAACCATTTGGTTGAATCATCGACACCATTGGGAGAAAAAATGGTCATGTCTTCATCCACTATATTTGCCAATTCAGCACCTTCATCGACATGAGAAGTAGGTAGATAATCACGAAACTCAATACTAATTTTCGGTTTCTGGTCCGGGTCGGGCCTTACTCGTTCATTAAAATAGGCCCAACAAATAGTATCATTATACCCACTGGATACTACATCAAATTTGTAATCGATGTACACAATTGGACGGGTAACATCGTAGAGTACACGTGTGGAAATATCTTCTGACGGGTTATCAGCCATATCAAGAGCAGACCAGGAAATATCATAGAGGCTGCCATCTACGAGATCATCTAGATCATTGGTAAGTACAAGATCTATGTTTACAATAGGACTATCTTGATCATCTAAAGCATCCAGTTCTGTATCAGTTAACTCGATTTCATGGACGCCACCATTATCCTCACCACTAATGCCTGTCCAGGTGATGCTGCCACTGAAAATATCCTCACTGAGCGTATAGGACACAACACTGGTGTTTACAAATCCATTGCTTGCCGGAATTGACCCTGTAAATACTGGTTCTGTATTATCTATTTCAACAATATCTGATCCAGTAACTGGATCGATAAGATTATTAGCCTTATCATAGGCCGTCGGTGTAATGGTAATATTCCCATCCACATCATCGATCAATTCTAAAATATAATCGTATTCAAAGTTAGACGTTGCAGCGGGGTAAGGATCATTGCCAGCTGGTAGATCTGCAGCAAGAGTGCGCGACATTTCCGCTGCAGTTAAGTCATCAGGGCTAGCGCCTTCCGGGGGAAAATCAATGGCCAGAGTAGGATTGATATCGACCTGAATACTGTCATTAAACCGGGCTCGTATTCTTAAATATTCATTGTTAAAAGACACAACTTTTTCAGAGCCAGTTACTGAAGAAGCAGCGCCGTCTGCTGTTTCCTCAAAATAGGTATAGGTCACCTTTGGTGCATAGGTGTCGATAACTATATTTTTCTTTTGCGCAAGGGCATTATCATCTCCCACTAGCGGCAATGTTGGAGTACGGTCATTTGGCTCTAAAATATACTGGTCAGTAAGAGGAGTAAGGTTATTTCCCGCTAGATCCGTTAGTCCGCCGCTATTCGCGTTTATAACCAGAGACGATGTAGCAACGTAATTCAGGTCATCCTCAGGGTGTTTAACAAGGACATTAGGCATCAACCAGTCATCAATTAAATCAACATCCTCGCTGGATTCATCAGCTTCAATGGTATAGGTATAGTAGAGTGTATCTTTACTGGGGACCAGCTGTTGACCAATACCGCGGAAAACAGCCAGATTTGAACTTCCCCCAGCGTTCAGTTCCAGGGTAGAATTCATATCACCTGTACCCACATTCCTCATATGCTCACTGGCAACCACGCTAATATAAATAAGCTGATCTTCATCGGCTTCACCATCTTCATCAATCTCACCATCACCATCATTATCAATACCATCTCTTTCATTGTAAGCCAGGTTATCGTTGAGGGATGTTACTTCAGTAATGGTAGGGACTGTCAAATCTACCTTGAGTCTGGTTGCACTTTCCGCCCAATCTGTATAGTTCCCGGCCACGTCAAAAACTCGTGCTGCGAAACTAAGGTTCTCGCCATCGGCATAACCGGTAATATCTTCTACAAAAAGATAGTCACCATCTTCAAGCCAACCATCTTGGGGAGAGCCTGGATCGTATGGAAGTGGTACTGTTTTTGGATCGCCACTATTATATTCACTCTGGGTTATATTATACGACACGTCGTAAAGATCATTACTGGAATGCTCACCGGTAACTGCATCCACAGTAGTAACGGTATATCCTAATTGGTCATAAATAGTGTTTCCACTCTTTTTCCCCACGATTAGAACAGCACCACCAACTAAGGTCGGATCATCCGTTGGCAGCGGTGCCGTAAGCCTTAGGCCCGTATTGTGGCTGTTCCAAAAACCGGAAACTGCATTGATATCTGGAAAGGGTGCGTTTGTAACAATGGATAAGGTTGTCATCCCGGCATTTGGGGGATCCTGATCGACTATTATAGGTGTTTGATAAACTATAGTCTCAGTTTCATTACCAGCGAGGTCGGTGATCACTGCGTAAAATGTTAATGAACTTAGTTCAGTAAACTGGAAATTAACGTGCACATTATCTTGGTTTTCAAAATCATCAGTCCCGATAGCTGCATTACCCGGGGATGCATCAAACGTTATGATTTTATGTGCATCATCCGCATCAGTCAAGTCGCCGAATAGAATAGGTGTGGCCGGGTTGCCTAGATCTAAGTAATCTACTGGAACGTCACCTATCATTACTGCCTCTGCTTTTAACTGAATTGTACCACAGTTAGTACCGGTCCCATTGATGGCAGTATTGCAGTCAGGGTCAGAAGCATGAGCCAGTGACATATCAATTTTATAATCATCATCTAATTGATAAATAGTAATATCATCAGTCGTATTGCGGAAATAAATACGAAAATGAATTTGCTCAGAATTGTAGTTATAGTAACCATCTCTTTGTTCTGTGCCGGTTGTGAATATCTTTTCAATAGACATAGGCCTCTGATCGAATTCGTTGCCAGCGACATAAACTTCAAACGGATCAACCCCATCAATGAACAGGTTTTTATTTTCATCCAGGGAAAACTTTAGGTTCTCCCCATCAGCAACTGTATTATCATTCGGTTTGGGGAGCAGTGGACTGTCTATATTAATAACACCATGTGTAAGTTTATTACCACTGGTCGAATACATACTGCCGCCATTGAGGTCAATTATTGCTTCATTATTGGTAAGTTTAAGTCGCAGTGTCCCTGCGGGGGTATTTCCAAGAGTTGTCTCATTTTCCATAGGCGTATAATTGAATGTCAATATATTTGATCCAGAACCGATGTCATATTCGGCTTTACCAGTTTCTTCATCACCTGTTTTCAAAGAAAAGAATGGCGTACCAAGTACTATAATATCTCTATCCGCTGTTAGCTGGATTTCAATTGGTAAACCATGTGATTCCGGTCCCCACCAGCCATTCTCAGTATCTGAATCAACACTAGTGATCATGGGTCGATCTACATCATCAATTACCAAATCATTATCAGGTTCCCAATCAATATAATTACCGGCTACATCCTTTACCCTGACTAGAATTTCGACAAATTTAGGATCCGCGGCGGTCCATACCGTTGCTACTGACCATTCGTCCTGGTCAGAATCATAACCAATAGTAGGATCATCATCATGTATTGATAATTCCTCAATACCTATTTGAGCAGGCAGCAAAAGACTCCCAACACTAATATCAAAATTAGTACTATTTATAATCTCTTCAGATCCAAGTGGTAACCACCCCATACTTTCCACATTGCCCCATAACTGCACGGTACTACCAATTTCACCAGTGTTTTTTAAACCTACGGTCAGCCGTTCTGCATCAATATTCCAGAAATTATGGATATCCTCGCTGATTCCTGAACCCACAGTGACTGTAGTTTCCAGATTAGTAGTGGTTTTCCAAGAATCTGTCGCAGCTGTAGGTAAGGTCTGATCTATAATCAGTTCCGTGTTGCTCTGTGTACCAGTTGTGGCATTGCCAAATCTGTCTGTTGTTATCGCGTAAATAATTATAGTCTCACCCTCGTCAAAATTATCCAGTGCTTCAATAGCGGCCGCTTCAATTTCTACGGTTATAGATCCAGTACCATATTCTGAATCCTCTACTATATTTTTGGAACCCAAAACAGCTATTGCTCCGCCACTTTCTATCCCGCCAATGATCTGTACAGTGCCAACTGGGTCTTGAGTGCCTTCTTCTACAGGGAGGGACGCATCACTTGTTGTGCCCGGATCATATCCCAAAGGTACTTCGACCTGAATCTTGGTGTTAGATGCATTCCAGTATCCCTCCGCCACATAGGAAATATCGCCAAACGAAATTGTCGGAGGAGGATCTGTTGCCAAATCAACAGTATAATCCGTAAAGGTGGTAATAGTGCCAACAGTAAAATCCGTAGGTGCTATGCCATCAACCACAATGGCTTGACCATCCACCAGATTTTTACCAGTCGGTATAGTGAAATCAGTAACTGGGTTGCCATGATCATCCAGAATTTTGGCCGTACCGTCCATAGATAAATCTGTTACATCCAGAGCAACTATATTATCATTCTCGGATGAAGGACTAGTTTCATCTGCATCACCAACCGAATAATTTCCTTCAAGGTAATCGTCAGTCATAGTAGAAAGTGGAAAATCAATGTCTGACGCATTATGATTGACCAGCAGGTCACCGCCAGTTATTGAACCATCACCGGTAAATTCAACCTTGATATCGATCAATTGTCCGAATTTTTTATTGCCCGAAGCAGTTGAAGTAATTTGTTTCACAGTAATGGGTGTCGTGTCAACTGTCAGGGTGGCTGCAGCACTACGGGATGTTGATGAAAGATTATTAGCTCTATCTACTGAATATGCTCTTATGTTTATCAGTTGGCCATCTAAGTCACCCTCTGCAAGCGTAGTTTCTTGGCCAATATCAACGGGCGGATCGGCTAAAAGCGCTAATGTTTTGATCGGTACCTTAATGGTTAATGTTCTCGTGCCACTAGGGTCCCAATCTGGACCGGTGATTCTGTAACAACTTATATCCTCATCCCGCCATTGATCATTAAGATCATCCCAAATTTTTATAAGCTCATTAGGTTCCTGAGTACCGACTGCCTCAGTAAGCGCTATTTCCTCCCATCCAGCAGCATTAATATTGGCCTCCAGTTGTATCGCACCATTTTCCATAGTCAAATCATCGGGATATACAACAGAGACTTCTACATGAGTATTTGTTGTATTAATATAGCCCGGGTAACTATCAGGATAATCACCACCTAACGGCGCCAAAGCAACCGACTCGGGTCGATCCGGTCGATCACCATCAACCCAAATTTCAGTGTTTTCACTAATATTGGTGTATTCGATTTCCAGGTCAGTTAGTACATTCTCCGCAATATCTTCCACCTTATAGTTTCCATTTAATGCGGGAGTCAGCAACTCACCACCCTCTACATCGAGTGCCGTAATCCCTAAATGATCGCCTTCCTGCACATCAAAGTAATGACTAAGATTATCATCTAAAACAGCATTCAGTGGAAATGATATATTCCTACCAACCAAACCAAGGTCTACTGGCATTACGGCATTGGTTAGGATGACATCTTCACTAAAAACTAGCTTAACATAAATCCGGGATCCAATTCCGTAATGAGGTGTTGTATTCGTAAGTGGATCTTCAAGAATATCTTTATACGCTGTAGTGGTCGCACTTTCTAAAGTGGGTAGTACACCATCTACCTTAATATGATAATCATCAGATAATGCAGTTACCGGAGCGAAGCCGGTGGCAATTTCATTGGCTTTTTGTTTGTTATCTTGGGACCAAGTAATCTGGGGATTATCTGTCAGTCTCACAGTCAGAGAAACTTGATCAATTTCCAACCAGGAATCGGCACCTGGATCTGTAAAGTCATCTTCCTGGACAGTATATCTTGCTACTGGATCTGAATAAGGGGGGGATGCATTATATGCGGACAATGTTGGATTACTGGATGAATTTGCGTTTAAGGTTATAGTTGCTGAGCCATAGAGCCTTGTATCTTCATTAAAATCTAAGGTAAACAACATTATATCGTCCTTCTTCAACCACTTCGTAGTACTGACCGATGGTGTAAGTAGTACATCATTAATTTTAATAGTTGTAATACTTTCCAAACTAGGTGGAGTTACATCAATTAAGATATCGTCTTCGTCAAAATTATCAGCAGGTAAATCAGTCAATATCAAAGCATTACCATGGGGGTCATCTACAACTGTGACATTAGTAAGATCGATAGTGCCGGTTGCTACTAAATTTGAGCCACCAGTGTCACCAGTGTTTACGATGTAATTACCTACCGCACTCGTTGTACTGAATGTATTGATTTCAATGTCGCGATCACTATTTAGGCTAATTACAGGATAACTATTGCCAGATTGGATGACAGTTTCATCAGCACCAGCCGCTGATCCATTCTTAAAATATATTGTTATCGGTATCGTTGATCCTACACCGTATGTGCCATTTGCCGCGTCGCCAGCATCTATTTTAGCAATGATCGGTGCTGTTGTTTCAACTGTTAGTGTAGCATCCTCTTGTAATAAAAGTATATCATCAGATGAAAATGTGGCCGTAACGGACGAATTTTTCCAATAATCGGCAGTAGTTGTCAATGCATCATACCTACTCGCGTTTACCGGGAAAAGATAAACATCCAAAACTTCTAAATTACCTGATTCCCCCCTTAACGGATGATCAGAAGTTTCACCTGCTCCTACCGTATATACTACAGTTGCCTCTGATTTACCGGCGACTGTAGAAAATGAAGATATTTCCAGCGGGTCATCTATAGCGTCCAGATAAACATGCATTTCATAATCAGCGGATAGTTCTATTTCACCATCAAAAACAACTTTTATGTCTATTGTTTCACCAAGGCTATAGTCTCCTGTGTTTGAAGTTGAGGTAATTGACTCAATTTGCGGGGCCGCGCAATCAATCGTAATATTTGGCAAATTGCCATTACCATCAATTTCATAATAGCTATTGCTAACTTCAACAATTTCATTCCCAGCTTGATCTTTCCATTCACCAACTGAACTAATACCGTCATCTTCAATTGATAATGAATTAGGCTTTGTATCATGGTCCACTCCATCCACCGGATAGTCTATATCTAAATAATATTGGCCGGCATCTGATGTTAAATCACTTGCGGTAAACGCATCAACTGTGGATGTCTGATCATTGTTATAAGTAATAGTTGTTCCGGAACCAATTACAATTTCATTAAAATACATTCTATACCTTAACTGTTTCCCTTCACCGTCACCCACGATTTCGTTAGGGTCTAAATCGTCAAAAGACCCAGTGGGGTCACCATTTACATCACCGGGATCTACCTGTAAATTGGAAACAGATGTGATTGTTGGTTTAGATATATCATAAATAAAATTGCTTTGAAGAGCAGCATAGCTGTCATTGTTGCTGCCGCATGAACAATTTCCGGCAGCATCGAAGATCTGATATTCTACTGCATATGTTTGTCCATCTATTAACGTAAGGCTCGTGTTTATTACTTCTTGCTGAGATGCTGCAAAATTACCATTATCTATAGTATAGGATTGGGCTCCACCAGCATCCGGTGTAAATCTGATTTTACTAGTAAAATTACCAGCACTTTCACCTAAGAGTTCGCTTGGTTTAAACCCTATTTCTACATTATCATCAGCAATGTCATCAAGAGGGGTATCCCCATTAAAATAAAATTGTGTATTGTTAGAAGCAGAGGGTGCAATCCAGTCCTGATTGTTTGGACTACTTAGAGAAAGCCATCCTTCATCTGATGATATAGACGGGTTGGTCCGATCAACATACAAAGTAGCCGAACCATCGAAACTGATATCCAAAATATCGCCTGATTCCGGACCCTCAGGGCTGAAAACTTGAAAATCTACATGCTTACCATCTATGGAAGCGTCTAGTATAAGGAGACAAGCATAATATAACCTATAAGTCATAGAATATGTATTATCCGCATTTTGAGTCCCAAAAGTGTTGTCCGGATGAGCTCTTATATTGTCCGTCCCTGAGGAACCATCATTAGTACATCCGCTTAAAGAAGTAGTAACAATAGAAAAAGATAATGAACCTATATTGTTAGCAGAAGCGAATTTTAATTGGGGAGGGCTCTCATAGTAATTAGGATTTGTTATATGATCATTATCGACTAACGTTACTGTAATTTCAAGATAAGACGAGGTATTATTAAACTTACCTGCCACGGACCGTGCTGAAAAACCATTAGACTGGACAATGGTAGCTGTTGCTGTCCACGATGCACTTACAGGATTAACTGCAATTAATAATAAACACAATACGATTAGTTTCTTATTCATTCAGTTAACAGTTTCCTCAAATCCAATTGTAATACTATAAAACAGATTAAAGAGTGATCGCTAGCACAAAAACGCCTTCGAGCCAGCTGGCCGGACCTTCAAAGGCCACATCTTCCGAGTTTTTAGCCCCAGTACTGCCAGTATAGCGCATACCAAACCGAACTCCCAGAGCATTGCCTATGGTAAGACCGTAGGTACTTTCCACTATCATTCCGACACTGCCGCTAACGAGCCCACCCCCTATTTTAACCTGACTGGCTCCGGCAGGAATCGATACAAGACCTATGAGCGTCATCCCGGAATAGGTGGCCGTGGCTGGTGGATAATAGTCCTCAAACTTCACCGTTCCCAACTCTGCCCCCAACCGGAAACGTATTCCCATGACCTGCATCAGCACCGGCATTTCGACTCCAACCCTGAAATGGGTAAAGGAATTGTAGGTATAAAGTGAATGGCTGACTAACCCGGGGGATGCACCATGAAGAGTCAATGTATATCCCATTTTCATGGCGGCATCGGATAACTCAGTACTGGAAAGTTCTCCTTCATCAAAATCTTCTTCTTCGAATTCACCTTCGTCAACGAATTCGTCTTCCCCCTCTTCTTCATCAAAAAAAGCATCGGGATCTTCATCGAATTCTTCATCATCTTCCAGGAATTCCTCGTCTTCCTCAAAGAATTCCTCATCTTCCTCGCCCTCATCACCCCAGAAGATTTCACCGCTGTCATCCTGGGCATAGGTAACACCTAATGGTGTTGCCAGGAAAATAAATAATAATAAAGGCGTGTAACCTAGAAATAAAAATGGGGCAACATTCGCTACCCGAACACGTTTACGTAACATTATAATACCTCATTCGGTTATTAATGTTTTTACTGCAACAATGCCGCGGGACAAACTAACCCCTTACCAAATCGGTTATTCACCGACAGTATAATATAAAGCAGCTAATAGATTCGATTCAATGATTTATATCACATTATCTATCCACGCATGCCCGCGCGTAGGAAAAGAGCAGTTTCAGACTGCGTCCGAAGAATCATGGATCATTCAAATCATCAAATTTCGGCATATGAACTTCTGCCAAACGTTGGCCATCCTTGGT
>Ga0066839_10001121_pt1 | contig 11232 bp, 10 predicted proteins | sample ETNtaG_10_FD_66733 | JGI IMG/M metagenome (GOLD analysis project Ga0066839, IMG submission 66733) | Marine microbial and viral communities from oxygen minimum zone, Eastern Pacific Ocean - ETNP201302SV82 | ecosystem: Environmental > Aquatic > Marine > Oceanic | place: Pacific Ocean: Eastern...
GTTCCTCTACGCGCCAAATATCGGTCAAATAATCGATCGCTGGGAAAGCAACAGTACTCTGGCACGAAGTCGGCTCGGTGATCCCCTGCGATTTAACTATGGCGCTGCAACAATCGAGTCACTGTCTGTATATCCGGCGAGCCAGGCCAATGCGCCGATACATATCTTTATTCACGGTGGCGCATGGCAGGAGGGTAGTGCGGAACTTTACGGGTTTCCGGCCGAACTTTTCATCAACGCCGGCGTCCATTATGTGGTGCCGGACTTCAGCTGGATACAAGACGTCGGCGATAGTCTCTATCCACTGGTGGATCAACTACGGAGCGCAATTAAATGGGTCTATCAAAACGCCGCAAGATTCGGCGGCAATCCTGATCGAATCTATCTTTCCGGTCACTCATCCGGTGCACACCTGGCTGGGGTTATGCTGACAACGGATTGGCAGAAGCAAAGGCTGCCGGCGGATGTCATCAAGGGCGGGCTCTGCTGTAGCGGCATGTTCGATTTGCGACCCGTGCGCCTGTCTTCGCGTGGAGATTTCATTAAATTTACCGATGAGATGGAAGAGGCATTCAGTCCGGCGCGACATCTGGCTAATCTGCATGCTCCCCTGTTGGTTGCCTATGGCAGTTATGAGACTCCCGAATTTATACGGCAGTCTCGAGACTTTGCCCGTCAGGTCGAGGACCTGGGCAAACCGGTACAACTGCTGGTGGCGGAAAATTACAATCATTTTGAAATTATCGAAACACTAGCCAATCCCAATGGCATCCTCGGTAGGGCTGTTATCTCGCAGTTGCAGGAGACTGGCTAAGGCAGCACTCAAAAAGATGCTTAAAGAGAGGCTTATAAGGAAGGGCTATAGGTGTCAGAGTTGCAAGAATTATCCCGAAAAGATTTTGAATTATTGGACGAAGAAGATGCTCTGGCGCCTTTTAGAGAGCAATTTTATTTGCCTGCAGACACGGTCTATCTGGATGGAAACTCACTCGGTGTTATGCCGCTGGCCGCCAAAGAGAGAGTGAGCGCCGTACTGCAGCAGGAATGGGCCGAAGATCTGATCCGTAGTTGGAATGATAATCACTGGTTCGACTCACCTTTTCGCATTGGCGATAAGATCGCCCGCTTAATCGGTGCCAATGATGGCGAGGTCATTGCTACCGATTCGGTGTCGGTGAATCTGTTCAAACTGCTGGTCGCTGCACTGAATATTCAGCAGTCCACGGGGCGCAAGGTGATACTCAGCGAAGCCGGAAACTTCCCGACCGATGTTTACATGATGCAAGGCTTACAGTCGATGCTCGGTGACAGGATTGATTTGGTTTTGGTAGCGCGGGAACGAATAGAAGAGGCCATTACCGAGAATACGGCGGTGGTCTTATTGACGGATGTGAATTACCAAACCGGACACCTGTTAGACAAGCAGACCATTACCGATCTGGCCCACGAAAAAGGCGCTTTAATAATTTGGGATCTGTGTCATAGCGCCGGAGCGCTGCCGATCGATCTGAATGGGATCGATGCCGATATGGCAGTGGGCTGTGGCTATAAGTATTTTAACGGCGGCCCGGGCGCCCCAGCGTACTTATTTGTGGCGAAACGCCTGCAGGAAAATCTGCAACAGCCTCTCTCCGGTTGGTGGGGGCACGCTCGCCCATTTGCATTCGTTGACGAGTATGAAGCAGCAGCGGGCATCAGCAGAATGTTGTGTAGTACCCAGAGCATTCTTGGCCTATCCTGTCTCGAAGTTGGAATAGATCTCTTTCTAACTGCCGATATGCAACTCATCAGGGAAAAATCATTGCGCATGGGGGATTTGTTTTTACGCCTGCTCGCCGAACAATGCGCTGATTTCAACTTTGGCATACTCTCGCCCATCGAGCCGGCAATCCGTGGTAGTCAGATTACACTCACGCATCCGCACGGCTATCCCATCGTACAGGCGATGATCGAGAAAAAAGTCATCGGTGATTTTCGAGCGCCGGATGCACTGCGGTTCGGTATAGCTCCTTTGTATTTGCGTTATGTAGACATCTGGCATGCCGTGTCCGTACTCAATGAAATTATGCAGACTAAGAGCTGGGATCAGGAGCGGTATAAGAGAGTTTCCGCGGTTACCTGAATGTGCTATTTATAAGCAGCGTCGGCAGTTTAGTCTCGGGCATTCTTATTGGCTGACTGCCCGTCTATCAGGATAAACCGTCGGATCATGGGATAATAAAAACAACGGAGTAGGTCCCTCATAATGGTCGACAATCATTGGAGTTCGCGCACCACCTTCCTGATGGCTTCGATCGGAGTGGCGGTTGGCCTGGGCAATATCTGGCGTTTCCCTTACGTTGTCGGCACCAGCGGCGGGGGTGTGTTCGTCTTAATCTACGTCGCCACCATACTGGTGTTCGCAGTCCCGGTGCTGATCGCCGAGCTGATGATCGGCCGGCGTGGTCAACACAATCCAGTCGACGCCATTAAAACAGTGTGTCAACAAGAGGGCCGCAGACCTGGACTCTGGAACTCTATCGGTTTTTTTAGCATGGCCGTGCCTTTTATTTCACTGGCTTATTACAGCGTAGTCGCCGGTTGGACTCTGGATTATTTTATAAAGTCGCTTAGCGGCGCCTTCAGCAACGTCGATAGTCAACAATCCGCGCAGATATTTGACAGCCTGTTAGCCTCGGAGCCAATGGTATTACTTTGGCATGCTCTGATCATCGCTATCACTGCGGTAATTATATCAGGGGGTTTAAAAGCCGGTCTGGAAAAAAGTATTAAGATTTTGATGCCGGGCCTGACTCTGATTTTGATCATCCTAGTTATCAGCGCGGCCATATTGGGCGATTTCAGAATGGGAATGGAGTTTCTATTCAGACCCGATTTTTCTAAATTATCCGCCGAAACTGTCTTGATGGCGATGGGCCAGGGGTTCTTCTCACTGGGCATTGGCGCCGGTAGTATTATGGCCTACGGTGCCTACATGAAACAGGATATTTCTATTCCACGGATGTCATTGATTATCGCCAGTGCCGACACCCTGGTGGCATTAATGGCTGGTCTGATCATATTCCCCTTCGTGTTTGCCTTCGGTCTGGAACCGGATAGCGGCCCTGGCCTAATTTTTGTGACTCTGCCAATCGCCTTCGGCAAGATCCCCCTGGGCTCGGTACTGGCAGCCATGTTTTTTCTGCTGCTGGCGGCAGCCTCATTAACTACTATGTTGTCCATGCTGGAATGCATGACCCGGTTGTTCGAAGAACGATTTGCTTGGCGGCGTCGAACCATCGTTACTCTCATCGCCGGTGCCAGTTGGTGCCTGGGAGTGCTGGCGGTGTTGTCCTTTAATGTATTGTCCGATGTCTTTCCTCTGGAGATGTTCACATTCTTTGAAGGTAAGACATTCTTCGATCTGATGGACTATTCAGTAGCCAATATACTAATTCCGTTTAACGGTTTACTGATCGTGGTATTCGCTGGCTGGGCGGTGTCGAAAAAGACCACGCTGATGGAGTTTGGTGACCTGTCGCAATCCTGGTATCAAGTCTGGCGATTTATAGTCAGATATGTCGCGCCAATAGGCATTTCCACAATATTTGTACTTGGTTTATCTTGAACAGTTTCAGATCAGATATAGGGCTGTAGTATATTGGGAAGACGTATCCAGGTTTGTTAATCTGGGCGGCTCAACACTAAGAGAATAGTTTAGGCAAATTATGACGAATACCAACGCCAAAGTGCTTGCCGACAAGGCCAGACCACGTGGAGCCTTTCCACATATTAAACGTGCGGGTGATTTTCTTTTCGTCTCCGGCACCAGTTCTCGCCGTCCCGATAACTCATTCGCCGGTGCCGAAGCCGATGCGATGGGAACCGTGAATCTTGATATTCGTACGCAAACTCGAACGGTGATTGAGAACATTCGGGACATCCTGCAAAGCGTTGGCGCTGATCTGAACGACCTCGTGGAAATCAGTACTTTTCTAGTAAATATGAATGATTTTGGTGGCTACAACGAAGTCTATGGTGAGTTCTTCGATTTCGATGGCCCGGCCAGAACCACAGTGGCGGTGCACCAACTACCACACCCGCATTTACTGGTAGAAATGAAGGCTATTGCCTATAGTCCTGTTTAGTCCGTAGCATTCAGAGAAGGAATCGACAATGTCAAAAGCGAAACTCGGCGCGTTTAATTTCCAAGGCTGGATCGATGATCACGTCCACTTGCTCAAGCCTCCGGTTGGCAATCAACAAATTTGGGAGGATGCGGACATGATGGTGACCATCGTTGGCGGTCCCAATCAACGCACGGATTATCATGATGATCCGGTTGAAGAATTTTTCTACCAGATAAAAGGGAACATGGTGCTCAAGGTGTTCGATGAGGGGCAGTTTTATGATGTCCCAATACGTGAAGGCGAAATTTTTATGTTGCCTGTCCACGTACGCCACTCGCCACAACGGCCGATGGAGGGAAGCATAGGTTTGGTCATCGAACCTAAACGCCCCACGGGTGAAGTGGACGGCTTCGAATGGTATTGCTTCGACTGTGGGGCCTTGGTCTATCGTGCCGAAGTAGTGCTCGAGTCGATCGTTCGCGACCTACCGCCCTTGTTTCAGACTTTTTATGGAGATGATTCACTGCGTACTTGTTCCGCATGCGATGCAGTGCATCCCGGCAAGGTCCCGCCGGCAGGATGGCTACAGGGATGACTAAAGTGGTCGACATGCACAGTCATTTTTATCCAGATAACGCACCTGATATGGCGGGTGAATTTGGTGGCGAGTGGCCCAGTTTTCGACATCTTGAAGCAGGTAAGGGCATGATCACTCTGGGAGGCAAAGACTACCGGCCGGTTTATGAAGCCTGCTGGAGCCCGGAAATTCGCATTCAGGAAATGGATCAGTCCGGGGTCGATGTTCAACTCATGTGTGCAACACCCCTCCTGTTTGCCTATGACAAACCTGCGCAGCAATCGGAACGCGCGGCTCAATATTATAACGACGCAGCCCTGGGGTTTTGCGAATACGAACCGTTGCGTCTTAGAGCCTTATGCCAGGTACCTTTACAAGATATAGATTGCGCCTGCCGTGAAGTCAGCCGCAGCGCTAAAAACGGCCATGTCGGGGTGCAGATCGGCAACCATGTGGGGCAGAAAAATCTGGATGACGAAGGCCTGATTACCTTTCTTCAGCACTGTGCCGATGAGGACATTGCAGTGCTGGTCCACCCCTGGGACATGATGGCCCACGAGCGCATGCCTAACTACATGTTGCAATGGCTTGTGGGTATGCCGGCCGAAACACAATTGTCAATATTGTCACTAATCATGTCTGGTGGCTTCGAACGGCTGCCCCGGAATCTGAGAATTTGTTTCGCACACGGTGGCGGCAGCTTCGCATTCTTGTTGGGTCGGGTTGATAACGCCTGGCGCAATCGTGACATCGTACGGCAGGATTGCCCCCTATTGCCCTCCAGCTACACCGATCGTTTTTATGTCGACTCGGCCGTGTTCGACCAGGATGCCCTGAGCATGTTGGTCAGTGTTATGGGTGAAGATCGGGTGATGCTGGGGTCGGATTATCCCTTTCCCCTGGGTGAGCAAGATATCGGCAGTCTGGTTCGTAACACCGATAAGCTTAGCCCGATAAGTAAATCAAAAATATTAGGGGATAATGCGTTGGGGTTTTTTAAACTCTGATCCATGTAAAATAGAAAAGGGTCGGGGGAGGCTTTCCCCTGCCTTAATAATTACAGTTGCCAACCCCATACTTAAAAGCTAATTTGGGGGAAATGCGAAAAAATTTGAGAATTAGATGGCTCTACCTACAAAATCACTAGTGTTGATATCTACAGTTCTAATGATAAGTTCTTGTTCATCATTGGTCGAGCCCAACTTCTATCGAATGAGTGAGACCGAGCTCATAGCCTACAACCTAACTGTCGCTGGCCCAAAACAGGTAACCTGTGTGCAAGTGCAGATTGACCCGAACCAGGAAAGCGAAAAAATATGCGGAACACTGGAAGAGATTCAGCATAGTATCGAACCAGTCGTACCCGGTGCAAAAATTAACTCTATGCCGTTCTTTTCTCCGCCCGAAAAGTCACGAAGCACCAACCCTCCACTAAGGCCCACCGTTCGTCCAGAATAGTATGTAATAGTCCGAGATGGATCCGTAGCGGAAACCCTGGTTAAGAGCGAGTGAAAAGAGGAGCCATTAGGCTCCTCTTTTTATGCCTGGGAACAATCCCATATGGCATAGATATGGCATAAAACCCGATTTTCAGTCTTTGCTAACCTTGAGAATATCTAGAGAAGTTCTGTAAGTGATTGTATCTATTGAGGAAAAAAGTGGCGTCCCCTAGGGGTTTCGAACCCCTGTTGCCGGGATGAAAACACGGAACCCCATGCAGCTTGATGTAAAGCAACGTGTCTCTTTGACGGCCGCGCTATAGTCTGGCACGCCAAAACGCTCCAGGAGGTTTACCGAAATGCTCGCTCCGCGTTATAAGAAACTGGCCGGCACTTCTGCCGTGTTTCTATCTGCTGATTACGGTGGCGCTTCACCCGTAGAACGCGATGGCATGGTTTGGTCCGCCGAAGAACTGCACCTAGATCAACTGACCACCGATCGAAATCCAAAGCCCGCCATGCAAAACGTATTGGCACTGGAGGGATTAGAAGAATACGATAGGCCACAGAATGGAGATGTCAGAAACGTAGAATCAGTGAGCGTAGATTTTGTGTACTTCGATCAAATTCACGCCTGGATACAATTAGTCTAAAGAATTCAATTCGTAGCAAGCCAGTTTCATTAGCCTCAGGAACTAATTCCAATGGCTTGAAACAACATCTGATCCCTCTCAAAATTCATTGGAGAAACTGTTTAACTGAGTTGGAGAGCTGGCTGAAATCGATCAATTACCCAAAATGCGTTCAATGGATTCTACTTTCCGTACTATGTGTTTGAACCCAATCTATTGGGATATTATAGGAAGCCTGCGGAGCAGTTCTTCGACAAACCGGCCAGCAAAGACACAAGTATTGGTTTCGTTTTGATATCTGATGGCCACCTGAAGTGACGACTCGGAGTTGAAAGAATAACAGAACAAAAAAGAATGAATGTCGGCCTAAGAAGAGACATCGATACTCTAATCGATCAATCGAAACCCCGTGATCCTCACCATTTGAACAACCAGGAACGTGTGACAAGCCTGGCTTGTGCCTACTGGCAATTACCATGCAGCCAATTTTAGATAGCGCGAGAGAACTGCTGTTTAACTGCCAGATTCGAATAGACATCGAATACCATTGCGATGTTGCGCAACAGCAATCGGCCGAGCGCTTGTACGATGATCTTTCGCTCATCGACGGTGACTAAGCCATCTGCCACCAAAAGTTCTATCCGCCCCAGCTCTTCCGCAAAATAGGATTGAAAGTCTACCTCGAAGCGATTCTCTATCGACGCTATATCCAAAATACCCTGGCACATGAGCTCCTGAATTACGGCACGTCGAAGCTGGTCGTCTTCATTCAATCGATAGCCCTGAAACACGGCCAGATGATTGTTATCGATCGCATCGAAATAGGTTCCCTCGAAGCGCTCGTTCTGGCAATAGGCGTTACTCGTCTTGCCGATCGATGTCACTCCCAATCCGATCATGTCAGCATCGGCATGAGTTGAGTATCCTTGAAAATTTCTTTGCAGCGATCCATTCTCTTTCGCCAGCACTAGTTCATCGTCTGGCAGGGCAAAATGGTCCATACCGATGTACACATAACCGGCCTGCTGCAGGTGATTTATTGTTAGCTCCAGAAGCCCGAGTTTGGTGACAGCATCCGGCAGAGCCTCTTCTTTGATCAGCTTTTGCGCCTTCACTCGATGTGGTAAGTGGGCGTAGTTATAAACTGCCAGTCTTTCCGGTCGCATGTCGATGATCTTGTCCAGAGTTGTAGAAAAACTTTCAACCGTCTGAAAAGGCAGTCCATATATTAGATCCATACTGACAGACTCGTAGTTTGCATGGCGCGCTGCATCCAAAACTGCCTGGGTCTGTTCGATGGATTGCTCCCGGTTAATCGCCTTCTGAACTTCTCCATCGAAATCCTGAACACCAAGACTGATGCGGTTGAAGCCGAATTCGCGCAGAATGCCGATGGTGTTCTCTCTCACTGCCCTGGGGTCCACCTCAATGGAAAATTCTCTTTCGTGTCTGGGAGCTAGTTCGAAGTGTTGCGCTGTAACCTGCATTAATTGATTGAGTTGGTCATTGCTCAAGAATGTCGGTGTACCTCCACCGAAGTGCAATTGATTTACCTGGCGAAGGCCATCAACCAGTTCACCCTGCATGGCGATTTCTTTGTGCAGTCGTTTTAAATAGGGGATCGCACGATCGTGTGTGTGGGTGATTATCTTGTTACAGGCGCAATAAAAACAGAGCGACTCGCAATAGGGAATGTGGAAATACAGTGAGAGTGGGCTGGCAACACGATTGCTTTGTTCAAGCTCTTTGCGGTAATCATATTCAGTAAACTTGGAGGAGAACTGTACCGCCGTCGGATAGGACGTGTAGCGAGGACCAAATCTGTCGTACTTATTCAGAAGATCAGCATCGAACTTAACAGCGCTGGTGTTGTTCTGAGTCATATTTTTATGCCTGGAAAAAATCAAATGAACAAAAACACGGTTTTCACACTTTGCCAAGCTTCAGAAATTCTGAAAAAGTCTTGTAAGTGATAGTATCTATTTGCGGAATAAATTGGCCTCCCCGAGTCTCTCCTATCCTTGATGGCAGTACTATTAGGCAAACACTATGAGTATCTATCGGAGATAGTCATGGAGAAGCTAACTAAAGTCTTTCGTGTGGTTATATTAATAGCAGCATGGTCTGCAGCGCAGGAAGGAGGAAAACCTTACAACTTGTTTAACTCATTAACCGAAAGATATACTGGAAATGCCCCCCTTAGTTAGCGAGGCGATCTGTCCCAAATCATCTGACAACTTACACGGCATACCTCTCATACGAGAATTCGTTAGAGACGATAATCCTATTAATACATCATGAAGTAGGTAGCGGTAATGAATAAAACTCCAGCACCAACCAGGATGAATGTGACATTTAACCAGGCTTTAGACATGTAAATCTCCTTGAACAGGTGGCGAGCTGCGCTCCGGGTTGTTCAACTCACAATCCCCAGGGAATCAACCGCCCCCAATAGATAACGCCGACCCAGAGGAATAATGATGCGGCAGCAATGTACTTGGCTTTCGGTGGCGCATCGTCACCGGGCCCTAGTTTATCTGCTACTTCAGACATGCCGCTCTGGTATAAAGCAAGCAGGTTAATTCCCGCCAGTCCAATAAACACCAACTTTATTTGCAGGAAGTAATCCCATACCAGTGCCTCAACGGGATGTACCGCCACATTAGCCCATAGGCCAGTTACAAAAGTTAATCCAGTGAAGACACAAAGGAAAAAGCCAAGCACTGCCCACGGTAAGAGCCTTCTAAGCGGGGCAACAGGCATCTGTGGTGCGACACCTAACAGGCGCAGATCGTAAATTCCTACAATACCAATCAGCAGGGTAAGCCCTATAAAGTGAAGAACTTCACTAAGAGGCCAAACCCAACGAAAAGTGGCGATCAAATATTCAACGAAAGCTAGTTGAAGAAAGGTCTCAGGCAGTCCCAACATGATCTTAACCCCCCCACTGGAGTATTACTTTTTACCGCAGCACTCCTGTATCAATGAACTTACACCGCAGTCTCGATTAGCCCAAGTCTGCGCCCGATTACTCGACCGATGAACAGGGCAAGTGCTAGAAAAATCAAAACGGCTATAGCAGTTTGGGCTTTCGTTGGAATGCTATAAGCCATGACACGGCCAGTGACAATGGTAGCCAGCCAGGAAAATAGCAAAATGCCAGCCAACTTTCTGGCATCTTTCGATTCAGCGGCGGTATCGGAGTCTGCTCCGTCACCGAAAACCAGGACCTGTATTTTCCTGATCAGGATAATGGCAATTACCACGAAGCCCAGCTTGATATAGAAGGAAAGATCAACGAAGTACTTCGTTGGATACATTAATGTTAGCAACACTCCCGTAATTGCATTGACCCAGAGTCCAACCCACATCAATGGGAAAAAATCCTTCATTGGCTTAAGTGGGATGGAGGGAGCAATTCCTAAAATTCTCAATGCTGTGGTTCCACTAATACCCACGAGAAAAGACAAGCCAATGGTATGAAAGGCTAGAATTGCTACGTACGCGGTGGAGCTCTCTTTCAGAGACATGGAAAATCCGCTGCTTTCCACAATTTGGAAAAATTCAATCATGGCACGGACTCCTTTGAAAATAGTATTACTGAGCAGCAGCCTGGTACAGGCTGCATCAGCATAGACAGGTTCCAATACATCCGATATTACAGCAGGTATTACCCAGTAAATTGATCTGAAACAGTAAACGGACTATTGCTATTAAAGGTTCCTAATACGAATTGATGCACATCAAATAGTGTGAAACAAAGGATGGCTATGGTTCTCTTTAGAGCGATCTATTTGTGACCTTCCAGCGATTTAGACCCTGGTTGAGAAAGAGGAGCCTACGGGCTCCTTTTTTTTGCCTGGAATAATCCCGTCTGATATAAATTCACCAAAGCAGTTATCTGCACTTGCGGGGGATTTGATGTCTCTGACTCTGTGGAATGATTTTGTGGCAACTTCTTTTGTAACACACGCAGCCTTTTTTTTGCGATAGGATGGTTCGGTTGCTGCTGTAAGACAGCATTGTAGAGGTTCGCAGCGACGGCGGTATTACCTTGCTTGGCCGCCTTTTTTGCTCGCGATATAGTTTGTTGAATTGTTAATTTTTGCGAATTCATCATCTTTCATTTCATTTGACATGAGTCTCAAAAATACCTAATCGTACGTCCAGAATAGTATGTAATAGTCCGAGATGGAACCTACTTGGACAAGTGGGTGGTACCCATGGGCACCATCTTCTAGAACTACTGTAGTTTTACTCTGACTGCCTCTGCCACATGGCTCGCGGATCCCAGTTCTCTTATTGACGCAAATCAAGCTCAATATTGTGTAAGCGCTATATGCTAAGCCCCAGGATACTGTAAACAAGAAACTAAAAGGTTTGAAACCCCGCTGTTTGAATCAGATCAGGAGACATTATTTATGACACATGAATTCCAAATAGTATTCCGCAACATCGAACAAACTAATGCCTTG
>Ga0066839_10001144_pt1 | contig 11105 bp, 11 predicted proteins | sample ETNtaG_10_FD_66733 | JGI IMG/M metagenome (GOLD analysis project Ga0066839, IMG submission 66733) | Marine microbial and viral communities from oxygen minimum zone, Eastern Pacific Ocean - ETNP201302SV82 | ecosystem: Environmental > Aquatic > Marine > Oceanic | place: Pacific Ocean: Eastern...
ATTCGATACGCAAAAAAGGGAGATAGACCGGCTAAAACAAGGCTTCAAGTCTACAATATTCTGATAGCAGTGTCAGGAACTGATGGCTTGCGGGGAAAAACATTGTTGAATATTGACTAATTTAAAGATGACTGGAGAAATATCCTAACTCTGGAAAACCAAACTTACGCATATATGGAAGTTCTTAATGGCATCCCCCCGGACTTAACTGAACAATCGCGCAAGGCATTATTACTAGAGCAGCCGCGTATCAAATCAGGGCGAGAGTTCCAGCGCCATAGTAGTTCCTTGCCCTTCCCGGATTATGCGAATCGGGATGAATCCTGATTCCGGCAAATTGTTTGCCACACTGGAGAACTCAGTCGATGAAGAGATTTCCTGCCGATTGAGGGCAACGACCACATCCCCTACTAAAAGCCCAGCATCTCTGCCTGGCCCTTCATTTAACTCTGCTATACGTACCCCTTTAATGCCGACAACTTGGCGTGTCTCCTCACTGAGTTCAGTAACTCGAAATCCAAGTGGATTACTACGATCTTTGGTGACTTCGGGTTGCGTAGCCGCCACGGTATTAGTTGGAGAGCTACCAAGCACCACCGTACGAGTTAAGCGCTCACCATTACGATAAAGCGTAATTTCTGCTTCCGTTCCAGGCCGATATTGACCGACGTAAAATGGTAGATCAGTGAAATATTCAATGTCGTGCCCATTGAACTCGAGAATAATGTCTTCGTTGCGTATCCCGCTTCTCTCTGCAGGGCTGGCCGGTTGCACCTCATCTACAAAGGCACCACGAGGCCGCTCCAAATCGAAGATCTGAGCGAGTGCATGATCCACTTCACGCATTCGAACTCCCAACAGCCCGCGTTCAACACGTCCAGAATCCTTAAGCTGGGAGACTACGTTGAGTGCAACATTGCTAGGTATGGAAAACGAAATTCCGTTCGAACCCCCCGTACTGCTCAAGATTTGCGAATTTATTCCAACCACTTCACCCTCAAGGTTAAACAAAGGTCCCCCAGAATTTCCTTGGTTTATGGCTACGTCCGTTTGAATGAATGACATATAGTTGTAGGTTGATCGCCCCGGCATAGAGCGACCCTTGGCACTAACGATGCCAGCCGCGGCCGAGAACTCAAGCCCAAATGGTGAGCCTATCGCCAGCACCCACTCTCCTACCCGCAGCCGATCGGAATCACCGAATTGAACACGCGGCAAATCATTCGCACCAATTTTTAAAAGTGCCAGATCAGATGGCTCATCCAATCCAATAATTTCCGCATCAAACACTCGCCGATCGTTCAGCGTAACACGTATTTCATCGGCTGCCGCTACTACGTGGTTGTTCGTAATAATGTATCCATCTGCAGAAATAATAAACCCGGACCCAACAGCGCCTCGCTGACGAAGCTCAGGGATATTTTCTGGATTCAACTCCGGCTCCTGGCCGGGATTCAAACGGCGAAGCAACTCGTCTAGTTCACGATCTTCCACTGGTGAACGAGCTTCAACCTGCCGCGACGTCGCAATTTCGACAATAGTAGGCGCATTAATTTCAACCAGTTCGGCAAAATCAGGTAACTCTAGAGCATTTGCAATGGGCCCGAATAGACCACAAACCACAAATATAAGCAGAGCATTTCTCAGTTGGCGGTTACACGTTTGTATTAATAGTTTCATCGGGTTCTATCAATTCCTGGTAATCAATCTGGTTTCTGTAACATATGCCCGGACTGAGCGGGATCACTACAGGAAGCACTACTTTAGCACAATACTCTGAAGGCAAATAGCAGGGAACGGGGCTCTATCACTAACCGTCAACACCTTTACTTACTGCACGTATCTCTTACTAGTTGTAAGAAATCTAAGGATAAATAACCAGTTTTCGCTAAAAGATCAGGGTTTGGCCTGAAGCTCATTAACCAAGCGATAAAGGGGCGAGTCCTGAATAGGCTCAACTCGAACCGGCCTATCCTCGCCAAAGGACATACTCTCGATATATTCCAGCAACCGTTGGTGGGCTTCTGGGTCTACTTGAAAATTCGCGGATTCTACCACTAGGGTTGCATTTGGCTGGAGAGCACCTTGTTCAAGGAAAGAATGCTCCTGTTCCACCAGCGAAGGATTAACTAAGTTATTGAAACCACCTTGAAACGCCAAGACGAATATGGTGGCGACCGAGGCTGCTATAGCAAGCTTGGAGACGGTCTGTTTCCAGCCAGGGAATGAACTTCCTCGCACTGACAATATGGGTTCATCCTGGATTTGTTGCTGAATACGCGCAGCCAGACCGGAACCCACAGGTGTGGCCAGATTATGCATTAACGACTGCTCGAGACAATAGCGCTCCCAGGTTTCCGCAAGTTCCGGGTTGCTCTCAATAGATTTCAGTAGACGACGCAGCTCCAAGTCATCTGCTTCATTATCTAGCAAAGCGGATAAAGATTCCTTTTCAAACTGGCTCATTCTATGCCCCTATACTCCTGTGTTAGTCGCTTGATTCTTATTCTTGTTTGTTTATTTACGCGGCCTGTATCAAGTAATTCTGACAGCTGAAGTTGAATTCAGTTCCCGTCTTTTTATAGCAATTCCCTAATCTTCTTGTCGATCGCTTCCCTGGCTCTGAAAATGCGAGACCTCACAGTTCCAACCGGACAATCCATAACTTTCGTAATATCTTCATAGCTTAATCCTGAAAATTCCCTTAGTGTGAAAGCGGTACGCAAATCTTCCGGCAAATCCTGTATTGCTGCATCAATAGCCTGTTTCAGCTTATCCGTAGCCAAGCTAGCTTCGGGATTCTCGATTTCCCTGAGAACTAACCCGATTTCACTGGCCTCGGCTTCGGTTACTTCAAGGTCACTAGTCGGCGGGCGGCGTTTTCTTGAAACTAAGTGATTCTTTGCCGTATTCACAGCGATCCGGTATAGCCAAGTATAAAATGCGCTGTCACCACGAAATAGCGGCAAGGCTCTGTAAGCCTTGATGAACGCTTCTTGGCATACATCTTCCACTTCTTGTGGGTCCCGGATAAAACGACCTATCAAGGCTACCATACGGTGTTGATAGCGAAGCACTAGCAAATTGAATGCGTTCTTGTTGCCATTCAATACCTTATCAACTAATTGTTGATCAGTGCCTTCCGCCATTTACTCCAACCTTTAATAGTCTCAGTGATTCCAAATTTGTAGAGGTTCGTTTAACCCATCACCAAGAACAAATGCAAACCCAGCGATAGACAATACACTAGTGTAAAAGTTCACAGAACCCTTGAGGAATACCCGTACAATTATTACAGTTCAGGGAAACTCAGGTTAAATTAGGGATCGTTACGCAAATCTCGGGATATCGCTCTCTTGAATCGCTTCCCAATTCCGTGCGATTCCTGCAGTTCCTGCTCAACAAAGTCCTGTTATTGTTTAAAATATTATGAATTCAATTAATTGCCAGCAGCATCTATGACAATCGAAGCCTCTAACATTGCCTGGGAAACCGACATCTTAATTATTGGTAGTGGTGCCGCCGGTCTCACTTTGGCACTTCGTAGCGCACCTTTCACCCAAGTTATGGTTCTCAGTAAGGGCGACCTGAAAGAAGGCGCCACTTTTTATGCTCAGGGGGGAATAGCTGCCGTACTCGATTCAGAGGACAGTATTGAATCCCATCTGGAGGACACCATAACAGCTGGTGTGGGACTGTGTCATCGGGATATCGTCCATCATATAGTGAATAACAGTGCCGAAGCGGTGGCTTGGCTAGTCGCACAAGGTGTGCCATTTACCACCGAGCAGACACGCAACAGCAATGATGTATCAATTAGCACCGAAACCTCCGAACTCGGTTCTCTGCATTTAACCCAGGAAGGCGGCCACTCTCACCGACGCATAATTCATGCTACAGATGCAACCGGTAAAGCGGTATTTGAAACACTTCAGAAACGCGCCCAGGCCCATGCGAACATAAAATTACTAGAAGGCTATACGGCTATCGATTTAGTGACACAAAAGTCAATGAACAAGTCAGAAAGCGTTTGCGTAGGCGCTTATCTCCTCGAGCAGGAAACCGGGCGAGTGGTTACCATACGGGCCAAGTTCGTGGTATTGGCCACTGGTGGAGCAAGTAAAGCTTATCTCTTTACTACTAATCCGGATGGGGCTAGTGGTGACGGTATCGCAATGGCCTGGCGGGCAGGTTGTCGAATAGCCAATATGGAGTTTAACCAGTTTCATCCAACCTGCCTGTATCATCCTCACGCTAAGTCGTTTTTGATTACCGAGGCCCTGCGAGGAGAGGGAGCTAAACTGGAATTGCCGGATGGCACTCGGTTTATGCCAAAATTTGATGCGCGGGAAGAGTTGGCGCCTCGAGACATAGTCGCACGCGCAATCGACTATGAAATGAAACGCATAGGTTGTGATTGTTTATATCTAAGCATTATTCATAAACCGACTGATTTCGTAAAAGACCGTTTCCCTAACATCTATTCACGCTGCCTAGATTTTGGGATAGATATAACCACCGACCGTATGCCAGTAGTACCTGCTGCCCATTACACCTGCGGTGGTGTTGTTATCAACGAACGAGGCGAAACTGATATTCGCAATCTTTATGCAATCGGTGAAACCAGTTTCAGTGGGCTGCATGGAGCTAATCGTATGGCAAGTAACTCCCTGCTGGAATGCTTCGTTGTTGCTTTCGGTGCCGCCCAAAGCATTACCGAAAAAATAGAGAATACCGAGTTGGGTCCCAAGATAGCTCCTTGGGACGAAGGTAAGGTAACGGAATCAGCGGACGAAATACTTGTTTCCCATAACTGGGAAGAGATACGACGCCTAATGTGGGATTTTGTGGGCATTGTTCGGAATAACAAGCGTCTGAACCGCGCTGATCGTCGTATTAAACTATTACGAGAAGAAATACGTGAACACTACATTAAACACAAGATCTCCAACGATAATTTGGAGCTTAGAAACTTGGCCCTGGTCTCCGAATTGATCATAACGAGCGCTCTGAAACGCAAAGAAAGTCGTGGCCTTCATTTTACCCAGGACTATCCGCAAACCGATAAGGTTGCAAAAGACACAATCCTAGTGCCAAGGCATAAGCCAGCCCTCAATAGCAGATAACTCGAAACTAAGATATTCATCCAGAAAGGCCTTTCCTTCTACCAAGCGAGCCAAATTAGCGATTCATCGAAATTCGCGTGTTCAGCTCGCGTCCACCGGCCCGAATTCCCAATCCAAGGATAATTTGCTCATTCAGTGAAAACAGTTTAGTTGGCCTTCTTATTGTGGATTAGTATTTTTTTAATTAAGGTCTTGAAGCGCATGTCAGTAGGCTCTTCTCGGCCCATTAGCCAGTTGGACAGATCCTGGTCTTCGTGCTCGAGAAATTCCTTATATAACATTTGATCTTGGAGATTAAGAATCTCGAAAATTTGGGTAGCGAAGGGTATTAACAATAGATCCAGCTCGAGCATACCTCGCCGACTGCGCCAAAATATTTTTTTCTTATCGAGTTCCTGCATCTAATAGACCAATATTAAAGGATGAATCCGCTTCTCCAATCAGGCATTATGCGAAAATTAAGTTTCGGTTGCGACCTTCTTTTCAAGCCATCCATCCCAGTCACTATTTGAGAAATGAGCATGCAAGTTGTCGATCTATCCCACTACCAATTCGTAAAAGTCAGTGGCCCAGATGCAATCCAGTTTCTGCAGGGCCAGCTAAGTTGCAATATGGAAAATCTGAGCGAAACACAGAGCCTTGTCGGCGCGCTCTTTAATCTAAAAGGACGGATAATTGCGGACTTTCGCGTGCTTTTACTAGGTGATGCCTGTTACTTGCAAACCCAGCCCAACATGGCTGAAATTATTATTTCGACATTAGCCAGATACGCAGTGTTTTCCAAGGTTAAGCTAGAAGTGCCCGAGCCTCCACCGGTAGTATTCGGATACAGGGCCGATGTCGAGGACCCACTGGTGGATACCTTCAGAACACTACCTGGGGCTGATAACGCAGTTATTGAATTTTCTGGAACTTACCTCGTAAAAATTGCGGGCCTGGTAGACCGTTTGGAAATGTGGCGCATGGATGCAGCATGCGTTGATGGGTTCCGGTCGGAACCCAATCTTTCGGTAAACAATGATGCCTCAAGTTGGCTATATGAAGACATTCGTTCAGGATTGGCGCATGTCGACAAACTGCACAGCGAAAAGTACACACCACAATTACTCAATTATGATATTTCTGGAGCGGTTGATTTCAGTAAAGGTTGCTATACCGGCCAAGAAGTAGTCGCCCGCATGTATTATCGCGGCACACCAAAAAAGCGTATGTATCTATTGGAAAGTGAGAAATTAATCACTCCCGAAAGCTCCGTGTTGCAATCATTTAAAGGAAAGGAAAAGCCCGCCAAAATAGTCAGTTACTGTAATACAGACAATGGTAACCTGCTGCTAGCAATACTCGATGCGGAGGCAATCACTAGCAAAGCAAAGTTTCTGCTGTCCGACTCGGTTGCCGTTCCCTTACAGCTAAAGCCCTTACCGTATCTTGAGCTATAGCAGCTCGCTTCTTTTATCAAGTGGCTTTCTGCTAAAAGCTATTACACGCCGGAAAACGGGAATTTTTGGCGTCCCCGGGCCGATTTGAACGGCCGACCTATCGCTTAGGAGGCGATTGCTCTATCCAGCTGAGCTACGGGGACATAAGGGTTGTAGAGGTTTCGTTATTCTGTGTCCTACTCTGTGTCCTACCTTTTTGGCTCTAACCTGCCGCAATTAGAGCAAATATCAAAGCCGGAATCCCGAAAATTATTAAAGCTGCGCCAACTACTTGGAGATACAGCACCATCATAATTTAATATTAGTTGTTGATGACACGACTACGCTGCCGGTTCGACTGACGTTTCTAACTTTCTTCTGCCTTGTACAAACGATTCTCGGTACAATCTGCAGCCTCCTTTAACTCCTCATCTATTGCTACGCCTTCCGCGATAGATTCGGTCGCTGCCAATGTAGCTGCCCAAGACTCCAAAGACGGAAAAGAGTCCACGTACCCGAATTTTCCGGGAGTCGAATCGCCCACAACACTTGTGGTGATATGACTGGTAATATCGCCACCTTCAACATTTTCATTCATGAACACGACCCATTTGGAATTGGCGACGCGTACATCATCCATTGTTTTGCCTTCCTTGAGCTTGCAGTTATGTACCGCCCGATAATCATCAGCATTGGCCGTTGCCCATATTCCAAGCATGGCAATCAAGGCCATTGTCTTCACTAGAATTGACTTCATTTTAAATCCTTATAGTTTTTTTTAAATTTAGGAAGAATAAAATCTCTACCCGCTAAAATACATTGCCGCATATAGCCTAGCCGAATTGTGGCGGGTGCTCAATAAATCACTCGCTTTGTAGTAGGCATAAAAAAACCCCAATTAAGGGGCATTTACAGGTTTTGATTTGTTTAGCGGAGCTTTATCATTCCGCTTTCTTTACTTACTACATAACTTCTTCTGTCCAATTAGTAGACATTATCTATCTCCTAACTCACCAATTAGACGTATACAGCCGCCATCGCCCAGCCCGCTGCCATCAAAATCCATTCTAGCTATTGTATTATCAGATTCGACAAAGACATCAATATTACAGAAGGTGCGTAAATCGGTTATCGTTGCCGAGTATCGGAAATATCTATTCCCTTCATAAAGGCTAGAACTAGAATACCTTACTACCCTTCTTCCATCCGAAAGGTCAGAAGTGTTCGCTGGCGTACCCCAAGCAACTAATAAGTCATTAAAGTTTCTTCCAGCCCATTCTTCTTGTAGCGGTTCAATTGAAGCGCATCCATAGAATAAAGTTATTATGGAAAGGGTTGCTAAAATATTCTTCATTATTCTCCTAACTCACTAATTAGCCTTAGACAACTACCTTCTCCTCCCTCCGCAATATAATCCATTCTAGCTACTGTATTATCAGGCTCGACAAAGACATCAACATTACAGTAATAGCTTAGTCCATCTATAATCTCAGAAGCAGAATATAGGCATCTTGACCGTTCACAATGGGCTAGATTAAATCTTGCTATCTTTCTTCCATCGGAAAGGTCAGAAGTGTTGAAAGGTGTACCCCAAGCAACTATTAAGTCATTAAAGTTTCTTCCAGTCCATCCTTCTCCTTGGAGCGGCTCAACTGAAGCGCATCCATAAAATAAAGTTATTATCGAAAGGATTGCTAAAATATTTTTCATCACTTCTCCGAATAATCGGTTGGAGGCACTTCTAATTTGTCAGGCGTGTTTTTCCAAATCTCTAAATATTTGTCTGATTCTTCGCTTTAGGAGGCGATTGTTCTATCCAGCTGAACTACGGGGACATGTTTAAAAATCAATGGTTTAATTTCATTAAATTAAACCATTTAAGCATGTTTTTTGGTAGTTCTGCGGCCCCCGCCATCTTAGGCAGTAATTCCCGCCAAATGCTTAAGCGATAGGCCGTCTATTTAAGGACAAACACAGTAAATTGCCGTTCTAAGGGCAGAAGATATTGATACAGACCTATCGTGCAAAGATGTGATAGTTTTCATCTTTCCTTTAATAGCCGATCACTTAAGACCACAACTAATGGTAGCCATAAATTGGAGTTGTAGAGAATTTCGGGACCTTACTCTGCACGAATTGTACTCGTTACTACAACTGCGCTCGGACGTATTCGTGATTGAACAAAATTGTGTGTACCAGGACATTGATGACAATGACCAAGTGGCGATGCATGTGATAGGTACACGGGATGGGGAACTTTTGTGTTACGCACGCATTCTGCCTCCATCTACCAAACACAAAACTCCCTCCATAGGTAGAGTAATTACCCATCAGACACTCCGGCAGAATGGGTATGGTAAACAGTTGATGGGTAGGGCCCTAGACTATTGCCATCAGTATTGGCCAACAAAACCTATTACTATTTCCGCCCAGCAACACTTGCAGAAATTCTATTCAGAGCTTGGTTTCGTTGCTGAATCGGCCCCCTACTTAGAAGACGGTATCCCACACATTCAGATGCGATATGAATCTTTACCTAGTTGAAAGTTCTAATTTACCTGGCTTCGAGTTGCACGTTTGTGAACCAAGCTTTCGAGCTCGTCTAAAACCCAAGGGAAGCATAATCAAGATTATCAACTAGCGAGCAACAACTGAGCATCATCGAATTGTTCGAGTGTTGCTTCATTGGCTTCCGGTTTCAACAGACTGAAACCAACGATGGCAATGGAACCAAATACGAAGCCCGGCACAATCTCATAAAGGTCGAATATTCCGCCACTTATATTGGACCAGACGACTACAGTAACTGCTCCTAGCAACATTCCGGCGATCGCTGACCGCGCTGTCATTTTGCGCCAGAACAACGAGAAAACTACCACAGGTCCGAATGATGCACCGAAACCAGCCCAAGCATAACTAACCAAGTCTAACACTCTGCTATCACGATCACTGGCTATGAGTAACGCAAATAAAGCTATGCCTATTACAGCGGCACGACTGACGGTTAAAAGCTCCTTCTCAGAAGCATTTGGACGAACGAACACACGATAAAAATCTTCGCTTATTACACTGGATGATACGAGTAACTGGGAATCGACCGTCGACATAATCGCGGACAATATGGCAGCTGTAATGAATCCAGCTATCCATGGGTTGAAAAGATTCTGGCTGAGCGCGATAAAAACTGTTTCGGGATTGTTCAACGGTTGACCCGAAAAATAAGCGATACCTGCTAGCCCGGTTGAAACCGATCCGAATAACACAATAAGCATCCAGCCCATGGCTATACGTCGCGCCGTGACAAGCTTCAGCGGGTTCTCAGTGGCCATAAATCTAGCCAGTATGTGAGGCTGCCCTACATAACCCAACCCCCAAGCTATCAACGAAACGAAAGAGATAAAAGTCATGTTGGTAAACAAGGAAGTGCTTTGAGGATTGGCCTCTTGTAACTGGCTCCACACCGAGATTGAGCCGCCTGCGCCGTTGATAACGGACAACGGCACCAGCAATAATGCAACCAGCATTAAAAGAGCTTGCACCGCGTCCGTCCACGATACTGCGAGAAAGCCACCGACAAACGTGTAAGTTACAATAATCAACGCTCCCGAAAATAAAGCTACGGAATAATCCAGGCCGAAACTATTTTCAAAAAGGATTGCTCCCCCCACTAAGCCACTGGCCGTATAAAAAGTAAAAAACAACAGAATGACTACTGCCGACAATAATCGCAGTACCCTGCTTTGATCGTTAAACCTGTTTTCGAAATAATCAGGTAAAGTGAGCGAGTTGTTCGCATGCTGGCTGTAAATCCTCAGAGGCTTGGCCACAAAAACCCAATTGTAATAAGCACCGATTACTAGTCCGACGCCAATCCAGATTTCGCTCAGTCCTGCTAGATAAATGGCCCCGGGGAGACCTAATAAAAGCCAACCACTCATATCAGATGCCCCTGCACTAAGTGCAGTAACAACCGGGCCCAATTTCCTGCCCCCAAGGATATAGTCACCCAAGTCATGGGTACGACGGTAACCTCTTACGCCCAAGTAGAGGATGCCCAATAGATAAGCTATAAAAGTTATGAGAAGAGGTGTATCAAAATCCATTAATTCAACGCCTATCGAATAGTTCGCAAGATAGACCGGCGAGCGATTCGCACGTCATCCTATACCAAAGAAAGAATTATTGGGAATAGTCTCTCCTATCCGAAGAGTTCTTTCACCCATAACTTCCGTAACAGTTATCTATCACACGAGGTCACAAAATTATCGCAACGCTCACTTTTTCAATAGAACTGCCACACTGCCTGTTTAACCATATCATCGCAGCTTTCAGAAATGCCGGTGAAACTTACTTTGGTAACGGATTCACTAATATACTAAAGTATTTACCTTATTATATTATTCATTTTGAAAAAATTGTTTAATTTATTAGCAATAACCTCATTTTATAAATCTTATATAAACTAAATACTTTAGTTAAAACACCGATAACGAGTTAACTAGTCCCGGAACTCCCATGGAATACTCAAAGAATCAAGAAAAAATGCTACAGCGGCTGAAGA
>Ga0066839_10001146_pt1 | contig 11098 bp, 12 predicted proteins | sample ETNtaG_10_FD_66733 | JGI IMG/M metagenome (GOLD analysis project Ga0066839, IMG submission 66733) | Marine microbial and viral communities from oxygen minimum zone, Eastern Pacific Ocean - ETNP201302SV82 | ecosystem: Environmental > Aquatic > Marine > Oceanic | place: Pacific Ocean: Eastern...
TCTAACCTAGCCATAGTTACCTTTTACACTTGTGATTCATTTAGGGTATTGTATGCTCTTATTTTAGCCATTCGTGTTCACCTTTAACAGGTTTTGGTTGATAATAATCGAAAAACAACACAAGGAAGCCAAATGAGATACCCACTAGTTGCGGCTTTGCTAGCCTTTAGCAGTGCTTTTCCTGCAATTGCTGATGTGTTAACAATAAAAAAAGATGCGCCAAAACAATACGTTGTAAAAAAGGGCGACACACTTTGGGATATTTCTGGTGTGTATTTAGATGAGCCTTGGCAATGGCCTGACTTATGGCAAATGAATCCACAAATTGCGAATCCACATTTAATATACCCGGGTGATGCGCTCACTTTAATTTACGATAAAGACGGAAATCCTCGTTTAGTTAAAAATGCGCGTTATAAAAAACTCTCTCCAGAAGGGCGAATCACTCCAAAAGGCAAAAATGCAGTGCCTACCTTACCATTGGAATTATTACGCCCATATTTAAGCTATGAGCAAGCGATTAGTGCCGAAATTATTGCTGATAAACCCTATATTTTAGGCGCTAGTGTTAATACTAAAATGAACACCTTGGGGCATACACTCTATGTTAAAGGTGACCTGCATTTAAATGAAGCGTATGGGGTTTATCGAAAAGGAAATGACCTTGTTGATCCAAAGACCAATGAAGTATTGGCGAATAAAGCTGAGCTTGTGGCGATTGTTCGCTCATTTAGAAGCGGTGATGTAGCAAATGGCGTTCCTGCCTCAGTTAAGGTTGAGCTAGTAAAACAAGAAATTAAGCCGCATGACTTTTTAATGCCAGCAATGGAAGGGCAGATGTTGCCTGCCTATTTCACAATGAAACGTCCAGACACGGCTTTAGATGGCACGATAATCGCGTCAGCTAATGAAATGCGTGAATTTAGTACCATGGATATTGTTGTACTAAACTTAGGCTCGGACCAAGTGAAACCGGGTTTCGTCCTCGATATTCAACGTCAATCACCAGAAGTGTATGACGGCCGCAATGGTCCTCGCTACCGCGAAGACTCTAACAGCCTTGAGAAATTCATGACTGACGCAAATGAGCTGTTCGGTATCGAAAGTGACGAAGACAGTAGTGTATGGCATATGCCAAAGGAAAAAGTCGGTGAACTAATGGTGTTTAAGGTATATGACAACGTTAGCTACGCATTGATTGTGAAAAATCAGCACCCGATCCGAGTTGGAGATTATGCAGTTATAAACTAACTCACAATTTGGGCGCTCTAAGGAGGGAGCATGGCACAGGTTTCAGGCAAGCTATCCCATTGGCTTGCCTTTTATTTATGTAAAGGGCTTGGGATAAAAAGCCTTATTGCATTAAGTCAAAAGCAGCCACTGGATGAGCTATTTAAGTTATCTAGTTTAGAGCTTCAGCAGCTGGGCTTATCACAAAGCCAAGCCGATAACTTAGTTAATACCGATTGGCAATTAGTCGCCCACTATCAAGAGCAGATATCAACGCTTAAAATCAAAGTGATCAGTTATTTTGATAGCAACTATCCGCCCTTACTCAAACAAATAGCCAGTGCACCTATCTTATTATTTTGTTTAGGTAACACTGAGCTATTACGGTCACCACAAATAGCAATTGTCGGTAGCCGTAATGCCACACCAACAGGGCTTGAAATAGCCGCTGAATTTGCTCATCAATTATCTTCTGTTGGCATGACGGTGACATCTGGTATGGCTTTGGGCATTGATGGCGCAGCCCATAAAGGTGCATTAGCAGGAACAGGAAACACCATTGCTGTACTTGGTACGGGTATCGATATTGCCTATCCCAAACGCCATAGTTTGCTCATTAAACAAGTTGCAGAGCGGGGCTTATTGGTTTCTGAGTTCTTACCAGGCACTGCTGCTAATGCCGCTAATTTTCCGCGCCGAAACCGTATTATCTCTGGATTATCATTAGGTGTGTTGATTGTAGAAGCGCAGATTAAAAGTGGCTCTTTGGTTACTGTACGCTATGCACTTGAGCAGAATAAAGAAGTGTTTGCAGTGCCGGGTTCTATAAAAAGCCCACTTTCAGAGGCGAGTCATTTTTTAATTAAGCAAGGCGCTAAATTGACAGAAAATATTAGTGATATTCTTGATGAAGTGAGCTTTTTCTGTGAAAACAGTCTATATAGTATAGAACAGCCCATAGCAGATGAACCCGACTGCCCAGTGTTCAAAAGTATAGGGTATGAGGTAACAAGTGTTGACCAAATAACACAGCGCAGCCAATTACCTGTAGACGAAGTACAAGCTCGGTTACTCGACCTAGAGCTCGCAGATAAAATCGAACGAGTACTAGATGGTTATATAAGACTGGGAGGACATAAACATGTTTGACATCCTCATGTATCTTTTTGAAAACTATATCCATAGTGAAGCTGAAATCTTTACTGAAGAGAACGAACTTACCGATGAGTTAGTTCGTGCTGGCTTCAACAAACCTGAAATCTACAAAGCCCTTGATTGGCTAGAGCAACTTGCAGACTTACAACAAAGCGATATCTACCCGTACCTTAATGCCCAACCACAACATGCTATGCGTATTTACACAGATAGTGAATGCCAAATGTTAAGTGTTGAGTGTCGCGGCTTTTTAATGTTTATTGAGCAAATTGGTGTGATTAACACCGTAACCCGCGAAATGGTGATAGATAGGCTTTGCGCTTTAGATAAACCATTTATTTCTTTGGAAGATCTAAAGTGGGTAGTGCTGATGGTGTTATTTAATGTACCTGGATCAGAGCAAGCTTACGCACAAATGGAAGACTTAATATTTGACGAACCAACCGATGTATTACATTAATTCGACTTTGCTTGTATCTTTGTTGAGTTTGGGTATATTAGGCGAAAATTAGCCAACCCCACAGGAATCTTATGAGTAAAATCGACCATTCTCTTTTTTCTGCAGATAAACATGCACTCGAAAAAGAGTATGAGGTTTGCCCTAAATGCGGTTCTGAATTGGTTATGCGCAACTCAAAGTCAGGGCCATTTTTAGGCTGTGCCAGTTACCCTAAATGTGACTACATCCGCCCATTAGCTCATCACGATAGCCAACAAATAAAAGTACTCGAAGACAGTGCCTGCCCAGAATGTGGCAAGCCATTGGTAATTAAAAATGGCCGCTACGGCATGTTTATTGGGTGTACGGGCTATCCCGAGTGCCACTATATTGCACATGATGAAGAGCCTGACGGTGCCCCTCAATTACCTGCTTGCCCGAAATGCAAAAAAGGCCAGCTGGTTGCGCGTAGTAATAAGTTTGGCAAAACCTTTTATTCTTGTGATGGCTATCCGCGCTGTAAATATACGCTTAATCATAAACCTGTGGCGACCGAGTGTCCTGCCTGTCAGTGGCCAATTATGATCGAAAAGAAAACTGCCTCAGGTGTTGTGTTACAATGCCCGCAGAAGTCGTGTATGCATAAGTTAGTCGAATCTTAATGCACTTGTAATTTGTTTATTTAGGAGAGTTTCTTTGTCTGATCCTGTTGCACAACCAGCCAATGCAATTGACGCTTTGCAGCAAGGCGGTGTGATTGTTTACCCAACCGAAGCTGTTTTTGGTCTTGGTTGCGATCCTGATAACCAATCTGCGGTTGAAAAGCTTTTAGCCATCAAACAACGCCCTGTAGAAAAAGGCTTAATTTTAATTGCTGACAATTATGGCCAGTTATTAAAGTATGTAGATGATGCCAAAATCCCCATGGATAAACGTGCTGATATCTTTTCACAATGGCCAGGTGCTATCACTTGGGTGATGCCGGCAGCAAAAGAAACGCCAAAGTGGTTAACGGGTCAATTTGATACTATTGCTGTGCGTGTAACTGATCACCCAACAGTAAAAGCCCTGTGTCAGCAATTTGGTAAGCCGTTAGTTTCAACAAGTGCAAACTTAACCGGTCAAGAAACGGTAATGACTATCGCACAAGCGAAAAGCGAATTTGCTGACATGGTAGATTTTTATGTTGATGAGCCGTTAGGTGGCAACAGCCAACCAAGTGTGATCAAAGACGCTGCGACCGGCAAAGTATTTAGAGGATAAACATGCAAAGCGAGCTACTCGAACAAGTTAAAACCTATTTAATGGCCTTACAAGATACAATTTGTCAGGGTCTTGAGAGTGCCGATGGCAAAGCAAAATTTGTTGAAGATAATTGGCAACGTGCAGAAGGCGGCGGTGGTCGTACTCGTGTTATCCAAGGTGGTAATGTCATCGAACAGGGTGGGGTTAACTACTCGCATGTATTTGGCGCGTCAATGCCAGCATCTGCAACAGCGCATCGTCCAGAGCTCGCAGGTCGTAGTTTTCATGCATGTGGTGTGTCATTAGTGATCCACCCTAATAATCCACATATTCCAACTAGCCATGCCAATGTCCGTTTCTTTATTGCCGAAAAAGAAGGCGAAGAGCCAATTTGGTGGTTTGGTGGTGGTTTTGATTTAACCCCTTATTACCCTGTTTTTGAAGATGTACAACATTGGCATCAGGTGGCTAGCGATTTATGTCAGCCATTCGGTGCAACAGTTTACGATAAATATAAAAACTGGTGTGATGATTACTTTTATCTAAAACACCGCAGTGAAACACGTGGTGTTGGTGGCTTATTCTTTGATGATTTAAATGAGCTTGGCTTTGAACAAAGCTTTGCGTTTATGCAGGCGGTAGGAAATGGCTATTTAGATGCTTACCTTCCTATTATTGAGCGCCGTAAAAACACGCCGACAACCGAACAGCAACGCGATTTCCAACTGTATCGTCGTGGTCGTTATGTTGAATTTAATCTTGTTTGGGACCGCGGTACATTATTTGGCTTACAAACAGGCGGACGTACTGAGTCAATTTTGATGTCGATGCCACCATTAGCACGTTGGGAGTATAACTATGTACCTGCTGCAGATAGCCCAGAAGCTAAGCTGTATCAGTACTATTTACGTCCGCAAGATTGGTTAAACAGCAAAGAATCAGATTTAGTTGCACGTCAGTGGCAGCTTTAATCAAGTATTGAAACCACTCTAATCAACATTGTGTTGTCACCCTCAACGAGGGTGGCGACACTGTCACTGTTAGGCAGCTCTGCCAAGACACTAAATAGCACTTCTGCTTTTAATATCTCTAACTTATCAGATGGTGTATCAATGGGGGCACTAACCTGTGTTAAGCATTGACTAATATCACAGGCATAGAAATCAAGTTTCACCTCAAAATATTCAGGGTGCTGAATAAGCTTATCAAAACCATCAACAATGCTTTGTTCATGTTTATCGCTCTGTGAGGTTTTATCTTGACTGATAAGAGATTGAGCAATCTGTTGAATATCATCCTGATAAATATATTGATCAATAGTGCTTAGTTGATCAGCAGTATCATTCACGCTGTGCTGATAGGTAAATAATAGCGCTGCAATAATCCCAATGCAGACTAAAAGAGTTGTTATAAATTTCATTTAAACATCCTTATTTACTATGAAATGTATATAACAACTCTAGCAGTTGCACGAAAAGTGCGCAATTTAGCTTAATTTGAAGCGTCTTACTTGTTCATCCAGTGACCGTGCTAACGACAACAGCTCTTCACTGACTTTTTGGTTTTCATGGGCATCAACCAATGAGTGCTCGGCATTGTCACTAATTGCTATAACGCTTTGGTTAATTTCTTCAGCTGCTAGATTTTGCTGTTCAGTGGCATCAGCGATTTGCACGTTAAGTTGATTTATTTCGCTCATCTGCGAAGAAATATCACGTAGAGCTTTTGCAACTTGCTTAACTTGAACTGCTCTTTCGTCTGCTTCTTCGCAAGAGTTATTCATGGTATTAACGGTTTGTGCTGCTTCAGCTTGTAGTTTATCGATAGTGCGGCGAATTTCGTCGGTTGAGTCATGGGTACGGGTTGCTAAAGTACGTACTTCATCGGCTACCACAGCAAAGCCTCGGCCAGCTTCACCAGCACGAGCTGCCTCAATGGCAGCATTAAGTGCAAGTAAGTTAGTTTGCTCGGCAATGCTACTGATCACCTCGAGTACTTTACCAACGTCTAACGTTTGCGTTTGTAGTTGACTTACTTGCTCAGCTGCCGCTCTAACATCTGCCGCAAGTTGATTAATACTTTGCTCAGTGTGCTCAGCAACATGTAAGCTTTGCTGCGCAAGTTGATTACTGTGCTCAGACTTCTCAGACGCAAAATGGGTGGTGTTTTTTACTTCGCTTGATGAGCTTTCTAATTCGTTGATGGCGGCAGCGACCGAATCTGTCCCTTGCTTTTGCTTTAAGATCGCTTGCTCGGTGGTATCCGCTGAGGCATAAATGCTTTCGGCTGAGTGGATCAATACCTTAGAAGAATGGGAGACTTGGGCAATATTATCTTTAAACGCGCCTATCATGTGATTAAAGCTGGTGGCGAGAGAGCTAAGCTCGTCATTATTACTGTCATTTACCGTGAGGCTTAAATCTTTATTGGTGGTTGCCAGGTGCATGGTGTGGCTAATGACTTTTAAGCGTTTGATGAATATTTTTCTAAACATCACAGCTAGTAGTGAAAATGCAGTAATGAAAATAGCCGCTAGTAGTAGCGTGTTCATTAAGGTGTTTTGCGATACTTCTTGCTCAATATCAGCCAACGAATAACTAATTTTCACTACACCTAACACATCGCCTTCTTGTGCTTGATGGCAGCCTAAGCAGTTTGTTCCTTTATAATCACTGCGAGCAAACATAGGCTTTAGATAAGTCATCGTACTATTTTGATTATCAATAAATAGTGCTTCAGTGCCTGTTAGCGCTTTTCGCTCAGCATCGTTAGTCGCAACTTGGTTGGCATTTCCTGGCCCATAAATTTTATTAACGATTGGACTACGAATGATATGAGCATCTGCAATATTAGGATGGCTTCTTAATTTAGTACTCAGAATTTCGCGATTAGCCATGGTGCCAGTTAGCATCATGGTATTAATTGAGTCAAAATAATTATCGGCAAGCAGTTTTATGTTACTTTCAACGGTATCTTGCGCTAATTCATGCTGTTGCTGAGCGCTGCTGAATATACTGGCAAATAATACCAATACGCCTGTCAGTGCCAACAAGGCATAAATTTTAAATTGGATAGACTTCATTTGACGACGCTTTTTCTAAATTAAGGAAAATTTATTATCTTTATTTAGAAAAAGCGTACATTGATATAGCGCAAAGCTTCGTTAGTTTGCCAATCTCTAAATCGAATAGGGTATAAAATGTTTTTAGACTAAATTTGCTCAGCAATTAACGCTCTTATTTCTTTAAGGGTTGTCTCTTTTAAAAGTTTGCCATCTTCGTATACGGTCTGAAGTAAACCTTGCTTTTCTTCATGCTCTGAAACATCATCGAACAATGTAAGCTCACCATCAACTAACTCTACTTTAAGTAACCCCTTTGAGGACTTTTTCTTAGCGTCTGTTTTGGGATCCTTAAAAATAGCAATTCTTTGTCCATTTTTAACGACACTTGTTGCTTTTACAGCTGACCCATGTGTGTCCCGAGTAACGTATTGGTAGCTATAAGAGCCAATACCTAAAACAACTTTAGATGCAAAACCTTTATCCATTAGCCTTTGCAGAATATCTCGTTGGCGTGTCAATGTTATAGCGTCGCCATAAATTGCACCTATATGTTCATCTAATAATTTATATCCTTTTGAAGTTAAAGTGCCGCCAAAGGTTTCCCATAAACACTCAATGAGCCCTTTGACTTCACATTCCATCAACTTAAAAGAGCAGTTATTGTCTATGCCAAAGTAATCGCCATTATATCTATATGCTTCATAACCTTGCTGTTTAGCAGCAAGTTCAGCATCATTTTGTGATTGAAATAATTCTTTATAGTCTGAGATAGGTGATATTTTATATCCTGTAAGAATTTTGACTGGATCTCCTGAATCTGGGCGGATAACGAGTGTCCCTTCACGTGCCATGATTTCTTCTTTTAATTGTGGAAGATAATCAGTCACTAAAGTCCAAAAGTCCCATGTATCAGATACGACACTTAAAATACCTTTGGGAGATTGCACTTTCATAAGGTACTTAAAAAATTCGATTTCGCCTTCTAAGATCCAAGAGCAAGTGACTGAATGTTCTGTAGCATCAACAGAACAGCCAACCAGTTCTTTGTCGACGTTTGCTCCATAATACTTCTCAGCAAAAAGAACCGCAGGTATAGTATCAGTACCCACTAGGCCTGATGCTAAGTGACCGAAGCCACTCATTGCTGCAGCTTGTTTGCCAAACATCCCTCTAAAGCTGAAGTCGTGGCCCTGAAACGGGACAAATTCTTTTGGTAACCCCGTTTTATTGGCAAACTCTTTAAATGTTTTTAAATATGCTACCGAAGTAGTTGTACTGGTTTGAATAGGCCAGTTCTCACAACTTAAAACAGTTTCAATCATATTTGTTAGCCATTGAAACCCTGCTTTTGTATTTACTATTGTTATTGGTGGTACTAAATAAGGTACCAATGTGCCCTCTGGAAGTGCTTTTATTTTTAGTGGTAAATACCCAAGGTCATGCAAGTCCTCTAGATACTTCACATCTACTTCATACCCGAGCATTGAAGTCATTATACGTTGATGGGTAGAGACTGCGGTTTGTTTATCAAGATTAAAGAAATCGTTCCACTCTGCTTGCAAGTAACTTTTGATAAAGTATTGCAGTCCAACAAAAGCTACTTTGTCGTTGTCGATCACATTACTGAGCTTACCGCTGCGGGAGGTGTAATTGGCATAAACCTCTGTAACGTCAGGGTGGTAAGCTCTACTATGAAACTCTTTATAAACATCTTTTTGCATACTTGCAGCTGATATAACCATGATGTACTCCTTACATCTCAATGATGTGTAAATTAATGTTTTCGTTCTCAATAAACTCATGCGCAGGTTTAAATGAGTCAGTTGTATAGATGTGTTCAATTAGTCCATTAAAAACTTCAAGACCTTTTGAAAAAATTCCGTGCGTAATAAATAAAGTAATGCTTAGTGAACCTTCAGCTTTGAGCTCTTTTGCGAGTTCAACAAAGGTTCTTCCGCCGTCACAAATGTCATCTACTATCAGAACATGCTTCCCTTTTACATTTCCAAGAATTTCAGTTTTGGTGATCTCGCCTGTTTTTAAGTTTCTTACCTTATTAGCTTGTATAATATCGGGTACGCCGTTAAATTGTTGTGAAATTTTCAGAGTTTTTTTACTAGCACCTGCATCAGGAGATATGAGAGTGATATCTCCATTCGCAAGCAAGTTTGATAACTTCGCACACTTTTGAAGTATTGTGACTTGTTCTATATTTTCAACTCTATCTAATAAAGCGGGGGATACGTCACTATGTGCATCCCAAATGGTCACTTTTGAAAAGCCTAAGTTATTTATAAAATTAGCCATAACTCTCGCTCCGAAGGCTTCTCCAGTAACACATACTCTGTCCTGTCGCGCATATGGAAAGTATGGGATAACTAATTCAATAGGAGTGTAAGCCGATATGACTCTTTTTAAAGAATCAACAGCTATCATCAATCGCATTATTTTTGATGAGTCAGTCAATCGGTCAAAAATCTCGACTTTCACGCTGTCTGATAATAGCTCGTGAGAGAGCCTTATATGCTCTTCACCACCTGAAAAAGTGAAATATTCAAAAGGAATAAGTGTTTTAGTACCGGTTGAGTTATAACTATATATATTCATTTCAAGTCCCTTTATCTTTGTGTCTCAGTGACACAATTAACTTATCAGATGGCTCAGCTATAATCAATAACTATTTATAAAATTAGTAAGTCTTGAAATAGGGGGGGTTTATATTTAATGTGTCCTTACGACATCAATAGAGGTGAAGAATGAGCGGCAATAAAGACTCTGATTTTAAAAATCCATTGTTTACAGTTGATAGTGTGTTATTTACCGTAATCGATAAAGAGCTGAAAGTACTATTGGTTAAGCGTGCCAGTGAGCCTTATATAGGTTGCTGGGCATTGCCAGGGGGGTTTATAGACATCGATATTGATCATAGTGCTGATATGACTGCATTGCGAAAATTAAAAGAAAAAACTAATGTTGCCCCTCAGTATCTTGAACAGTTACATACATACTCGGGCCTTGCCAGAGATCCCCGTGGGTATAGTGTTACTTTGGTATATTATGCTTTGACATCAGCTGTGGAAGCATCAACACATATCGAAACAGTTGATGATGCCAAATGGGTTTCGATCGAGGAGCTAGACATATTACCAATTGCTTTTGATCATAAGCACATAATTGAGCACGCTCAGCAAAGGCTTAAACAAAAAGCTCTATATTCTATGGTTCCGATTTTTTGTTTACCGGAACTTTTCACCATTGGGCAATTTAAGTCAGTACTTGAAGCAATTTTAGGAAAACCTGTTCAGCGTAAGACTATTATTAGACGTATTGATGCAGCAGATATTTTAGAAAAAGTGGATGAAAAAATAAAATCCGGAGGTCGCTTGGCTCACCTCTATAAGGTCAAGCCTAATGTGGACATAGTAAACTTTGAGCGAAACTTGAGTTATTAAGTTTATGGACAAGTAATTCTTATACCCGTTAAGAATTGCTTGTCTAATATGATTACTAATATTAGTTCTGATTGATCATATGGCTGGCGAGTTGCGATAACGATTGTCTTAACCCTTCGCGCAGGAGTGGGTTATCAATCTCGATATCAAGCGTTTTATTCATACAATGCATCCATTGGTCACGTAGGTCTTGATCAATAGGGAAAGGCATGTGACGCTTTCTTAGCATTGGGTGACCATATTTTTCAACGAATAGGTCAGGGCCGCCCAGCCAGCCCGATAAAAATTCAAAGAAGACTTGGCGAATTCTATCTAAAGGCTGCGGATGCATATCATATAATGGTTTGGCGTATTCATCTGTGGCCATTATGTCGTAAAATCGATTTGCAATTGCTCGAGCTCCTGCTTCACCGCCAATAATTTCGTAAGGTGTTTTTTCTGGGGTAGGTGTTTCAGGCGTTGGTTTCGATTTAGAAAAAAGTCGTTTAATCATAATATTAATAAAGCTCTACA
>Ga0066839_10001158_pt1 | contig 11007 bp, 8 predicted proteins | sample ETNtaG_10_FD_66733 | JGI IMG/M metagenome (GOLD analysis project Ga0066839, IMG submission 66733) | Marine microbial and viral communities from oxygen minimum zone, Eastern Pacific Ocean - ETNP201302SV82 | ecosystem: Environmental > Aquatic > Marine > Oceanic | place: Pacific Ocean: Eastern...
CACTGCGCATCATCGCCGCGCGACAATCGAAGGCGAGCTTGGCAATGCTAAGATAGATCACAGCACCCTTGACCAGGAACAGGAAGACCGGGAGGCCTGCGCGAAAGCCGTCCTGCGCCAGAAGCCAGTAGATGAAGGCATCGGCGATCCTCAGGATAGACAGAACCTCGAAGGCGATCGGATGGTGGCGCGGCAACCCCTCGAGGGCCGAGGAAATCGCCTCTGCCAGGACCGGGGTATTGGCATAGGCCGGCACCGGAAACACCCAGAAGGCAAAGCTCATCACCAGGGCAAGCATCGGCAAAGCCGCCACCCCGAGCGCCACTGGCCCCACGACACTCATGCGGTAGCGCGGCCGCAGATGCTTCCACGCCAGGCCTTCGATGACGAGGCTCACCACGATCACCCAAACCGCAGCAGCGGCTGCGAGATAGATTTCCTGGTCCGAGGCGGTGATGGCGAAGTAGGCCGCGACCGGCAGCGCAGCAGATGTGCCGGCAATGGCCGCGCATATTGCGCCCAGCCTACCGGTCAGCAAACTCGACACGGGCGAGCCCGGTTCAATCGCAGCGCTCAGTAGCGCGCGGCGGCGGCCGGCGGAAATTCGGTAGCCACCGATCAGGGAGAGCGCCGCGAGAAGCAAAAGGCAGGCGATGCCGGCCCCTGGAAACTCTCCTGCCCCATAAAAGCTGCGCCACCCCAGCAGGGTGGCGCCAAACATTGCGAAGGCCAGGTATGTAGAGCGCAGATCCATGGAAAGAACTTTTGCCCGAAAACGGTGTTTCAAAACAGAAAGATTTTTCCGAACACAACCAGACCTCCTTCCGGCAGCGTCTGCTCAAGCGCACCCATACCCAATTCCTTCCAGGAAAAGCGCCCGATCTGCGCATGACTGGCGAAGTTTGGCTACTGGCCCAGGTGTGTCCCATCTCCTCTTGGTCTTGAGCCAAAGGAGCCCTTTCATGGACATCAACCTTGCCGTCAAAACTGGCCCCAACCCAGAGGCCTGCGTGCCGGTGGTGGGGCTTCCCTTTGCCGACTACGATCGCGTCGCCAAAGAGATCACGCTGGGCACAGCACTGCGCATCGAGCCGGTCGCCGACAACCCTCATGACCCCCTCGCAATCGAGGTCTGGTATGACGGCGCCGCGGAGCCTGCGCGGATCGGCTTCGTGCCGCGCGACTTCACCCGAGCCCTCCGACTTGCTTTGGATCTGGGTGAAATGACGAAAGAGGTTCAGGTCATTCGTGAAGGCAGCCTCAGCTTTGGCGTGCCCGCCGACATGCTCATCGCTTTCCTGAAAGTAACCGCGCCCGCGGCCCATCGAAATCCGCAAAACGATGAAGATGACGAAAGCGAGCCCGATCCCGAGATGATCATGAAGGGCTACCGGTCCTTCTTCCCGTGCGAGGAACTCGACCCCCAGGCGCCGCAAAGCGGCGAGGAGCTGATCGAGCGCGAGGCAGCGCGGCTGATTGCGGCCAATCCCGACCTCGACCCCGACGAGGCCCACGATGAGGCTCAGACCTCGATGGAGGTCAAACGCAGCGCCGTTCTCGATCCGTCGTGCAAGGCGCCATCCATCGAGCCCAAAATTGGCGGCCTGCCCTATGCTGAAGCTGGCTGGGACTGGCCGCGCTGCCCCAGCTGCGGAGAAGAAGTCGTCTTCGTAGCCCAGGTGCGCGATCCTGAGGTCCCTGAGGACCTCATCCAGATCTTCCATTGCGCGGACGAAGACATGGAATGCTGTGAGCACTGGGCCCAGGAAGAGCCGGAGGAGTATTCGCTCGTGCGCCTGTGGCGCAATCCGCGCGCCGAGGACATGGTCGACATTGCCCCCGAAGATGCCGCGAAGATCCTCCCGGCACACCGGTTCGACGACATCGAGAAGAAAGCCGAACGAGAAGCCGCGATTACCTTCGGTGGTCGGGGCTGCGCACTCCGCAACCAGGGACTTGAAGATGAGGGCTATCGACGCGTCGTCGAGCTTTGGCTACCCGAGGCCGTGGAATCGATCGGGACCGACGTTCTGCTCGTCCTGCGGCACGGTAAGGGGCGCGTCGTGGGTTTTTCCGACGACGGCTGATCGCGGCATCGATCAAGAACTCTCCAGCGCCTGAAAACGAGAAGACCCTGCGGCGCGCAGCATCGCAGGGCCTTGCTTAGAAAGACAGACAGCTACACTGAGCCGCGCTCTCCCTATGCTTTGGTTTCGGGATACTGATCGACCTGCCGCTGATCCTGGAAGAACCCCCAGCTTTTCCCGACTGCCAGGATTTCGTAGGTCTCCTGCGGGTCGATATCGCGTGGACGAAAGACCTCCGGGCCCAAGTCGTGATGACGATCGATCATTACTTGCATCATCACGACGGCGGCCAAGGGTGGCTCCTCCCGCGCTGATCCATCCTCCATCTCGAGCGTCACCTTGCCGGTATAGCCACTCTCGTCGACCGGTGTGAGGTCAGGCCCCTCAAGGCGGTTCTCCAGGGGATTGCTGCCGCGCTTGCCCAGCGTAATCGGATACCATTCCTCTCCGTCGAAAGCATATCCGATCATGATGGCGAGAGCTTCCATGCCGCCACCCTCCCAGAGTGGTTTGTCTTCGGGCTGCGTGCGCATGTAGATCGATGCCGGCATGATGATGCAGGGCCCGCCCTCGAAGCGGACTTGGGCCGCCATGCGGCTTGTCAGGAAGCTGAAGTCTTCCGTCGCGTTCAGCGGGTCGATCCAGCCGCCATGGAACATGACCGGGACCGGATTGTCCTGGCCTTCTACCTCGATCGCGATCAGGACGTCCCCATGGCCGCGGACCGGGTCTTCATCTTCATCCTCACCCTGGTTCACCCCGGCGATTTTCCATCCGAAGACTTCATGCACCCACCCGGCCAGCTCGCCGGGAATAATACCGGCGGTCGAGCACCGAACCAGGCTTCCTATATCTTCGAGCCCGAGGCCTTCGCAGATCCCGTCGTCGAGCCCCTCGAACCCGTTTGTCAGAATGGCCAGGTGGGACAGCATGTAATCTGCTGCCTCCTCGTCGGGGGAGAGCTCGCGCACGGCATCGACAATCCCTTGCGGAGCGAGCGCGACGAGATCGTCGATATTTTCGGGAGGGGTTTGATCACGCGGCGCAGGCTTGGGTGTGGCCAGCGTTTCCATCAACTGGCCATGGAGCGCGCGCACCTCGTCGCTACCGAAGATCGACCAGTTCTCGGAGTCCGTGCCGATCTGGAGCTTCTCCTCTTGCTGCGGCGAAGCCTTCCCTTCCCCCGCCGCCTCGCGAACCAGGTTGTTGAGAGAACGCTGGAAAGACTGCATCACCTTCAAGGCATCAGGCTCCAGGCTACGTTCACGCAGCAGGCCGCGGCTTGGCGCGCCGGGTTTGATGAAGCGGCGCTGGGCGGAGATATCATCGGTTCCGGCCGAGGTCAGCAGGAAGGGCGACCAGATATTGTCCTCCAGATGCCAACCACCTTGCAGGAGAAGGCCTCGAATGCTGCCTTGGGCATCGGTGTCGATGTAGAAGCGCGGCATGACATGCAGGACGATCGCCTTCTTGCGCGACTTCTGGATGTCCGCAAAGAGCTTTTCGAGCGGCGGGTCGGTGCGATCGAACATGAAGGTGACACCCATATGGGCAAAGACCGGGGTCTTCTTCCCCTCCACCGGCACCGAGCCGATCCTGTCGCCTTGTCGGATCGGCTCCTCGGTCTCGAGCTCGAGATCCCAGTTCGCGATCTCCGCCAGATAGCCCTTGATCTGATCGGGATCAGCCGCATTGGCATGCACCCGCATATGGTCGGTGAACTCTGCCATGCTCACGGACTTCGCCAGTCCGAGAGACCGCGCGGCATCGTGCAGCATTTCCGGGATTGGCTGATGCATCATCTCATCAACCATTGCTTCCATTCCGCGATTGCGCATTACCTGCCTACTCCTCTTACCCTGTTTCCTGCACACCGCAGAAATCTCGGGATCTGCATACACGCTTTCTCGTTTTCCCGCTACGCGACGGTCTGCTCTTGCGAGGATTTTTTCCGAGTCTCGATAGAGACCTTACTGTGGGAGTCTTGGCCCCACCTTCCCTGACGTGAAGGGTGCGGGTCTTCCGCAGGGGCGGGAAAGAAAACGGGCTGCGCGCCTCGTTTCCGGAAGGCAGTCTTTCGAAAGGTCTCGATATCGCCCTTGTGTAGATTGTCCGAAGCGTGGCTTACGGATAGCGCCTACCCGGACTGGTGGGTTTCGAGGGGTGTAAACAGTCTACCCATCCGCCCGCATTACTCTCGTCCATCCACCCACATGTGAGTTCGCCGCAATACGGGGATAGGAGTATCTTGTGCATCAGACAGAGCGGAGACGATGGACTCGGCCCATCCGATTGCCGGGACTCCCATCGGCGATGTGCATGCGTGTCTGTCTGTCTTTCCCAGGAGTCACTCACCGGTAGCCGTGGCACCCTGGCAGGTGAAGGTGGTGGTCTTACGGAGCGTAGACGATCTCCAGGTCATCGAACGAGGCATTGTGGTTCTGACCATCGTAGATCACGTCGATCGCGAAGGAGAGGCCGGCATCGATCTGCTCCTGGGTGATCTCGTAGCTCATTGTCCAGACCTCGGTGCTGCCACTGGCTGGCACGGGCATGTTTGAAGCGACCGAAGTGAGGTAGTTTTCGCCACTGCGCATGCCCAATTCATACTGGGAGATGAACGGCTTGTTGTTGAAGTTTCCAACGATCAGACTGGCCTCATATCGCCCCGGGTAAGTGATTTTGCCATCCGGGATCTCGAGCCATGCCAGGCCTGAGGTTTCACGCGAGGCAGTATTGGCATGATGCACGGATGAGTTCGACCCCGAGAAGCCGTAGGGAGAGGGATCGAGGAATACGAGGCGCCGGTTCGATGCGACATTCAGCGGCGTTCCTTCATCGAAGGAGTCTTGCTCCATCGTCGCACCAGGTGCCGGCTCAGCTGCGCCGTCTGCGCCTCCGTTGGCATCTTTCTCGCCTTGGACAACTCCATCTCCATCGGTCATCGCCACCTCTTCGGTGGCAAACATGAAGGTCTCGGAGACCTTTCCTCCCAATTGCGACACCGCGCCAATCGCCACAACTGCGATCAGCCCGACGAGAATCCCATGTTCAACAAGTGCGGCGCCTTTGGCCCTGGGGCCGTTCAATGTCCAGAAATTGAGCTGCATGATCTCCGAGCCTTTGATTTCGCAATGGCAAGAAAATAGGCCCCGCAACCCACGGCCGAAGAAGCTGCGATCGATGTATTCAGACCTCCGTCACCCTGCGGTGCAGAAGGCCTCGATGATATCGGCACAGTTGCTGACCGGGGCCGCGCCGCCATTCTTCATGGCGTCCTGGGTCGCTGCCCCTCCGCGCTGAGCAAACGACATCACCTCAGCATTGCCGCCGCGATCCGGTCCACTGCCGGAACTCGCCGCGGCTGCCACGGCGATCCAGAGTTGCATGACCTCGGAGAGAACACTCATCCGACGGGGGTCGAGGCGGTCGAGTTCTGCAACCTGGCGCAAATGCCTGCCCATGAACCGGACATCCCTTGATCCACGAACCTCTGCGAGAAATTTTCTATCCAAGTCGCTCTCCAAACCCTCGCAAATGCCGCGGCGCCAGCCATGCGGCCCTATTTCCTCTTTTCATGGCAAGGAGATAGGCAGAGTGTCAGAGATCCGTTCGAAAATTCGCAAGCGCGCAGCCGCCGCACTGGGCGTCGCTGCCTTCAGCGCCATCACCAGTGCCGCGGCTTATGATCGCTTTGCAGACAGCGGAATCGAACAGATCGAAAGCACGGCGATCCAGGTCCAGGACCTCGGCTCCGAGCCGCTTGAGCACGGCACGCTCGACTGGAAAACACATGCCGAAGATCCAGGGCTTCTCGCAGCCACGGCTACATTTGACTCGGCCGATGGCCCTGTCCGGTTTCACCTCAATCAATCCGATGAGATTTCCACAAAATACTTCGATCCAGGACACATGCCCCTTATCGATGAGCCCGTGCTCAATACTTTCTCGGAGCAGGATATTCGCACACTCGCGGCCTCGCTTGACGATCTGGCCTCCACACAGACAGGGCAGGAAATGCTGTCGAAGCTGGCAGGCGAGTTTTCCGGAGATGTCCAAATCGCGCGCTTGCCGGTGGACGATACAGCTGCGGGCAAAGGCCGCGTGATGATCAATCCTCGCACCATGGAGGTCGAGCGGGATGAGACCCACGATATTCCTCGGATCGCCATAAACAGCTCGGTTCTTGCCAACCCCTTCTCTCTCAGGACGGGATTGAATGCCGAAGGGCAAAGTGCCTCCGGGTCAGTCTCGGTCCTTCTCATGCATGAGCTGGGCCACGCCACCTATGCCGATGCTCGGGCAATTCACGCCAAGGATGAGCATGGCTACAAACCGGCCTACGACGATAACGGTCAGGTCCGAGATATTGCGATGCATGTCGAAAACCGCTTTCGACGGGAAGTCGCCGGTCATGATCCGGATGCGCCGCATGCGAGCGACAAGATTCTCTACGAGAAGCACAGCTACAAGACTGACGGAAATCACTGGCTTGTAGACAGTGCCTTCGAAGAAGGGCGCCGCCGTGGACATTACGAGCGCTATCTTCATGAACAACCGCCCGGTTTTGACTTTCATCAGAATCTGCCCCCGGTCGCATCAAGCCTCTCGGGTCTTCGCCTGAGTGATGACGCCTTCAAGGAACACACCGGCGAGCTTGCGCTCGATGCCATGCTCTACACCGGCGCGCCTGTCATGGCGCTCGAAGATGCGCCGCGCCCCAGCCTCGAAGAAGCAGGAACCTGGCTTGAGGGCAAAGGTGGTCTCGATGCCGACAACGTAATGGTTCGTCGCTACGCCCACGAGATCGAGAGCGCTCAGAGGATCTCCAGCTATAGGGACAAGATGAAGGATTTCTCGATCGACGGCGTCGCGCCCATCGACGCCCGCATCGACAAGGTCCTGCGCACCAACCCCGAGAAGGCCATTTCTCTCATAGAAACTGCCGTCGATCCTGAGAACAAGGATCGCTCCATCGCCGCTGCTCGGGACGTTCTTGATCCGAATGGCGGCTATCTGCAAGCCAAGTCATTCCTGGCCGAGCATGACAAGTCCCGACGCGATTTCGCCTTGAACGAGACGCTCATCGATATCGAGGAAGGCGGCAAGATCGGCCGGAGCTTCGTGAAGGCTGCGGCGCGCAAATACGCTGCGGAGAGCGAGTTCTTCGAACACGGCGACAGCGTGAAGGAAACCCAGTTCAAGGCTCTGGGCACGAAGATGGAAGCAGATCATTCCTTCCAGATCGCACAGGCCCTTCCGGAGCAGACTGCGCCCAGACCGCGCCGGGCCGCGCCGGCAGAGCGCTGAGGCACGGGCGGCACTGCCGCCCTCGCCGCCCGCTCTGGAATTCGCTTCAGCGCAACGCTTGCGCAATAATCGACAGTGCCGATTGCTCGGGCTTGGCCTTGTCGTGCGCCACCGAGCGACAGACCTCAAGGAAGGGCTCCGCGCCGGGTTGCTTGCGCAGGTCTGTCTGAAAGGCGCTCGGCATGCCTGAAGCCAACAAGATCTCCCCATCGTTCTTGAAAGAGCATGTCAGCATGAAAATGCCGCGGTAGTCAGAAAGGGCGGCCTGATATTCATCAGCCGGGATGTCCGTTGCCGGCTTACCGAAGCGCGCCTCGATATCAGACCTTTGCTCATCAAAGATGCGCTTGGCCAGGTCCTTGTCGTAGAGCACGACCGTGTTGTCAGCGTAGAGCATTTCCGCGATGGGCATGATCGCGGCGGTATCAAGATTGTCCGGCGCGGAAAGATGTATCAGGCCGAAAAGACGCTGAGCGCCCTCGTAACCAAGGCGGTCATTGGCGCCGAGCTGTATCGAGTAGTGGTCGGCCTCAAGCTCTCCAATTTCAACGACCTCGCCAGCGCGGTAGTTTACCAGGAACGCTTCAGCATCGCGCGCCACTTCCTTTGAGTGCGCGCGCACGATCTCCTGATCGCGAATGGCAGAACTGTAGTCGATATTCATCACCAACCCGCCAAGGGCCATCGCCATCGGAAAAGAGACGACAGGTGAAAACGCGACGCCAAAGATGAACCGGCGGCGCCAACGCCGCCCACCAATGATCAGAGGCTGCGCGCAAAGCAGGATCATGCTGGCGAAGAAGGCGCTGTGGATCGTCTTGGTAAGAATGCCCGCGACGAGGACACCCACGGACAGCGTGATCAGGCCATAATAGGCTGCGCGGCGGGTTCGCCCGATAGATCTCCAATGCGCTTTGCGCTCGGCCTTTCGCTCCCTGCTTTTCGCCTCGAGGGACTCGAAATAATCGCGAACTTTCTTCATTTTTGCCAACTTTCTTCTCGGAAATTTCGAGAAGTAAGTCGGACCACTTCACACTTTCGGGAAGATAATCGGTCATGCCTTCACCCGCGCTGGCGGCCTCATCGCGAGAGTGCGCAATTTTTCCCTATGTGGATAATATCCACGCGAAGATCGGGAGGTGTCGATGCGCGTTCGCTCCACAGTCATCCTTGCCCTGGCGACCGGTCTTATCGCTGGCACTGCCCAGGCCGCCTGTCGCGACTATCCCAACCAAGCGGCGGCCCAGCGGGCCTTCAATGCGAACCCCCAGGCTCTGCGAGCTCTCGATCGGGATAATGATCAACTTGCCTGCGAAACCTTCCGCTACCCGGAGCCGCAGGCAGGCTCAAGCATGGGGCGTGCCAAGGCTTACTGGAACACCGCGGATGCCTATGTGCTGCCTCCAGCGCCGCGCTATTTCACCCAGTGGCCCCGAGATTGATCCGGGCTTCGCGCCGCACTCCTGCGCACCGAGCCGGGAACATAAGAGCCTGACCAACAATTTTCCGTTCTGGAGTGGCGCAGTTCTTCGAGAAAGCAGAGCTTTTTCTTAGGTCTGCCTGACCACAACACTCCACGGCACGGAAAAAATGAACCTTAGAAAAAATCTTGGGGTGTCGCGTCTCGTCACGCACGAGCGCGGCGGCACTCTCATCGAATACGGAATCCTTCTTGGTCTGATCGCTGTCGTTGCTCTTGTCGCAACCATTGCGCTGGGCGGCAAGAACAGGGAGATCTTCTGCGATGCGGCCTCGGCCGTTGCATCCAATGTGCTCGGCCTCGATCCGCTCTGCGAAGAAGAGCTGCCGCCACCCCCACCACCCCCGCCGCCTCCCGCGGCGATCGCTGCCGCATCTGGCCCTGCTTGCGGTGAATACCAGGGTGGTGACGAGATGTTGTTCACTGTCACCTATGACAAGGAGGTCTTCGCTGAGAACGCCTTCATCGAAATCGATGTCGGTGGGGTCATTCGCCAGGCGCAACTTGCCTCCGGCAGCGGCACCAACACCCTGACCTTCTCCTATACGCTCGCCGATGATGACGAAGACACCAACGGCATTTCCTACGTCGATCACATTGTTCATGGCGACGTGCTCGATGCCGAAGGCGTCGCGGCCGAAGGCGATTTCAGCGAACAGGCGCCTGACATCTCCTGCGCCGAAGCGCAGCAGCCGTCGGTCTGCACGGCAGACTGCAAGTATGTCGGCATGTCCGACGGCAACATGATGAAAATCGGCGATGATGGTCGCCCGGTCTGGACCGTGAAGGCCGTCGTGGCTGGGGGCGTGGAAGCGCTGGTCGTCGACGATGATGGCTTCATCTACTCGGGCGGCCCTATCCTGCAAAAGTGGGACAGCGACGGAAACCTGATCTGGAAGACCAATGTCTCCCTGTCTGCGCACCACATCGTTGTCACCGACGATCAGAGGTATGTCGTCGCGGTGAGCCAATACGGAAATGTGTTCGCGGTCGACAAGAATACAGGTCAGGGCACCAGCAGCTACCAGCCCAAGATTGCCGCCGGGTCCAGCCTGAAACCACGCTATACCTATGATAGCGATCGCCCCACAGGCCTGGCTGTTTCGGCGTCCAACGACATCTACGTCACGACCCACTACGGGCTCTTTGCGAAGATCGATTTCGACACCATGGGTGTCGAGTGGGAAACCCACTGGGACAACGCGAACCCTGCCCATATCGGCGGCCTTGCTCGAGCCGAGGACGGGCGGCTTTACACGACCCATTGGCGTCCGACGACACCATCTCAGACTGTCGGCCCTGAGCGAGATGGAGCCATCGACGAGTATGTGATCGGCTGGACCGACACCGATGGATCAACCGGCCCGACCATGAGCGTGGCATGGCTTGGTGAAGCTCATATGGGCGATATCGTAGCCGGCCCCAACAACCAGTTCGGCGTCTTGCAGTCGAACATCAATGGCTTCACTTCGATGAAGATGAGGGGCTACCGGACATCGTCGTCGGATCACTACTACAATGAGTCGATCTATGGCGAGATCTTGGATCTCGTCCCTGACGAGAACGGCAGTTATTGGGTTGTCAGGGATCGCGGCAGCTACGGCAGCTACCTCACGCCGCTGCGCTTTGACACAGGCAAGCAGACCAACAGCTCTGGCAGCTATGCGGCGAACATCACCTTCGACGCAGGTGTTCGCTCCATGGCGATCGATCTCGCCGACGCAGGCGTGGACGCGCCCTGAGTCAGGGTCAATGACCGAGGCCCGGATCATCCTTGGGCCCAATGAAAGCGCCCCGACCGGAAGGCTGAGGCATTCCGACTTGTAGGACACGAGCCTACCTAACCTGTCGGCCTTCGGGTCGGCAGGTTTTTGATTTTGTGCCGTATTTCCGGCCATTTTCTTCGATTTAAGGAATGAGCCTGCGGGAAGTTCGAACTTCCCGCGGGAGCGACCGATTCTCGGTTGTGCATTTCCTGTTCAGCCAAGACGGCCAATATCGGAGGCAGCGCGAGCTCTTGACCCAACAACGGACCAAAGGACCGAGAGCGTTGAATAGCCTCCCGAATATGTCGCTTGCGCAAGTTTATCCCGAGATCGTCGAAAATACAAATCTCAACTGCTGCGGCGA
>Ga0066839_10001170_pt1 | contig 10962 bp, 10 predicted proteins | sample ETNtaG_10_FD_66733 | JGI IMG/M metagenome (GOLD analysis project Ga0066839, IMG submission 66733) | Marine microbial and viral communities from oxygen minimum zone, Eastern Pacific Ocean - ETNP201302SV82 | ecosystem: Environmental > Aquatic > Marine > Oceanic | place: Pacific Ocean: Eastern...
GACAACGCCCCATCAAGATCATCGTCTGTTTCGAGCCCGGGTACGCACTTCCACGCATCGTCAAGAAGCAATGTCGTTGCCGCTTCGAAAAGCATTCGGCTTGCGGCTTCGGGCGAAGGCCAGCTCGGTGCCCCAAGCCGGGCAGTTGATACCCCTAATCTTTCTCCGACACTTTCACACCACCTGCGACGTATCACAGCGAACAGTGAAGCTTCTACCGAATCTTCAGCCACCTGGAAGTCCCAAGTCGATAGAGATTCCACTAGCCATTTGCCTCGCGGATGCACAAACCGAGTCGCTCGCGATATTAAGAGTTGGACAATAGGAGGAGCCTTCAAGGAGAGCACGTCTGCGTGAACCCGTTTCATATCTTCACCGGATGCGTTCGGAAGCTCTTCGAGAAGCTCGACGATCCGGTCATATCGGGCGGGCCCTGCGAAGTCGAGTGAAATATACGGTTCAGTATTGCTAATGCGATTGTTAGCGGTCACTAAAAAGCCCCTCTCGGGGTTTCGCAATCCTGGCAGTTGCTCGAAGGGAACGGGTTCAATTCCTGACCAAGCGTGCTCGGCGTTGCCTGGGACCGGTGTCCAACGGTTGCCCGTAGGTCGTTCAACCACACGTCCTCTGATCTTGAACGAAATGTCTCCACTGCAGTCGGCGGTCAAAAGGTTGTTGACCGGTATCACCCACGGTCGGACACTATTTTCGAGTTCTTCGCAGCTTGATGCAGCCAACATTGGTTGCAGAGCTTCGAAGGTGGTGTCTCGCCCAATTAAGCCAGTCCATGCGACTGAAAGTGCCATGCCATCGGCTGGGTCACCTATTACAACGGGGCCGCGTTCTGTGGAACCACAAAAGACCTCAACATCTTGATGACCCCGGACTCGAACCACTTCAGAAGTCCATTGAATTGCTTCAAGGCTTTCAGTCTCAACAAAAACATCGGTGTCGTCTGCCATTCCATGAGTGATGCACCAAGCAACTTCATCGTTATGTCCAAAATGAGGAAACGCTGGAACCCCAGGGAACGCGAGCCCGATCGCATTGAATTCAGGACATTCCATGTGGAATTGGTGATAAACGTTGGGAAATTCAATTCCCCGGTGGGGGTCACCAGCCAACAGCGGCTTCCCCTTGACGGTTCGCGAGCCATGAACGGCCCATGAATTGGAGCCTCCATCGATATCAACTAAAGCTTTCAGAAGCTCCGACTGGGAGTTGAGAAGCGGAGACAGGCCCGCCAGCAGATCTAGGTGTGCGCCGTTTCCGCGAGCAATTACGGATGCTTGATTCGGGTCTCCCTTCATTGCAGCTACCACATCTGGCCCTGCTGTTGCTAACAGGTGACCGCGCCACAGTTTTCGATGCAACGTCCCCATGAAGATATGACGGACTTTGTATACCGCTACGCAGTGCCATGGCTCCCAGGGTTCCGGCGGCGCTGGGTGATGCGCGTACTCAGCAGGAAGATTTTGGAAATTTTCTTTTAACCACCCGTTAACACCAGCCGCGTAGGACTCGGTCATATGCCGTGTTTCCGAACTCAACGCGGCCCAATCGTCTTGCGCGGCTTTTCCCAGCCCTAACCTTCGAAAGAATGCGTCTTCCTTTAGTCCTTTAGGGCCCACTATTTCACCCCATCTGCCAAGGGCTTTAAGGCGGTCAGAATCCATTTGCCAAATTCGATCGGAGGCCGCTATCCAACCCTGAGCTTCGAAGGCCGCTGGCACGTTTGGGGACTCAACATGGGCTATTCCCCAGCGGTCCCGCCGCACAATGCTTTTCATTCGAAGGCCGTCACCAGTGCCGCAGCACACTCTGCGATCAGAGTTTTTGCGCCCTCACAGACGTTGAACATTTGGAATAATACGTGCGGTTCACCTTCGAACATCGAGTGGCTAACAGGAACTTCTGCTGCTCTAAGTAGTTGGACATACGCATTTCCCTCATCCCGCAGCGGGTCCGCGGAACAAGTTGCCAGATAGGCAGGAGCCAACCCACGGTGGTTAGAGGCTCTCGCCGGGGAGAACCGCCAGTCGCTAAGCATCTCTTCACTTGTTTCTGGGCCCAGATAGTGGGACCAGAACCAGTCAATTAGTTCCACAGTCAAAAGCGGACCGTCTTTATTTTCCACGAATGAGTCGTAGTGCCTTGATGCGTCGGTGGCGGGATAGACAAGCATTTGAAGTTTCAGGTCAATTTCAGCATCGCGTGCCATCAGTGCCGTCACCGCGGCAAGGTTGCCGCCTGCTGAATCACCGCCTACCGCTACACGTGTGGTGTCGATGCCGATCTGGACGCCATGCTGATTAACCCATTGGACCACTGCCCAAGCGTCTTCGACCGCGGCGGGAAAAGGGTCCTCAGGAGCCCGCCTGTAGTCCACCGCGAGAACTAGACAACCTGCTTTCTCGCACAGCAGCCGACATTCTTTATCGTGAGTTTGTAAGTCACCGACGACAAACCCTCCGCCATGGAAAAATACGAGCGCGGGGTGAGGTCCATCTGTTCCTGGCCGGTACACCCGCACTGGTATCTCTCCGGCTGGTCCCGGCAATTGCGAATCTTCGATTCCTCCTCCTGGTTCTGGGCCCGGACCCAAAACATGAGCCAATGCCTGATAGCCGTCGCGCGCATAGTCAGGTGACTGTTCAGATCTGGGGGGTGCCTCAGCGTTGGCAGCCTCCACCATGTCGATAAAGGCCTTCGTATCAGGGTTAAGTGTCATGGTTCGGGCCCTTTCTGTCAGGCGGCTGGTTCTCAGCTACTAGCTACTGCCCGGTGAAATTGCCAGAGCGTCGCTCCCCTACCGACGCGATCCCCTCTTTAGCGTCGTCAGTGGCAGATAGTTCAGCCTGAATCCGAGCTTCACGTTGTGTGATTTCGCGCACTCGATCACCCAAACCAAGGCGCAACGTTGACTTTATTGCCCGAAGTGCTAGCGGAGCATTGGCCGCTATATCGGATGCCACTTCTAGAGCGCGCTCCCTCACTCGTTCCGAGGGAACGCATTCGTCGGCAAGCCCGATCAGAACCGCTTCCTCGCCCTTATATCGTTTTGCGGTATAAAGCACCTGCGCCGCTTTGGACGGGCCGAGAAGTTCGGGAAGCGTGACGCTCATACCGAAACCCTGATGTATGCCCAAGGCCGCGAAGTTTGCGCAGAACCGTGCCTCAGGGCACGTGATTCTTATGTCGGGCACCATTGCCAAACCTAATCCTCCGCCAACCGCCGGACCATGTATCGCACCAACGATTGGCAAAGTCACATCGAATAGTCGACCTGAGCCTTGGTAGAGCGCGAGCGTCGCGTCGCCGCCAACCACTTCTTTGTCTCCTCCGCCCACTCCATCGCCAGCAAAGTCGGCACCAGCACAAAATGATCTGCCTTCCGCTGCTAAAACCGCGCAACGAATAGACATATCGTTTTCCATCTCGCCCAGTGCATCCGCTATGTCATGAATTTGTCTGAAATTCAGGAAGTTATGGGGAGGGCGGTCCATGACGACCATTCCCACATTGCCGTGAATTTCGATATGAAGGCCGTCTGCCATTGCAATCTCCTCAACTCATCACCGTTGCAATCCTTGCTGCATCAAGACGCAAGGCGTCACCCTAATCGAATGCATTGAACCAAACTCCCCTACCCCAAGGTTGTTGTTGATACCTCGAGAGTCTGTGCCTTGCGCACTGCACAACGTCCTGAAAATCGCTATCTGGAGGTCATTGCGCCCGTCCGATCAAAACCATCGCTGGGTGATCTGGCCAAATTCTCAATCAGCGGAACCTGTTTAAGGGTCCGAAACGCGTCTCGGTTCGATGAACCCGACTTAAGTTTCAGGAGACCTCTCGAGCAGGTCTCGGATCACTTCTTCGAGGGTAAGTGTCCGGTCGGTCGCGGTTTTTAAATGAGCGAGACGGTCAAAGGTTTCGGCTGCGTGTTCGAAAAAGCCGCCACCCAACCCTGCTGTTTCCAGCGCGGAGGATACTTCGCGCATTTCGTCTCCAAAACGCCAGCTCTTGGGTCCCATTTGTTGGGCAACATCTATCGACTGCGTCTCCATTGTCATCCCACGGCGTTCCCATTCTCGAAACAACTCATTTTCTATACCCGCAGAATGCGCATATGCGCATATCGATAGTAATAACGCCCCGGATCCCTTTGTCCACGCCGCGAAACCAACTTTGAAGGCGGAGGCTTTGCCAATTTCGGCTCCTAAATCGACCACTTCTATTGGCGAATCGACGAACAACGATCGGACTTCATCGGTCCTCGGACCACTCAGCGCTAGTCGTGTAGTTCCCTTTGCCCAGGCCGGCGGTCCAACTATTCCACCATCGACGCAGTGTGAAAACGATGCCGCTATTTCGGTCGCGCTCCGCGGCGCGATTGCATTCATGTCCACATAGATGCCTTCGAAACCACCGTCAGCGACGTCTGTGGCTACGGAGATTGCAGCTCCAGGGGGCACGACCGACACGACAACGTCTGACCGGCTTAAGGCGTCTACAAATGCGGCTTCTTGGAGTCCAGCAGATGCAGCTCGCTGTTTCGTTGTTTGACTTCTACCGTCGGGCACCCACAGCACGGTGTGACCGTTCCCCGCAATAGCCGATCCAATCGATGCCCCCATAGCTCCAGGGTGCAGAAGGGTCACAGTTGTCATCCCTATCATTGTGTCGCGCTTCGACTGATTAGATGTGCGCGGTAGGTTGACCGGAGCACGCAAGGGGGATTTATGAGTGAAACTGGTGAACAGTCGGTACATCTGCGGACCGAACAAATCGATTGGGATGATCTATTAGCTCGGCTTCAGGCGCTCCTTCGCATCCGCACTACTCCCATCGGCATGAAGCTGTTTGCAACTGTCGAGGAGATGGAATCAGTCCCGAGAATTCGGCGACCCGATGCAATCCATACCACTGACCAAATCGTCGGAATGGCGTCGCGACTCAACTGGACAGTTGGTATTACTCGAGCGGATTTGGTAGGCGATCAGTGCGGGGCGGTGATTGGGCTTCACCCACAAGACGACGACTGGTTGTCCGGCGAGCGCATGCAGGGCGTTTGGTTCGAAACTCTCGATGACAGTTCGGCGCACCAAGAAGCAATGGACTGCGTCCCCTTTGGAACCTATGCAGCTATGGCCGTTTCGCCCTTATCTGCGAAACGGCTCGACCCGCCCGACATTTGTCTTGTTTACGCGACTCCTGCGCAAATGATTCTGCTGATCAACGGTCTCCAATGGAGCGGCTACAAGAAACTTGATTGGGGATGTGTTGGTGAGTCCGCGTGCGCTGACAGTTGGGGCCGAGCTCTAAGTACTGGAGAACCAAGCTTGTCGATTCCATGCTTCGCCGAACGACGATATGGAGGAGTGATGGAAGACGAACTTCTGATGGCTCTTCGCCCTGAAGATTTGCTTGTTGCTGTGGAGGGAATGGAGTTCTTGAGCCGCAATGGTTTTCGTTACCCAATCCCCAACTACGGCATTCAAACCGATGCTCGTGCCGGCCTCGGCGCGAGCTATTAATAGGCCCCGTCTTTAACGCATAGGAGAAATGATGAGTAACAGCTTTACAAAAGGCGGCTTCGATCTCGGAATTGTGACCACAAACGGTGACGAGATGCTGAGGTTCTATCGAGACGTAGTCGGACTTGAGTTTGAAGCCACTGTGAATATGGAGGCTTTGGGCGTCGCTGCAATGCATCGCGTATGGGCCAACGAAAGCTTGTTGAAAATTGTGGTTCCCACGAAAGAAGTTCCGGCGGGACCTGGTGGAGGAATGATGGGGGCCTCGGGAATGCGCTATTTCACTCTGGCTGTTCCCGATGTTCAGTCAGCGCTTGATGCATGTGCTGATGCTGGCGCGCCAATTATCTGGGACCGCAGAGAGGTGAGGCCTGGAGTGGTTGTGGGCATGGTCGAAGACCCTGACGGCAACTGGGTCGAATTTATCGGTGAATAGCGATCTCGGACCCTTCGACGGCAGCTAGAGGTACCCAAGGATGACCTGTGTTGCGTGTTCTACGTCCCATGGGTGGGTAAAGCACAAGTCAGCGAACTCCGAACTAGGCAAAACAAGGGTTTGGTGCATTGGCTCTACTGAGTCACCGAACTGTCTAATTACGCCATCGCGGTCACGTCCTCTGTCCCTAACGTCTTTCTCAAGTCGTCGAGCGAGACGCACTTCGCGGGGCGCATCTACAAAAACTTTGAGATCTAGTCGTTCTCGACATTCGGCAAGTGCTAACAGCAATAGGCCGTCGACGACGACGAGTGATGAGGCCTCCACACGATGTACGCCACCGGGACGAGTGTGGGTAGCGAAATCGTAGTCAGGCACCTCCACCGCGCGTCCCGCGGCTAACTCATCCATGTGGGTCACCAAAAGTTGAACGTCTATGGCGTCAGGGTGGTCGTAGTTGACCTTTGCCCGTTCCTCAATGGGGACTTCCGACAGGTCATGGTAATAGTCATCAAATTCGAGCAATGTGGCGTCAGGACGTTCCGTTAGAAGTGCGCGCGCCAACGTCGTCTTCCCCGCACATGATCCACCGCACAGACCTACCAACACTTCAGCGAAGCGTCTCGTTCCAGGGACCTTCATCAGCTCGCGGCTCTTTAGGTAAACCTAAGATTCGTTCACCAATAATGTTGCGCTGCACTTGGCTAGTACCCGCGTAGATCGTTCCCGATCTCGCTGATAGAAAACTATTGATCCAAGCTGAAGTCGTGTTGGGAGTGCCTGCGTCTGCGGCTCCTAATCCTGCAGCGAAAGCATCATCTCCCTCGACCACCATCGCTTCGGCTCCAATAATGTTGATTGACAACTCCGTGACGTGACGGTGATATTCACTCCAGTTGAGCTTCCCAATAGAACTCTTGGGCCCCGGCGGCTCACCATTCAAGAAAGAGGTGAGGACTTGCTGTCCAAGCCAACGCATGATTTCGACTTTGCTATGACACCAGGCCAAACGCTGACGGATAGATGCATCTTTCGTCCGACCGCGTTCTTGGGCCATTTCAACCAAACGATCAAGTTCAGCCCGATAGCGGAAGTAAGTCGTCGTCGCTCCGAAACCCCTCTCATAACCCAAAAGGGTCATCGCCACAGCCCATCCGCCATTTACTTGACCAACCACATTCTCCTTGGGCACTCTCGCATTTGAAAAAAAGATTTCATTGAAGTGGCTGTGCCCGGCGATGTTAACGATTGGCCGAACCTCAATTCCTTCTTGATTCATTGGACACAGAAAAAAGGTGATGCCTTGATGTTTCGCGTGTTCGGGAGCAGTTCGACCGAGGACAAATATCCAATTCGCTAAATGCCCACTCGACGTCCAGATCTTTTGCCCGTTCAGAACCCATTCATCACCATCAAGTTCAGCCCGACACCCGAGATTCGCTAAGTCGGAGCCTGCTCCAGGTTCCGAATACCCCTGACACCAAAGATCTTCACCGCTAAGGATCCGAGGCAGGTGATGTTTCTTTTGCTCCTCCGTGCCCCACTCGATCAGCGTATTGCCAACCATGCCGATTCCGAAGCCGTCGTTCGAACCACCGGTCGGTAATCCCGCCTTGGTGAATTCCTCCGCGATGATCACATTTTCGTTGACTGTCAACCCGGGGCCGCCATACTCGGTGGGCCACATAGTCGCTAAAAGGTGATTTTCGCTGAGAGTCTGCCGCCAGTGACCAACGAACTCGGCTTTAGCGTCTCCAGACAGCGACCCAATGCCTTCCCAATTAGCGGGCAGGTGTTCTGCGATGAATTCTTGAATCCTGCTGCGATATACCTCTGCATCATCTGAATAAGTTGGCTGCATACCGAGGACAGTACCCGAGCTAACGCGGAGATGATTATTCGGGATTCTGTTCACTCATTTTGATGGCGGTCAATCTTTCAATCACGCGGTCGAAAAAGGCGTCATCTTGTAAGCCGGGAACCAGAAGTTTGTTGTCTATTACCCAGCTAGGGGTGCCAGTGGCGCCCCATTCGTGGGCCCGTTCCATGGAGGACAGTACTGCTGGCCACAACTCGTCGTTACTAACTACCCGCTCAATGAGCCCTGGAGGGACGCTTAGATCGGCAGCCAATTCAGCCAACACCTCAGGGTCTTCTATATCTCGCTGATCTTCCCAAATTGAGGCGTAAAGCCGGTCGTGATAAACGGGCGCTTTTTCTGGTGAGGCATACTCCACGACGAGGGCAGCCTGATGGGCGCGCCTTGTTGGATAAAACCTGTTGGGTGATACCAATTTCACTTCGAGTTCTTCAGCCACCGGCTGGAGGGATGAGAACTGGCGGTTGTTGGGTGCGCCACCATCTGGAATTTCGGGATGCAATTCGTAGGGCAGCCACGAAATAGTAATCTCGTGCTTCGCTTCGAGTCGGGCCGCCCGGGCCCGCGCTAGATGACACCAGGGTCAAAGAAAGTCCGACCAGACAACAATTGGGAGCGCCATAACGCTCGACGGTATACGTTCGCGGGTTATGGACTTCGCGATTCCTGGTGACATCCAAGAATTACTTGACGACCTTGACCAGTTCATCGAGGACGTCATCAAGCCGATTGAGAACGAAAACGACAACATTCGGTTCTTTGATCACCGCCGCGAAGACTCCCGCACCGACTGGGAAAGGAACGGTTTACCTAACGCTGAGTGGGAACGACTTCTTGGAAGGATGCGAACAGAAGCAGATGCAGCAGGTTTCCTCCGATGGCATCTCCCCGAACGCTTCGGTGGGCAAGATGGTTCCAATCTTGGAATGGCCATCGTTAGGGAGCATCTGGCTCGAAAAGGGCTTGGCCTTCACAACGACCTGCAAAACGAAAGTTCGATCATCGGAAACTTTCCGACTGTGTTGATGATGGAAAAATTTGGTTCGGAGGATCAACAAGAAAAGTGGATTCCGAAAATGCTCGAGGGAACGGCCCGTATTGGGTTCGGGCTAACGGAGCCACTACATGGCTCTGACGCGACTTGGATGGAAACAACTGCTGTTCGCGATGGTGACGAGTGGGTCATCAACGGCGAAAAGTACTGGAATACCGGACTCCATCACGCTACTCACGATTATGTATTTGCCAGAACCTCAGGAAATCCCGGGGAGGGTCACGGGATCACCTGTTTCATCGTCCCCGTGGAGTCGCCGGGGTTCAAGGTTGAAGAGTTCATGTGGACGTTCAACATGCCTACAGACCACGCCCACGTTCGTCTAACTGACGTGCGCGTTCACAATGACCACATTCTCGGAGAAGAAGCCAGGGGTCTTCAAACCGCCCAGCTTTTTGTGCACGAGAATCGGATTCGGCAAGCCGCTTCTTCAGTAGGCGCGGGTCTCCATTGCATTGACGTAGCCGTTGAGTATGTAAATGGTCGGACAACCTTCGGGAAACCTCTTTCTCAAAACCAAGCAATCCAATTCCCTTTAGCTGAGTTATTTACCGAAGCCGAAATGATCCGGGCGCTCATTTGGAAAACAGCGTGGGAAATGGATCAAGGCATAGACCACATGGAGATAACTGATCGTGTGGCCATGTGTAACTACAGGGGAAATCGATTCTGTTGCGATGCCGCCGATCGAGCGATGCAGAGTTGCGGAGGAATCGGATACGGCCGCAGTATGCCCTTCGAACACATCTACAGACACCATCGGCGCTATCGCATAACTGAAGGCGCGGAGGAAATCCAGATTCGGAAAGTAGCTGGAAAATTGTTTGGGTACGCGGGACGCGCCAAGGGCTAAACCTTTGGAGAGATAGCCTCCCAAATCCCAACGAGTTGGCAAGCTCGGCTGCTGCCGTTTTTATGTACCGCAAAACATTTTCGCGGACCGGAAAGTTCAAGAACTCCGGTAACTGGACTGGCGTTGATTAACTCGCAGCTTTGCGCTGCGTAATGACTTCTACAGGTTTGTGAAGTTGGGCTTAGTTGGCTCGAGCGGTGGCGTTACCCGTCAGAACAAAGTTTTCATCTTGGTTGGTGGTCGAAATGGTCAAGTCAACGAGAGTTTCACCATTTTCTTCTCGAATACCCGCTATTTCCGCTCTGGCTGTCAGGGTGTCACCTGGCCACACCTGATTCACGAACCGCACCCCGTAGTACGTGAGGCGACCATCCCCTACGTAGTTAGTAACCATTCGTCCTGTCATGCCCATCGTGAGCATGCCGTGAGCGAAAACTGTGGGGTACCCAGCTACCTCCGTTACGAATTTCTCGTCGCTGTGGACTGGATTGTAATCACCCGACGCTCCGGCGTATTGAACGATTTGGGTACGGGTGAGGTCCTCAACGATCAGTTCTGAGTAGGAATCGCCGACTTTGATTTCGCTTGCATTTAGTGTCATTTGTCTCTCCCCTACTGCTCGATAACTTTTTCAGTCACAACACCAACGCTTCGAGCAGTGACGACTAAGTCGCCATCCTGATCTCTGTATTCGGTGATGCTTTCGCTGAATTTCAGGATGCCCGCGCGTTTGGATTCTTTCTCCCAGTGCTCACCTGGTTTCGTTTCAGCTGTGAGAACATCACCGGGCTTTAGGTGCCTGTGGTAGGTGAAGTGCTGCTCGGCGTGAAGTCCTCCCGCTGACGAACCAGATTTCTTTTCATCGCCCTCGGAGTTCGATGTTTCTTCTTTTTCTCGGGCCATAATTCCCGAAGCTGTGCCACCGCTACCGAACCATTTCTGTCCCGCTTTTGGGCGAAGAACATATTCGGGGTCGAATTGGGCACTCGCTTGAGCGAATGTCGGCGGAGCAATTATCGACCCGACCTCGGTTCCGGCTGCATGTGACTCGTCATGATAAATCGGGTTCGTGTCTCCGATCGACCTAGCAAACATCAAAATGTGCGAGGCCTCGACCGGGAAATGGTCCACTGCCATGGGTCCTCCTACTCGGGTGAAGGTTGCTGAATCATGACACTGATCGGCCGTGTTTGTCGCCTCGAG
>Ga0066839_10001174_pt1 | contig 10950 bp, 11 predicted proteins | sample ETNtaG_10_FD_66733 | JGI IMG/M metagenome (GOLD analysis project Ga0066839, IMG submission 66733) | Marine microbial and viral communities from oxygen minimum zone, Eastern Pacific Ocean - ETNP201302SV82 | ecosystem: Environmental > Aquatic > Marine > Oceanic | place: Pacific Ocean: Eastern...
GCTCAACCTGCCCCAACGGTGGCCTGACAAACTCTTGTCATGGTTCATCGAGTAGGCATCATCGGTCTTGGAACGGTCGGCTCTCGTTTCGTTGAGCAGTTCAACCGTCATAGCGCATTCGACCTAACGGCAGCTTGGGATGTCGATCCTGAGGCTCGTTCAATTCATAACCGCTCGGTCAATGTTTGCTCCAGTGCAGACGAAGTGATTGCTGACTCAGATCTGGTGTACATCGCTGTTCCACCGCTCCATCACCACGATTACGTGTTGAGTTGCATCGCCGGTGACACCGCAATTTTTTGTGAGAAGCCACTTGGGATAGACCTGCGGTCAAGTCGGGAACTGGTTGATGCAGTCATGCGCAGTGGGTTACCTGCGGGTGTCAACTTTGTTTTTAGTGCCGCCCCATCGGCCCGTGAGCTCCAACACAAGGTCGCGAGCGGGGGGCTTGGAGAACTAACTCGGGTAGATCTCCGACTGCATTTTTCCAAATGGCCACGCGCTTGGCACGAAAATGCACAATGGCTTCGGCTACGAGACCAAGGAGGCTGGATTCGCGAAGTCGCCTCTCATTTCATTTTCTTGGCTTCGCGTTTACTCGGTCCAATCACTATGGAGAGCGGCGACGTGTATTTTCCAGATGGCCCCGACGGGATCCTCTGCGAACAGATCGGCCTCGCCCGCTTCACATCTAGCTCAGCACCTCTCACTCTCGCCGGCACGAGTCAAGGAGCAGGGCCAGATGTAGTCGATCTAACAATCCGAGGCACAAATGCTTCTGCCCGAATCTGGGATTGGTATCAGCTACAGCAAGCCGATGGAGATCAGTGGATCGATCTTTTTCAGTCCAACCGTGAAGTGCTTGGAGTCGACGCCTACACCGCTCAACTAGATCAACTAGATCGCATGATGAACGGCAACCACCACACCATTGCGACCTTCGCTGAGGCTCTGTCGGTTCAAGAGTGCGTTGAGGCTCTGTTAGCTAGCTAGAACTCAGCTACGCCCGACTAGGCAAAACTCGCCACCTTGGGGGTCGGCCAGCACCGCAGAAACAAAACCCCCAATGACTTGGGTCCCCCGCCCGAGTGATGCTCGTCGCGCCGAGCGCTACGAGGTGTTGTACTTCAACTCCGATGCCATCAACGAAAACGTCCAGATGTACGCGATGCTTCGCGGGTTTTCCCTCAGGAACTTTTTGAAGTGTCAAATGATTGACGGCCCGCTCAACGTTGACATCCGAAATGGTGACCTACGGGTCACTGTTTCCCTCACGGTTCGCGAATCCAATTGCTGCAATGCAACAGTCAGCGAGTTGTTCGGCATCAGAACAATCAACGGTGACGCCCATAACGCGAAGAGCCACGGCGGCAATCCCAGACACTTTCGTGTTCAACGAAATTGGTCCAGTGAGCACTCAACTGGCTAGGTTGAACCAGTCTCCCGCTGTGAAAAGAGAAGCCCGAATGGATGTCGAAGCTTTTAGGAGCATGGTTCAAGATCGTCGGAGCGTGCGCGGTTATCGCATCGATCCGGTCCCACGAGAAGTCATTGAGGACATCATCGACATCGCCAGAGGGGCTCCATCTTCGATGAATACACAGCCATGGCATTTTCACGTTTTGACAGGCGAGCCGCTCGATTTGATTCGCCAAGGCAACACCGAGCGAATGGTGAATGGAGCATCACCGCAAAGAGAGATCCCGCTCAATCATGGTTATGAAGGAGCCCATCGGGATCGACAGATCGAGATTGCCGTGCAGTTGTTCGAATCGATGGGGATCGCCTGGGAAGACAAAGAACGACGTCGCGACTGGGCCATGCGCGGCTTTCGTCAGTTCGACGCGCCCGTGTCAATTGTCGTGACGTTTGACCGCGCACTGGAAAATGACGCTGTCGGCCACTTTGATTGTGGCGCTGTGACTTACGGACTCGTGTTGGCAGCTTGGACCAAAGGGCTCGGTTGCGTCATCAACGGTCAAGGGATCATGCAGTCCGACGTCGTGAGGGAGCACGCGAACATCCCAGAAGATCAAGTGATCATGACCTGTGTAGCGATGGGGTACCCCGACGATAGCTTCGTGGCGAATGACGTGAAATCAACTCGACGTACCGTCGACGAGGTTGCGAGCTTTGTCGGATTTGATGACTAGCTATAGCTCTCCAACTCGATGTTCAAACGAGTCTCGTTGATGCGGTCCTCGCGAGCGATCCTCGGAGCATTCGTCGCAGCACATGTCTTTAATGACTTTTACGCCACCGTTCTCCCAGCTTTCCTACCTGCTTTGGCAAGAGAGTGGGATCTCGACTACGCGGAACTGGGTCTCTTATCTTTTTCCTTCACCCTTCTCACAGGAATCCTTCAACCCTTGCTGGGTCACGCAGCAGATCGACAAGGGAAAAGAAGGTTCATCGTAAGCGTAGGCTTTTTCGTAGGCAGCATTGGATTTCTATGCATGGCAGTCGCCCCGTCATTCTGGGTAATTACTGTCGTAAGTCTTCTCTGTGGTCTCGGCACCGCCACCTATCACCCTCAAGCAACTGCGTTTATCGTGAACGAGTACCCCGACGACCGGGGCCGCATGCTCGGCATTCATGGCTGGGGTGGTTCAATCGGACATTTTCTTGCCCCTGCTGTAGCGACCATAGCCATCGCCGTTCTGGACTGGCGATGGGCGATGGTCATTATCGCGATCCCGTTGACCGCCACTGGTCTCGGCCTTCACTCCTTCCTACCTGAGAGCACTCCCAACCCTCAAGCCACCCTACGCGGCGCTATTGGGCGACCACTAATTGTCGCATCGTTAGCCTTTGGTCTCTCAAACATCGTCCTATACAGCTTCGTCACTTTCGTAGTAAAGATGCTGGTAGATGAAGGCTGGGCAGAAACAACTGCGGGAGCCACTCTTACCGCCATGCTTCTCATCGGAGCAGTCGCTCAACCCGTAGGAGGGCGAATTTATGATCGATTCGGAGGGCGGCGACTCTTCGTCGGTGCCAACCTCGGGATCATCACTGCCGTACTGGTCTTTTCTCAAACCTCGGGAGCTATCTCCCTAATCGCCGTTGGCACAGTGGCCATGTTCGGGTTCGGGTTGTTCCCGGTGTCGATGGCTATGGCAAGCAAAATCGGGGGCGAAAAACGGACTGGCTTTTCCGTTGGAGTCCTCTTCGGAGTTACAGGTTTGTTAGGTGCTGCTGCACGCCCAGCCGTCGGGGCTCTGGCCGAAGCCTTGGGCGATATCCGTCTGGCGTTGTCGTGGACAGTTGTCTCCGCTATCGTCGCTCTCCCCTTCGCAATGCAGCTTGAGGCTGATGGGTCAACGAGCTGAACGCCACATGCTCCACATTGTGGGGCCGTTCGGCATAACGATTTCGTTAACGACCTCAAAACCGAGGCGCTGGTAGAGCGGGACGTTCCGAGGACTCGAGCTTTCTAGATAACAAGCGTCCCGGGTTTGGTCGGCGAGGTCCAACGTGTACTGGATAATTGCGCCGCCGTGTCCTTGTCCCACTAGGTCCGGTTTGACCCCCACGGTGTTGAGGTAATAGTGGGGCTCCCTCGGGTGCGTTTCACCGATCATGGACAAGCCTTCAGCTAGTTCAGCACCACGGTCGGGGTTCGCGCCCAACACCAGGTACCAGAGTTGACGAAAAGTGTCGCCTTCATGAAGATCGCGACCCGGGGGCGCCCAGATGGTGCCCGCTACAATTTCACCCTTGTCTAGAAGCGCCCAGCTCGTGCCCATTTCTGCCGCGCACCCGAGTTCCACTCGCATCCACGCCTGAGCGAGCGTCACTCGAAACTTTGGCTCCTGAAAAATCCACGACATCCAAGGGTCTTGGTCGAACGCGTGCGCGAGCAGGAGGCTCAACTCTCGAACATCGTGCGCCTCAACAGGTCTAATTTCCGTAGCCACCCCAGTACCTCTCATAATCTTGCTGCCTCACATCTTCGCGCTCGCCTAGGTTGGGCGACGCTAATTAAATCGAGGAGTCTTTATGGCCGAAATGAACGTGAATGAACGTGAGAGTTTTTTAAGCGAAGTGCGAGTGGCTGTATTAGCTATAGAACGAGAGGACAAAGGTCCCTTGTGCGCACCAATCTGGTATCGATACTCGTCTGACGTCGGGTTCGAAATAGCGATGGCCTACGACTCAGCAAAATCGGTTCTTCTTCGTCGTCACGGGGTCGCGACAATTTGTGTTCAAGACGAGCAACTCCCCTACCGTTACGTCACTGCTGAAGGGGAAGCCCTCGTCGAGTTAATGACCCGAGAAGAACGAGATGACGTTCTTCGCGACATAGCAATCAGATATCTAGGCGCTGAGCTAGGTAACCAGTACGCCGATGCGTTTCCCGGACATGATGAGGCAAAGGTAACAGTCAAACCGCGCCGGTGGAGAAGCGACGTCCTTGGTTGAACCATCTCGCAGGATTTGAGATTTCGTTCAGAGCAGGGCGGCCAATGCCTCGCGTGTTCGGACACGTTCGTCAGGGTTACCTGCGAACTCGGCGACGATGATGTCATCGGCTCCGGCATCAATCGTTGCTTGCAGGCGGTCCGCGATCTCAGACTCGTTACCAACAATGGCAATATCTTCAGGCCCAGCAAGGCCTTCGCGATCTAGCATCGCTCGGTAGCTCGGCAACGTGCCGTACATTTGCCAGACCTTTGATGCTCGCTCCATACCTGCATCGATGTCATCGGTACAGAGCACGGGCAATCCGGCAAGCACCCGCGGCTTAGGCCGTCCGGCCTGCGAAGCTGCTTCCGAAATCTCAGGCACAGTGAGTTCAGCCAACGTCTGGTTTCCGGTCATCCATGTGATAGTTCCATCAGCCATGCGCCCGGTTAGACGAAGCATTTGCGGTCCGAGCGCTGCTACGAGAACCTGGGGAACAGGCGCGTTCAGTCCCATAGCTGGGTTGCGAGCCGACAAGGTTTCGCCGTCAACGCGCACAGGTTCTTCTCGTAGCTGTGGGTTCAAGACTTCAAGGTATTCGCGTAAATGACGCACTGGCTTATCGAACTGGTAGCCGTACTGCTTTTCTATTACCAGTTTGTGCGAGAGCCCTATACCGAGCGCGAGTCGATCACCGATGATAGAGGTCACTGAAAGCGCTCGCTGCGCCATCACCAAGGGATGACGGGGGTATGTCGGGATGACTGCAGTCCCGAGCTCAATCTCGGGCACAGCGGCGCCGATGTGGCTCAGCGACGTTAAAGCATCAACTCCCATGGGCATTTGAGGAAGCCAGTACGATGGGAAACCGGCTTCGTGGGCAGCTCGGGCATCAGCAATCGCTTCTTGCACGTTGAAGAGCTTCCCTGCAGGTCCACTGAAAATACCTATCCGCATCTGCGTCTCCGATCAAGAAGAAATATTCGTATCACCTTGACACATGGCGGGCTATGCCTGTCGGGGAGAAGGCAAGTGCTCACAACCGAACAGCTATCTGACTACCACCGACACAGATTTCTGATCCTCAGTGACTGGATCGACTGCATCTTCAGTCTGCGAAACCGGATCTACCGGGTGGATGGGAAACAGAGGGGTTCGACCTTTGGTTTGATGACCAAATAGTCCGAGGCAAAGGGCTGAGTCAAGCTCAGTGTCGAGTCAATCAGTATGCACACCGAACCTCTTTCAACTCATCACAAAACCCTGATAACCGTTTCTGGCTACGTCGTCGCATCGTTTGGTGTAGCTGGGAAACCCGCCTACGTAAAGCATGAAGGTTCGGGTGTCGCGGCCCTCGATGTTCTTGTTCACACCCATGAACCATGAATCCACCTTGCTAAAGAGCATCCGTTCGACAGACTCATAGACATGTTCGGTCCACTTATCTTCCGCGTCGATATCGACCTCAACACGAGTTACATCTGATCTAAATAGTCGCTGTAAGAACGTCGACACCCATTCCACGTTCTGCTCAATACACCGGGGCATATTGCAAAATGTCGACGCATTGTGGGGTCCCACCAACGTGAACATGTTCGGGAACCCCGCTGTTGCCAACCCGAGATATGTTCGCGGCCCGGCTTCCCATTTGTCAGCGAGCTTGCGACCGTCGCGACCTGTGAATTTAACTGCCTTGTAAGGCCCCATAACCGCGTCGAAGCCTGTTGCGTAGACGATCAGATCAAAGGGGTGCTCTTGATCCGAACATTGGATCCCGTCGGCGGTGATCTTTTCAATGGGTGTCTCATTGAGATCGACGAGGAGCACGTTGTCTTGGTTGTAAACCTCGTAGTAATCAGTTTCCATCGGTACTCGCCGAGTACCGAAGCCGTGATCCGTAGGGATTAATTTCTTGGCGAGTTCTGGATCGTCCACTCGTTCTCGAATTTTCCGTGCGATGAAGTCGGAAAGGGTGGCGTTAGCTTCTTCGTCAACCAATACGTCACGAAAGTTGCCGATCCAGATACCGAAACCCGGCGAAGCATAAAGTTCTTCATATAAGGCTTCTCGTTCTTCTTTGCTTACTTCGAGTGCCCTTCGATCGTCGGAGTCGTGAATGAATCCCGAAAAAGACTTCCTGCAGCGTTCGAAAATTTCGTCATAGCGAGAACGAATGTCAGCCATCTCTGATGGGTCGATGGGACCGTTATGGAGAGGGGCGCACCAATTAGGGCTTCTCTGCAACACGGTCAAATGTTTCGCAGTCTTAGCTACTTCCTGTATGAGCTGTACAGCCGTGGCTCCGGTGCCAATTATGCCGACCCGTTTTCCCGTAAACGCGACCTCCTCGTGAGGCCAACGAGCGGTATGGAAGGAAGGTCCTGTGAAGTCATCCATGCCATCAATATCTGGGATCAACGGTTTAGACAAGATCCCTATCGCTGTGATGAGAAACCGGCAGCGGACCTTAAATCCGTCTTCCACCTCGACTTCCCATTCGTCGGACATTTCATCGAAAGTGCACTGAGTTACGACGCTTTCGAATCGGATGTCCCGGCGCAGGTCGAACCGATCGGACACATGTTGGAGGTACCTCAGGTTTTCTGGCTGAGCCGAAAAACGTTCTTGCCAGTCCCATTCGTCAAGCAACTCTTGGCTAAAGGAATACCCGTATGAATAGCTCTCGGAATCAAACCGGGCCCCCGGGTACCGGTTCCAGTACCAGGTTCCTCCCACATCGGTTCCCGACTCGAGAACCAACGCGCTCACGCCGATCGAGCGCGACTTGTAGAGCTGATACAAGCCAGAAACGCCAGCTCCGATGATGACCACCCCATAAGACGGAACATCGGACATCTCGCGTTCTTTCATGATCCCAACCTAGCGATACCTTCCAGAAAGCACCGTTAAGTGAAGGGCTTTGAGGCCTAAGCGAATGCGTTTAGGGCCCCTCAATGGTTATTTCCAGCCTTGACTCGCACCCCGAAATTTGGGCTGATTTCTGTTGACTATTTGTTGAGCTCGAGCCGATATTGAATCATCCCAATCTTGATCGGTAAACAGCCAAAACTGTTCATCAAGAATCGCATCATGCACTTGACCACCGACGATCTCGGGATCAAGACCGCCTTGAAGCGCACGTTGGGTGAGTTCAAGCATCTGATCCCCTCTGTCGTCTATCGCCGACCCAACTGACCCCGCGACACGCGCAGCGGTCGCGTTCACAATATTTGTATTTACAAAACCGGGACACAGGCAAGTGACACCAACATTTGACCCCTCGGTTTTCAACTCATGGAAAAGAGTCTCTGCGAGCGTTGCGACACCGTGCTTGGCGATGTTGTACGGAGCCCCAAACGGGGAGGAGATATGACCTGCTATCGACGCAGTCATCACTACGTGACCGTCACCATGCTCGATCAGATGGGGGACAAACGTTCGGACTCCGTGGATCACTCCATTGAGAAGAATCCCTAGGGTCCAGTCGTAATCGTCTTTTGAGAGAGACCAAGACCGACCAATCGAGCCCTGAACACCGGCGTTTAGGCAAACAACGTTCACAATTCCAAAAGCATCGATAGCCGAATCGAACAGAGCGTGATTCTCGGCTTCATCTGAAACGTCGGTCACTACTCCGATAGCGTTCGCGCCCAACCCACGAATACTGTCCACAGCGAGATCCAGCTTGGGTTCGTCGATATCAGAAAGCACCACCTTCATTCCGGCATTACCGAAACGGCGAGCCATCGCTAAACCCATTCCTGATGCCGCCCCGGTCACTACGGCGGTCTTACCTTCTAGTTTGTCCATCCTCGGAGACTAGACCGAACAGTTCAGTCACTGTCTTCTCGGGCTACCGTTCTGGGGTGCCAGACTTCCTTAACGACGCTCAGCGCGACATCCAGCAACGAGCTCACTCGCTGGGACGCCGCGTGGCGTCACTCAATGCTGACGCCCTCGAAGCCCACCAGATCGAAAGCGAAACCCGCGCTCTCTCAAAACGAGCTGGGATTTTTTTCCTTACCCAGCCAGCCGAGTTTGGAGGTACTGACGCAACATCTCTAGAGATGACCATCGCTCGCGACGCTCTCGGAACCTGCGGGGTCGGTCATCTACCTGGACTTTTTGGACCTGCGCCGGGCCTACTAGCGCAAGCATCAGAGCATGTAAGAAACAAATTTCTAAAGCCGTACCTGGCCGGTGAAGCCAAAGGAGGGTTCGGGTTTACGGAGCCTTCCGATGCTGGGAGGCACACCTGGGCAACATATGAGGGTGACGAACTGGTCATAAACGGCCGGAAGTCATACGTGACTGGGGGATCACAAGCGGATTTCGTCAACACCCTGGTTGAAGTAGAAGATGTCGGACCTGCCATAGTTTTGATCGAAACAAACAGCCCCGGAGTAGAGATAACTCGACGCTTCGGATCTATTGATGGAACCCACCACGCGAGTTTCTCTTTCACCGACGTGCGCGTGCCCCGCGAACACATCATTGGTGATGCTGGAGCAGGCATGAAGAGAGCACTCGACCAGGTAAACGCTGTTCGTATGGCAATCGCAGCTGACAGCGTCGGCCTCTGCCATTTCGTCTGTGACCACGTAGCCGATCACGTTCGCCAGACCGAATTATCCACTGCCGCTCCCGGTACCAACCAAACAGTCCGCGTGCAATTTGGGCATATGCGCGCTCAGGCGTACTCAGCCAGAAGCGCCGTATACCGAACAGCGCGACTCGTTGATGCGGGCGACAACGCTGTAAATGAAGTCATGACAGCAAAACTTTTAGCAACGGAAGCCCTCGGCTCTCTGACAGACGTAGCGATTCAGATAGTGGGCGGAGAAGCTCTAGCTGATTTTCATCCTTTGGCGTCTCTCTTTCGCCGCTCACGAGCCGCGCGTCTTGCCGAAGGCTCCACGGAGGTCCTTCACGGCAACATCGCACGCGGCTACCTTGACCTTCAGTTAGGTCGGATCTGAAATCACATGCCTTACCTCAACGAGTTTTCCTCATCCAGCACACCTCTCGATATGACGCCAAGTGCCGAATTCGCAAGCCTGTGCCAAAGCGCATTCGATCTCGGAATCAGCCACTCCGAGAAAATCCGTTATGTCTCAACCAACGTGATTGCGCGACATCAACGATTCCATCTCTTGGAGTGGGGCGATCCCTCCTTGCCAACTTTGCTATTACTGCATGGAGGAAATCAGTCCGCGCATTCATGGGATCTGGTGAGCTTGCACCTTGCAGACCGCTTCCATGTCATCGCCCTGGACCAGCGAGGACATGGCGACAGCGAATGGGCTCGCGACGCCGACTACTCATCGAACGCCATGGCAGCCGATGCGTGCGCTGTATTGGAAGCACTGAATATTAGATCCGTCACCGTCGTCGGGCACTCGATGGGCGGCATGAACACGATGCGGCTCGCCGTCGACGAACCCAATAGCGCTGACCGCGTCGTTCTCGTTGACATCGGACCCGAATTATCGGACCAAGGGACCAAAACCATTCGCAATTTTGTGACCGAAAATCGGGAGTTCGACAATGTCGAACATTTCGTTCAATCCGTTCAGAAATACGATCCGTATCGTTCGCGAGAACACATTGAACGAACCGTGAAATACAACCTGCTCGAGCGCGCCGACGGAAAATATGTGAGCAAACGCGACCACGGACCCCGATTGGCAACTACCCGAACCCACCGTGAACGCAGCGACCTCTTTTCCCTTCAAGACACCGCGAAGATTCTTCAACCGACTTTGCTCATCCGAGGAGCAGATTCCAACGTACTCACAGCCGATGCCGCGCAAAGATTCGCAGAAGCTTTACCTAACGGCCGGTTAGAGACGGTCCCTAACAGCGGACACAACGTCCACGGCCAAAACACCGTCGGATTCCTCCAAGCATTAGTGCCATTTTTGAACGACTAACCACACACGGTCGACGTACCAATGTGAAGTCGACCACAGGAGCACCATTTTGCGCACGACCTGACATCGTTCAACTGGAGGTGCTGTTCGTACGAATGCGGGGTCGTTAGCGAAGGGCGTAGGGTGACCCAATGGAATCTAAAGAGCTTGAAACGTTGATTATCGAGGCAACCGACAACGGTGTAGTAACGGTAACTATGAACCGGCCAGAGAAAAAGAACGCAGCGAACGCAGCAATGTGGGACGAACTGCGCGACACCTGGAACGCTCTAGGTGTAGACCCAGAGGTGCGAGCAGTAATAATGACTGGCGCAGGGGACGCTTTTTGCAGCGGAGCGGACCTCGCGGGACAAACACGAGAGCGCCATCAGCTGGTTTCAATGAACCTCATCCATCAAACGGTGGAAGCCCTCTATTCGATCATGGTCCCGGTGATCGCAAAGGTAAACGGCGTCGCCGCCGGCGCCGGCATGAACATGGCTTTGGCATGCGATTTGATCTTGGCGAGCGACCAGGCTCGATTCAGTGAAATCTTTGCTCGACGCGGTTTGAGCGTCGATTTCGGTGGCACTTGGGTACTACCCAGGTTGATTGGCTTGCACAAAGCTAA
>Ga0066839_10001183_pt1 | contig 10913 bp, 19 predicted proteins | sample ETNtaG_10_FD_66733 | JGI IMG/M metagenome (GOLD analysis project Ga0066839, IMG submission 66733) | Marine microbial and viral communities from oxygen minimum zone, Eastern Pacific Ocean - ETNP201302SV82 | ecosystem: Environmental > Aquatic > Marine > Oceanic | place: Pacific Ocean: Eastern...
GGCCCTCAGGCCGCCTCCTGCTCCATCCGCTCCATGAAGATGGTGCGTGTCGCATCGGCGATCGGACCCTTGAGGCGCGCGAAGGGCGTGCCCGCGGCTTCGAGTGCTTCGATCTCGGGGCCGCCTTCCTTCTCGATGTCGGCGACCATCCAGGCGATGACCTTGCCGGTCATCTTCTTGTCCGGGATGCTGCCGCAGACCTCGTCGATGGCCTGGGAAACGCGCGCCGGCGTGCAGAAGGTCTCGACGAAAGCGGTTGCCGTCTCCGGCAGCGGCTCGCGCGGCGTGGCGGCCTTGCCCTGCTTTTTCACGCGGTGCGCTTCGGTCTTGGCCTTGAAGGTGGTCCGGGCATATTCCTCGGCGGAAAGCTGTCCGGGTTCATCGGCGTGCTGGACGACGACATAGCCCTCGCCTTTCTTGTCGATGCCAAAATGGCGCGAGACATAAGGGCAGGTCACCTCGACCTCTTCGATCGCGGCGTTGAGCGTGTCGAGGACGGCATTGACCGCATCGAGGTCCGAGAAATCCATCTCGAGCGGGTCAAGCTCGTAGGGTAGCACGCGGACCTCGTCATCGGAGACGCCCTCGGGGATGAAGGCTGCGATGACCTGTGGGTCGGTGATCATCCACTTGGATGTCATCAGACCCTGGTCCTGACGGTGCGGCGCCTCGCCGATGCCCAGCGCGAAGATGTAGAAGCGCTTCTTGTCGGTCAACTGGATGGCGTCGCCCTTGCCGATGCCGGGGCCACCCCATTCGCCGTAGAAGATGATGGTGTCCTCGCAGGCTGCCTGCGCCCAGACATCCCGCTGGGGCTCGAACCAGCGCGCCGCGGTATTGAGATCGTTCTCGATCGTCAGGTCCTGAGTCTTGGACTGGATCGCAACGGTTCCGTCGGGATGGACACGAATGCCGAGATTGGTGCCGTGCAACTTGATCTTTGCGCGGTAAGCGATGGTGCGCGGCTGCTCGATGCCGTCCCAGGTCTCGCGGGCGTAGACGCTGTCGAACAGGATCAGGGAGGGGAATTTCAGATGGGTCATATATCTCTCGGCCTTTCGGGCTGCATCGCTCTCACCAATGAGAGTGATGCCGACCGGAGGGGCGGAAAAATCTCTCGGGGCATCCGCGCAGAAAAAAGGCCGGCGCGCCCTCCCGGGCGGCCGGCCTTCGTGTCGGTCTTTCAAGGCGCGTTCAGTCGCCCAGCGCGCGGCCGAACCCCCAGAGGGTAAGCCAGACGAGCAGAACGGGCGTGATCGCGGCAGCCTTCTCGGCGCCGGTTATCATGCCGACGATCGCGCAGGTCGCGAGCAGGATCGCACCCAGCGGTCCGGGCGACGCGAAAGCGGCCAGAGTGCTGGTGCGGCGCGCGGGCGGGGTCTCGGGGGTCTCGGTCATCGGGATGTCCTCTGTCGGGGTGTCCGGGGGATATGGGGACCGATGGAGCGGTGCTGAAAAGCACCGAACCCCGCGGTCCCCGAAAGACAGACAGATAGACAGGGAAGGAGGCGACCTGTCGCCGCTCTCTGCCATCCCTCTGGTCTGTCGTCTTACGCGCACTGGCCTGCCTCAGGCGGCCACGGCTTCTTCTTCGCGAACCTGGTTTGCCAGCTCGAGGATCGGGTCGAGCATCTCATGGGAGATGTCGATCACCTCATGCCTGTGCATATCGATCATCTGCACAAGACGGGCCAGTTCGGCGTCGTCCTCGCGCAGCCTGGAGATCTCGGCTTCAATGGCACGGACGTCATCGCTCTCTTCAGCGGCCTGATCCTCCATGGGATCACCGGTCTGCATGAGAAGCACCAGCTCGCGCCGGTCGTTGTATTTGCCATTGATTTGCTCGGTCAGCGCCGTGCGGGCATTGATTACCTCAATGCGCAGCTTGTCGACATTTACGGTGAAGACGGCAGTATCGGAGATGGTGGCCATGAGGAGCCCTTTCCTGTCGTTGATGCGGATAGCGCCTGGGCTGGCGCCTTCCCCAGTGAAGGTGCCATTCCCCAGGCGTGATGCTCGATCTCCCCCTGAGAAGCAGGACCGGCTATCGCTCCCCATAGGGGAACGGGATCAGGCGTCGAGACTGGAACGGACGAGGCCCTCGATCTTGGTGCGATAGGCATCGACCGAAGCGCTGTAATCGACAGGGTCCGAAAGGCTCAGCAGGGCGGTCGGCTTCGCCCTCATATAGGCCACGAGGCTCGGATCGGCTTCAAAGACGCTGGCGCCGAGGCGATACCATTGATCGGCGGAGCGGGCATAGCCCGCGTCAGGATCGATAAAGAGGATCGGGGCGGTCTCGTGGTGTTCGCCGTCCCGGAAGGCTGAATGGCCGTGCACGGGGCCCATCAGGCAGGGACGGCCGAGCGAGATCACCGGGGCCCATGCCTCGATGAGAGGAGCGGCTGCGAGCGTCTCGTCGCTGGGCGCATCAGCGATCGCGATGAGCGAGGTGGCCAGGCGGTCCATATGGGCGCGAGTGAGGATGCCGGCGCGGGTCGTATCGGTCATGGGCTGTCTTTCTGTTTTTCGAGCCCATCCCGGGATACCCGGTCAGGCTGGCTGTGGAGCGGATAGGAGGTGAGGCAGGCGATCGCTGTGGCGATGCAGGGCCTCGCGGATGGTGGCGCCCAGGGCGATGCCGGCGAAGATCACCACGAGGGAGACGACGGCAATGCCGAGATCGAAGTAGGCGGCAATCTGGGCGCCGAGCAGCAGGATTGCGACGGCGATCCTGTTGCCGTCGAAGCCATGGGAAGGCGGCGTTGTTTCAGCGTCGGGCGCTGTCGCCTCCGAGGTCCTGGCGTCGTAGACCTCAAGGAGCGAAGGGATGTCGATTTCGCGAAACGTGTGAGCAGTCATGGATCGGTTCTTTTGATTTTTGAGGGGCCCGCAGGCGGGACGTGGGCCCGCCTACGGGATTCGCCCCCGGGAACCAACTCAGGGATTTCCGCAAAATCAAAGTTTGACCGGTCTCAGAACGGGATTGTGACCGGCGAGGGGCCGTGTTCGGCCTCATAGGCGATCATTCGGTCGATTTGAGCCTGATCCTCGGCGCTGCGCCCGAGTGGCGCCACGGAGTGGCGAGACCCGCGCCAGCGATCGACTTGGGCTGCAAGCCACAGGCCTGCGCACCAGGAGAGCGCGATGGCGGCACCGCCAAAGCCGAAGGCCGGATGAACGCCTGAGAGGAATGCACCGCCAAGGGCGATGACGATCGGGATGAGAATGACGGGCGGCATGGGCGGTCTCCTGTATCAGGTGGCGTTTATCGAAGGCTCGGTCCGGACGCGAGTGGCCCTGTCAGGAAGGCAGGACCGCCTCGGCGTATTGGCTCGAGGGCAGGCGGCCTTCGGTCTGGATGGTCTCGACTCCGTCCTGGACGAGTTCGTATGACCAGGTCGCGGCGACCAGCTTGGGCAGGATGCGCCATTTCCCATGGCTGTCGCGCCAGCGCTTTTTGGTCATCGTGCCGGTGATCTCGACATCGACCTGGACGTCGCGCGGCGGCGTCGGATTGCCTTTGTCGCACAGCTCGATCATCGATTTTTCGAGCAGCCGGCCAAGGCCTGCGCGGTAGTCGCGGGCGCGCTCGCCGGCGATCAGAACCTCCATGCGCTGGCCGTCCTCGTCGAAGGCGCAGATCTTGGTCGCGTCGAGCATGCCACCGCGGAATTCAGCGGTGAGCGTGATGCGGCGGGTTTCGAGCTTGCGGCGATGAAAGCAGTCGTAATCCTCGTCGGCATAGGGATAGCTCGGCCCGAGGCGCGACATCTTGATGGCGAGATCGGCGGACAGAGCGTTGAAGTCGGACATCGGTGTTTCCCTCACGAAGTTTTATCCTGGCGGGGCGCCGCCCCGGTCTCACCAATGAGACCGGGCGCGCGCCTCGACCGGGATATGATCCCGATCCTTTCCTGGGAGTGCCGGGCATGAAAAAAGCCGGACCCCTTGAGGGGCCCGGCTTCGAGAGAGGTATGTCAGGAGGCGTGGGCGGCCCGAACCGCCTCGTCGGCCTGGAGCTGGGCCACGCGCGCACGCAGTTGGCCTGCGACTTCCTCGAGGGCGTCGGCTGCGTTCAGCATGCTTTTCTCGAGGATCTCGGGTGCATCGTCGACTTCCTCGACAACGCCGAACATGAGTGCCTCGGTGGCATGTCCAATGCGGCGCATGGCCTGGGTGGTGTAGCGGCGCAGTTCGGTGCGAAGATCAGCCATGGCGGCCTCCTTGGAGCGATGGGAAGAGGTCGCAGGCGCACGGGGCGCCTGCGGGGTCGGTGTCAGTCGAGCGCCGCTTGCTCGGAGGCCTCGGTCGCCACCTCGGGCAGGAGCGTGGAGACCGGATTGGCCATCGCGGGCAGAACCGGCACGCTGGCCTGGGTCGGGATGTAGAAGGTCTGTTTGACCTCGCCGGCCTTGAGGGCATCGGCAAAGCCGCCGATGAACTCCTGGGCGCGGTATTCCGGGAAGGCCTTGGCCACCGAACCCACGATGGCGATCGCTTCGGCGCGCAGCTTGGCCGCGTCGCGCTCGGCGGCCGACTGCTCGGCCTGGATCTTGTTGTCGAACTGCGCCTTGCGCAGGTTCGCGAGACCTTCGCGCTCCTGGGTCCAGGGCTTCATGACCGGCCCCCACAGGGCGATCATGGCGAGCAGAACCACAGCGCAGGTGGCGCCGAACTTGATCCAGAACTTGGTCTGGGCGTTCTCAAGCTCGTTGATCTTTTGCTCGCGGGCTTGCTGGTCTTCGTTGGAGCGGGTGCGGGACATATGCGTCTCTCTTTTCTGTCTGTCTGTTTTTGCGAGGGGGTGGGGTGGTGCCGCGTTAGCGGCTCACACGCCCGCCTGCCTCGAGGATCGGCAGCGCTGCCTCGACGGGGACGTAGATGATCTCTTCGATCGCGCCGTTCGAGAGAGCCTCCGAGAAGGCCTGGATGAACATCTGGGTGCGATACTCGGGATTGTCCCGTGCGGCCTGGCCCATGATGGTGATCGCATCTGCCTGGGCCTCGGCGGCGTCGAGCTCGCCTTGGGCCTTTGCGACGATGATCTGGCGTTCGTGAACCGCCTTACGGTAGTTTGCCATGCCCATCCTCTCTTGCTTCCAGGGGCCGGTGATCGGCGTCCAAAGCAGGAAGAGCAGGATCACGGCGAAGACGATGAACGCGATGCCGATCGCCATGAAACGGTAGATCTTGTTGTGCATGGCGAGTTCGTCGGGGTTCACGTCGGAGTTGCGGTAGCTCATATCGTCCTCATTCTTTTTCTCGAAGGGCCTGCCGGCCCCTCTCTCATCAATGGGAGAGGGGACGACAGGACCACCTGGTCCATCGCCCGCCTGTCTTGGTGTTGTCTTGGGTCTGGGGGTCTGCTCAGCCCTCGGGCGGGACCATGGTCCGCTCGACCGAGCGCAGGTTTTGCAGGTAGAGCCTGACCATGGTCCGGCCGTGGTCGTCGGTGCCGAGCGCATCGGGGCTGTCGTGAAACTCCCAGATCTTCGAGCTGACAGCGACGCGGACGGCCATGGCTTCAGCCTCGGAGAGCTTGCGTCCGTTGACGATGATTTCGGGCTCGGTGCGCTGGGAATCAACCGCGGGCTTCGAAGCCTTCTTGTGGGAGAGCATATTGATCTCCCGCTCGAGGAACTCGCGGTTGCTGCTGATGCGCTGCGGCAGCTTGCGGCCGTCATCGGGGCTGGCGCCGATGACCTGGCAGTGCTCGGCGACGCGCGGGTCGTCGTGGCTGAGCTGTGTGCCCAATCGGTAGAGCGTGTTGAAGGTGCGCGCCCAGCCGGCCTCGATATCGATGCTGATGATCGGCGATGTCATAGTCAGCCCGGGCTTGAGAACCGGATGGCCGGAGGCCTCGCCGCACAGCCCGGTGCTGCCAAGGCTGCGTGTGAAGAACCAGTTTTCGAGGACAGCTGCGTCAGCCAGCGCGGTGGCGTCGGGCGCCCCGGCGTCGCGGGCCTGCATGAGTTGGTCGAGACGCTTCTGAGTGGCGTTGGTCATATTCTGTATCCTCGATATTCTCTTGGCAGCATGGCGCTGCTTTGCGTCTGAAAAGCAGCACCAGGTCTGCATCCTCCCTGGGAGGGGTTTTTCCGCCTACTGAGCATGCGAGAGATATTTCACCCTCAGGGATCGAGATGGGCGGTGGCTTCAGCCAGGAAGCCACCGCTCCAACTCGGATCATGCATCCAGAACCGACAGCGGCCGGATGTCGGTGGTCGATAGCGCCAGCCCCGCAGGCTCCGCGGCCGTGCCGAAGGAGACCGGGTGCGCGCCCCAGGCCGGCGCGCGCAGATGCGCAGGCCCGCCCTCGATCATCACCAGACGCCGGCCGGTCATCGCGGTCTCATCTGCGACCTCGATGAAGTCGAGGGAGAAGTGGACCGCGTCCGGGTCGAAGCCATCGCGATGCTCGTAGCGCGGATGGTGCGGGATCGCCTTGAGCTCGGAGATCTTGTCGAGCAGGCGCTGGGTGGCGTCGCGGGCGTGGCACGCCATCGCAAGGGCGGCCATTTCGTCTTTCGGCGTCTCGCCGCGGGCAATCTGCGGATAGTAGTTGCCGATCGCGGTGATCTCGCCGTTCTTGACGAAGACACGCCATTCGCAGGGGAAGAGATCGCCCGCGCCTTCGGGCAGGTCTTCGCCCTCGGCCAGTTCATGGCCGGGCATCATCGCCGACTGGTATCCGGCGCGCGCGTCGCCCTTCATCATCACCGGTTCCATCCACTTTCGGACCCAGACCGGCGAGCTGTTTTCGGGGTTCTCCATCAGCTGGCTGAGGATGCGCTCATCGGGCAGTTCCGGCAGCACGGTGTCATCCTTGCGAAACCATCCCGTCGCGCTGGGCGTGTCGCCGCGGTCCCGGCCGAGCGTCATCGCCACCTTGATCGCGGAAGATGCACAGGTATCGAACCGGATGATCTCGTCATCGGCGATATCCTGGATACCGTTCGCGATTTGCTGAAGCATTTCCACATTGGTGTCGTTGACGCCATTCATGGAGATGTCGAAGGCGTGGATGGGGTTGATGACAGCGACCACACGGGAGGGGATCAGCTCGACACCGGCGGCCTCACACAGCGTGTGCCAGTTGCCCATGGACATGGTAGAGAAATGCCCGCCCAGCTCGAGGATATGTGCGCCCTGCACATAGCGCTCGGCTTTGCCCATGGTTTCTTCCCAGCCGCGTTCGATTTCGGCCTCGATGTCTTCCTTCGCCATGTCCTCGGGCATGTTGTGGGTGCGGCGGCGCACATCCTGGATACGCTGCGTGATCTTCTTCATCGGAATGGCGAACATGTCTCTCTCCTCGTAAGGCCTTGCACGGGCCTTGCGACCCTTCACCAATGAAGGGATCGCAAGGGCTGGGCCCGGCCATCAGGCCTGCTTTGATGTCAGGAACTGGGCAGAGCGAAGCCTGCACGGAAAAAGGCCAGCCGCCCCTCAGGGCGACTGGCCTTCAAGCTTTCTGCCTGTCTGTCTGTTTTTCGACGTCGCTCAGGCGGCCAGGGGCTCGCCGGCCGCGACCGCGAGGGCCTCGTCTGATCCGGTGGCATCGACATAGGTGATGTTGCCCATGCCATCCTGGACGGCGAAGAGGCGGTTCGGCCATTCGCGCATGCCCCAGTAGGCGCCGCCATCGTCATAGCCCTCGTCGAGATCGAGCGCCTTGGCCTCCCAGCGTCCGTCGGGGTCGAGATTGGCATGCGGGCGCCCCATCGGTGCGCCGTAGCGGCAGCTGACCTTCGGGGTGGGGTTGTCCTGGTAGACGGCGAGAAGCGCGCTTTCGGGCGCCTTCTCGGCCGCGAGGACCTGTGCGACGGCGGCGTCGCTCGAGGAAGCGCTGGTCTGGATGCGGATGGCGGTCAGATGGACGGTGTAGCTCTGCATGGCGGGCTCCTTCAGGGGCGAAATGTGAGGTGTTCGGGGAAGATCAGGGGTGCCGGCGCGCCATTCGTTGCTGGGCGGCCACGTCCGCAGCGATCCGCAGCCTGTCGCCTGCGGCGCGAAGGCTGTCCTTCGCGCGATGGAAGGCGTTGTCCTCGCGGGTGAGATAGCTGCCCGCCTTCTTCCCGAGCAGGCAGGCCAGGGTGCAGCCAGCGGCGTAGAGAACCTGCTTTGTGAAGGTCTCGGCGGAGTTGGCGTAGAAGAGGAAGAACAAGGCAGCCAGCCCGCCGCCCGCGATCGCAGTGGCCGAAGCCAGAACAGCGAAGAACTCGATGCTCTTGATGAAGACGATGGCGATGCGGAAGCGTTTAGGCATGGGTGCCCTCCTTATGGTTTGTGCGCCGCGCCCCGCTTGGGAGGTGCGAAAAGTGAAGTTCCCGGGGGCCGAGGCCCGTCGATCAGACGCGCCGGTGCCGGTCCCATTGGGCGGCGGAAATGGACGCGTCCATGCGGGCTCGCGCCAGGCGCAGTTCGGTCGTCTTGCGCTCGAAGATACTGGCTTCGCTGGTGAGGTAGTTCAGCACCATCTTGCTGAGCGCGCAGAGCGCAAGGCAGAGGCCCATCATCAGCAGGGCGGCCGCGTTGGGGACGACGAGCATGACGAAGAAATACAGGAACGCACCGATCCCGAAGGCAATCATCACCAGGGCCGTAAGCACGACGGCGAAGATCTCCACGATCTCGATAAAGGCGATGGCGAAGGCGATGCAGAAGCGATCGAGCATGGGAGAACTCCTCGGTTATCTCGATGTGTGCTACCTCTTGAGGTGGTATCATCATCGGATTGCGGGAAAGGGGCTGGCTGCCAGCCCTGACAGGGACCGGCCCGCCAGGGCCGAGTGAAGCGCCTCAGGCGGTGCGAAATGCGACGCGTGGAGCGGTCGCCGCCGGGCGAGCCCGGGAGCGCGCGGAGGCGGCGCGACGGTCGCGAACCCAGAAGCCTGCGGCCAGGAGGATGTAGATGACGGCAAAGCCCGCCAGGGCGCCGCCGAGAGCATAGCCCAGCAGAACGAAGGCTTCGGTGATGTCGGCAGCGGCGAGACCGAGGATGCGGGAGAGAAAATTGATCATGTGAAAACCTTTCCGATTTTTTCCTGACGCCGCTCCGGCGGGCCTCTTCATCTGAAAGAGGCCCGCGGGGCGGGCGGAAATTGCTTACCGGAAGGCGATGCGGAGGCTGGAGGGCTCAGTCGCCGCCGCGGATCAGGGCGACACCGGAGCCCAGGATATCCGGCTCATGCGAGAGGTCTTCATCGAGCTTGGCCAGAGCCTCGTAGCCCGCGGGCATTGTCGCCTCGAAGCGGCGCCGGGCCAGGTCGCGCGCGACCGCAGGACTCGGAGCCATGACGATGATCTGGCCACGGTAGTAGCCGGCCATGGCTTGGCTCTCCCAGGAGTAGAGGTGCATCGTGCCATCTTCGAGCGGCGGCACGTCGTCGAGAAGAAGCGGGATCTCCCTGTCGAGGGCGAGGCCGTGCTTGCGGGCCAGCGTGCGCGCATGATCTTCGGCCGCCTCGCGATCCTCGAAGCATTCCTGGGATGCGAGGTCCCAGTCGTCCTTCTGATAGAAGCGGACATAGGCGGTGGAGAGCGTGGTGCGGTCACCCTTGGGGTAGATCACCATGTAGGGACGTTCGGTCATGGGATATCCTTTTCGAAGGCAGCGAGAGCGCCTCGTATTTCGATGAGAAGCAGGCTCGGTCAGCAGACGGTGAGAAAGCGGGCGCCGCGCGCCTCGCCCTTGGAGATGATGGCGGAGAGTTTCTCGAGCTTGGGCCCGATGTAGTCGCAGGAGAGGTTGCCCGGCTCTGCCAGGGCGTCCTCGAGGCGCGGCTTGATCTCGTCGAGCGGCCAGAAGCGGTCGGAGAGGTTTCCCTCGTAGCCGAGCTGGCGCATGGTATCGCAGATACCCATGGCGCTGCCGCTCATTTCGAGACCAAGCTCAAAGCCGTCCTCGACCCGAGGGTCGAAGATCCAGTCGCCGTCATCTTCTTTCGCGGTGGTGATGAGCATGCCCATGATCGTTCTCCTCAGGACCAGAGATGGCCGAAATGTGCGACAAGACGCTGCAAGGTGCATTGCAGCTGAACGAAGTCGGTGTCGGCGTTCACGCCGGAGCGGCGACCGAGGCCGATCTGAAGCTCGACGGAGATGTCGAAGACGATATTGCGCCAGTGGGTCATCTCCATCCCCTCGGGATGAGAGCAGGTGGTGCGGCCGAAATAGCCCAGCAGGCGTGCGATTTCCTCGATCGCGTCGAGGCCGCCGAGATCCCCGAGCTCGGGCAGGCCGATCAACCCGCGCGTGAGAGGCTCGGAAGGCGCGCCGCCCTCGTAGGCGAGGGCCGCCACGGCGATCTGGGACATGCCGTCCGCGTTTTCGACCTTATCGGCCACGATATGACGGGCGTAGGCACGGCCCGTGATCAAGGCGATCGCGAGATGGGCGTCGGTCAGGTCGCGGTAGCTGATGCCGAACTGGGCGGCTTCAGCCACCAGGGAGTTACGCTCCGGGCTGCCGATAACTGCTTCTGCGTGCATCTCGTCTCTCCTCGTCTGTGAAGGGCTCTCGGGCCCGGTCTCATCAATGGGACCGGGCGCGCGAGGTCTCGTCGTATTGTGCCTTCAGTCTTCGATCAGCAGCATCGCATGGCCTGCCTCGGCCAGCTCGCGCATCTCGTCGACATGCTGCCAGGCATGGCTCGAGGGCGCGATCAGATCGTCGCCATTGATGTCGCGGCGCCAGTCCGCGCAGAGTTTGGCGGCGTCGGCGGCGCTGAGCATCGCGCCGCGCTCAGGGCTCGTGCCGATCGCATCGGGGTGCTTCTCTTCGATGAAGCCGAGGATGTCGCGCGTCGACGAGGAGGTGGAGCTCAGCGGGAAGCTGTGCATCGAGGACTTGAGCGCCGAAGCGTTGCCGGAGGTCTTGATCATCATCGCGCAAAGTGTCGTCGCCAT
>Ga0066839_10001196_pt1 | contig 10875 bp, 8 predicted proteins | sample ETNtaG_10_FD_66733 | JGI IMG/M metagenome (GOLD analysis project Ga0066839, IMG submission 66733) | Marine microbial and viral communities from oxygen minimum zone, Eastern Pacific Ocean - ETNP201302SV82 | ecosystem: Environmental > Aquatic > Marine > Oceanic | place: Pacific Ocean: Eastern...
TTACCTCGCCAAGACGGCTCACCGATTAGTATCCCCATTGTGGCTTGTCCACTTTTTTGGTCTATTGGCTCGTATTTAATATTACCGATATGATTGCCCTCAAAAAATATCCCCCAAAGAATACAATCAGAAGCCGTATTTTTTGAGTTTATATACTCTCTTAATGAGCTTATTGAGGAAGATGAGTAAGCAATATATTGCTTACTCATCTTGTCTTCAAACCAACTTAAGTAGCGTTCAGATGCATCTGATTCATTTAACAATCTCAAAGTGAAGCGGTTAGTAGAGATTGATGTATTCATTAAACTGAAGGCTTAGAGTAGTCGAAGCTATAGTCACTCAATACATTCCATCTTGTTCTGTATTGATTAGGAGCTTCAAGAATGAAGTCTTTCCACAGTTCCTTGGCTTCTTGATAATAAGGGATAATTTCTTTGTCATCACCGAAGTTGTAAAGTAATGAAATTAATACCGAAGTTACATACAAAGATTCACCTTCTAAAAGAAGGTAAAGGTGAGTAAAGCGTGGGTGGTTTTTAAATGAGAATAAGTAACGCAGACTCTTTAATAATTGCTGTAATGCATCTGATCGATTATTAATTTCAGAGTCCAAGATTTCAGCCATAACATTACATAATTGTTCAAACTCATTGAAGTCTAGGAACTCTTCTAGATTAATATTCTGCTCTAGTGATTTGAACGGTTCTGCTTTGATAAAATTTATAACCTCATGCTTACTGACGTTCGTAGACTCAATAAAGATGTCTTCTGATAATAATGGCATACTTCCTTTTATGGCAGTACCATCACTACAGTTATAGCAATTTAAACCTGTTCCTAACTTTGACTCTAAAAAGCGCTCCATTTGAACCTTACCGGTGTGCATAAAATGATCAGTAATGACTTCTCCACCGAAGTTACCTGGAACGACCAACTCTCCACCCATTTTTAATGGAGCATGAATCGTTTTACCTTCTCCAGAATAATAATAACTCCCTTTTGAGTGGTGATGGTTAGGATCTTTATAGCCATTATCTGCACCAAAAAGATAAATGTTCTTAAATTCCATGCTGCCAAAAAAGCTTAACGCAGTGTTACCAACAAGCGGGTTACTAAATCCTATCGTTGTTGTTATGCGGTTATTTTTTAAATATTCAGTAATATGAAATAACGATGTACCAGCTTCGTTTCCTTTTAAAGCTACGCCACACCAACCAAAAAGGTCCAAAACACCTGGGTACATTACATTTAAAACAAGTAAGTTTATTTCTTGTCGAGTTTGTTCAGGTACAAATGCGACTAAAAAGTCCTCTGTTGCTTTTGTTCGTTCAAGAGCAACGTGAAAATCAGGGACAATACCGTGATTTAGTAAAGAAGTGGTCGCTGAATTACATGCAACAACAATGACATCTTTTTGATATTTTTTTATCACCTCAATGTCTTTATCAAGAGAAGGCCCGTTCGCAACTATAAAGATAGGAAATTGATTAAAATCAGGTGATATTTTATTTTCTGGCTTTAATAAGTTAACAGGCTTGTGACTGTTTTCAACGGTATGAGCAATACTTAACAAGGCATCATCAAAAAAGCCCCACCCCATAAAAAACTGATGAAAGTTTCCTTTAAATTCAGCTATGAGTCTATTAACAGCTTCTGAGGGATAATGTTGAAAGAAAAGTGCAGAGGCAACACTAAACGCACCTATCTGGTTTGCTCTATCGTGTAACGCTTCGTACATTTCACTTTCTGAAACTCCAATGGCAAAGTAAAGAAAGCTACCAGAATCATCTACTTTTTTTAGAAATGACAGCCAATCAAATGTGAATAAACTGGCGAAAAAGTAATCTTCATTTGGCTCAAAAATACTGATGTAATCGGCAACAAAGTCGTCAAAAAAATGATTAAGGTAGTAGCCTAAACCAACACCAAATATGATCGCACTCGGTATGCGCTCATCAATCTTCTTGTTATCTTCTAAGTTACGACTAGCCTCGTTGTAAACTCGACCAATAGACTTCATTAAATCAATATGAACAAAATTAGTTTCGTTTTTCAAAAACTCAACACGACTATGATCAACTTTACCTACAATTGGATTTAGGAACATTTGCTCAATCTGTGATTTAGATTGCGCTAGAGGATCTTCTCCATATAACGGAACGCCAGTGTCATAATCAACAAAGTTAGCAGTACCGTTCTCATTAAGGAATAATTTAAATTTATCCGATGGCTGGTGAGATAAAAACTTTTCAGCTATCTCAGGAAAGTACTTTTGAAAAGCTTTGATATTAGTTTCAAAACGCTCATTGGCTTGCTCAGCAAAAAGTGATTCTTGTCTATCTTTATTAGAAATATTTTCTAACTGTGCTTCGATTTCTTCAATTTGCTGCTGTTGAGATAGTTCAGACATTTTGGTATTTCTTCAAGTTTTTTTGATTTTTTTGATACTGAGCTAATTGCTCAAAAGTTGATTGCTTTAACTCTGAAACCTGATTTAATAGCGCTTGATGTTTATCTACGATGCTTTGCAGCTGTGTAGAATCTTCAAATTGACCATGTTCAATAGACTTTTTAAATTGTATTTTAATTTCTTCATCTATTTTTAATAGCTTTTCAAAGTCGCCCATATCAATTGCAGTAGAAAACTCAGAAAACAGCTTATCGAAATTAGCCAACATTGGCATCAACACCGTTTTCGTTCAGGGTTTGTTCTCTAATATCGTGAGGAATAGCATCCCAAGCTGATTTGATCTCCTTCAGTAGGTTTGACACTTCAGTGACTATTTCAGGATCATTCTTGATACTAGCATCTAAAAGTCTATCAATCATATATGAATACAATGCGTAAAGATTTTCAGTTACTTCACCACCGACTTCAAAATCTAGACAACCTCTCAACGCTTCAAGTATGGCAGAGGCCTTTGATAAATGTTCACTTTTAGCTTCAAAGTGTTTTTTTTCTATGGCTACTTTTGCATGAACCATTTTTTCTATTGCACCTGCCATAAGCATTTGAATAATCTCATAGCGGTCCGCACCTGCTACGCGAGTTTTTAGTGCTTCTTTTTGATAATTTTTTACTTTTGCGTTGTACATAAATCACCTAATAATAATCTTAACTGCTTTACAAACTATGAATTAGACTTAGTGAACCCAGGTAAACTTGATAGCTGTGCACTTAAATAAGTTTGTGTTGACTGCATTTGTGCCAACAAAACATCTAAACCTGAATACTGCTGTCTTAATCGTGTTTCAAGCTCTTCCATCCTATACTGATGATTTATAACATCATCTTCTAATTCATCTAGTTGACCGTTGAGGCTTTCTTCACGTTGTTTGATTATGCCGTCTGAATCTACATAGTTATCAAGCAGTGCTTCAAATTGTTTCGCAATACCATTTTCACCTGCAAAAGCTTTGCCAATATTATCAAAATTGTCATCCATCGCCTCATTCAAACTTCTTACCAGTGATGATTTTTCTAGATAACCTTCTTTATTAACGCCTAAACCAATATCAAAAATGCTTGTAAAAGGCCCTGCGTCAGTAAGGTTAGTCGATAGTGTATTGACGAGCTGTGAGCTTAATGAGCGTATTGTTGCATCACTATTTAATGGCTTTCCAACTCGTGATTGAAACCCAAGTTGGCCTACAACATTATTATAGTTAGCAATAAGTTCATCAACTAGCTTAGTAATACTCTCTCTATCATACTCAACAGACAGTTTTGCAGTTTCACCGTCAACACTCTGACGTTTAGCTGTAATAGTCATATCTTGTACGGCATCTTTAAACGTATTTGTATCGTTTGTGATTTCGATTCCATCAACTTTTATAACAGCATCTTTGGCTTCGTTACCAGTAGCAATCGCTATACCTCCAGCCCCTCCGCCATTAGCCACCGTAGAGACATTATCAAGTTCAGCATTATCATTAGAAATAACAAGATCATTCCCTGTACCAGTTACATTAGAGGTGAAAACTAATTTAGACTCTGATCCTGTATTGATAATGTTCGCAGTCACACCAAAGTTACTGTTTGATTCATTTATTGCGTCACGCAAATCAGCTAATGTCGCACCAGCATCAAGAGTGATATCAAAGCTTTTGTCACCTGCAGCAAACGACAATGTACCGCCAGAAGCAGTGACAACATCATCTGTTGAAGAAAATAAACCATCATTAGAGGTCGCGCGACTACCCTGCGCAAGTTCAATTACCTCGATGTTAAAATCACCTGGTGTAATATCAGAAGTAGGTGTAACAGAGATGAGATCTCCATCGTCACTTGTTGGTTGCTTTATGTTTGCGATACGTTTATCAAAGTTGTCGGGATCGGCCAATTTCTCGATAGTATCTTGCAGCTTCGATAGAGCAGACTTAACCTCCCCAAGTGCTGAAAGCTCAACCTGAAGAGACTCTTCTTTCTTCACAAAAGCATTCATTTTAGGAGTATTTTCAGCCGAGATAGTTGCCGAGATGATACTCTCAAGATCGAGGCCTGATCCGATACCTGCTGATGTAATTAATGGCATATGTAATACTCCTAATAAAACTGGCGTTTAAACTGAACTATCTACCAGTAAGCCTTTGTTAGTTAATTTATCGGCAAACTCATCCAAAGCTTTAGCTACTTCTCGAAACTCCTTGGTCGGAATCTCTCTAATTATTTCGTTACTTTCTTTATCAAACACTTTGATAACTGGAGGATCGCCAAGCTCGTCAAATTCAAATACTAAATTTGTAGCGGTAACTGGAATGTACTCATTTAACTTTTCTAGATTTTCCTTTACCTCAGCAATTAAATCACGTTTATCTTGCTGGTCTTTTTTCGCAACGTCTTGAACATCTACAGGCTCACGTCCAGCAAGTTCTGTGCCTTTATTTTTTTTTGCATCGTCAAGTTCTGCTTTAAGTAAGCTTGGTGCTGAAGCAGCTATATTATCAGGTGCCTTTTTAAGCGAGTTAACTTCAATCATCGCATCAATCTCCTATAACAACTAAGTTAAGTATAGCCACTGTGCTAAAACTTTCCTTAGCACAGTGGAGATCAACTAACTTATTAACCCAGAAGCGATAAAGCTACTTGTGGACGTTGATTTGCTTGACTAAGGATTGAGCTACTTGCTTGTTGTAAGATTTGCATCTTAGTTAAGTTAGCTGTCTCAGTGGCAAAGTCTGTATCTTGGATACGCGAACGTGCAGCAGATAAGTTCTCAGCTATATTAGACTGATTTCGAATCGTTGATTGGAATCGGTTTTGAACTGCACCTAGCTCAGCGCGTTTTTTATCTACCACTGCGATTAATGAATCCATACCCGCTAATGTTACCTGCGCATTTACCTGACTAGATACACTTATAGCTGTTGCGATATAAGCTGCAGCAAATGTGTCTGTCGTTAATGCTGCACCACCGATGTCTGACGCACCTTCAGCAAGGCCAGACAAACGATCACCTGTAACTGCACTTGCGATACCGGCAATACCAGATAAAGTGAAGCCACCATTCGCCGAAAGAGAACCAGTTGTAGAACCACCAACGTTTTGCATACTAAAGCTAATAGTTTGAACAGCATCAGCACCTACTTGGAAATTCGCATCATAAGAGCCATCTAATAAATTTTGGCCACCAAAGGTAGTATCTTCAGCAACACGATTTACCTCAGACATTAGTGAACGAATTTCTTCTTGAAGAGCTAAACGATCTTCATCAGTGTTTGAACCATTTGATGCTTGTTGAGCTAGTGTGCGAACACGTTGAAACATTGACGTTACTTCGTCAAGCGCACCTTCAGCTGTTTGTGCCAGTGAAATACCGTCGTTAGCATTTCGGTTACCTTGATTTAAACCATTAACTTGGCCTGTTAAACGATTAGAAATTTGCATACCAGCCGCATCATCCTTTGCGCTATTGATCCGCAAACCAGATGAAAGACGTTGGAACGAGGTGTCTAAAGAGTTGCCAGATTTCATTAACTGGCGCTGTGCGTTCAAAGAACTCACATTAGTATTTACATAGATAGCCATAATAGCCTCCGCTTTATCATTTTATAGCTAAATAGCGGGATACCCCTACCCTGCTATTTAACCGACTTAGAGTCCTAGATTGATAGTTCTCTAAATCAGTTATCGTCTGATAAAGCGAAAGCTTTAGCTTTATTTGTAAAATTTTTAACTATTTTTTAAATTTTAACCTTGTAGCAAGCTTAAGGCAGCCTGAGGTCTTTGATTTGCTTGACCTAAAATTGTTTGACTTGCTTGCTGTAAAATTTGATTTTTAGTCAATTGCGCTGTTTCAGCGGCAAAATCAGCATCTTTAATTCGTGATTTTGCTGCCGATAAATTTTCTGAAATATTTGCTTGGTTACGAATAGTTGATTGAAAACGGTTTTGCACCGCACCCAGCTCTGCTCGCTTTTTATCTACTACGGCGATTAAAGCATCCATTCCTGCAAAAACTAACTGCGCATTTACTTGAGTTGAAACTGAAACAGAAGAGGCTCTAAACACTGCATCAAATGTATCAGTTGTCAACGCCGCACCACCAATATCTGAAGCACCTTCGGCTAGACCTGAAAGCTGCTGACCACCAACGGCACTTGCTATACCTGCAATTCCTGAAAGAGTGAAACCACCATCTGCAGATAAGCTATTAACAGCTGCCGTACCACCCACATTTTGCATACTAAACCCGATTGTTTGTACTGCATCTGCGCCTATTTGGAAACTAGCAGAGTAACTACCATCAAGTAGGTTTTGACCACCAAACGTAGTATCAGTCGCAATACGATTAACTTCGTCCGATAACTGTCGAATTTCTTCTTGGATAGCTAAGCGATCTTCGTCTGTATTTGAACCATTCGCAGCTTGCTGCGCTAAAGTTCGGATTCGTTGGAACGTAGATGTAATTTCATCCATCGCGCCCTCAGCTGTCTGAGCAAGTGAAATTCCATCGTTCGCGTTACGGTTACCTTGATTCAAACCTAGAATTTGTGACTGTAAGCGGTCAGAGATTTGCAAACCAGCAGCATCATCAGCCGCACTGTTAATGCGAAGACCTGATGAAAGACGTTTAAAAGAGGTATCAAGATCTGTACCTGTTCTATCCAACTGTCTTTGTGCGTTTAATGCACTAACATTAGTATTTACATATAAAGCCATAATAAACTCTCTTCTTTTCTGTCAAAGTTAAGTCACTTTAAAAGTGAATTTGACAAAGTGACTTGTTACAGCGGCAAACCTGAGTCGCCTGGGGCAAAAAACTGCCACTTTGCGGATTAATTAGTTAACTTGAAAAGGTAAGAGCAATTAGTAGGCCAACTATTCAAAAAAATAATGAAAAAGGCTCCATTTGGAGCCTTTTTAAGAGATAAGTTTAAGAGTGGGTTCAGTTAACACAAATTATGGCATAATTTGTGCTTTATATTTTATGTTCTTACAAATGTTAGAACACTACTGTCAGGATTTTGAGCGCCTCCGCTTTATAATCCTAATCTAGCGCCTTTGTTAATACCCCATTAGACAAAGGCGCTTTTCTTTTAAGTCAAAGTTTTGACTTCACTTTAACTCAAACTTTCAACTATTAACCTAGTAAGCTTAATGCCGCTTGAGGACGTTGATTCGCTTGGCTTAAGATTGTTTGGCTAGCTTGTTGTAAGATCTGCATCTTAGTTAAGTTAGCAGTTTCTTGAGCAAAGTCTGTATCTTTAATACGTGATTTCGCAGCACTTAAGTTTTCAGAGATATTAGATTGGTTACGAATCGTAGATTGGAAACGATTTTGTACCGCACCAAGCTCTGCTCGCTTCTTATCTACTACCGCAATAAGTGCATCCATACCTGCTAATGTAACCTGCGCATTTACTTGGCTTGACACACTAATCGCTGTTGCGATGTATGTAGCAGCAAACGTATCAGTTGCTAATGCTGCGCCACCGATATCAGATGCACCTTCGGCTAAGCCTGATAGACGGTCACCTGTAACAGCACTTGCGATACCTGCGATACCTGACAATGTAAAACCACCGTTAGCAGACATAGAACCTGTAGCTGAACCGCCAACATTTTGCATACTAAAGCCGATTGTTTGTACAGCGTCAGCACCTACTTGGAACTCAGCGTCATATGAGCCATCTAATAAATTTTGACCACCAAATGTTGTATCTTCTGCAACACGGTTTACCTCAGACATTAATGAGCGAATTTCTTCTTGAATCGCCAAACGGTCTTCATCTGTGTTAGAGCCATTCGCTGCTTGTTGAGATAGTGTACGTACACGTTGAAACATTGCTGTTACTTCATCAAGAGCACCTTCAGCAGTTTGCGCTAAAGAGATACCGTCGTTCGCATTACGGTTACCTTGATTAAGACCATTAATTTGCGATGTTAAACGGTCAGAGATTTGTAGGCCAGCCGCATCATCAGCAGCGCTGTTGATACGAAAACCAGATGATAAACGTTTAAATGAAGTATCTAGTGAGTTACCAGAATTCATTAATTGTCTTTGTGCGTTTAATGAACTAACATTTGTATTTACATAAAGTGCCATGATATTTCTCCCGAAGTAAACTTATCATTTACTCTCAAACTTACTCTAATTAAGCCGTAGCGGTTATTTGCTACGTTGCTTGGTTAATTAAGTTATCGGTCCGGTAAAAAAATCCTTTAGCGAATTTTTAAACAAATTTTAAAATTTTATTTAATACACTGTATTTAAAAGAGAAATATCTTATTTTTTTAACTAAACATCGCTTCTGGTTACTTTAAAAGCCGCTATCACGATGTTTTGCTAAAGATATAAATACTAAAAAGAAAGCACTAAAAGCACTTTTAAAGTGTGAATCTTAAGGAAGGTTTTGTAGGTTAAGCTCATTAAATAAGCTTAACCTATATAAATTATAAGTAATCAAATAATGAGAGGTTAGCCAATCGGCCAAATGTTGCCTGTGCAGCTTGCAATGATGTTTCCTGTTTGGTGAGTTCAGTAATCGCTTCAGCCATATCAAGCTCCACCAATTCAGATTTAGCTGCTTTGTTACTCACGTCTAAATCACTATTAGACTGCTCAATTTTCTTGGCGGTATTTAAACGCCCTCCTAATCCAGCCTGTACAAGTGAAACCTGATTTTTAGCATTATCGAGTTGTACAATGGCATCTGCTAAAACTTGATCAAACTCTTCCTGGGTTAAATCAGGATTGGTTAGTCCTGCTATCAGGTCATCCAAAGTATTTAACGCATTCTCTTTTTGTGGTGCTTCAAGGTCAACATCAACTTGGCCGTTTGCAACAGGCGAAACAGAAATTTCCATACCTTGATATTCAATTTTGCCGTCTTCAAAGCTGCCACTATCAATCGTTACACCCGCTTGCTGCACAACAAATGTATTAGGTGTGCCTGTGGTAGTAATAAAGCTTAGTGTATTAGCATTTGCGGCTGCGGCAGGATCAGCGTTGTAATTTGCCTGATGAAACTTATCGAAATCAGCTTGCTCAGTAACATAAATTTTTGAGCTTGTGATACCGCCTGACACAGTGCCATCGTTTGAGGCCACATTTAGTCGAGCATTTACTTTTTCGAACGTATCAAAACCATTGTCACTTGATTTAATTTCTACACCTTCAGCTACTTTGATTTTGTGTTGCCCCTGATCGCCACCATATTCATAGCGACCAGAAGTATTATTAAAGGTGTAAGACGGAGTATTATCTTGGTAACCTGAAAAGATAAATTTACCGTCTTCGGTCTTTGCATTCATCAAATCAAGTACCGTACTTTGCAATGCTTTAACTTCTTCAGCAATACCTTCACGGTCGATATCACTATACGCACCATTACCAGCTTGAATAGATAAAGTATAAGCAGACTCAAGCGCACCTTTAATATTTTGCAGCACACTTTCTTCTGTTGTTAGGCGGCTATTCAGCATAGTAATGTTTTTTGTGAACTGCTCATTACCCTGAATGCGATCTGTATAAAGTAGTGCGCGAGCCGTTGCGGAAGGATCGTCAGCAGCAGTTAATACACGCTTTTGGGTATTAACCTGCTCTTGTGCTTTGTTTACGTTTTGCTGTGAGTTAAGAATAGAATTAAGATTATTCTTATACATCATGTTATTTGAAATACGCATAATTACCTCGCCGCACTTAATAAGGTGTCAAAAATAGTACGTGCTGTTGAAAGGACCTGTGCTGATGCTGCATACGACTGTTGAAAGCGCAGTAAGTTAGCCGCTTCTTCATCAAGGTTTACTCCTGATAGTGATTCATACCAAGCCTCTGACTGCTCTGCTAATGCGGTGAATGCTTGTTGACTTGTTTGTGCCTGCGAAGTAACTACACCAATATCTGATACTAAACCTGTGTACGCCTGATTAAACGTTTTATGATTATCAGCAGTACTACTTGCTTCAACATTTTGACGCACTAGCTCACCATTTTGTAAATCGGCCAATAGCAAACCATTACGGTTATCATCAAAACCACCAGTGTTAAACTCTACTGTGAAGGTGTCACCTGTTGCAGGTGATCCTTCAATGTTAAAGTCAAACCCATAGGTATCGTAAGGCGCCCCTGCTTGAGCAAGAATATTCTCAGCAGGTGGTGTAATGGTAAACGTCGATGTACCGTTACCATCTGTAATTTGATATTCGTTAGCATTCGCCGTTTTCACGAGTGTGATATCGCCATTCGCCAAGCTAGGAGGTGGCCCCACGGTAATACCCGTTGAGTTGTCAATATCTGAAACTGTACCAGCAGAAATACTTGCATCACTGGTGTTATTAATATCAGTAGCAGTTCGAATAGGTGATGCTAACGCTAAATCTTCAGGGCGTTCAGTTGCAAGCTCGAGGGTCGTTGCAGCTTGTGAATTTAG
>Ga0066839_10001198_pt1 | contig 10863 bp, 6 predicted proteins | sample ETNtaG_10_FD_66733 | JGI IMG/M metagenome (GOLD analysis project Ga0066839, IMG submission 66733) | Marine microbial and viral communities from oxygen minimum zone, Eastern Pacific Ocean - ETNP201302SV82 | ecosystem: Environmental > Aquatic > Marine > Oceanic | place: Pacific Ocean: Eastern...
GCGGCGGCGATCTGCCCGAACTCGTAAGGATCATCCACCACCGGGGTGAAAAAATCTACTGTCTGGACCAATGTTGTACCACTGTCCAGGCGTACGGCAGCAGCGTCGTCGGCACTGTCAAAACTCAAAACGACGGAATCATCAGTGGGCATGTTTACATCACCCAGAACCTGGGCCAGGTCACCCGGACCGATCTTGCAGGCTCAGCCGGAACCGTGACTTAAGGTAGTGAGTCTTATTTTATCTCTGTCAGTCATGAATGAAATTAAGAAAAAGAATTCCTTAGATCGGGGGATAAAGATTGATTAACGTATGCCAGATTTGCGGGTAAACCGCTCAAGATTCGTCTTCGGCCAGGGTGATCAACCCGTCTTGGGGGGTTAATGTAAATTTTTCTCCTTTATCCGGGATCAGGGCCACACCGAAGAATTTATCCTTATCCCCTTGGTGGGCGTGGAGCTGGACTCCCAGACATACTTCCTGCCTCAACAGAGCAGCCTGAGTGCACTCCCCGTATGGCAAAGTAATGGATTCTCGGCCGTCAAAAGAGAAATAATAATTTGCCGGCTTGATATACAGTTCGCTCCCTTCTGCCTGAAAAAGGTCATCGTATACATCCAGAGCCAGGGGCTCTTCTGAGACCTGGGCCATAATCTGGGAGACGAACTGGTTGGAAACCATGAAATCTTCCACACCGCTGTTTAATATAATATCAATATTTTCACTGTCCATAACCTCGGTAATCAGTTTCGGCCATTTATCCAGCCCGAATTCCCGTAAGATTTGGCGGATGCGGATTAGCAGGGAAATCACATAGGCATCCATTTCTTCGATGGTGGTTCCGCCGGGAGACAGGATCAGCAGGCTGTCAAAATTTTGGGGTTCCAGGACATTCAGGGCATTGAGGTCATTTAAATCCGCTTGTTTCATGGCCAGATTAAGATCTGGATAATTATTTTGGAGCTCAACCAGGAAAGATTCCATCTCCTTTGTTTTGTCTGGATCGTAGGCGATAATCTCTGACCCTGCAGGGACATAGGTACAAAGTTTTTCCATAATTATGGCTGCTTTGGATGTCCAGTTCAGCAGGGCTACCCGCTGGGTGCGCAGGCTGGTGTTCACCTGAGGCAATTCTGAGACCTGGGGCTTTTGAACGGGTTCTTCGTAATAAAATATGGTAGAATCATCCTCGGCGAATACAATCAATTCATCCTCATCCGTGACCTTTGTATCCACAGGAGGATTGAGCATGATTTTACCTTCTGCAGTATGAATGCCCATGGGTGTACTGCTTTTGAAACGGTTGATACTTTCCCCAAAGGTCAACGGTCCGCCCCAGCCTTCATCAGGCTGGTAAAAATAAAATTCGTTGCCGTCGAAGCCCACCATATCGCTGTATACCACGGAAAGCCCATTGCGACTCAGGGCCAGCTGGGCGATCATCCTGGACAAAACGCTGACCTCATTTAAAGCTTTCACCGTTCCTTTAGTGATATTCTCGGCCAACTCCCGGTCCCGGTCGGAGTGTATCTCACAGACAATGGGCGGATGCTCCTCGCCGTCGCACACTGCAATAATGGACATGATGGATTTCAGGATCAGAGCATCAGCAAGATTCAGTTCTTTTTCCGGCCGCCAGCTGGCGGCAGAGTTCATAACAATAATGGACTTGGCCTGCTCGGCTTGAACTTTTTTCAGGTTATTGATATTGGTTGTTACCCCGGAACGGGTAATAACGCGGGTGGTTGCGAAATCGATAATATTATCGCGGATAATATTATCCATATCTTCCTTATCGTCCTCAGCCAGGATAACAATAGCTGCATCTGCTTCCGATTCGTTGGCTTCAATCAATTCTTTAATCACCTCAATAATGCGGTCGCCAAAACCCAGAATCAGGGTGTGATCGTTTTCCAGTACCAGGCTGCGCCCGCGGCGAAGTTCCGCCAGCTTGGCTTCAAAAACGCTGGTGATGAAAGCCACCATGCTGGAAAAAAGTACCAGGCCAATGAGCACACCTAGAATGGATGTCATTTTTGCCGGCCAGTTGCTGTCGCCGTCTGTTTCCGCTGCTGAGCCTTCCATAACAGCCACATAGACCCGCCAGGGTATTTCCAGCCAACCACTTAAAGTTTCATCCGGCAGAAATACATTGGCAATGAGCCGCAGGATGACCATGATCAGAAATCCAATGGTAAATAGTAGCAGCAGGGCCAGGAAAATAGAAGCACTGCCCCGGGACATGAAGTTATCTATGCGGTAACGGATTCGCTGGCTTAAGGGATAGGGTATCTGTTCACTCATACGAAAGATAATGGTTAATACTACCCCAATTTTGGGAATATTGAAAAATAATCCAAAAAAGAAAATAAATTAATTCTTATCAAATTTTATAATGTCTCAGGTTGAATTATGGCAGTTTATTTTGAAAATATTCGATTATGGAAAAATGCTGTTTTCTCTCAATTATCGTGATTTTAGTTACACTCGATTTTAAAATAGTAAAACCAAAATTGGGAAATAGAAAAACGAATTAATTTGTTTCGATCCTTGAATCCTACTTGGTAGATTTGGTTTGAATTCCTGCTAAGAAAAAATAAAAATTCAGCCATAAAGCTTTCACCCATTTTATAGTATTCATACCACATTTTTATTGTTAGATCAACAAAACGAAAAATATATGGGAAAAACATTTAAAACAATCGATGAGGCCATTATACGTTTTGCTGGGGATTCCGGTGACGGAATGCAGCTCACCGGCGGGCGCTTTACGGAAACAACTGCAATTCTGGGCAATGACTTGAACACATTGCCCGATTTTCCTGCAGAGATCAGGGCGCCGGCGGGATCTCTGGCGGGGGTAAGTGCCTTCCAAATAAAATTTTCATCTAGGAATACACATACACCGGGAGAGCAACCGGATGTACTGGTGGCCATGAATCCGGCTGCTTTGAAAGTACATCAAAAAGAGTTGATTCCCGGCGGTACGATGATTATCAATACAGATGCATTCACCAAAAAGAATCTGAGTTTTGCCGGATATGAATCCAATCCAATGGAAGATGGATCCCTTGACGATTATTTTACTCTTATCCCGGTTGAAATGAATAAAATGGTGACTGCAGCCTGCGAAGGCCTAGATCTTTCGCCAAAGCTGGTGGGCAGGACCAAGAATTTTTTTGCACTGGGCATTCTATTTTATATGTATGATAGACCCCTGGATACCACGGAAGGATGGCTGAAGAAAAAATTTGCTGGAAAGGATGACATTATTGAGGCCAATACCCGGGCATTAAATGCAGGATACAATTTTGGGGATACAACTGAATTGTTCATGTCTCGATTTAAGGTGGAAAAGGCATCTCTTCCACCTGGGACCTATCGAAACATTAATGGCAATTTTGCAACATCTCTTGGTCTGCTGGCTGCAGCTGAAAAATCAGGTCTCAGCTTGTTCTACGGAGGGTATCCCATTACGCCGGCCAGCGATATACTCCATACATTGGCGTCATGGAAACATCTTGGTGTACAGACTTTTCAGGCCGAAGATGAAATTGCCGGTGTGTCTTCCGTTATCGGTGCTGCATTTACAGGAAATTTAGCTGTTACGGCTACCTCTGGTCCTGGAATCGCATTGAAGGGTGAAGCATTGGGACTGGCTGTGATCACGGAACTTCCTCTTGTGGTTGTTAATGTTCAGCGGGGTGGCCCCAGTACGGGCCTGCCGACAAAAACAGAACAGTCAGATTTAAACCAGGCACTTTACGGGCGCAATGGGGAAGCGCCAATGCCGGTTATTGCAGCAGCAACGCCCGGCGACTGTTTTTTTGCTGCCTTTGAGGCCTGCCGAATTGCGTTAAAGTACATGACTCCGGTCATGTTTTTATCAGATGGTTATTTAGCAAATGGTTCTGAACCCTGGAAGATTCCTGACGTAGATGAACTAGAACCGATTGAAGTCAGTTTTTCCGACCGGCCCAATGCGAATGGCGATTATTTACCTTACTTAAGGAATGAAGAAACCCTGGCCCGGCACTGGGCCATCCCGGGAACACCTGGTCTAGAACATCGGGTGGGTGGTATTGAGAAAGCAGAAAATACGGGACATGTAAGCTACGATCCTGAAAATCACCACAAGATGGTAAAACTAAGACAGGAAAAAGTGGACCGGATCCAGAATGATATCCCTGAAACAGAAGTGTTTGGTGAAAACCACGGCGATCTGCTTATACTGAGCTGGGGCGGGACCTATGGTGCCTGCCGGTCTGCGGTAGAGACCATGCAGGAAGAGGGATTAGGCGTTTCCCATGTTCATCTGCGCTGGATAAGCCCATTACCCAAAGATCTGGGGGAAATCCTGATCCATTTTAAAAATGTATTGGTTCCTGAGATCAATCTGGGTCAGTTGCTGAGGTTAATCCGCGCGGAGTATCTTGTGGATGCCCAAGGGCTCAATCTTGTGCGCGGTCGACCCATTGGCGCAGGAACAATTATTGAAACTGTTAAAAAAATATTGGGATAGACCATGAGTGATTTACAATCTCCCCAGTTGACAAAAAAAGATTTTGAATCAGACCAGGCGGTGCGCTGGTGTCCCGGCTGTGGTGATTATGCCGTCCTGGCCCAGGCCCAGAAAAATATGCCTACATTTGGACGCAAACGGGAAGAATTTGTTTTTGTTTCCGGGATCGGGTGTTCTAGCCGATTTCCCTATTATATGAATACCTATGGTTTCCATTCGATTCACGGCCGTGCGTTGGCAATTGCTACAGGGGTTAAGATCGCAAATCCCGATCTTTCCGTCTGGGTTGTCACTGGCGACGGCGATAGCCTTTCCATTGGCGGGAACCATTTTATCCATGCTCTGCGGCGGAATATGGATATAAATATTTTGCTATTCAACAATCGTATTTACGGTTTAACCAAAGGGCAATATTCACCAACATCGGAGATAGGTAAAGTCACCAAAGCATCACCTTTTGGTTCCATTGATAATCCTTTGAATCCGCCTTCACTGGCCCTGGGTGCCCAGGCTACTTTTGTGGCCCGGACCATCGATCGCTGGCAAAAGCATATGGCAGAAATGTTGGCGCGCTCCTATGAACATGATGGAGGCTCATTTATTGAAATATATCAAAATTGCAACATTTTCAATGATGGTGCCTATGAAGAGTATACCGGAGCGGAGAAATTGGATAATGTGATTGAATTAAAGCATGGAAAACCCATGCTGTTTGCCAATAATACGAAAGGAATCAAATTAGAAGGCTCCACTGTCATGGTGCTGGATATAGAAAAACACGGTGTCGATGATATCCTGGTTCATGATGAAACAAACCTGGACCTGGCCCATATTATTGCCAATTGGACATCAAGACCAGAACTGCCTGAACCTATCGGAGTGATTTATTCTATTGATAAAGTTACCTATAACCAGGGAATGATAGATCAGATCAATAGAGCAAAAGAAATAAAAGGATCCGTCAGCGTTCAGGATCTTCTCAATACTGGTGACACCTGGGTGGTGGAATAAATCCATGTCAACCCGGATTGAAAAAGACAGCCTCGGTCCGGTAGAAGTACCTGCAGACAGGTATTATGGAGCCCAGACCCAGAGGTCATCTGATAATTTCAAGATTGGCGACCAGCGCTTTCCCCGGGAGTTCATTCGGGCTTACGGAATCCTGAAAAAGGCTGCTGCCACCGTAAATCATGCCTTCGGCAATCTGGATGAAAAACTGAAAGATACTATCCATGCTGCGGCGGATGAGGTGATTGAGGGCAAACTGGATGATCATTTCCCTCTGGTGGTTTGGCAAACCGGCAGTGGGACCCAGACCAATATGAATTTCAATGAAGTGATTGCCAACCGGGCTATTGAAATGCTGGGCGGGAAATTGGGCAGCAAGGAGCCGGTCCATCCAAATGACCACGTGAATATGAGCCAGTCCACCAACGATACTTTTCCCAGTGCCATCAATATTGCCACCGTAGTAAGTGTTCATGAAGATTTAATCCCAGCGCTTCGTATCCTGCGGGAAGCTCTGCAGAAAAAATCAGAAGCGTTCCAGGATATCATTAAACTGGGTCGTACTCATCTACAGGATGCTACTCCCCTAAGCCTGGGCCAGGAGTTTTCCGGTTATGTTTCCGCCCTGGATCATGGCCTGAATCGATTGGAAAAAGCCCTGGACAACTGCTATGAACTCGCCATGGGCGGCACCGCTGTCGGAACCGGGATTAATTCTTTGGAAGGTTTCGATGATGCATCCGCTAAGGAAATTTCTGAACTCACGGGGTTGCCATTTAGGACAGCTGAGAACAAATTTGAGGCTTTAGGGGGACAGGACAGTATAGTGGAACTTTCCGGTGCCCTGAAAGTGATCGCTGTCTCCCTGTTTAAGATGGCCAACGATATCCGCTGGCTGGCCAGCGGGCCGCGGTCTGGGATTGGAGAACTGATACTACCTGCGAATGAACCGGGCTCCTCCATTATGCCGGGCAAGATCAACCCCACCCAGTGTGAGGCCATGACCATGGTTTGTACCCAGATCATGGGCAATGATACCACGATTACCATTGCCGGTGCTAGCGGGAATTTTGAACTGAACGTGTATCGGCCTGTCCTGGCTTATAATATTTTACAATCGATCCGGCTCTTGGCCGATGTTTCCCGCTCCTTCGCAGAACACGCTGTGGCCGGTATTGAAGCAAATAAGGAAAGAATCGACCACAACCTGTACAATTCCCTGATGTTAGTCACCGCTTTGAACCCTCATATTGGTTACGATAAGGCAGCTGAAGTGGCCAAAAAGGCTCACAAGGACAATACCACTCTCAGGGAAGCAATTATTGAGCTGGGCTATTTGGACGGGGAAGATTTTGATCGCCTGGTCCAGCCGCAGCAGATGATCCATCCCAAAGAAAAAAAATAGCCTGTACGGAACTTTCCCCTTTCAACCTGGCTTCAGAAAATTGCCTGTGTGGCGGATGATGGGTGGAGTGTAAATTTTCTTATGAGTGACCAGGGCCCAACGATAAATATCAAACGAATTATTCTCAGCAATCTGGCGATTATTCTGGTTGGTATTGCCCTGGGCCTGGGCCTGATTTCCTATTTTTCCCAGAATCTTCCTTCCATTGAACAACTGGAAAATTACGATCCGGACCTGGTGACTCAGATTATTTCGGCGGACGGCATCGTACTGAATGAACTTTTCGTGATGAAGCGGGTCTTTATGGAACTGGACAAAATTCCGAAACTAATGCACCAGGCAGTCATCGCCTCGGAAGACAAGCGTTTTTACAGTCACTGGGGATTATCCGTTCGTAGCGTGCTGCGGGCCATTGTGGTCAATATTACTTCGTTGAACCCATACGCCCAGGGCTTCAGTACCCTGACCCAGCAGCTAGCCCGCAACCTGTACAAATCTGTGGGGTTTGAGGACAGTTATGTGCGCAAAATAAAGGAGGTCATTACAGCCATCCAGATTGAGCGCACCTACACCAAGGATGAAATCCTGGAAATGTATTTGAATACGGTCCACTTCGGTCATGGTACCTATGGGGTGGAGGCGGCCACCAAACGATTCTTCGGAAAAGAATCCGCCAAATTAACTGTGGATGAAGCTGCCCTGCTGGTGGGCCTGCTGCCGGCCCCAGCCAGTTATTCGCCGGTACATCATCCCCAGAAGGCCCTGAAGCGCCGCAACACGGTGCTGCGGCTGATGCGGGACCAGGGCTATATCCCCAATGGTATTTATTATGAGAACCGGGCCAAGAATCTGGATACTGTCCAGGAAGAGCCTAAGAGAGGCCAGGCTCCCTACTTTACGGAACATGTACGGCGCCTTCTGGAAAAAGAAGACGAAGCCCTGGAAATCAACATTTACCGCGATGGTCTGAAAATCTACACCACCCTGGACTCCCGGCTCCAGACCATCGCTGAAAGATCCGTGATCAAGACCGTGCAGGAAAACCAGCAGCGGCTCAACCGCCGGCTGTTTAACAACCGGGAGGAGTTTGAACAGCTTTCCTACCTTACCATCTACCCCGAAGATACGGTAAAAATGATGCTTGTCGGGGAGGCACAGCTCTATAAGGACCTCCGGAATAAACTGCTGGTGCAGTGCGCTTTTATCGCTCTGAATCCCAAGACCGGCGCCATTCTGGCTATGGTGGGCGGCCGGCCCGACTACCATGATCAATATAACCGCGCCGTGCAGGCCCGGCGCCAGCCGGGATCTGTCTTCAAACCATTCGTATACACTACGGCCCTGGAAAACGGTTATCCTGTAACTGAACAGCTGTTAAACCAGCCGGTGGTGCTGAATGTGCAGAATACAGACGGCACCTGGGTGAAATGGAAACCCCAGAATTACGATGGCGGAACAGGGGGGCTGACCACATTTCGGGAGGGCCTAAGAAAATCACTGAACCTGATCTCGGTGCGCATGGTACAGCAGGACATTGCCCCGGCGGAACAGGTGAAGCGCACCGCGCAGCGAATGGGTATCAGCACCGATATCAGGGCTGTGGACGCCATTGCCCTGGGTACTTCAGAAGTGTACCCGATAGAAATTGTGGGAGCCTATTCCGCCCTGGCCAACAAAGGTGTATATTCCAGGCCATTTGCCATTTCCCGCATCGAGGACCGCTACGGCAATGTGCTGAAAGAATATTATCCGGAACGGAAGGAAGTATTGAGCGAAGAGACGGCCTATCTTATGACCAGCCTGATGCAGACGGTGATGGACCGGGGAACGGGGGGCAGCGTCCGCTGGAAATACAATTTTAACCGCCCTGCCGCCGGGAAAACGGGAACCACCCAGGGCTGGAGTGACGCCTGGTTTGTGGGTTTTACCCCCCAGATCGCCGCCGGAGGATGGTTTGGTGTGGATGATTTCCGCGTGCCTCTGGGACCCGGACAGGATGGGACCAAAGCAGCCCTGCCGGCCTGGGCCCGCTTTATGCGGGATGCCCATGATACACTTAGTTACCATGTGGAAAAATTTGCCGTTCCCAAGGGCATCTTGAAAAAGGAAATCTGTTCCGTGACTAAAAAACTTCCCCAGCATTCCTGTCCATTGGAAAAAGAGATATTTAAAAAAGGGACAGAACCCACCCGTACCTGCAAGGTGCACCGTTCCAGCTAGCCTGGATCTAACACTGGTTTCCTACCGCGGATGTACTTTCCTGTACTGGAATAATATTAAGGGTTGTCTTTTTTCCCCCACGATGGAAAGCGGATCATGGGAATAGGTGCCCGCTCCCGGACCGTGTACAGGGTCAGGTACAGGGCAATAACAAACATAACCAGGTTGGACGACCACATGCCCACCGCCGCCGGCACCATATTACGGTCAGCCATTTTTTCCCCGCCCAGGAGCATCACATAATACAAAAGAAAAAATACAAAACTGAGGCTGGTGCTTACGGCGAAACCGCCCCGCTTGGCCATGACTCCCAGGGGTGCGCCCAGCAATACAAATAAAATACAGGCGAAGGGAAGGGAAAATTTCTTGTGGATTTCAACACCATATTTATTCCTGCTTTTCTGGTAGCTCTGCAGAAGGCTGAATTCATTTTTTATCTGCCGCTCCAGGCTCCGCAGCTGCCGTTCTTTTTTCCGTAAGCCGGCCTGGTTGAGGGTAGTGTCTTTCCTTATAGTTTCCCGGGCATTGGTTACTGCAGTATTGGCCATTTCTATGGTCCTGGGATGAATGCTGTCACCCAGGGTTCGGTAAAAAGCGCCGTGGAGGCGTTTTTTCACCACCTTCAGGCGCAGGTCATAACTCTCCTGTTTTTTCACCATCATGGGTACGGTCATTTCCCGGTCAGTGCGGCTGGAGGAATCGCGGCGGTTTAAAAGCAGGTCATCGGCTGGGATGGTAATGACATGGGTATCAAAAATGATGCGCCGGTAATTGGTGAAATCACCCACCTCCAGCTCGTGGATCTCGCCGTCGTAAAGGGTCAGTAGAAATGCGTCTGCCAGGGTGCCCAGAGTTCCGGAACTGGCCTGGATACTGGTCTGGGCCTCCTGCTTACCCTTGGAAAAAATGCGTACATCGGTCATTAATCCCCTGGACTTGCCGCCGATGATCATACTGTAGTCCGGCAGGTTGTCCAGGAAAATTCCTGGTTCAATGTTCATGTCCGGGCGCTTGCGGTAGATGTCGCCAGATAGCAGCCGGGCCCGAAAATTCATTTCCGGCAGGATAAAATTATTAAAAAAAGTAAGTACCAGGGCGACCAGAACCCCAAACATCAGGGGAGAGCGGATGATAGACAAAAAACTGATCCCGGAAGAACGCATGGCGTTGATCTCATTATCTTCCGACAATCGACCGAAGGTCATCAGGCTGGCCAGCAGTACGGCCATGGGTACGGAAAGAGCGATGATCCAGGCCAGGTTCAAAAACAGGTATTCCAGGATAGTGCCTACGTCCAGGCCCTTGCCCAGGAAGCGGTCGATGGCCCGCAGCAGGAAATTGATGAAAAGTACGAAAGTAATCATCAGCAGGGAAAAAATAAAAGGCAGGATCGTTTCCCGCACCAGGTATTTAGACAATAGCCGCATGGCAGAAATTACAATCAGCAGGTGCTTGCAGTTCATGCGAAATTCTTTTAATTCGAAAATGATTTCCTGTAATTTCCCCGGCTTTATTTCAGAGTATTCTGATGGATGCTTATATGGTGGGTGTAGCTCAGCTGGTTAGAGCACCTGGTTGTGGCCCAGGAGGCCGTGGGTTCAAGTCCCATCACTCACCCAAAAAATATTTTCGGGGTGTAGCGTAGTCCGGTTAGCGCGCCTGCTTTGGGAGCAGGAGGTCGGGAGTTCGAATCTCTCCACCCCGACAC